>Ga0210389_10000967_pt1 | contig 24322 bp, 22 predicted proteins | sample IncBWH28OmetaG_FD_160127 | JGI IMG/M metagenome (GOLD analysis project Ga0210389, IMG submission 160127) | Forest soil microbial communities from Barre Woods Harvard Forest LTER site, Petersham, Massachusetts, United States - Inc-BW-H-28-O ...
ATGTCGCTGACGGGACCGCCCGGTGCGCAACACTATTCGGATGAAGAGCTGCGCGCGATCGTCGACGAGGCGCACCGGCGTGGGCTGCGCGTCGCGGCGCACACGCACGGCGCCGACGCGGTGAAGCATGCGGTCGCGGCCGGTATCGACTGCATCGAGCACGGCTTCCTGATCGACGACGAGGCGATCGCGGCGATGGTCGAGCACGGCACATTCCTGGTGTCCACGCGGCGCCTGGCCGAGGGGATGGACGTCTCGCACGCTCCACCCGAGCTGCAGGCCAAGGCCGCCGAGATGTTCCCGAAGTCGCGCACCTCGATACTGGCCGCCTACGAGGCCGGGGTGAAGATCGCGGTCGGCACCGACGCGCCCGCGATACCGCACGGCAAGAACGCCGACGAGCTTGTCACCCTGGTGGATTGGGGCCTGCCGCCATTGGCGGTGCTGAGGGCGGCCACGGTGACGGCCGCCGAGCTCATCAATTCCACGGACCGGGGGCGGCTGGCGCAGGGCCAGCTCGCCGATATTATCGCCGTTCCGGGAAACCCGTTGGAAGACATCACTGTTACCCGAAACGTCAGCTTTGTCATGAAAGGCGGCAAGGTCTATGTCGACAAATCAGCCCACCAGAACTGACGACCTGGTCGAGATCCAGCAGCTGCTCGCGCGCTATGCCGTCACCATCACCCAGGAAGACATCGACGGGCTGGTCGGCGTCTTCACCCCCGACGGAACCTATAGCGCCTTCGGGGACACCTACCGCCTGGACAAGTTCCCGGAGTTGGTGGCCGCCGCCCCAAAGGGCTTGTTTCTCACCGGGACCGCGCTCGTGGACATCGACGGCGACACCGCCAGCGGCACCCAGCCGTTGTGCTTCATCGACCACGCCACCCATGACATGCGGATCGGCTACTACCGCGACACCTACGCCCGCACCCCCGACGGCTGGCGGCTGAAGACCCGGGCCATGACGTTCATTCGCCGCAGCGGCGTGCACGACTCCGGGCGCCCGCACGCCGTCGGGCGCCCAACCCCGTGAACACCGAGCAGTTCCGGACGGACCTGCGCGCGTGGCTCGACGAGAATGACCTGACGCCCGGTCCCGACCACTCGCTGCAGGGCCAGATGCAGCAATTCGCCCGGGTTAGCAGGGCGCTCTATGACGCCGACTGGATGCGGTACGGCTGGGCGAAAGAAGTCGGCGGATTGGGTGGCCCAGCGGTGCTTCGGGCGATCGTCGGGGAGGAAGTCGTCGGCCGACGTCTCGCCGAACCCGGACCCTTTTCGATGCTCGAGGTGCTGGCGCCCACGATGATCGATTACGCCCCAGCCGAACTCGCCGCGGAGATGGTGCCACGGCTGCTCAGCGGCCGCGAGCAATGGTGTCAGGGCTTTTCCGAGCCAGGCTCGGGCAGCGACCTGGCGTCGTTGACCACCCGCGCGACCCAGCAAGGCGACAACTGGATCGTCAACGGGCAGAAGGTCTGGACCAGCTTCGCGCAGTTCTCCACCCGATGCGTCCTGCTCACCCGCACCGCCCCAGGACATGGCGGAATCACCGCGTTCTTCGTCGATCTGGACACGCCGGGCATCACCATTCGGCCGCTGCGCACGATGCACGGAGTCGACGAATTCTGCGAGGTGTACTACGACGACGTTGTAATCCCGTCCAGCCGGATGCTCGGCCAGCCGGGAGACGGCTGGCGGCTCGCGATGGACCTGCTGCCCTATGAGCGGTCCACTTGCTTTTGGCAACGGATCGCTTACCTCTATGCGCGATTCGACGAACTCATCAAAGAGACCGCAGCAACCGCTAGCAATCGAACCGACGGCCATGACGAATTTGAGCTCGGCGCAGCCTATCTCGGTCTGCACACGCTGCGCTGCCGGTCCCGGATCACCCAGCACCGGTTGCGCGACGGAGCCCGGCTTGGGCCGGACACTTCCATCGATAAGGTGCTGCTGGCCACCGCTGAGCAACGGCTCTACGACACAGTCCGCGACCTGCTGCCCGGGACACTGGAGCTCGAAGACACGCCGTGGCGCTCCGAGTACCTGTATTCGCGCGCGGCGACCATCTACGGCGGAACGGCCGAGATTCAGCGCAACATCATCGCCCGCCGGCTGCTCGACCTCGGGAAGGAGTGAGCCATGGATCCCGAGGCACTGCAGATGCTGGCCGACTCGCTGCGCACCACGATGGCCGATCCTTCGGTGGCCTCTGGCGCCAAGCTCGACGTGGCGCTGTCCGACCTCGGCTGGCTGGACATGCTCGACGAAATCCCGGATGTGGCAATTCCGTTGGTGTTTCGGCTGCTCGGCGAGACCGGCGCGCATGCTTCCGTTCTCAACGACGTGGTGCTGCGCGCGGCGGGGCGCGCGCCCGACGGTACGACGCCGCTGCCGTTCGCGGGCGGCTCCTGGGTGGTCTGGGAGCGCAGCGACGGTTCCAGTTCGGCATTCGACGGCGAGCTGCCGATACACCCTGTGCGAGAAGGAGATCCGCTGCCGCTGGCCGCGCTGGCCGCGGGCCGCCAGGCCGTGGGCTGGTGGCTGGTGGGTACCAGTCGCACTATGCTCGCCTTGGCGCGCCAGCATGCACTGGACCGCGTTCAATTCGGCAAGCACATCGGCTCGTTCCAGGCGATCCGGCACCGGCTGGCCGAGACGCTCGTCGCGATCGAAGGCGCGGAGGCGACGCTGCACGCCGCCCGTGATGTGCCTGAAGAACAGGACGAGCTGGCCAGCCTGCTGGCCAAGGCCGCGGCCGGCCAGGCGGCGCTGACCGCCGCACGGCACTGCCAGCAGGTGCTCGGCGGGATCGGATTCACCGCCGAGCACCCACTGCACCACCACGTCAAGCGGTCGTTGATCTTGGACGGACTGCTCGGCAGCGCGCGCGAGCTGACCATGCAAGCAGGAGTGACGTTGCGGGCCAAGGGATCTGCGCCGCGGCTGGCGCAACTCTGACGTCTTTGACGCCGCGGCCCTGACCGAGCACTAGCTTCGGCTGCTAACGACCGGTCACACCGTCGATGAGTTCGCGGAGGATGTCGGCGTGGCCGGCATGGCGGGCGGTTTCTTCGAGCAGGTGCGCCAGGACCCAACGCAGCGTGGGATGGCCGCTGCCGTCCGCGATGACGCTGACCTGGTCGAGGGTGGGGGTTGCAGCGATGATGGCATCGACATCGGCCCAGGTCTGGCGATATGCGGTCAGCGCGGCATCGACAGAGTCGTGCGATGCCGCGGGCCCCGGCGGCGGCTGCTGCCGGCCGGCGAATCGATGAATGATCCACAATCGCTCCGCAAAAGCCAGGTGACGGATAAGCCACAAGAGGGTGGTCCCGCTGTTCACCGGAGATCGACGGGCTGCGGTGTCATCGACGCCGACCACCTTGCGCACCAACGATTCCCGTTGATACCGCAACAGTGTCATCAACACTTCTCGTTCGTCGCCAGACGATCGGGGCGACTTCTTGTCGACCATGCGGCACATCCTCGTCGCACGCGGTTTCGATGTCTAACATAGGCACATATGAGCAGACCGGTTCCTCGTCGGCAAACGCCGGACGCGCCTCGCAACGAGTTCGGCGTCGCATCCGTGATCTTGGGCCTGGTCGCACTCATGACCTGCTGGTTGCTGATCGGCGTTCCCTTCGGCATCGCGGCCATCATCACCGGCGATCTCGGCCGGGGACGAGTGAAGCGCGGCGAAGCAAACAATCCCCGTACCGCGGTGGCAGGCATCGTGTTGGGAGCGGTGGCGATCGCGGCAGGGCTCGTGGCCATCGGCTACTGGGCCTGGCTGGACTCCCAGTAGACGGTTTTCCGTCGCCAAATGCACACTCGCGCTACAAGTTTCGCGGTAACCCGAGTATTCGTTCGGCGATGATGTTGCGCTGGATCTCCGACGTGCCGCCGGCGATGGTCGCCGCGAAGCTGCGCACGTACCGGTCGAACCAGCTGCGGTAGTGACTGTCCAGGTTCAGCGGGGCGAACGGGGCGGTGACCGCGCGGTACACCAACCCGTCGGCGGCCGCGGCGTTCAGCGCGTCTTCCGTAGCGCGTTGCAAGGCCTCCGAACCAAGCAGCTTGAGCACCGACTGCGCGGGTACATCCTCATCCCCGCGCGCGGCCCGCGCCAAGGCCGCCGATCCCATCAACCGCAGCGCCTGGGAATCCATCACCAAAGTGGCGTAGCGATCTCGCTCGAGTGATCCCGTTGGAGTGAAATCGATGCTCAGTTCATGCAGCAGGTCGACATATCCCATCCACAGCATCACGCGTTCATGGCCGAGGGAACCGGTTGCCACCCGCCATCCGCCGTTGAGCTCACCCACCAAATTCTCGGCCGGTACGCGCACGTCGGTGAAGAACACCTCGTTGAAGTCGACCTCCTGGCTGCCGCATACCGACGCGAACGGACGGCGCACCACACCGGGAGTATCGGTCGGGACCAACAACACACTGATGCCCTTGTGTTTTGGCATGGTCGGATCGGTCCGCACGAACGTCAGCAGGACATCGGCGTCGTGGGCGCCCGACGTCCACACCTTCTGCCCGTTGACCACGAAGTAGTCGCCCTGCGAATCTGAGTAGCGCACCGCCCGCGTTCTCAGTGACGCCAGGTCCGAGCCCGCGCCGGGCTCGCTCATCCCCAGCGACGCGGTGATCTCGGCGCGCAGAATCGGCACCGCCCATCGCTGCTTTTGCTCCGGCGTGCCGAACGACAACAACGACGCCGCGATGATGCCCACACCCTGCGGATTGAAACTTTGATAGATGCGCCGCCGCCCCAACTCCTCCAAGTACACATATTGCTGCAGCAATGTGGCGTTGCGCCCGCCGAACTCCGGCGGATTGCCTGGAAGCAGCCACCCGTTGTCGAACAGCAGCCGCTGCCAGCGACGGGCCCACTCAGGGATGTGCGAACTCGACCGCGACCGCTCTAACGCGTCGGCCTCGGCGGGCAGGTGTTCGTCAAGGAACTCCACGAATTCGGCGCGGAACGCCTCGACGTCGGCGTCAAAGGTCAGCCGCACAGTACTCCCTTGAAACTCGCCGGGACTTCCCAGCGCCTCCGGACGACCAGCGGATCAAGGTTTCGAGGTTCTCCGGAAAGGCGCGGTTCACTCTTGCGATTCCGCTTCCATACACACCTGTAAGAGAATAGTATTCTCGTCGTGAGAAAGTTACAATCTCCGAAACATGGTTCGTGAGGGGGTCGAGCGCAGCGATGGCACGGCGTTCTCCGGTACAGTCCAATCATGTTCTCCAATCGCGGCAATCACCGGAGCCGCCGGTGACCAGCCCAAGCGAGGAGCCGGCCTGGAAGCAGCGCGCGGTCGAGCGGTCCATCAAGACCGCGAAACTGCGGGCAGCACAGCGCGTTCAGCGCTTCCTGGACGCCGCGCAGGCAATCATCATCGAAAAGGGCAGCACGGACTTCACCGTCCAGGAGGTCGTGGACCGGTCCCGCCAGTCGTTGCGGAGCTTCTATCTACAGTTCGACGGCAAGCACGAGCTGCTGCTCGCACTGTTCGAAGACGCCCTGAGCAAATCGGCCGACCAGATCCGCGCCGCCAGTGAAAGCCATACCGATCCACTCGAGCGGCTGAAGGTCGCCATCGAGCTGTTGTACGAGGCCTCACGTCCCGATCCAACGGCTAGGCGGCCGCTGTTCACCGACTTTGCGCCGCGGTTGCTGGTCACGCACCCAGCCGAGGTCAAGGTGGCCCATGCGCCGTTACTGGCGTTGCTGACTGAGCTCATGGAAGCTGCCAGCGACGCCGGCCAGTTGCGGGACGACATCAATCCCAAGCGGGTGGCCGCCATGACGATGCAGACGGTCATGTTCATCGCGCAGTCCAGCGGCGGCCCCGACGACGCGACCACCCATCCCATCAGCGCTGACGAGGTGTGGGACTTCTGCTCACGCGGATTCGTCGGCCAGCCTGCCTGACACTCCTTGGGTGCGCCGGGGATCTGAGCGCATATCGCACGGCATTTGCCTGCGAGAATTAGATTCTCTAACATTCAGAATGACAAATAGCTAAAACGGATTCGTCGTTAACGCTTGTTGGTGGGTGATGACACAGTTCAGATGCGCCATGATTCGCGATCCCTTGCAGAACGCGGTTCCGGCGCGAGGCGATCGTCCATGACAGTCACCGCGGCCAGCGATATCTGCCCGTCTCGAGGGCCGGATCGCGCTCGAGGAGATCTTGCAGCGCTTCCCCGACTGGGACGTCGACCTTACCAACGCCAAGCTATCCCCGACATCTACGGCGCGGGGCTGGGAGACAATGCCGGCCGTTCTCGGCTGAGCACGTGAGAAATGGGGTAGTGATGACTGGACGTGTTGAAGGCAAAGTCGCTTTCATCACTGGGGCGGCCCGCGGTCAGGGCCGCAGCCACGCGGTGCGACTGGCTGAAGAGGGCGCCGACATCATCGCCGTCGACGTTTGTAAGCCGATCGTGCGGAACACCACCATCCCGGCGTCGACGCCCGAGGATCTGGCCGAAACCGCCGACCTGGTCAAGGGCCTCAACCGCAGAATCTTCACGGCTGAAGTCGATGTGCGCGATTACGATGCACTGAAAGCCACGGTGGATGCGGGCGTGGAGCAGCTGGGCCGGCTGGACATCATCGTGGCCAACGCCGGCATCGGCAACGGCGGCGACACACTGGACAAGACCAGCGAACACGACTGGCAGGAAATGATCGACGTAAACCTATCGAGTGTGTGGAAGTCGGTGAAAGCCGGTGTGCCACATATGATCGCGGGCGGCAAAGGCGGCTCGATCATATTGACCAGCTCGGTGGGGGGGCTGAAGGCCTACCCCCACTGCGGCAGCTATGTTGCGGCCAAGCACGGTGTGGTGGGCATCATGCGGTCCTTCGCAGTGGAGTTGGGGCAGCACATGATTCGGGTCAACACCGTCAACCCAACGCATGTCAGCACCCCGATGATCATGAACGAGGGGACCTGGAAGTTGTTCCGGCCGGATCTGGAAAACCCGAGCGCCGACGACATGGCTCCGATCTGCCAGATGTTCCACACGTTGCCGATTCCGTGGGTGGACCCGATCGACATCAGCAACGCGGTGCTGTTCTTGGCCTCCGACGAGTCTCGGTACATCACGGGTGTCACCCTGCCCGTCGACGCGGGTAGCTGCCTGAAATAGGGTTCCGTCCTATGGACGGATTCGAAGGGCGCGCAGCGGTCATCACCGGCGGCGCGAATGGCATCGGTTTGGCCACCGCCACCGAGTTCGCTCGCCGTGGAGCCAATGTGGTGCTCGCAGACGTCGACGAGCCCGCGCTGGAACAGGCCGTGGCGCGGCTGCAAGCCGAAGGGTTTGCCGCGCACGGCGTGATGTGCGACGTCAGGCATCTCGACGAGGTGGTGCACCTCGCGGAGGAGTCCTTCCGCCTGCTCGGCCAGGTTGACGTGGTTTTCAGCAACGCGGGCATTGTCGTGGCGGGCCCGATCGCGGAGATGACGCACGAGGACTGGCGCTGGACCATCGACATCGACCTGTGGGGCTCGATCCACGCCGTCGAGGCGTTCTTGCCTAGGTTGCTCGAGCAGGGCAAGGGCGGACACATCGCATTCACCGCGTCGTTCGCCGGCTTGATACCCAATGTCGGACTCGGGACCTACTGCGTCGCCAAGTACGGCGTTGTCGCTTTGGCCGAGACGCTGGCCCGCGAGGTGAAGAACAACGGAATCGGTGTCTCGGTGCTGTGCCCGATGGTCGTGGAAACCAAGCTGGTTGCCAACTCGGAGCGAATCCGCGGCGCGGACTACGGACTCGCGTCGACGCCCGAGGTGACGGGATCGCTCGGGCCGCTGCCCGCGCAGGACGACACCCTGAGCGTCGATCAAGTCGCGCGACTGACGGCCGACGCGATTCTGGCCAACCGGCTGTATGTGTTGCCGCACGAGGGGGCCCGCGCGTCAATCCGGCGCAGGTTTGAGCGCATTGACCGCACGTTCGAGGAACAGGCCGCAGAGGGTTGGCAGCACTGACCCGAGGGGCTACATCGCCGGGGTGCGGCCAATGACGCCGTCGGCTTCCAGTTCGGCGATCTGCGAATCGGAAAGACCCAACTCGGTCAGCAGCTCGGCATTGTGTTGCCCCAGCAGCGGGGCCGGCTGGGTGTGAAACCGGCACGGTTCGTCGGACAAGCGCATCGGCACGGTGCTGAGCTTAGCCCGGCCGTTTACCGGGTGTTCGACGTCTTCGAAGAAGCCGCGAAACGCTAACTGGTCCAGCTCCGTTTGGCGATGGGGCTGCATCACCTTGGCCACCGGCACACCGGCGTCCCAGAGGGTCGCCACGATGTCGTCACCGCCGCGGTGCTCGCACCACGCGGCCAGCCGTTCGTCGATCAGATCCTGGTCCGCGCGCCGCCCGGCTGCGGTAGACAGCGCGGGATTCGTTGCCCAGGAGGGTGATCCGAGCGCACCACCCAAGCGCTCCCAGTGCTCGTCGGTTGCCACCGCGATCGCGACCCAGCTGTCGAGCCGGCCGAACTCGTCGACATCGGCTGTGCGGTAAAGGTTCTGCGGCGCCGCCGTCGGTCCCCGGTTGCCGGCGCGCTCCAGCAGCGCGCCGTAGGCGGAGTACTCGATGACCTGTTCGGCGGAGATGCTGAGCGCCGCGTCGACCATCGCCGCCTCGACGAACACACCCTGGCCGGTGCGGCGACGGTGCTCCAGCGCCATCACCAGGGCGTTGAGCGCATGCACGCCCGCATTAGGGTCACCGATCGAGTAGGGCTCGTAGGGGGTGCGGTCGGGATAACCGGTCAGCCAACTCAGGCCGGCCGCCGACTCGATGGCATAAGCGAACGCGGGATTGTCGCGCCACGGCCCGTCGAGCCCGAACCCCGGCATCCGCAGCATGACCGCGTCGGGCCGAACCGCTTGCACCGCCGCGAAATCCAGGCCGATCTGGTCGAGCACCCGGGGGGTGAAGTTCTCAACGATCACGTCGCAGGTCGCGATGAGCAAGAGCAGAAGCTCCTTCCCGCGTGGGTTCTGCAAATCCAGCGTCACGCCCTTCTTGTTGGTGTTGAGCGCCGCGAAAATCGGAGACTTCTCCCACCACAGGTCCTCGGTGACGGGGACACCGGCGATCATCCGGGTGCCGTCCGGACGACGCGTGGATTCTACATGGATGACCTCGGCGCCGAGCATGGCCAAGAAATGGGTGCAGCTTGGGCCGGCCCAGAAGGTCGTCATGTCCAATATTCGAATCCCTTTGAACGGCAGTCGATTTGCTGACTTAGTCGGCGCGGGCCAAGGGTTCGCGCTCGCGGCCCGATAGCGTTCGGTGTGCTCACCCAGGCGCGGCGCCGCACCGGGCCGCCGAAGCCGCGCGGGCCGCATCCGGTAGGGGTGGCCCGGCTGTAGGAAACCAGCGCGCGGATTGCTGACAAACGAGCCGCGCTCCTGGAAGTGGTCCAGCGACACGATGTTCGCGCCGTTGGCGACCGGCGCGTTGGGAATCCGGAATGCCGTGGCGAGATCGCGGATCTCGTCGACGGGGTTGCCCTTGACCCAGGCATAGATCTGTTCGGCGTAGACGTTGGCCAACTCGGTGATCGACAGCGGCGATTCCTCATCGATCCACTCCGGATGACCGACCATCGCGCAGAGGTCGAACCACTGCTGCGCGGTCCCGCACCCCAGGTCGACGAGGCCGTCCTTCGCCTGGGCCACGCCCGGAACCGTGCGCCGCCGGGTATCCCGCCAAGGCCGTCCGAGCATTTCGAAATAGGTGACCGGGTAATACGTCAGGCACAGGATCTGCGCCTCCAGCATCGAAAAGTCGATCAATTCCCCCGCGCCGCCGCCGATTCGGCCGAATAGCGATGCCAGGGTGGCGGCGCTCGCGTAGCCTCCGGCGAGGTATTCACCGACCTGCCCGCCGATCGACACCGGTGCCCGGTCCTGCGATCCGCGCCCGAGCCCGACGATTCCGCCCGACCACGCCTGCAGCGTGAATTCCGTCGCCGCGCGGTCCCGCCATGGACCCTTCAGCCCGAAGGGGGTGATCGACGTAACGGTCAAATGCGGATGCGCCCGATGGATCGCGGCAGGCGTAAAGCATTCGTGTTCAGCCACTTTCGAGCCGCGCGACCACACCGCCGCGTCCGCCGCCGCCAGCAGCTTGGTGACCATTGCAATGTCGTCATCGACTTCGGGATCGGCGGCAACACTGTGCTTGGAACCGGCCAGGTAGCTGAACAATCCTCCGTCACCGCCGGGTTGGATCGCCGCGCTTGAGGACGACCACCGCCGCAGCGGATCACCCTCCGGTGGCTCGACTTTAATGACGTCGGCGCCGCCGTCGGCGAGCAGCTTAGTGCAGTACGCACCCGCTATTCCGGTGGATAGGTCGATTACCGTATAACCGGCCAGCGGTGGCGCGTCGGGCCGAGCCTCCTCCACTCACGCCCGCCAGAACGGACTGGAAGTCAACACCTCAGAACCCTCCGCGGTGATCAACACCGCCTCGCGCCCGAACACCGCACCGACTCCCTTTTCCCAGACATAACCCGTCACGGCTAGGACCATCCCCGGCTGCAATCGTTCCTCGACCGCGGTCGCCGGCAGATCCTTCGAGATGACGGGCGGGTCAAAGCCCATCCCCAGACCTCGAGCGACCGGCATCGGCGGCGCCGGCTCGCCCGCCGCCGGGTAGGCGGCCAGCAATTCACCCGCCTCGGCACCCGGTCGGCACGCGGCAATCAGCCTGGCCCACAAGGTGTCCCAGCGCCGGTATAAGGTTGCGGCGCCGTCGGCCTTGCCAGCCGGCGAGGTGCGCCCGACCTCGCCGGTGTAACCCCCGGCCAACACCCCGGCCGAAAAGGCCACCAGGTCACCGGCCTGAACGCGGCCGTCTCCGTTGACCCGCCGCCACGGGTGGTCGCGCGAAGTCACCCACGCGACGTCCTGATTCGACGGGGTGCTCACCCCGCCGGCGGCCAGGGCCTCGAGCAGCACACCGGCCAGCGTCTGTTCGCGTACCCCTGGCTGCAGCTCGGCCACCGCGGCGGCCAGGCCCGACTCCGCCACCCCGATCGCGTCGCGTAGCGCGGCCACTTCCTCGTCCGTCTTGATCCGTCGGGCGGCGCGCATGGCCAGTTCCCCGTCGACCAGCTCGGCGTTAGGAAAGGCCGTCGGCAGCAGTTGCGCGAAAACCGGTGACAGCGCGTCGGTTCCGACGCGGCGGGCGGTGGCCGCACCCTCGATGCGCTGCAACACTGAGATGGTGTTCATCGGGTTCCACGAGATGCCATAGAGGTTCTCGTGCGGGATGTCGTCGGGCACGCCTTCGTCCCAGGTGCTGAGCAGATGGACGGCACCGGTGGATCGCACCAGGACACAGGTCGGGCCAAACGGCCGAGTCCCGGCGACCCACAGTTGCGGCGCGCCCGCGACGTAGCGAACATTGGCTTGACGACCGAGGACCAGGACGTCGAGGTCGTGCGTCGCCATCTGGTCCAGCGCCCGTTGGCGGCGCCCCAAGCGCAGCGCCCGATCGTCGGGCAGGACTTCAGTTGCCATAGGGGTCATAGGGGTAGTCGGTCAATCGGGTCCAGCCTTCCTCGGTGATCACCAAGACCTCTTCGCTGCGGTAGCCGCCGGTGCCGTCCTCCCACACCACCGGCTCGAGCACCAGCACCATGCCTGGCCGCAGGACGAACTTCTCGTCGAACTCGTCGCCGAGATCGGTTCCGATCATTGGCATTTCGGCGGCGTTGACGCCGATGCCGTGGCCCAGGTAGAAGTGCGGCAACCAGGGCCGGACACCGCCGTTGGCGGCGGTTGCGGCGCGGCCCAGATCGGCGGCGGTGGCCCCGGCCCGGGTCACAGCCAGGACGGCGGTCATGATCTCCCACCAGCGCTCGAATTGCGCCTGCTGCCGCGGAGCCGGATCCCGGCCGACGATCCAGGTTCGCCCGAAGTCCGAGCAGTATCCGTAGTAGGTGATGCTGACATCGGTCCACAGCACGTCGCCCTCGGCCAGCTTGCGCTCGGTGGACAGCAGCGGCAGTGCCAGGTCGCCGTGCGTGGTCCACACGCCCTCGGCCTTGCTGTGCGGCATTACCTGCCAGATCGGTTCCAGCATGCTAGCCGTGGCACCCAGTTCGAACGCCCGCCGCAGGAAACTCGCCGACAGGTCGACCTGGCGGATGCCGGGGGCCAGGGCCTTGTGCACGTCGACCATCGCCTCGTCGGTGATTCGGATCGCGGTGCGCATGCAGGCCAGCTCGTCCGGCGTTTTGATCGCCTTGGCGGCGCTGACGACGGCGGCGGCGTCGACGGGAGCGCCGTTGGGGAACAACAGGTTCGCTGCGCGCGACATCGCACCGGTGTACTCGTCGACGGCGATCACGGACCCGGCCGGAATGAGGTCGGCCAGCACACGCGCGAAATCCGCGACGCCCTCGTCGAATTCGAGGTAAACGGGACCGTGCAGGTGATCGGCGGGCAACTCCGATTCGTGCGCCACGCCCTCGCGGAACGGCAGGAACAGGTGCGGCGACTCGTCGTCACCGACCACCACGGCCACCGGCCGCTCGACGTAGGACAGCCCGGCGTCGCCGAGCGGCCAACTGGTCCCGGTGGCGTAGACAACGGCGTTGTTGCCCAACAGGATCATCGCGTCGACGCCGCGGTCGGCCATCGCCGACCGCAGCCGCGCCCCGGTTTCCCGGCGCATGCGGGCCAGGTCGGGCGATTCGGGAATCGCCGCAGGCGTGCCGGAGCTCCTGGCCGCCCACGCGAACGTCGTCACTACAGACCCAGAAATCTCGTGATGTTGCCGCTGACGATCTGTGCAGCGTTGGCCGGCCCGACCGCGTCGACAACGGCCGCCAATGACTTCTCCGAATAGCCGTATGTGCTTTCGTTGTGCGGATAATCGCTTGACCACATCACCTTGTCCACCCCGATCTTGTCGATCAGCTGCAGGCCCAGCGGGTCGACCATGAACGACGCGCTCATGTGGGTGTCCCAGTAGTACCGGACATCGTGCAGCAGCGGCCGGTTGAACATGTGCCGGTAGGACGCGACCAGGTGCTCGGCATCCTGCAGGGCCCACGGAACCCAGGAGATCCCGCCCTCGAACCAGCCGATCCGCAACCCCGGGTGCTGATCGAGGATCCCACCAAAGATGTACTTGGAGAACGTCTCCCGGAATCCGTCAATGTTGATCATCATGCCGACCACAACGCTGTTGAACTCGCACGGGCTTTTCGGCGGGGTCTCCCCGATGTGGTGCGTGACCGGAAGGCCGGCGGCCTCGATCTCGTCCCAGACGGCGCTCATGCCGGTGCTCGCGTAGTCGATCGGATTGCCGTCGTCGTCCTTGCCCGGGTTCAGGGGCATCAGGAACGTCTTGAGCCCCAACGATTTCAGCTCATCCAGTGTCCGCCGCGTGCCCTGCGGATCCCACCAGTTGATCAGGCCGGCACCGTAGAAGTGGCCACCGGAACGCTCCTGCAGTTCGGAGATGTACTCGTTGTAGATGCGGAAGGCCAGCTCGCGAAGCTTCTTGTCCGGGTAATGGAAAAGCGCCAGTACCGCGTTGGGGAAGGCCAGCTCCTTGTCGACGCCGTCATCGTGCAACTCCTGGATCCGGGCCTCGATGTTGGTGCTTGCCGCACCCGGCAGATCGTCGTACTGCATCAGCACGGCACTGAAGTCGCCCGGCAGGAACGACTGCCCCTTGCGCCCCACTTGATAGGCGCCCTCCTCGTACCAGATCCGCGGCGCCTTGTCCTTCAGGTCGTCCGGGAAGCGCTCGTAAAAGATATCGTCGGCCAGGGAAATGTGGTTGTCCGCCGAAAAGACGACGGTCCCTTCCGGCAGGCCGACATCGCGGCCCGCGGCGTGTCCGCGGCGATTCTTTGGTGCGCCAAAGCCTTCGGGCGGGTAGATAGAAACGGTGCTGGTCTGAGTCATGGTTGACCCTCCATTCGGATCGACGGTTTTCAGGGTAGTTACCAGGCCCTCACCAGGTCACGGGGAGTTCGTAGACGCCGTAGGCGAGCCGGTCGTGTTTGAACGGGATGTCCGCGATCGGGGCGGCGAGTGCCAGGGTCGGGACGCGACGAAACAGGGTGCGGTAGACGATCTGCAGCTCGGCGCGGGCCAGCTGCTGGCCCACGCATTGATGTCGTCCGTATCCGAATGCGACGTTGCGGTCGGCGCCCGAGCGGTGCAGGTACAGCCGATCCGGTTCGGCGAAGGCTGCTGGATCCCAGTTCGCCGGCGCCAGGTCGATGATGATGCCCTCGCCGGCGCGGATGGTCTCCCCGGCAATGTGAATGTCTTCGAGTGCGACCCGGCGCTGGCCGTTCTGGATGATGCTCAGGTAGCGCAGCAACTCCTCGACCGCGCTCGCGAGAATCTTGGGGTCTTCGGCATCGCGGATGACGGCCGCCTGATCCGGATTTTCCAGCAGCGCAAGCACACCGAGGCCGATCATGTTCGCGGTGGTCTCGTGTCCGGCGACCAGCAACCCGGTGCCTAACTGCGCAGCCTCCTTGACGCTGAGCTCACCGGCCTTGACCCGTTCGGCCAGGTCGGACACCGCGTCCTCGGCCGGGTTTTCCATTTTGAACTCGACCAACTGGCACAGGTATTTGAACAGGCTTACCGCGCCGTTGGCGGTTTCTTCCCCGGTCGCGTAGCGCGCCAGCCCGATGTTGGCGTGCTGCTGGAACATCTCGGCGTCCTCGTAGGGCACCCCCAGCAGCTGGCTGATCACCAGGGACGGGACCGGCAGCGCCAACGCGGTGACGATGTCGGCCGGCTGCGGCCCGGCCAGCATCGCGTCGATGTGCTCGTCGGTGATCCGCTGGATGGTCGGCCGCAGCCCTTCTACCCGCTTGAACGTGAACGGCTTCGACAACATCCGCCGGAATCGGGTGTGCTCTTCGCCGTCGGAGGTGAAAACGGAGCGCGGCCGCTTGTGCACGGTCGACAACATGCCTGCGTTCCAGTGCGGAAAGCCGCGCTCGCGGTCGTCGACGCTGACCCGGGAGTCGGAGAAAAGCTCGCGGCATTCCTCGTAGCCCGTGATGAGCCACGGTGCGCTGCCGTCCCAGATCCGGACCCTGGACAGCGGCGCCTGCTCAGCCAGGGCCATAACGTCCGGAGGCGGAGCGAAGGGGCAGCCGGCCTGCCTGGCCATCGGGTACTCCGGGATCCTCGAGGCCGCCTCGGTGGTGGAACTCGTCAGTGTGTCCGACATCTTCTCGGGTCCCCTCATTCCTCGATGTGGATGGCCAGTGCGGGGCACGCAGCAGCTGCCCGGCGGGCGCCCTCGGCTTGCTCGGCGGGCGGGTTCGCGTTGAGCAGGACGACGACGCCGTCCTCATCGCGCTGGTCGAAGACTTCGGGCGCATTCATCACGCAGTTCCCCGACGATGCGCAGATATTTTGGTCGACAGTCACTTTCATTACAGACTCTTCACTCGTACGGGGTCACGGGCGCCAACCACAGGCCCACGATCGCGTCGATGAGGCCGGATGCGGCGGCGTGCCAGGACGATTGGTGCATCGATGACCCTGAGGCCAACGCGCGTTCCCGGTCTGCGCAGGTGTGCATCAACAGGTTGCGCGCCATGATGTTGCGTTCGAAGCGCACCTCAACCGGCAGGTCAGGCAGGCATCGGTTGATGCCGTCGACGACCTGAACCAGCGATGGCGAGCTCAGTGCACCCTTGACGATGATGTTGTAGTACGCCGGATCGGTCATTGCTTGTGCGGCGAAGCGCGCGTACCAGGTGGGGTTACCAAGGGCCGCCAAGTGCTCGGTGAGCGGGCGCACCAGGCAACCCACCCAGTCCCGCATCTCAGCGGACCGGCCGAGCTCGGACACCATGTGATCGCGGAGCTGTTCGACTGGCCCCCGATGTTTCTGCTCGATGGCGCGCACCAGATCGGCCTTGGTGCCGAAGTGGTAGCCCACCGCGGCATTATTGCCCTGACCGGCGGCCTCGCTGACCTGCCTGTTGGACACCGCGAACATGCCATGCTCGGCATACAGCCGCTCCGCAGCGGCCAAGATCGCCTCCTGGGTGGAGGTGGCCCGCTCAGAGCGAACGGCCCTGCCTACTGTGGTCATTGCATTAGTCAACCGCGCGCCGGATATTAAGTCAAGCGCTTGATTTAAACCTTGTTTCGGTCGCCGGTTTCCTAGTGCCCGGTGTCGAACTCGATGGGCAGAGTGGCTGGTCCGCTCAGACCGGTCAGCGGCTTCCACGGGGCCGGACCGGTGCGCCGAGCGTTGGGCATGCGCCGTGTCATGACCGACAGGGCTTCGGCGAGCTCGAGTCTGGCGAGATTTGCACCGAGGCAGTAGTGCATGCCCGCGCCGAAGGTCTGCATCGCCGGGGCGCCTTCCCGGGTGATGTCGAGGCGGTCGGGATCGTCGTAGACGGCGGGATCGCGGTTCGCGGCCGCGGTGTTGGCGATGACCAGCGTGCCGGCCGGGATCACGACCCCCGCTAGCTCGACGTCCTCCAGCGCCGTACGAAGGGCTGCGCCTGCGATCGGTGAATGGCGCATCGTCTCCTCGACCGCGTTCGTCGCGAGCTCGGGATGCCGGGCAAGCAGCGCCCACTGGTCGGGGTGATCACACAGCACGTGCACCGAGGCGGCGACCTGATTTCGTGTGGTGTCGGTGCCGGCCAGCAGCAGACCCGATACCAGCATCCGTAGCTCGTCGGCGCTGAGGTGATCGCCGTCGTCCTCGGCGCGAATCAGCTCGGAAACCAGGTCGTCGGTCAACGTTTGGCGCCGGTTGGCGACCATGCCGTCGATGTAGGCGTCGAGTTTCTCCCACGCCGCCAAGATGACCCGCTCGTGGGCGGCGACGTTCCAGGCGAAGACCTTGAAGATGTCGTCGGTCCAGTCTGAGAACAGCTCCCAATCCTCCGACGGCGCGCCGAGCAGCGCGCAGATGATCGGGATCGGGTATTGGCGGGCGATGTCGGTGACCACCTCGCAGTGTCCAGTTCCGGTGTGGCGATCAACAAGTTGGGTGATCACGTCAACGATCGTCGTGCGCAGTCGTGCGGTGGCGCGCGGTGTGAACGCTTTGGACACCAGTCGCCGCAGCCGGTGGTGTGCCGCCCCATCGAGGCTGATCAGGTTCGTCGCGACCCGGTCCCATAACGGACCACTAGTGATGCCCTGGGAGGCCAGGAACATACCTTGCGGCACCCGGAATCGTGGGTCGCGCAGCACGCTTCGCACCAGTTCGTAGCTCAGCAGCTCCGGCCCGTGCGGCCCGATCGCCACCGGCGCCTGCCGTCGCGCCTCGCTGATGATCTGGTGGGCCTCATCGGGGCTCTGGCAATGCTCGTAGTCGATCTCCGGCAGGCCGGCAGCAAATACACTCGGGCAGATCGGTCGATCGATCGTGGTTGTCATGGCGTCCCTCCCGAAGGTCATTGGGTTCGCTACCAAGTCTTGGTGCCGGGGCCACGCACCACATGCGTAGACGACTACCTGTGTTTGGAAGGCCCTTGCCATCGCCCGCGAACCCGGAGATCCGGCCACGCGGGGTCGCAGACTTACGCGCTGTGAGAGGCGGTTATGCGCGTTTCCGCTGATGTATTGCCCCATGTGGTCGACCCATGCTGGTTACCATGAGCCAGATTGATCCACGTGCTGACGCGCCTACCCTAAATTGGAGCGACCTGGGCATGAGCGATTTGCCGACGGGAACGGTGACATTGCTGTTGGCCGACGTCGAGGGCTCGACTCAGCTATGGGAGTCCCGGCCGGAGGAGACGGCGGCCGCGGTCGCGCAGCTCGACCGCACGCTTGCCGAAGTCGTCTCGGCCCATGACGGGGTGCGCCCGGTTGAACAGGGCGAGGGCGACAGCTTCGTCGTCGCGTTCTCCCGCGCCAGCGACGCGGTGGCCTGTGCGCTGGCGTTGCAGCGCGCACCGCTGGCACCACTCCGGCTGCGCATCGGGTTACACACCGGCGAGGTGCGGATGCGCGACCCAAAAGATCGGACCAACTACATCGGCCCCACCATCAACCGCACCGCGCGGCTGCGCGAATTGGCGCACGGCGGTCAAACCGTGCTGTCCGGCGCAACGGAACCGTTGGTCGTCGACCAGCTCCCGGTCGGCACCTGGCTGGCCGACCTGGGCACCCACCCGCTGCGTGATCTGCCGCGGCCGGAACGCGTGGTGCAGCTGTGCCATCCCGACCTGCGCAACGAATTCCCGCCGCTGCGTGTGCCGAAGGCCCGAAAGGATAAACCGGCCCACGGGCTTCCGGTGCAGCTGACGAATTTCGTCGGCCGCGGCGCGGAGATCACGCACGTGCGGCAACTGCTGGCCGAGAACCGATTGGTGACATTCACCGGGGCGGGCGGAGTGGGCAAAACCCGTCTGGCAGTGCAGATTTCAGCCGGACTGGCCGGCGAATTCAGCGACGGGGTCTGGTGGCTCGATCTGGCGCCGATCGCCGATGCCGACGCGGTGCCGATCACGATGATGCGCGCGCTGGACCTGCCCACCCAGCCGGGGCGATCAACGATGGACACATTGCTATCGTTCGTCGCCGACCGTCAGCTGCTCGTCGTGCTCGACAACTGTGAGCATCTTCTCGACGCGACCGCGGCGCTGGTGGTTGCCCTACTGGGCGCCTCCCGAAGGCTGACGCTGCTGGCCACGAGTCGCGAGCCCATCGGGGTGCCCGGCGAGGTGACCTGGCGCGTGCCGTCGCTGTCGCTCGCCGACGAGGCCATCGAACTGTTCACCGACCGGGCTCGCCGGGTAGTGCCCGATTTCCGGATCAACGACAAGACGGTCGCCGCGGTGGCCGAGATCTGTCGTCGTCTGGACGGAATGCCGTTGGCGATTGAGTTGGCGGCGGCGCGGGCACGCGCACTGTCGCTGACCGAGATCGTCGACGGACTGCACGACCGCTTTCGATTGCTGACCGGCGGAGCGCGCACCGCCGTGCGCCGCCAGCAGACGTTGTACGCATCGGTGGACTGGTCGCATGCGTTGTTGAGCGACCCCGAACGCGTCCTATTCCGCCGGCTCGCGGTATTCCTGGGCGGTTTCGATCTCGACGCCGCCCAGGCCGGGGGTGGCAGTGGGGACGTGCAGCGTTTCCAGGTGCTGGATCAGCTCACCCTGCTCGTGGACAAGTCTCTTGTGGTGGCCGAAAACACAAGTGACCGAACGCGATACCGATTACAGGAGACAGTCCGCCAATATGCACTGCAAAAGCTGGCCGAGTCCGGCGAAGCCAACGAGGTGCGGCAGCGTCACCGCGACCACTACGCAGCGATGGTGTCCGTGCTCGACGCGCCCGCGGGCGCCGACCATGAGATTCGGGTCGAACAAGCCGCGACCGAGATCGACAACCTGCGCGCCGCGTTCATCTGGAGCCGCGACAACTCGGATACCGAAACAGCACTGGCACTGGCGGCGTCGCTGCAGCCGGTCTGGCTCACCCGGGGCCGCATCCAGGAAGGGCTGGCCTGGTTGGCCGCCGTCCTGGCAGACGCACAGCGCGACGGGATTGCACCCGCGGTACGCGTGCGCGCCGAGGCCGACAAGACCATCCTCGAGACATGGATAAGCGCCACCGCCAGCATGGAGCAGGCCGAGCAAGCGTTAACGATCGCACGCGATCTCGACGACCCGGCCCTACTGGTGCGGGCGTTGACCGCATGCGCCCATGTCTCGACGTACAACGCCGACATCGCCCAGCCGTACTGCACCGAGGCGATTGGCCTGGCCCGCGCAATGAACGATCGATGGAGGTTGAGCCAGCTCCTGGGGTGGCAGGCATATGCGGCGATCGTCGCCGGCGATCCGATGCAAGCGCGAGCGGCCGCCGAAGAAGGTCGCGATTTCGCGGACGAGATCGGTGACGCGTTTATCTCGCGTGAATGCCGCTTCTGGCTTGGCTGGGCGCAACTCTGGCAGGGTGATGTTGCCCAAGCCGTCGCGCAATTCGCGGGAGTAGTTGCAGATGCCGAGGTAGCGCAGGATTCGATTTCGAAAGTGATCGCCCTGGCGGGCTGGTCCTGGTCGCTCGCCTATCAGGGCGATCCAGGCGCCGCTCGAATCGCCGATGCGGCCGCCGAGGCGGCCGCGGACCTTGGCGGGCTGTATCAGGGCATTGGCTATGCGGCGCGGGCGATCGCCGCCATGGCGGCGGGCGAACTCGATGTGGCGCGGGACGCCAGCGCGGCGGCAGTCCGGCTTGTCGAGCCACAGATCGCGACGGCGAACTTCGCTCGACTGGCGGAACCCGCACTGGCGCGCGAAGACCCGGCGACCGCCCGGCTCCGAACGGATGAAATGGTTTCGGGAACGGCGGCGAGGCCGTATCACGCCATGGAAGCCCTTACGATGCGCGCCCGCGTGACGCTCGCAAGGGGTGAACCCGATAAGGCCGAACGCGATGCGTATGACGCGCTGGAACGCGGCGCCAGCGTCAGGGCAAACGTGGGCATCCCCGACATCCTCGAGCTCCTCGCGGGGCTGGCGGCCGATGCCGATAGCCACCGCGAAGCGACTCGGCTGTTCGGCGCGGCACACGCAATGCGAGAACGAATGGGGTTGGTGCGGTTCAAGATCTATGACTCCGAGTACGAAGCCTCGGTGGAGGATCTGCGTAACGCAATGGACGACAACGACTTTGAAGCCGCATGGACAGAGGCTGGCGCTCTGCGGACCGACGAGGCGATCGCCTACGCGCGGCGCGGCCGCGGCGAGCGCAAGCGGCCCGCGACCGGCTGGGCGTCGCTCACGCCCGCCGAGCTCGACGTGGTGGGTCTGGTCAGCGAAGGGCTCGCCAATAGTGACATCGCCACAAGGCTTTTCATCTCACCGCGCACCGTGCAGTCCCATCTCACCCATGTCTATAGCAAGCTGGATATCACGTCCCGGCTGCAACTCGCCCAAGAGGCAGCCCGCCGCGCTTAGCGCGACGAGGATTGGAAACGTGCCGTCATCGGGCCGAGGATGCGCTGATAGCCCGTCGGTGAGACGCGAACGAGCAGGTCGAACGCTCTGGCGTCCAGGCCCACCAGCACTCGGGCCTTCTTGCGGTGGACCGCCTTCAAGATGGTCCGTGCCGCGCGACGGGCGCTGGTAATGGCGACCCTATTGAAGACTTTGATCCCGGCTTCTTTGTCAATGCCTTCCGCAGCTCCGGCGTTGCGAGCGATCGCCGTCTTCACGTATCCGGGGTGCACCACCGTGACCGCGACGGGGTGGCCCGCCAAAGCCATCTCTTGGCGCAGCGCCTCGGTGAAACCGCGCACCGCGAATTTGGCCGAGTTATAGGCGGCCTGACCCGGTACGCCGAACAAACCGAACATGCTCGACATGTTGATGACATGGCCATCACCGGACGCGATGAGATGCGGCAAGAACGCCTTTGTCCCGTTGACCACGCCCCAGTAGTCGACATCCATCACCCGCTCGATGTCCTTGAACTGGCTGACCTCGATATCACCAACAAAGGCAATCCCGGCAATGTTGTAAATCTGGTTGACCCTCCCAAAGTGCTCTTTGACGGTGTCGGCGTAGGCGAGGAACTCCGCGCGCTCGGTAACGTCGATCCGGTCCGCCCGCACCTCCGCGCCGATCTCGTATAGGAACCTCTCCGTTTGAGCGAGGCCTTGCACGTCGACGTCGCTGATCGCCAGCCGCGCGCCTGATCGAGCCAGTTCTACCGCCAGAGCCCGCCCGATACCCGAACCGGCGCCGGTTACCGCGGCTACCTTGTCGGCAAATCCTTCCATGGCTCCATCTTCGCCGAACGTGAACGCAGTGCGAAAAAATCGCAAAAATTTCTCAGCGGCTTCACGTTCGGCACAAGTGATAGGCCCTATCCCTCACGCGTCGTGGACCGGATCACCTTTCCCGCGACGGCACCCCCATCCACCGGCAGCACGGTTCCCGTGACATAGCGCGACCGATCGCTGGCAAAATACAACGCCGCCTCGGCGATGTCCCCGGGTGTGCCCTCGCGCTTCAGCGGCCGGTCGGCACGCATCGTCTCGCGGATCGCCGCCTCGTACCGTATGTTGCCCGGCGCGATGGCGTTCACCCGAATCTCGCAGTACGCCAACTCGATTGCGGCGGACTTGGTGAACTGGATGACCGCTGCTTTCGAGGCCCGATATATCATCACGCCGCCGCCCGCCTGGATCCCGCCGATCGAGGTCAGGTTGATGATTGATCCCCCGCCCCTGGTGGCCATGTGCCGAGCGGCATCTCGGGTGCCCACCATCACACCCAGGACGTTGACCGCCATGACGCGGTGGAAATCGTCCAGATCGTCGTCGAGGAATCGGCGGTGCATCGTTCCGGAGACACCGGCATTGTTGACCATGACGTGCAGACCGGCGAATTTCTCGACGGCAGTGGCTACCAGCGCCCCGACTTGTTCGGGATCGGAGACGTCCGTCCGCTGGAAGAGGGCATCCGCGCCCAGCGTTGCGGCCAGAGCCTCACCGCTGTCCTTTTCGACGTCGGCGATGACCACCCGCGCGCCCTCGGCGACAAACCGCTCCGCTATGCCGCGACCGATGCCGGAGGCGCCGCCGGTGACGATCGCCACCTTGCCGGCCAATTCGTTGACCACACGACGAGTTAATCGGCGTGGGCGGTGTTAAGTCAAGCAGTTGATTTAAGGAACGAGTTTCATATGACTACGGACCCCAAGCGTTCGAGGAGCGAGCGTGAGCGCGAGACTTAGGCCGCAAGTTCATCGCGGAACCCGGAAAGGTCGGCCAGGTAATGAAGATCGTAGTCATCGGCGGCAGTGGACTCATCGGCTCGCAGGTCATCGCGCAGCTCACCGAGCTGGGTCACGAGGCAGTGTCGGCCTCGCCGCGCTCGGGTGTCAACGCTCTCACCGGCGAAGGTCTCCCCGAAGCCCTTGCTGGTGCGCACACGGTGGTGGACGTGTCCAACTCGCCGTCGTGGGCCGACGACGACGTGCTCGACTTTTTCACCACCTCCACCCGCAACCTCCTGGCGGCGGAGCGGGACGCCGGCGTCGAGCATCACGTTGCGCTCTCGATAGTGGGTTGCGATCGCGCACCGGACAGTGGCTACATGCGGGCAAAAATCGCCCAGGAGAGGCTGATCGAGGACTCGGGAGCCCCGTATTCAATCGTGCGGGCGACTCAGTTCTTCGAGTTCGTCACCGGCATTGCCGACTCGGCAACCGAGGGAAACACGGTTCGCCTGCCACATGCGGCGTTCCAGCCCATCGCGGCCGAGGACGTCGCCACCGGCGTCACCCGCGCGACGGTCAACGATCCGGTCAACGGGATCATCAACATCGCCGGCCCCGAAAAGTCCGGCATGGACGACTTCGCCCGGACCGCTCTTGCCGCGCACGACGATCCTCGCCAGGTGGTGGCCGACCCTAACGCCCGCTACTTCGGCACGCTCCTCGACGACCACAGCATCGTTCCGGTGGACGGCGAGGACCCCACCATCTTCCCCACCACCTTCAGCGACTGGCTCGCCTCGCACGTGTCCAGCGGTCAGGGTTAGGAGGCGTTGATCATGCCCCGCCGTCTGAGATCAGGCGATTGATCGAAGGGAACCGAAGGCGGCCTCGCGCTCAACCGCGGAACCACGTCAGTCTTCGTCGGTAAGCGTTGTGATGATCGCCCAGTAGGAGATGGCGGTGGAGTACAGCTCGTCCGCTAACCTGTCCCAGGCATCCGCGGCGTCCAGCATCGAACCTGCGCGAGGACCCGAATACATTCGGGCAGAGTTGATTTCGGGCGGGAACGCACCGAAGCCCATCTCGTACTGCCTCCGGGTCGACTGACCGGTGCGAGAGCGGGCTTGCGCGCCAGCTCCAATTACGTTGCCGGCGTTGATGACTACATTCAACCTCCGTTGTCTCTATTTTCATTGGGGTCACGCCGAAGTTGCTATCAGGTGGTTATCGCGCGTTATTGGACATGCACATTTGTGATCGGCCGACGACCTTGCCCGAGGTCCACGGGCCAGGCAGAACCGTGTCAAGAGGGCTTGACCGATGCGAAGGGAAACCAGTGCCGTAGGTACGCACGGCCGCCGCTGCATGGGCCCGGAACTGAAGGAACCCGCATCAAGCGCCGGAAAACACCCACGTCAGAGCGCAAGGCGCGGCCCCTCGGGCCGACACCGGACCCTCGCTCGCGAATCGAGGCCGCGACTCGGACATGTTCCGGTTGCGATATGTGGTATTCGCGAGCAGGGTTAAGGCGCTGGGGACGATCAGATACC
>Ga0210389_10000968_pt1 | contig 24322 bp, 20 predicted proteins | sample IncBWH28OmetaG_FD_160127 | JGI IMG/M metagenome (GOLD analysis project Ga0210389, IMG submission 160127) | Forest soil microbial communities from Barre Woods Harvard Forest LTER site, Petersham, Massachusetts, United States - Inc-BW-H-28-O ...
AGCCCGACGAGTCGCTCCCAGCCGAAGTAATGAACACCTCAACCCTGTGGCAGAAAGCTGCCCGCGTCGACCCCGTCACCGCCCGCTGGTATCTCATCGCATTCCACAAGCGCTTCGCCCTGCCCACGGCCTGCCTGGTGCTCGCGCTGGTAGGAATCCCGCTAGGCCTGTCGTCGAAAAAAAGCGGCAAGTCCGGCGGATTCGTGCTGACCATCCTGCTGGTATTCGTGTACTACACCATCTCGCTGATCGGAGTTTCCCTGGCCCGGCAAGGCCGCGTTTCATCCTGGTTCGGCGCATGGCTCGCGGACTTTGTATTTCTGGCGTTGGGTCTGTTTCTGTTGTTCCGCGCCGAGAGGCGACCCTTTGAGCTGACTTCGTTCCGGGCCTTTTGGAAGCGCGATTCACGCGGTCCGCAGCCAGTAATCGTGCGCAGCCGGCGCGAAAACGCCTTCGAGCGCGCGTCCACCCGTCGCCGCATGTTCAGCGCCACGTTTCCCACGCTGCTCGACGACTACATCCTGCGCGACTTCTTCATCTACCTGGGAATGATTCTCTCCACGTTCCTGGTCCTGGTCATCGTATTCACCCTGTTCGAATTGCTGGGAGACATTCTTCGCAACCAGGTTCCGGCCACAGTCGTCGCGGAATACCTGCTCAACGTCACGCCCTATCTCCTATACAACGTCGCTCCGCTGGTCATGCTGCTGGCCGTGCTGGTCACCTTCGGCCTGATGCAGCGCTCCAACGAAATAACCGCGATTAAAGCCGCCGGAACCAGCATCTACCGCGTCATCACGCCTGTAGTCGTAGCCGCCGGAGTTTTATCCGTCGGCCTGTTTTTCGCCGACCAGTTCTACCTGCCCCGCACCAACCAGCGCCAGGAAGCGCTGCACAATCAGATCAAAGGCAAGCCCCCGCAAACCTATCTGCGCCCCGATCGCAAATGGATTTTCGGTCAGAACCACGACATCTACTACTACCAGTTCTTCGATACCGATCGCGACCAGTTCGGCAACGTCACCGTCTTTCAGCTCGATCCCGCCAGCTTCACAATCACTCGCCGCATCCACGCCGACCGCGCCCACTGGGCCGACAACCTGAATCGTTGGGTCTACGAACAGGGCTGGGAGCGTTCCCTCAACATCTCTGCCATGGCCAACTACCGGGTGTTCGACGTGGCCACCTTCCCCGATCTGCCGGAGACGCCGTCATATTTCAAGAAGGAAGTGAAGCAGTATACCGAGATGAACTACGAAGAATTGCGGCGCTATATCCGTGACCTGCAGCAAAGCGGATTCGACGTAGTTCGCCTCCGCGTACAGCTCAACAAGAAGCTGTCGTATCCCCTGATCACGTTGATCATGGCCGTCCTGGCCATCCCCTTCTCGCTTTCGACAGGAAAAAAAGGAGCGATCACCGGCGTCGCCGTAGCCGTAGGGATTGCCGTCTTCTACACGGTCGTGTCGCGCCTGTTCGAGGCCATGGGCGACCTCAGCCAGCTCCCTCCGGCCCTCGCCGCCTGGTCCCCCGACCTGATCTTTGTGTTGGTCGGCGGCTATCTGATTTTGAAGGTCCCCACGTAAGAGAAAGGAATGAGGGGTCAGCAGGGGATGAGCGGCGGTGAGGGATGGGGCGTCAACTCTCGCGAATTCAGGCCGAGTGGAGCGGGGACAATGATGGCACAGTCACGGACGCCCGCACAACCGTGGAAGAGCGGCCCTTCAGCGCCTGCCCTGAGCTTGCCGAAGGGGCCGCGTAACGCGTCAAAGAAATGAACAGGGCTTTAGCCCCTGTGGCACTCGCCAAAAGCTTCCCCGCCACCAAAAACGTCAGGCAAATCGCCGCCCGCGCTCTCTACTTCACCGCCACGCCCCACGGATAATCATCGGTCTGGATCGCCTCCTGCGCCGACAGCGCTCCGCTTTCAGGTGTGATCGCAAACTGCGACACCGTGTTGCCTCCTATAGCCGGCGTACCGTGGTTCGCCACGAACAGCCAGCTGTCATCCGACCGAATCACGATGGAAACAGGTCCAATGCCTGTCGCCACCGTAGCGGGATTCACCGGAGCCAGCGCCCCCGAAATCTGCGCGATTTTCAGCGGATTGATCGTGTTCGAGAGCGTGCCCAGCACATAGACATAATTTCCGTAGGGATCCACCACCAGCGGCCCCGGGCCGTTTGTGCTCCCCGGCAAGCTGAACGGCGATCCCGGCACCGGTACCAGCCCGCCCGGAATATTGAGATTCATGCACGCCTGACTCGGGCTGGTCACAGTGCCGTTGCACATAGCGTAAGCGCTGACTTTATTCGTCAAGCTGTCGCTCACATAAACGAACCGGTTGCACGGATCGACTGCCACACCAGCCGGCGTCGTATCGGTTGCAAAGGCAGGTTCCCCGAATTTGTTGGTCGAAGGATTCGTCAAAACACCAGTCGTCGTGTTGACCGAGAATTCAAACACCTGGTTCCCCAGCCCGTCGACAGCGTACAGATATTCCGATGTCGGCGGCGGGTTGCCCACATCCGAGCACGCCGCCGACTGCACTCCATTAAGGCCGATAGCTGGAAACACCGTCGGCGTCGGCGCGACGCTCACAATGTCGAGTCCTGACTGGTTAAGCGTGATTGGAAAACTCGACGTCAGGAAAGGCGAGCCCGGCACTTCTGTCACACTTCCGCCACTGCCGATCGCGAACACTGAAACCGCTCCCGGCACGTAGAGCCCCGTGTTATCCGTAGTCGCCCGGTCCGCCATAAACAGAAACTTCCCGGAAGGATCCATCACGAGCACGCTCGGAACCACGGCTACCTGCTCGGTGGTCGAACTCAGCTGGCAAGGATTTGAAGGAGGAGTAACCGGCACGCATGGCGTAACAATTTCGTCTGCAAACGACACCATGCTCCCGACCGGCGTCGTCGTCCCGTCAGAATTTACCTTGAACGCCATGATGCCGGTATTGCTGCCTTGACACGCCGAATTGGCGTTAAGGATCACATACGAATACGTCCCGGCCGGGTCCATTACGATTGACGACGGTATTCCCGGCAGAACACAAAGGTCGTTCGATGTGTCGTTCGGATTATTACTCACCGCGTAGATCGACCCGCTGTTCAGAGTGAAGGCGTAGGTCTCCAGCAGCGCCGAGCCCTGACTCCCCACGACCAGTAACCCATCGGACGAAGCGTTGTAGTAGCTCCCGCAAGCCACCAGCAATCCGATCAAAACCAGTGCCACCGCCCCCAGCAGCCACCCAAATCGTTTGGACATTCTCTGCTTGATCTCCAGTTTTTATGTGCGATTTAAGCGTGCGCGCACACTCCCGGCTCCGCCGGCCGAGTTCTGCACACACTTAATAAACGCGGGAAAATCTCAACCCATTTGTGTATCAGGAATGCGCGGGAAGAGCAAACCCCCACAACCGCTATTGGAACCTTGGGAACGCCGCGGAGTTGCCCGCTATCCCACCAGTTCTCAGTATACGAGAGGATCACCGAACCTGCCGAAAGGAGTATTACCGTAACGCCGGCCTCCTGCCGGCTGTCGCGAGAGCCCGCCCTGCACTTGCCGAAGGGGAATCCCGCCCTCGCGCTGGCTGTCGATTCCCAGCCGCACCGTTCTTCCGCCGCTACGCTTGCCGCGCCAGCGGAACCGGCTCAGCCGCAGCCCGATTCTTCTGCCCCCGCCCGATCAGCGGCAGCCGAATCTCCACCGTCAAGCCGCCCTGCACCCGATTGAGCGCCCGAACTTTCCCTCCGTGGAAGCGCACCGCTCTCTCCGTGATGGCTAATCCCAGCCCAACGCCTCCGGTGAGTCGTCCCCGGGCGTCGTCCAACCGGTAGAACGGCTCAAATAACTTTCCCAGTGCGTCCTCAGGAACTCCCGGACCCAAATCACTTACCCGCAGGACGGCATCCGCCCCGCCAGCCCGCTCCTCGCTCGTCAGTTCAATGTCCACCGAACTACCTTCCGCCGTATATCGAATGGCGTTGCGCACCACGTTTTCCACTGCGCTGTGCAGCAGCGAATCGTTCCCGCGCACGCCCCAGTCTCCCTCCGGGACCACCGTTTGTACGTGGCAGTGCCGCTCCTGCGCCTCAAACTCTGCATCTTCGGCAACGCTGGCCACCACCTCGCCCAGCGGCACCGGAGTCTGCGGCACCGTCTGCTCTCCATCTTCCAGGCGGGCCAGGGTCAGGATCCTGCCGATTAGTTCATTCAGGCGGCTGGCTTCAAGCTCAATGCGATCCAGCATGTCGGCGCTCTCTACGCCGGCGCGCTGCCGCGCCAGGCCGAGCGCCACATTTAGCCGCGCCAGCGGCGAGCGCAGCTCATGCGAAATATCGTTCAGCAAACGAGATTGTGCCTTCACTAGCATCTCGAGCCTTTCCGCCATGGCGTCAAAGTCGCGCACCAGGCCCGCGACTTCGTCCCGTCTCTTGCTTACCGGAGAGCCGCTCCGTGCTGTCAAATCGCCCGCCGCCAGCTGCCGCGTTGCCGCCCGCAACCGCACGATGGGTTTGGTTAAATACCATGCCAGGAGGTAGCACACCAATCCCGACGTAATCACTCCAATCAGCAATGCCGGGAACGGCATCCCCCTCGGCCCACCCAGGAAAAGGCGCGGCCCCGGAGGCAGTCCCATCACCAGCGTGAATGTGTGTTTCCCATCCGACGACGCACGCGACTCCTTGTACACCTTCGGCGCCGGAATGATGATTCCATCGCGCGGAGCCGGCGATCCGCCATTCAGCGTCCGCACCGCCCAGTCGGGCGCGCCGCGCAGAGAAACTTCCTCGCCGTGCTCGTTGAACAGGAACGCACGCACGTGCTGCGTGGCCTGCAACCCCTCCAGGTACTCTGCCGCCTCCTTCGACCCGCCCTCTTCGTAAGCGCTGACCGCATCGTTCAACGCAGTCGTGCGCAGCGCCTCCCAGGACGAACCGCGCGGCCGAAATGCCAGCGTCACCAGAATGGCCAGCACCACGAACAGCGCCTGCGCCATCCAGAACGACAGAAAGATTCGCAGAAAGAGACTTTTCATAGTCGACTCTTCATGTCCCCACAACTCATGTCCCACAACAATATCCCAGAATCCAATTTGCCCCACAACTTGCTGTTGACTCGGAATTTGCCTTTGGGTGGCGCAGCGCTTCCAGCGCTGCGATCAACCTGCGACAAGAAGATCAGGGCTTTAGCCCAAGTGGCGCTCAAGCTCTAAGCCTTCACCTTCTCCCGCGGACGCGCAAAAATATACCCCACTCCCCGCACCGTCTTAATATGCTCGTCATTATCCGTATCGCCCAACTTCTTCCGCACCTTGCTGACGTGCATATCAATACTGCGATCAAACGGCGAGAACTTCCGGCTCAACACCGCATTCACCAGGCGCTCCCGCGGCACCACGCGCCCCGCTTCGCGCAACAGCACCTCGAGTAAATTAAACTCCACTGAAGTCAACTCCACCGGCTTGCCCTCCAGCCGCACCGTTCGCGTCGCCGGATCCAGCTCCACATCCCCCACGCTGACCATATCCGGCGCCGACGCCGACCCGCTCCCATCCGCCCGCGTCCGCCGCAGTACCGCCCGAATGCGCGCCACCAGTTCCCGCGGATTAAACGGCTTCGGCAAATAATCGTCGGCCCCAATCTCCAGCCCCACGATCCGGTCAACATCTTCACCGCGCGCCGTCAGCAGCAGCACCGGCAACCGCGAAGTCGCGCGAATCCGCCGCAGCACTTCAAATCCGTTAATCCCCGGCAGCATCACATCCAATACCGCCAGCAGATATTCGCCCGCCGTCGCCTTCTTCAGCCCGCTTTCGCCGTCATGCACGCACTCAATCGCGAACCCCTCGGCGCGTAAATATTCCCCCACCAAATGGCAGAGTTCCACATCATCATCAATAACCAGAATTCGTTCCATGGCACCTTCATTGTGCGCTTGTCGAAAGCCCCACGCGGTAAAGAATTGTCAAACGAGCCTCCCACCTGTGCGTGTCATTCCGAACCGTCGCAAAGCGGCGGTGAGGAACCTGCTTGTCCGGCACCGTTCCCCTTTTACAAAACTTTACTCCGCTTGACCATCTTTTTACTGCCTTTTCTCCCCCAACCGTGTTCCCATAAAAGTACGCAAATGCCGGGGATACCGCCCGGCGGCAATTCCAGAAGAGACATATCAGGAGCGACAACATGAAATCGTTCAGTTCCCGCTTATTGCTCGCGGCTCTCGCAGTTCTTCTGGGCAGCTACGTCGCCCACGCCCAGACCGCCGACGCCACCACGCCGCCTCCCGCCCACGCCCATCAGTTCGGCATGCGCGGCGAACACATGGGATTTTTCGCTCGCCAGCTGAATCTGACCGATGACCAGAAGTCGCAGATGAAAACCGTCATGCACACGGCTCATCCCGCGATGAAAACGCTATACCAGCAGCAACACCAGATCGAGGTGCAGCTGCGTCAGTATGTCGAGGGCAACTACAACGAAGCCAAGGTTCGCACCCTCGCCGCGCAGAAAGCGCAAATCGAAATCGAGCTCACCGTGGCCCAGACCAAGCTTCACAACCAGCTTTATCAGCTCCTGACTTCCGACCAGCAATCGCAAGTGAAGGAGCTCGAGGCCAAGCACGAAGCCCACATGCAGCAGCACATGCAGGACGGCCCAACTGCTCCGCCGACAGAAGAGTAAAGAATTAAGTTCGATCCGCTGGGTGCCCCGTCCTTGTCGCGTTTTATGCGACAGGGCGGGGACTTTGATTTTGGTCGCTAGATTTTGCGCCCCTAATTCTCGGTCTCGGAAACACGCCCCGCTGAAACTCTGCACCCCGCCTGCTAAAATTTCATCTACTAACCCTGCATGCTGCCGAAGACGTTGCGCCCGCTGCTGCCTTACCTGAAACGCTACCGCTGGGGTTACATCGCGGGCACGGCGTGCGTTCTGCTCACCAACGGCATCTGGATTCTCTTCCCCCTCGTCCTCGGCAAAGCCGCCGACGATCTCCATCAAGGCGTAACCCGCCACAAACTCTTCCTCTACGCTGCACTGCTGATCGCCATCGCCCTCACCAAAGGAATCTTCCAGTTCCTCACCCGCTGGATCGTGATCGGTGTTTCCCGCGACATTGAGTTCGACCTCCGCAACGATCTTTTTCAAAGACTCGAAACCCTGAGTTACTCCTACTACCAGCGCCATCGCACCGGCGACATCATGGCCCGCGCCACCAATGACCTCAACGCGGTCCGCAATCTGCTAGGCCCAGCCATCATGTACACGGCCAACACGGTCGTCCTGATGGCGGGCGCGCTGGCGTTCATGATCTCCATCAGCCCCCGCCTGACGCTCTACACATTCCTCCCGTTGCCCGCGGCCAGCATCCTGATCCAATACTTCGGCCGCCGCATTCACGAGCGCTTCGAACGAATCCAGGCCATGTTCTCCGACATCTCGGCGCGCGCCCAGGAGAATTTTTCCGGAGCCCGCTTAATCCGCGCCTACGTTCAAGAAGAAGCCGAGATTCGCATGTTCGAAGCGGAAAATCAGGAATACATCCGCCGCAGCCTCAAGCTAGTCCGTCTCATGGGCATGCTCTGGCCGACCCTCGAGTTGATCATGGGTTGCGCCGTAGTCCTGGTGCTATGGCTCGGCGGACGAGAAGTGCTCAGCGGCCGCATCCGTGTCGGCCAATTCGTTTCCTTCAGCACCTACATGATGCAACTCACCTGGCCCATCATCGCGCTCGGCTACGTGATCAACCTATTCCAGCGCGGCACCGCGTCGCTGATCCGCATCAACGAAATCATGCAGCAGCAACCAGAGATTAAAGATGAACCCGGCGCGCAAAGCAGCAAGAACGACCGCGACATCGCCGGCGAAATCGAATTCCGCAATCTCAACTTCAGCTACGAAGGCAAACAAGTCCTGCACGACGTGAACCTGCACATCCCCGCCGGCAGCAGCCTGGCCATCGTCGGCCCGACGGGTTCAGGCAAGACCACGCTGGTCAGCCTGATCCCGCGCATCTACGACGCCGACCCAGGCATAGTCCTGATCGACGACCGCCCCATCCGCGAATACACGCTAGCTAGCTTGCGCAAAAATATCGGCTTCGTCCCCCAGGAAACTTTCCTCTTCAGCGACCGCATCCGCGAAAACATCGCCCTGGGCATAGATTCCGCCACGGACGCACAGATTCGCAACGCCGCCGAAGCCGCCAACATCGCCGCCGACATCGAAGCCTTCCCCGAAGGCTACGACACCATGGTCGGCGAACGCGGCATCACCCTCTCCGGCGGCCAGAAGCAGCGCACCGCCATCGCCCGCGCCCTGATTCGCAATCCAAAAATCCTCATCCTCGACGACGCGCTCTCCAGCGTCGACACCCACACCGAAGACAAAATCCTCAACCACCTGCGCAACGTCATGCGCGGCCGCACGACGATCTTCATTTCGCACCGCGTCTCCACCGTCCGCAACGCCGACCGCATCGCCGTCCTCCACAGCGGACGCATCGTCGAACTCGGCATCCACGACCAACTCCTGGCCTTGAACGGCTACTACAGCGACCTGTATAACAAGCAACTGCTGGAAGAAGAACTAGCCGAAGTCTAAGGGAAGTCCTGAAGCTACGGCTCGATCGTCTTCAAAAGCATTTGTCATTCCGACGCGCCGTTCCATATCTTTAACGTTTGTCATTATCTTTAGCGTTTGTCATTCCATCTTTAACGTTTGTCATTCCGAAGCGCCGGTTTATGGCGCGAGGAACCTGCTGTTTGCCGGCGCTGGCAGACAGCCGATTCTTCGGTCCGCCGCGGAATGACAAATAACCGGTGGCTCATTCCCATGCAGCGCATCAACACCCCCGAGCTCCTCGACTCCCCCGATTGCCCTCCGCACGAGATCGAAGCCTCCCTCCGCGACCTATCCCGCATCAACCGCTGGTTCGGCGGCGTAGCCACTACGCGAAAGCTAATCGAACGCGTCGCGGCAGCGACCCGGAAAAAGCATTTCGAACTACTGGAAGTAGCCGCCGGATTCGGCGAAGTCCCAAGACTCGCAGCCCAACAACTAGCCCGCCAAGGGATCACGCTGGAAATAACGCACCTAGACCGCGCCGCCTCGCACCTGCTCCCCGGAAACCGCACGGTAGTCGCCGACGCCCTCGCACTCCCCTTCCCAGACTCCAGCTTCGATCTAGTCAGCAGCACCCTCTTCGCCCATCATCTCGAACCGGACGAACTAGCCCGCTTCGCCGCCGAAGCCCTCCGCGTAACCCGCCACGCCGTCCTGATCAACGATCTCATCCGTCACCCGCTGCATCTCGCCCTGGTCTACGCCGGCTTCCCGCTAATGCGCAGCTACGTTTCGCGCGTCGATGGAGTAGCGTCGGTTCGCAGAGCTTATGTTCCGGACGAGATGCGGAAAATTCTTGCGTCGGCGAGCACGATCGGTTCGACGCCGCAGCTAGATATTTCCCGCCATTATCTTTTCCGCATGGGAGTGATTGCCTGGAAATAGCAGGAGGGGCAGCCCTCGCACGGCCACTCGCGATAAAGAGTTGCTTCGCCGAAAGCACCTTGGAGGTAAGATACTGGAAGGTACTACGATGCCCCTCGTCGGCAGCAGGCGCACGCTCCTTCGCCTCACGGTTCTATTGCTAGGGCCCCCGCTGTTCGGTCAGTCTGCCCCCCCTGCTACACAACCCACGACGTTTCATATTGCCGGAACAATCTCTGCGCCATGGAACGGCCATTCTTTCGCAGTGGTTTTTGAGGGAGCCTTATCGAAGACGGTGGTGATGACAAGCGAGGCTGGAGTTTACGAGGCCAACCTTCCATTGGGCCTTTGGACTTTGACCGTGGATGCTCATGGTCCTGATGGAAAGATATTCACCAACATGCCCTATTATCGCCGCCCACCGTTTCGCGTAACCAAGCCGACCAGCTTGGTCTTCGACATATCCTTGCCGCAGGGAACTCTGTGCACCATGATGGTGGGTGGTCGTGATGGAGGCCCCCCAACTCAGGAGCAGCAGGATGATGTGCATGCTTGGTGCGCTGGCGAGCAATTCTTTTCTGTGCCGTCAGATAGTGTGCCGTTCGAGCTGCACGTCTGGGGTGGATCGGAATTCGCGGCATGCCAACTTGTTCAGTTGGCCCTTGGCACGGTTGACAATAGTGCGCCCTGCAGACGCGCGTTTGCCACTTACAACACCCTGTCGGTGCAAGCAGATGACATTACTTATAATCGGGGTGAGAGCATTCTTGAAGCACATGGCAATGTTGTGACCCAAGACGAGTCTGGCAAGCGCAAAGCGCCCTCGATGATCTTCTACGTTCATGATGGGCAGGCCATCCTGATGCACCAAGACCGTTGAAGGAATCACGCCTCAGCGCTTGTTGGCGATCTCAACTCAGACAGCCAGGAGGCTGTCCCCAGACAACCTGCTCTCTTACCGCACCACCAGCACTTCCCTAACGTTATCCCTAGCCAGGAAGAACTTGATCGAAGCAAAATCCCGAAACAAAGTTTCAATATGCCGGTTGTTAAACACTCTCTGCAGCCTGAATCCATCCGTAATAGCGGTATGAATCGCCCCGGTCGGCCCGCGCCGTGCTTCCCGCTTCAGCACGATGCGCTGCATCTCCAGCACATCTTTCCCCACAATGTGAAAGCGGTAGCAAGGCGAATCCGGTCCCGCATCTTTGGTATGAAAGAACGCCAGCAGCATCCCGCCCGGCTTCAGCACCGACCACAGCCGTCCCATCACCGGACGCACCAGGCTCTCATCCAAATAGTCCGGCAGATTCCAGCACAGCACCACATCAAAATGCGCCGCGGGATAAACCAGGTTGTCAGCCAGAAACCGCCGGCTATCGAGCACCACAGTCCCCTGCTCGTCCTTGGTCACCAGATGCGGCTCAGTCGAAGCCACCAAAAGATCTTCGCTGTAAATCTTATGGCTGCCCTCGGTAAAGAATCGAATATTCGCCGGCGAAGTCGAGCCCAGATCAAGCACGCACAGCGGCGTCTCCGATTCCCAAACGCGCGAAAGCTCTCCCAGCCCGCTCGAACGGCGAGTCAGTTTTTGGGCGGCCTGCGGAAGTGCCGCCTCTGTCCCGCCCGATGAGCCGCGAAAGAGCTTCATGAAATTCTGTGTGACTGATGCCATCAGACCGTCGCGCCGCCCGCCGCAGGCGACCTTCCCCTAAAACCATCTCTAAAACGTTGAGCACATCTCTAAAGCTACACTTTAACTCGACGCCCCGAGCCGCGGGGAGTTACTTTCCAGCCGCCTTGTCCGACTTACCCTGAATGTCAACCTTCCCTTTCAGGTAGGCGCCTTCTTCAATCGAAATCCTCTGCGTGGCAATGTCGCCCGTCACCACCGCCGACTTACGTAATTCGACGCGGTCGCTCGCCTGCACGTTGCCCTCGAGTTTGCCCTGCACCACAATCGCCTTGGCATCCACCGTAGCCTTCACCGAACCGTTAGGCCCCACGGTCAAACTGTGATTCTTCAGCGCGATGCTGCCCTCCACCTGTCCATCGACATAGAGGTCTTCGCTGCCCGACAATTCGCCTTTGATCACTACCGACTTGCCTATCTGCGCCAAATCTGCCGACAACGGAGCACTCATGGATGTTCTCCTTAAGGAAGCGGAATACCGAAGTACCGCGACAACCGGGAAGGCAGGTACCGAAACGGCCGCGTCGCTTGCAACGACTATACCCAACTACCGGAGCGTGCGGCAAGCGTGGCGCAAGGAGAACACAGAAAACACGGGCTCAATACCACATCAGAAGTACATCTGCAACCCCGCGGCGAGATTGCTACACTAACTGAATGAAGACAGATTCTGATTGATGATGGGTTGGGCGAAGAAAAAGCGGTTCGCAGCCAAGCTGATGAGAGCCAGCATGAGTGTCGCTCTGCTAGGGGTCGCGGCGGCCCTACTGGCTCAAGACACCAACGCGCCCGACGCCAAAACCCCGGACGCCAAGGTAGCAGATGTTAAAAATCCGGAGATGCCGCCCGGCGAACTGGTGCGGCTCGCGGTGGAGAATGAGGTTGCAGCATCGAACCACCCCGGCGTCCTGCACATGTTTCGCTCGCACAAGCAAACTCCGAAACTGTCGCAAACCCGCATCTACGTGGAAACCACTGACGCCTTGGCGGCGATGCTCATCGCCATCAACGACCAGCCGCTGAACGCAGAGCAACAGCAGGCCGAGACCGACCACCTTGCCGGGCTGATGAACAATCCTGATCAACTCCGCAAGAAGCGTGCGCGCGAAAAAGAAGACGAACAGCGCACCCTGCAAATCCTGAAGGCGCTACCCAACGCTTTCCTCTACCAGTATGCGGGCACCGAGAACAGCACGCCCGGAACCGGCGAACCAGGAGTTCCTCTGGTCAAGCTGATCTTCGCTCCCAACCCCGCGTACTCGCCACCCTCCCGCGTGGAGCAGGTTCTGGAAGGCATGAAAGGCTATCTCCTGGTCGACGCCAAGACCCGGCGCCTTTCCAGGCTCGATGGCACGCTTTTTCGCGAGGTCTCTTTCGGATGGGGCATCATCGGCCATCTCGACAAGGGCGGGCACTTCTTGGTTCAGCAAGCCGACCTGGGCCTGGGCGACGGCTCCTGGGGCATCACCGAAATCAGCTTGAACGTCGCCGGCAGAATCCTGCTGTTCAAGGGCCTGAACATGGTGTCAGACGAAGTGTTGAGCGACTTTCGAAAAATGCCGGCAAATCTCACCTTCGCCCAGGCCGTGGAAATGTTGAAGACCGAGCAGGAAAAGCTGGCACACAGCAACCATCCCGATCAACCTCGCGCAGACCAGCCCTCCGAGGCGCAACAAACGCCTCAGTAATTTCGTATCAGGGCACAGGATTCATGTCAGGACACGGGATTCGTATCACGGCGCGGGACTCGAATCAGGGACGGATTCGCGTCAGGGACGGATTCGTATCAGGGCACGGCTTTAGCCGTGCCGAGCTTGCAGGCAAGAAATATCCGGCTTTTGCCGCTGCTTAGCGCCATGCAGCGGCTAAAGCCGGATGAACTACAAATCTTGATGGCAGCGCCGAAGCGATGCCCTGATACGAATCCTAAAACCCTTCTTCCGATTCCAGCCACCTACCCCGCCCGCAGCGTCTCTTTCCTCACCGTCAGCTTCTCAATCAAATCTTCCTTCACGCGGTACCCGGTTCCCGGCTGGTCGCTAATCGCGATCATCCCATTCGACGACACTTCCACTTCCGGATCGATAATGTCCTCTTTCCAGTAGCGCTTTGAAGCAGAAACATCGCCGGGCAGGCTGAAATTCTGTAGCGTAGAGAGTGCAATGTTATGGGCTCGACCAATGCCGGTTTCGAGCATCCCGCCGCACCAAACGGGAATCTTGTTGGCGTGGCACAGATCATGAATCTTCAGCGCCTCGGCGAATCCACCGACTCGGCCCACTTTGACGTTGATGATCCGGCAGGCGCCGGTGTCTACGGCAAAAGCGGCGCTGCGCACGCTGACAATCGATTCGTCCAGGCAAATCGCCGTGCGCAATTCTTTCTGCAACCGGGCGTGGTAATAGATGTCGTCGTTCCACAGCGGCTGCTCGATCATCAGCAGATTGAACTGGTCGAACTCGCGCAAGTGCTCAACCTGATCAAGTGTGTACGCGGAATTCGCGTCGCAACTGAGCGTGACGTCGGCCCAGCGCGAGCGGATCTTTTCAAGCACGTTCACATCCCAGCCCGGCTTCACTTTAATCTTGATCCGCCGGTAACCGGCTGCGAGTTCGATCTGAATTTTGTCCAGTAACTGCTCGATAGAATCCTGAATGCCGATGGAAACTCCGCACGGAATCTCGCGCCGCGTGCCCCCCAGCAATTTCCAAAGAGGCATCTGTCTCTGCCGCGCTTCCGCATCCCAGAGCGCGTTTTCCAGCCCAGCCTTGGCCATGCGGTGAGCCCGCACTTTGGCAAACAGCGTCGCGCAATCGCGGGCCGATTCGACGCGCTTTCCCAGCAGCGCCGGAATCAAATATTGCATCAGCGTCGGCCACGCCGTCTCGATCCATTCACTGCTATAAAACGGATCTTCGCCGACAACGCTCTCGGCCCATCCGTCGACGCCTTCGCTGTGAACCGTGATCAGCAAAATGCGCCGGCTATAAGTCCGGCCAAAGCTCGTCTCGAAAAAATGCACGAGCGGCATATGAATCTCGCGCAACGTGATAGCTTCAATTTTCATAGTGTGAGTTTCACCACGAAGTCACAGCGAAAACCTGTAGTGGTTCAGTTTGACTCTTACACGACGACTGTCATCCTGAGCGGAGCCGTTTTTCCGGCGTAGCGAAGTGCCTGCCCTGAGCGAAGCCGAAGGGATCTCCCGCATAGCCGCCGCAGCGCGTAAGCCAAACTGCACCACTCCCCAAGAACCGCAAAATCATTGCAAGCCGAAAAATAGAGTCACCGCGCTTTTGGTCTTAAGCTTTATCACATCTCTCTGCGTCTCTGTGAGTCTGTGGTGAATCGATCTTGCTCTTCACCCCTCCGACGCATACGACCACTTCTCGCCCCAATGGCCCAGCAAAAATTTCCCATTGCCCTCATCATCGCGCTCGTACCCCAGCACCGCCAGCCCGTGCGAAAACGCAATCAGAAACTGCGCCCGATTACGCTCCTGCACTTGCTGCGCCAGTCCCCGAGTCTCGCCCGCGGCCTTCCACTCATAAATCTGCGCCGGCACCACAATGCTCGACTCACTCACCACCGCAGGATTCTTTCCCGAGGCCAACAGGGTTTCTACTCGATTCGACCGCAACCACCACTCAGCAATCAGTCGGTCGCTGGGCAAACCACCCTGCAACGGCGACGAAGTAATACCGTACTGATTAATGTTATAGCGCCGCGAAATAGCGCCCAGCTTTTCAATATTGAGATAAGCATTCTTGATTTCGAGCGGATCGAAAGTCCACTCAATCAGTTCGATCCCGCGCGCCAGCGCATCCTCGCGCTGCAACAACTTGAGTCGGCGGCCCAGTCCAGCGTTGCGATAGTCCTTACGCACCGCCAGCATGTGCGAATGCAGGTAGACGTGGCCAGTCCGCGTACCGGGCACTGAAAGCGCAAACCCGACCATCACATTGTCGTCGAAGGCGCCCATCACCTGCCCGCCAACCTTGTCGGCAACCACAAACATCCGCAGCGGCACCAACTCCGCATCGCTAAAATTCCACACTTCTTTCTGCAGCGCCACGCAGGCGTGGAACTCCTCAATCCCATGACATCGCCGCAGCACAATGGAGTCGCCGCTCATCGACTCCTCACCCTCCACACCTCGCGTGCGTCATCCCGAAGCCCCGCGCTTTCACCAGCGGGGCGAGGGATCTCCCGCGGATCCTCGCGGACCCTCGGCCCGGCTGAGTACGGTTGTGTCTTAAGCATCCCTCCGCTCCTGCGCTTTCGCCCGCTGCCACAGCGCTTCCAACTCCTCCATCGAAGCCTGATCGGCAGACCGCCCCGATTCGTGCAGCTGATCCTCCATCCACTGAAAGCGTCGCTTGAACTTTCGGTTGGTTTTGCGCAGAGCCGATTCAGGATCAACGGACAGATAGCGCGCCAGATTGACCAGCACGAAAAACAGGTCGCCCACTTCCCCTTCAAGCCGCCCCTGCAAGCCTTCGGGGACAACCGTCCGCCCCGATCCAGCCACGCCTCGGCCCTGCGGACGCGGTCCCGGCGCAGGAAATTCCTGCAACTGTTCGCGCAGTTCGCCAGCTTCTTCGTGCAATTTGTCGAATAGCCCCTCAATATTCGGCCAATCGAATCCAGCCTGCGCCGCCCGCGAACTGAGTTTGTAAGCCTCCAGCAGAGAAGGCATGGCAGAAGAAACTCCGGCAAGAACAGAGCGTTTCTCGTCTTTCGCCTCAGAAGCGTGGCCGGCAGCTTGCCGCTTCGTCTTCTCCTCCAGCGTCTTCTCTTCGACCTTAATCGCCTCCCAGTTGCGTTTAACCTCGGCCGACGTTTCGGCCTTCACGTCGCCAAACACATGCGGATGGCGATTGATCAGCTTCGCCGACAGCCGGTCAAGCACGTCATCAATCGAAAATGAGTCCTGCTCCTTCGCCATCTCGGCGTAGAACAAAACCTGTAGCAGCAAGTCGCCGAGCTCGCCCGCGAGTTCTTTCCAGTCCCGATTGTCGATAGCCTCAAGCACTTCATACGTCTCTTCCAGCGTATAGGGCTTGATGGAATCGAAAGTCTGCTCGCGGTCCCACGGGCATCCTCCGGGAGCGCGGAGCCGTTCCATAATCGCGACCGCTCGCTCGAAACGCTCTCCCGTACCAGACATGAGGCAACCAATGTAAATGACCGCCGAGGCAGGAGGCAATGCGCCGAAGCCCGTCCGCCTGCACAAAAATTGGAAGATAATAATGGAAGATAATAATGACGCTGGCGTGAGCCACGTTGACCGAAAGGCTTGCCAGACTTTGCTCGAAGAACCGGTTCAAATATCAACTCGAAGTCCGACGTATCAGGTTACTTTTGGCATCGTTGTCGGTCACACGCAATCAGGACTATCGTTACTTTCATCTCCTTGCCAAGAAGGAGCAGAATTAGAAAAGGGTAAACGTGTCGCAACCGGACGCACTTCTCGATCGACCGGTCAACCACTCGCATCCAGTTTAAATACATGAGTTTAGCCATCAAACCTCGACCGCCACTGGAAAACCAGCACTTCCAGGTCGTGGTCATTGGCGGCGGCATCAACGGCGTAGCCGTAGCCCGCGAGTGTGCGCGTGCCGGCAAGCGCACGCTGCTGGTCGAGCAAAATGATTTCGCCTCGGGCGTCACCAGCCGCTCCACTCGCATTATCCACGGCGGCCTGCGTTACCTCGAACATGGCGAGATCGCCCTGGTCCGCGAGTCGGTGCGCGAGCGCGAGCACCTGCTCCGAGAGCGGTCGCATCTGGTGCAGCCGGCGCATTTTCTGTTTCTCCTGAACGAACAAAGCCAGCGCACCGCCATGAAGGTCCGCGCCGGCCTCTGGCTCTACCAGAAGATTGCGGGACGAAAATCCGCCGACCTGAGCGAGATGGAATTAATGCGCGTCCAGCGCACCCTCGATGCCGGCCACAAGTGGACCATCTTCAACTACGAAGATGCGCAGTGCGAATTCCCCGAGCGCCTGGTAGCCGAGTGGATGACCGAAGCCGTCGAAGCCGGAGCCGTCGTCCGCAATCATTGCGAGGTCCTCGCCGTCGACGTAGCTCAAGGCCGCGCCCGTGGCGTGCTGCTGCGCGACCGCATTTCCGGCAAAGATGAGCGCGTCGATGCCGGCTGGATCTTGAACTGCACCGGCCCCTGGGCCGACAGAATCTGCCAGCGCTCCGCCGTGCGCACCAGCAAGCCCATGCTGGGCGGAGTACGTGGCTCGCACATTGTGCTCGGCCGATTTTCGGGCGCTCCGAGTTCGTCTCTCTACACCGAAGCCGCGGACGGCCGTCCGATTTTCATCCTGCCCTGGAACGAGCAGGTGCTGGTTGGCACCACGGAAGTCGCCGACACCGGCGATCCCGGAAAAACGTCCCCATCCAGCGAAGAAATCGATTACCTCTTGCGCACCGTGACCAAGCTTTTCCCCAAGGCGAAGATCGCCGCCCAGGACATCAAATACGCCTTCGCAGGAGTGCGGCCTCTGCCTCACTCGCCCGGAAACAAAGCAGCCGCGATCACGCGCCGCCATTTCCTGCACGACCACACGCCCGACGGCGCCGCCCGCCTGATCTCAGTAATCGGCGGCAAACTCACCACCGCCGCTTCCCTGGCCCGCGAATGTGCCCGCACGATCGGGATCAAAGTGGCAGAGCCGGGTATGGTTGCCATCGCGCCAGGCCGGTCGTTCGATCCCATGCTCGACCATGAAGTTCTCGAAATCGCCCGCGCCGGGTCAGTCAGCCAGGAAACTGCCCGCGGCATGATGGAGTGGCACGGCCGCCGTGCCATGGACATTGCCCGCATGGCGCTGGTCAGCGCTGAATTACGCGCGCCGATCTGTCCCCACACGTCGCACATCGTAGCCGAAGTGGTGGAGGCCTACCGCAAAGAATTCGCCGTCACCCTCGGCGACGCCCTGCTGCGCCGCGTTCCCGTCGCGCTGGGCGCGTGCTGGTCAGAATCCTGCAGCCGCGAAGCCGCCCTGCGCGTAGGCGCAGTCCTCGGCTGGGACGAACATGCCCTGGGAGCAAATCTCGAATCCTTCGAAACCGAACGCACCGCATTCCTGCAGCGCCCCTCCCGCGGCACCCGCACCCTCGAAGCCGCCGCCGACTAAAAATCCATCCGAGGCACAAGGGCTTTGGGTTATCGCACGGCGCTAGCCGTGCCAATCATGCAACGTGTCTATTGCGCAACATACCGACCTCGCAACGCGTCCGCCGCACAATTTGACCTTTGCGCAACGTGGAAGAGCGGCGCTTCAGCGCCGCGTCTAGCGCATAAAACTCCTGGGCTTTAGCCCCTGAGGTCCGCCAACCGTTACGTGACCGCCTTCTTCCCAAACTGCCGCAGCCCCACCACCAGCAGCAAAACATCAAAGAACAACAGAGCCCCAATCACCACCGCGACCGGCAAATGCGAAGCCTGCGGAACCAGCGCCGCCCGCAACCCTTCGCTCGCATAAACCAAGGGGTTGATAAGCACGACCTTCTGCAGAATGGGAAACTTGTTCAGCGCGCTCCACGGATAATACGCACACCCGAAAAAAATCATCGGCGTCATCACCATGCTGAACATCAGCCCAATATGCTGCTGATCCATGCTGCTGCCCAGCGCCAGTCCTCCACACGAGGAAAAACCTGCAACCAGCAATATGATCAGAGTGAAGGTGAACGGCGTCCCAATGCTGATCTCCACTCCCGGCCGCAGCACCAGCCACGCCAGCGGAATCACCACCAGCCCGGCTACCAGCGCCTGCAGCATTCCGGCGATCACTTTCTCAATCGCAATCCAGCCGACACTAATCGGCGCCAGCAGCCGATCTTCAATTTCGCGTGTCCACTGAAACTCCGCAATCAGTGGCATCGCCACAGCCCAAACACCAGTGAAGGTCATGCTGATCGCAATAATCCCCGGCAGCAGCAGACTTTTATATTCAGGACGCATATACCCGCTGCCCACCATCACCCGGCCGAAAATAAATACAAACAACAATGGCTGCAGAAAAGTTTGCAGAAACAACTGCATCGCGTTACGCCGGGCCACGTGCGCGTCGCGCGCCAGCAAGGCGAAAAATGTTTTCCAGTTCAATCGCGCAGGCTCCTTCCAGTATGGTGCAGAAAAAGATTTTCCAAACTTGGCTCGGAAATGTGAACGTCCGACAATTCCGCCCCGCAACTGGCCGCCAGGCTAGCAATCTCCGGGATCAGCGAACCGCCGCGGTCGGCATACACATCCAGCCCAGTGCTGTCAGCCGCTCGCACCTCGCGTACTCCCTTCAGCGCCTGCAAACGCTGCAACAAGTCGTCCGTCTGCTTGCCAAAGCGCAAGCGCAGCAGAAATCCTCCTGGAATCGACGCTTTCAACTCCTCCGGCGTCCCTAAGGCAATCATGCGTCCATGATCCACAATCGCGATCCGCTGGCACAGCGCGTCAGCCTCTTCCATATTATGCGTCGTCAGCACAACAGTTTTTCCCGCCCCGTGATATTCGCGAATAATGTCCCACAACAAAATCCGAGTCTGCGGATCGAGCCCCGCACTGGGCTCATCGAGAAACAGCACTTGCGGATCGTGCATCATGGCGCGTGCGATCGAAAGCCGTTGCATCATCCCGCCAGAAAAACCGCGCACCATCTGGTTCCCGCGCTCGGTCAGCTTGAATTTCTCGAGCAGCGCATCAGCGCGCCCATTTCTCAGCTTCGACCCAATTCCGAAGTACGCCCCGTGAAACACCAGAATCTCGCGCGCCGTCAGAGAAAAATCCAGATTAGGCCGCTGCGGCACCACCCCAATCAAAAACTTGACCTCGGCCTGTTCCTTCCAAACATCGTGCTCGCCAATCCAAGCCTGGCCCGAAGTTGGCCGCACCCGCGTAGTCAAAATTCCAATCGTGGTCGACTTTCCCGCACCGTTCGGCCCGAGCAGCCCAAAAATTTCTCCCGCCCGAATTTCGAGCGAAAGTCCGTCGAGCGCCGGAATCTGCGCCTTCGGCTGCTGCTTCGCGCCCTTGGCGTCGGCGCGCATAACAAATCCTCCGCCCGCGCCCAACGGCGGAGCCGAGTGATAAACCTTGCGCAGATCCTGAGTCCGAACCCCGACGGCCATGCAGAGCAATCCCCAGTCTGTAAGAAGCGGAAGTCTGGGAAGTATATCGCAGCTCGCAGTTTCGATTCCTGCTCACCCCTAAGGCGTAGTGCCTCAATTTCGAAATCAGTTCGTTCAATGTCATCCTGAGCGCGGCGACAGCCGGTCGAGGGACCTTACGCCAGCCCGAGACCGTTGATGCAGTCGACGGGAACGCCCGCGCTCGATCCAGTGCAGGCCCCTCGCATCCGTACAACCGATGTTTCCTGGCGTCACCCCGCAACCGACCAGTTACCAAAGATTGGCCAAGCCCCTGCGTCATCTGGGAATGCCGCTCGGACGACACTACACTGGCGCGAGTGTGTCGAGAATTTCCGGCCACAGGGGCGCAAGTCGATGCTGATTCCCATCAAGCACGAAAACATGGAAGCGCGGCGCTGGCCAGTCGTCACCCTTGCATTAATCGCCATCAATACGGCGGTCTTTCTTTTTACGATGTCGGCCATCGACAACGAAGCGCCGGAATTCGGCGAGGTCAAGTCCCACATCCTGCTTCTGGCGGCGCTGCATCCCGAGTTGAAGCTGCAGCCCGAATCCCAGCGCCTGGTCGACGGATTCAAAGAAAGCCATCCCGACCAGTGGAAGCAGGTGCAGAGTCCATATCGCGACATCATGAACGCCTATGACGCCAAGATCAGGATGATGGAGGACACCTCGAAGCTGCAGTCTGAAATGGACTCGCTCAACACTCAGTTTTTGAGCCTGTCGAAGACGTCAATCACTGAGCAATATGCCTTCGTCCCCGCGCAGCCAACGGCCATCAGCTATCTCACGGCGAACTTTCTGCACGGCGGCTGGCTGCACCTGATCGGCAATATGTGGTTCCTATGGCTGGCGGGATTCGTGCTGGAAGACGTTTGGGGCCGCTGGCTCTACTCTGCGTTCTACCTGATTGCGGGCGCGGCCGCGCTGCAGTTTTATGCGTGGTCGAACCCAGGCAGCATCACCCCAACGCTGGGCGCATCCGGCGCCGTGGCCGCGCTCATGGGCGCCTTCCTGGTGCGCTTCCCTAAAATGAAGATTGAGATGGCGTGGCTGTTCTTCTTCAAGGTATTTCGCTTCAAGGCCGCGGCCTACTGGCTGTTGCCGTTCTGGCTGGCAATCGAAATTTTCTACGGAGCGCTGTTCGGGTCCAATAGCGGCGTGGCCCACTGGGCGCACGTCGGAGGATTTCTATTCGGAGCGGTAGCCGCCCTGGCCATCCAGCATTCCGGCATCGAGCACAAAACCAACAAAGCGATCGAAGAAAAACTCGCTTGGACCAACGACGCTGAACTCGAACAGGCCAGCGCCATGATGGACCACGGCCAACTCCCCGACGCGATCGTATTGCTCACCAACTACATTGCCGTGAAGCCCGGCTCGCTTGACGCCTGGAATCTGCTGAGGACGATTTATCAGCGCCAGAGCGACACCAAGTCTTACCTGGATGCGACCGTCAAAACCTGCGCCCTGCATCTAAAGGCACACGAAATCGAAGCCGCCTTCAAGGATTACGCCGAGTTCGTCGATTCCGGCGGCAAAATGCCCGCCGCCACCTGGCTCGAACTCTGCAAAGGCGCAGAAGAAATGCAGGAGTTCGACCGCGCCTTCGCCGAATACCACGAACTCGCCCAAACCTATCCCACCGAGCGCCAGGCGCTCACTGCCCAACTCAGCGCCGCCAGGCTTTGCCTCAAGCGCCTCAATCGCCCGCAGGACGCGCTCGCCCTCTACGAAACCGCCGCGTCCTCGCCAATTCCCCACCTCGACTGGGATCAGCACATCGTGGCAGGCATCAAGGAAGCGAAAGCTGCCATGTCCGCGCCTCAGGCGAACGCCGCTAAGGCTCAGTAAGAGAAATCCTCAGCAAAAGAAAATGGACCCGACTCTCGTCGGGCCTGCGCAATTTGTATCGTTACTTTTGAAAACAAATATTATCGGCGCATCACTTCGGGTCGGGTTGAAACACACAGGCCTTCGCCTGATCTGTCTTGTCGCGCAGCGCCAGAATGCACCAGTTCGCCCACTCCACAATATCCTGTTCGTTGTTGATGGCCTCGTTTAACTTCACTGTCGAACCGTCTGTATTTTGCATAGCCAGAGCCAACACCCGAATGGTTCCCCGCGCCGACAGCCGCATCTTTTCGTAGTGCACAATGGTCGCAGTTCGCTGCTCCGGCTTCACCTCCGGATCCTTCATCGGAGCACTGATGATCGTCGTCTGCCCGTTCTGCCCGTAGGCGCACGCCAGCGACAGCAGGAAGCACGCCACGACACCGTGAACGATTTTCATCTTCCCTCAAATCCCTCGCGCAGGGGTCTGCCCACGTTTATTCTCAGCGCGCCGTTTCGCCCGCCGACACTCACCCAGATTCTAAAGTCGATAAATCCGAAATCAACGTAACCACCGGGTGGTGACCTTTGCGCCATTGACATCGGGCCGGTCGAGTACCTTGGTACTCTTTCCTTGCCCTCTTTCGTAAGCACAATAGATTGTGATCATCGAGTCATAGCGCTTACGGGAAGTTTCCCTCTGCGGTACCACAAGCGGTCTTCCTGGATTGCGCATCTTGGAGCCTGGGCAATGGCAAAACTGTTTCTCAAATTTGACGACCAAGTCATACAAGAGGTCTCTCTTTCCTCCGGCACTGTAACCGTTGGCCGTCAGCCCGACAACGTCCTGCGCATCGATAATCCTGCCGTCTCCGGGTATCACGCCAAGGTCTACTCCGAAAACGGTCAGTACGTGCTGGAAGACGCCGAAAGCTTTAATGGCACCTACATCAACAGCCAACGCATCAGCAAGGTTGTGTTAAAGCACGGCGACAAAGCGCTGATCGGCAAGCACACGCTCGAATTCAACGCTCAGGCACAAGACGTCTGGCATGGATCCGTCTCCACCGTCGACGCGCAAGCCAAGGCGAAACTCCCGCAGCTCGATCGCACGGCTTTCCTGGACACGGCAAAAGCGAAAGAGATGATAGCGATGGCCGTCGCGGCGTCTTCCTCAGGCGGCGCTGCGGCAGTCCAACAGAAAGCTCAACAGAAAGGCACTGCTCAGTCCCAGGCACCCGCACATGTGGCCCATCAGACCATTGGCACGCTGACCATCATGGAAGGCCGCACCGACCAGAAACATTACGTTTTAACGAGTCGGCTAACCGTCATCGGAAAGTCGAAAATGGCCGGCATTCGCCTCAAGCGCTGGTTCGCGCCCCACGTCGCCGCTTCCATCTACCGATCCGAGGATGGATATTTCATCGCCGCTTCCGGAGACAAGATAAAAGTCAAAGTGAATGATGCCGTGGTCGAAGGCGGCAAAAAGCAGATCGAGGCCGGTAACGTAATCGAAGTCGACGGCGTCAAGGCAGTCTTCGGTTTCTGCGAAGCATGATTGCCCGCCACTCGCTTTCTCAGTGGAATTACCCGTAAGGAGGGACGCCCCATGAGCCGCCTGTTTGGCTTTCTCAGCGTCATCATCGTGATGGCGATCGGCATGTACATCTACTCTAAGCAGATGCAGAGCTCATCTGCGGAAGCCGGCGCCACCAACCCCGCCGGCGCCATCAACATCACCGGCGTGAAAAGTGATCTGATCAGTATCGCCTCCGCCGAGCGCCGCTACTTCGCCACCGAAGGCAAATATGCCTCGCTCGATGAACTCATCTCCTCTAACACCATCACCGTCGCCCGCCAACGCCTCCCCTACACCTATTCCGTCGAGGTCAGTTCCGGCGGCTTTCGCGTAGTCGCGACCCGCGCCGGCGAAAACATCTCCGGCACGCCGGCGCAGCTTTCCGTCGACGACAGCATGCAATTCCAAACGTCCGAATAGGCCTACCGCCGAATCGCCTGAAAACGGAATGAGTAGCCTACTCCGAGGATGTGATCCACGGCCGCCGACGACAGCCCCACGCCGACATGAAAATCAATCTGTTGTTCCTTCGCGATTTTCAGGGCGACCACCG
>Ga0210389_10000970_pt1 | contig 24298 bp, 19 predicted proteins | sample IncBWH28OmetaG_FD_160127 | JGI IMG/M metagenome (GOLD analysis project Ga0210389, IMG submission 160127) | Forest soil microbial communities from Barre Woods Harvard Forest LTER site, Petersham, Massachusetts, United States - Inc-BW-H-28-O ...
CTTTTCCATCTTTATCTATGACGGCGGCAACCTGCGCCGCCCGCGGCTCATCTATGGGGGTCCGGGCGCAGGTGAATTGTCTTTCACATTTCCGAGTGCTAACATCCGAACAGATAGAAAACGTACAGGAGGCAATTATGGCGGATCGTGACGGCAGCAGTTTTCTTTGGTTTCTTGCGGGTCTCGGCGTAGGAGCGGTAGTTGGCGTGCTCTATGCCCCGAAGGCGGGCGATGAGATGCGCGAGACGATTCGCGGCAAGGCGCAGGAGAGCGCCGACATGGCCCGTCAGCAGGCTCGCCGCGCGCGCGAACAGGCCGGTGACTGGATGGACCGTGGCCGCGACGTCGTCAATCAGCAAAAAGAGCAGTTCCGCAACGCCTATGAGGCGGGACGTCAGGCATACAACGAGACGACCACCCCGGCTGCGACTGCTGGGCCGGTGAAGAATACATAGCGATTGCGAGTAAGGTCAGCTCCAGGGAGCAACCGATGAACGAAACCTATCTAACAGTCTTTATCGCCGTGACCGCGGGAGCGGTCTTATTGCAGGCGATGATTCTAGTGGCCCTTTACGTCTCCGTCCGCAAAAGCACCGCGAAGATGGACGCCCTCGCCACCGAACTCAAAGAGAAGGCCATCCCGACGATGGAGACAGTTCAGAGCTTCATCGTGGAAGTTCGCCCAAGAATTGAAACCATCTCGGCGAACGTTTCCGACTCCACCGCTCTGATCAAGACGCAACTGGAGCGTCTCGACGCCACGCTCACCGACGTTCTTGATCGCACGCGCCTCCAGGTAATTCGCGCCGACGAACTTCTAAGTCGCACGATGGACAAAGTTGAAGAGACCAGCGATATCGTGCACAAAACGGTAGTCTCGCCTTTGCGTCAGGTCAGCGGAGTGATGAACGCCATCTACACGGGAATTGATGTCTTTCTCGGCAACAAGCGCCGCAGCGGCAAAAACGGCATGGGCGTCCCGCAAGACGAGATGTTTATCTAAATATTTGTAATTCGATTAGCCAATCTTTACTTCTCGTCCCCGCTCGCTTCTTCACCCGCTACTCGGGCGCTCCGCGGATCCGGCACGAAAAGCGACGGCACTTTCTGCTCCGCGGCCAGTTTCTGGAAATTCCCGATGTCCACGTTCCGCACGTCATCCCAGTGCGCCAGGAGTTCGTCGGTTTGTTTTTTCAGCTTGTCGAATTGCTCGTACTCGCCCGCCGTGGGCGCCGCATCCGCAGCGCCGGCCACCGCGAGGGAAATAAATGCCAGCTTGGCATCGATGCCAGGCGCGTAAGCCAGTGAATCTTCGCTGGCTGAAATCTTGAAATTAATCAGCGGATCGCGCACCGCCACCAGCCTCGCATCAAGCATACTCACACCGTCCAGTAACGTTTTTGATGAATCCGGCCCGACGCGCCGCTTCAGTCCGTCCAATTGCTCACGCACGTCCTGAATCTGGTTCACCGCATCGTAGACGCGATTCAGTTGTTCGCGCACGTCCATCTCCAGCGTGAACTGTTTTTCCAGATCCGCCTGCGAAGCTGTGACACGCGGATCGATCTTCAATTCGAACGGCTCCGTTTTGCTTTTGCCACTCGCCGTCAGCCGTACCTGGTACTTCCCCGGCACCGCGAGCGGTCCGCGCGCTCCTTCGCCGTATTCCCACAAGTAATAGCCGGGTACGCGATGCGCGTCTTCATAATGCAAGTCCCACACGAAACGGTTCAACCCGTCTTCCACCTTGATCTGCTTCTCCGGTTTCTTGCCATCCGGATCGAGCGGCTCGTCGAGCGGCTCTGCGCGCTTGCTCGAATAGCTGCGAATCACGCTGCCCGCCGCATCCAGAATCTCGATCTTCACTTCCTCCTTGGGCGCCTTCTTGACGTAGTAATAAATCACCGCGCCATTCGGGGGATTCTTTCCGTTGAATACCAGGCGGGCGGGCGGTGGCTCATCGCCTCCGGCGGTGTGAACGCGATAAGCAACCGCAAGCGAATACAGATGCATGTCTTCGCCGGCAATTGAATCCGCATATTGGCGCAGCGGCGTCACGTCATCCAGAATCCAGAAAGAGCGCCCATGTGTGGCCACTACCAGATCGTCATTCTTCACTATGAGATCGTGCACCGGCGCATTCGGAAGATTTAGCTGCAGACTGCGCCAATTCGCTCCATCGTCAAATGAAACAAAGACGCCACGTTCCGTGCCCGCATAGAGAAGACCCTTCCGCTTCGGGTCTTCTCGGACAGCGCGCACGAATGCGCCATCGGGTATGCCGCTCCCAAGGCGCGTCCACGACGCTCCGTAGTCGGTCGTCTTATAGATGTAGACGCCGACGTCATCATTCAGGTGCCGGTCGAATGCCACATAAGCTTTCCCCGCATCGAATGGAGAAGCATCAATCAAACTCACCTTGCTCCATTCCGGCAGAGCCTTCGGAGTAACGTTCGTCCAATTCTTTCCCTCATCGCGGGTGACCTGAACCAGGCCATCGTCGGTCCCCGCCCAGATCAGTCCCTTTGCAACCGGTGAAGCCGCAATTGAAAATACGGTGTCGTAATACTCGGTTCCAGTATCGTCGATCGTTACCGGACCGCCCGAGGGCTGCTGTTTCAACTTGTCGTTGCGCGTCAGGTCCGGGCTGATTGCCTCCCAGTGCTTGCCTCCGTCGACAGTTTTGAAAACACGTTCGCCACCGTAATAGAGCGCGTTCGGGTCCAGCGGAGAAATCACGAGCGGCGCCGTCCATTGAAAACGATGCGTGAGGCGCGCTGCGCCGGCGCCATCTCCCAACTCCGGCGATACGGCGATGCTCTGCACCTGATTTGTGCGGCGGTCAAAGCGCGTGAGATTACCCTGATAATCGCCCGCGTAAACAATGTTCGGATCGGTCGGATACGGCGCAATATATCCCGCTTCCCCGCCGCCCACTTCATACCAATTGTCCCGTCCAATCGCGCCATCGTCGCTGCGGCTCGCAATCGCGACGCTCGAATTATCCTGCTGCGATCCATACACGTAGTAAGGCGTGCGCGTGTCGGTAATGACGTGGTAAAACTGCGCGGTCGGCTGATTGTCCTGGCGCGTCCACGATTTTCCGCCATCGACGGTCACCGTTACGCCGCCGTCGTTCCCCGCAATCATGCGCTGAGTATTCTTTGGATCGATCCACAGCGCGTGATTGTCCCCATGCGGAACCTTCACCCTATTAAAATTGCGCCCGCCGTCGGTCGACTTGAAGAACTCCACATCTGCCACATAAACAGTGTCCGCGTCCCGGGGATCGGCAAACACGTGCATGTAGTACCAAGGCCGTTGCGTGAGGCTATGGTTGCCATTCACCAGTTCCCAGGTTTCGCCGCCATCATCCGAGCGATACAGGCCACCCTGTTCTTTGGCTTCGATAATCGCAAAGACGCGATCGGAATTCGCGGCCACGGTCACACCCACGCGGCCATATGGCCCCTTGGGCAGTCCGTGTTCTTCAAGATGCTTCCAGGTCGTGCCGCCATCGTTCGAACGATAGAGTCCGCTGCCCGGGCCGCCACTGTCGAGCGTCCAGGGCATTCTGCGCACCTGCCACAACGCGGCAAACAAGATATGTGGATTCTGCGGATCGAAGGCCACATCGACCGCGCCGGTGTTCTCATCCTTATAGAGAACTTTCTCCCACGTCTTGCCGCCGTCCGTCGTACGAAAAACTCCGCGCTCGACGTTCGGACCAAACGGATGACCGAGCGCCGCCACAAACGCGATGTCGGGATTCCGTGGATTCACAATCATCTTCCCCACAGCGCGCGAGTCCTTCAACCCGACGTTCTTCCAGGTCTTCCCGGCATCCACCGATTTCCAAATGCCATCGCCCTGTGAAATATTTCCGCGGATGCAGGCCTCGCCGGTGCCCACGTAAATCACATTGGGATCGGAGGCCGCGACCGCAAGACTGCCAATGGCCGGCGCGCCGTCGTGATCGAAAACCGACGTCCAGGTATTCGCGCCATCGCTCGACTTCCACACGCCGCCGCCAGTCGCGCCGAAATAGTAAGTCGTCGGGTCGCCGGGAATGCCCGCCGCCGTCAGCGAGCGGCCACCGCGAAACGGGCCTATGTTCCGGTACTTCATCCCGCGAAACTGCGGGTCACCCTCGTTCTTCTCTTTATCGTCATTCTCCGTCTTTGCCGCAGGCTCGTTCGCAACGGGAGATTCCTTCTGCAACGTATCGAGCTTGCGGTTCCGCTCTTTTTGTTGTGCGAAGGTTAACGTGACGAAAAATGAAACGAGTAGCGCAAGCAAAGCGCCGCGCAGAAGCAATCGCGAATTCATGAGAGTTGTGTTCCCCAGATCAGAATACTGATTCGCTCTAATGGTACTGCCGCTGAGGCGAAACGTAAAATCCGAGCACGGCGTTCCAACCCCATCGTCCGATGTCCTCCAACGAATCCGCGTAGTCAACATCCCAAGGCAAGAATCGCTGACCGACTCCGCCGATCTCAGCCTAGAATGTTTCAAACATTTATCCGCTTTCTTGTTTGAAACATTTAGATACTGCTAGATACAGCGCATGAAACGACAATTCACGACCAACGACGTAATCGCGCTCACCGGAATCACCGGCCGCCAGCTGCAATGGTGGGATGAGCGCGGATTGGTCACGCCCAGTCGTCAGGGCCATCGCCGCATCTACAACTGGGATCAACTGGTGACCGCAGCCGTAATCTCCCAGCTCCGCCGACGCGGGTTTTCGCTGCAACGCATGCGCAAGGTGGTCGCTTTCCTGGAATGCGAATTCCGTACCAGCATCGCCGCCACAGTTCGCGCTGCTTCCGAGTATCACCTGCTCACCGATGGAACGGACCTCTACCTTCGTACCTCGGCCCGTCAGGTGGTGGATCTGCTCAAGAACTCATCGCAGCCGATGTTCGATATATGCCTGAGCGACGAAGTGCGCAGAGTTCGGGCAGCGATGGTTCGAGGACAAATTCTATCCGGCAACAGTCTTTCGCAAAATATGAAGACCGGGGCGGTTAAGAAAAATTCAGAGTCACAGCGGCTTCGGTCCATAAACCGAGCCCGTAGAGCCTAAACACCAGCTTGGAATGCAAATCGGAGGCATGATGATCGGCGAACTAAGCATCATCAACGAGTGGATTCCCGAGCAGATGGAACCGGGCACGGTCTTCGTGCTCGAAAACGCGGGCGAAGTCGGCGAAAAAGAAGATCCCTACTGGGCCGTGCTCTCCTGCCCGGTGTGCGGCACCCTAGGCCTGATCACGCGCAAACAAATGGCCGGCCTGCTGCCCACTATCTGCGGGTCTTCGCAGTGCTCAGCACAGTTCTTTATCAAGGATGAAGTCATCACGCCCAGAAAACCGTTTTGAGTCAGGGCAAATGCAATCGTATAGTAGGGACGCAGCTAGCCGCGTCATCTCGCTTTGCGCGTCAAAACTCATTCCGGCTTCAAAACCCGAACCGTCCTACTTCCGATACTTCCGCACAAGCGCTTCAAATCTCGCGTCGCCACGCAGCCCATCGAAATATGGACTGGTATCAAGCGTGCCGAAATCATGAAATCCCATATCCAGGGATTTTTGTAGTGCGGCCAGCGCTTTCTCCTTATCGCCGCGGGCGCTATATCCCTCACTCAGGAAAAGATAGTTGATCGCCGACGGTTTCGCGCTCTTGACCAGCGCGGCGATTGCCTGATCGTAGTCGCCGAGAGCCATATAAGCCTGACCAATCCCGAGGTCCGCCATCGTCCCGTTCGGGCTCAGCTCCTTCTCTTGCCGAAACGTCACCAGCGCCTCCGCGTCTCGTTTCTGCAACAGCAGCGCGCGTCCCAAGTGGTAATAGGCAGGGATGAACGAAGGCTGCAAACGCAGCGCCTGCCGCGAAGCTTTCTCCGCTTCGATCGGGTCCGGGGGCTGCCGGTAACAGAGAGCCCACGAAAGCTGGTCCCAGCCATGCGCATTGTTCGGGCTCAGTTCCGTGGTTTTGCGGAATTCTTCTGCCGCCGCCGCATAATCGTACTTATCCATCAACACCGATCCCATCGCGATGTGCACCTCAGCCAATTGCGGATCGACGGCCATCGCGCGCCGCGCGTACTCTTCCGCGCGCTCCAGGTGCTCGGGCTTGGAGTCGATATTGCGATAGATCTGCGCCTCCACCCATGACAGACCCGAGAGCGCCAGCGGATAATTCGGGTCGTACTTCAGCGCCTCCTCATACGAGTGCCGCGCAGCTTCCAGTTTGTCCGGCTCATCGGGAAATTGTACGAGCGCCTGCCCGCGCAAAAATGCGTCGTAGGCTTGCGGATTGCCGGTATAGCGGCGCTGAATTGCCTGCTGTTCCTGCGGCGTGAGCTTCAAGTTGAGCGACTGCGCAATCTTCATCGCGGCCTGCTCCTGAAGTGTAAAAACGTCTTTCATCTCACCGACAAAATCGTCCGCCCACACTTGAAAGCCGCTCGTCGAATCGATCAACTGCACGTTGATGCGCACCTGGTCGCCCGCCTTGCGCACGCTTCCCTCGAGCAGATACCGCACTCCCAGTGCCTTCCCGATGTCTGAAGCACTCTTGTCCGCGGTCTTCAGCGCGGCCACCGATGAATGCGAAGCCACGTCGATCCCTTCAATCTTCGCGAGCTTCGTCGTAATCTCGTCCGTCATCCCATCGCTGAAGTAAGTGCTATCCGGTTCCGCGCTCAGATTCTGCAGCGCCAGAACAGCCACTGACGGCTTGGTTGCCACAACCGCAGATTGCGAAGTAGAACGCTTCGCATACCACTCAAACGCTCCCACCGCGAGTGCCAAACCAAGAAGTCCCGCAATCACAAAAGAAGCCGTGCGCTTCGAGCCTGTTTTCGAATCAGGTTTTGCCGGGACTTCGCTCGACACCGCGGAGGTACGCCCAGACTCGGTGCTCCGCTGAATTCGCTTAAGGTCGGCGCGCAACTCCGCAGCCGACTGATACCGCAGCCCGCGGTCTTTCTCCAGCGCCTTTTCGAGCACTCGTTCAAACTCCGCGGGCAGCGTGGGGTTCAAGCGCACCGCCGCGACTGGTGTGCGATTCATAATGCCGTCGAAAATCACTCCCGTGCTCTCACCAGAAAAAGGCAACGCACCCGTCGCCATTTCGTATAGGACGACTCCGAACGAAAACAAGTCGGTGCGCGCATCCAGTTCCTTTGCCCGGATCTGCTCAGGCGACATGTAGGAAACCGTGCCGAGCGTAGAACCGGGGCTTGTGAGATGCTGTGCCTCAACCGCCGTCATCGTGTCCGCCGACGAGACCTTGCTTGCAGAACCGGCCCACGGTGCCGCTTTCGCAAGGCCGAAGTCGAGCACCTTGGCGTGCCCGCGCTTGGTCACAAAAATATTCGCCGGCTTAATGTCGCGATGCACAATGCCCTGTGAATGCGCCGCGTCGAGCCCGTCGGCGATCTCAACTCCCAGCGACAGCACCGTTTCGTTATCGAGCGGCTTGCCCGAAATCAGATGCTTCAACGTCACGCCATCCAGAAATTCCATGGCAATGAATGATTGATCGCCATGCCGTCCAATCTCGTAGATCGTACAAATATTGGGATGATTGAGTGCCGAGGCGGCCCGCGCCTCACGCCGAAAGCGTTCCAGCGCCTGCGGGTCGCGCGACAGATCTTCCGGCAAGAATTTGAGCGCCACGAAACGGCCAAGCTCCGTGTCTTCCGCTTTGTAGACGACGCCCATTCCGCCGCCACCAAGCTTTTCGACAATTCGGTAATGAGATACGGTTTCGTCGATCATGATTTAGGCAATCGTTAGTCAGGCAATCGTTGAAGTGCCTGTACCCCTTGCGCTACGCCTTTGAGACGCTCCATCTTACCCTACGGGCGTTCCCGTATCCGCCGTGCTATGTTTGTCCGATGCCAACCGCTCTTGTCACCGGAACCAGCACAGGAATCGGCCTTGAAACCGCGCTCTACTTCGCCCGCAACGGCTACCGGGTTTTCGCCGGAGCGCGCAAGCCCGAAACAGTCGAACAACATCCGAATATCATCCCTGTAAAACTCGACGTCGACCAGGACGCAAGCGTGCGCGAATGCGTCGACCCGGTTCTGCGAGAGGCCGGCGCCATCGATGTGCTCGTTAACAATGCGGGCGTCGGCATCGCTGGCGCGATCGAATTGGTTCCGCTTGACCGGGCTCGCGCGATGTTCGAAACGAATTTCTGGGGCGCGGTGCGGATGATGCAGGCTCTGCTGCCGTCGATGAGAGCGCGCCGCAGCGGCACTATTATCAACGTCACGTCCCTGATGGGCCACATCACGCTACCCTGCCACGGATTTTATGCTGCCACCAAATATGCGCTCGCAGCCGTCAGCGAAACGCTGGCCATCGAAGCGAATCCGCTCGGAATCAAGGTCGCAATCATTGAACCGGGAGTGGTACTCACTCCAATCTGGAGTAAAGCCGATTCGGTCATGCCCGAGGACAACGCTTATCAGCGAGGAGTGGCGCGACTCTGGCGGTTGTTCAGCGCGCAACTTGAGGGCGGCACGCTGCCCATCGTTGTGGCGCGCGCTATTTACGATGCCACACAGGAAGGCGGGACCAGACTGCGCTATCCAGTCGGCGCCGATGCGGAAATAATCGCAGCCGCGCGCGATCGCATGTCCGTGGGAGAGTGGATGTCGCTAATGACGGAAGAAGATGAAGAGAAGTTTGTGGCGAAGGCTGAAGCTGCTTTCGGCGTGGATCTGTACAATCCGCCGTCATTGAATGCGAGATTGAGAGAGAAAACAAGCGCCGCCTAGCCGCGACCGAGAAGATCAACTTCTTTCCCGCGGATTGCGCGGATGAACACAGGCTCAAAAAACGAGAATTACGATGCGTGAGAACCTGAGTTGACCAGCAGAAGCGAAAGTTTTTTCTCTATCGGCTTTCCCGCGCCGCGAGCCGAACCGGAATCTGCTCGACAATCTCGATATCAAACCCTTCGAGCGCGGCCACGCGCCGGGGATGATTGGTCAGCAGCCGGATGCGCTTCAAATTCAGGTCCGACAGAATCTGCGCCCCCAGTCCAATCTCGCGCTGCGTCTTGCGCTCGCTCTCGGGCAGAGTCGGCTGCCGCCGTTCGCGATGGAATGTCAGAAACGACTGATCACCAATCTTCTCCGCCGAAAATCCGCGCGACGACTGGTGCAGATAAATGAGCGCCCCGCGATCCTCCGCCGCAATCGTCTCCAGCGAAGCCTCGAGTGTCCGATTGCATTCGCATCCGGTCGCGCCAAAGACGTCGCCCAGCAGACAATGCGCGTGCATGCGCACCATCACAGGTGTTTTCGAGTCGCTGATGTCTCCCCTGATGAGCGCAATGTGCGAATCGCCGCCATCCACCTCGCTTTCGTACGCAATCAGCCGGAACTCCCCATGCTTGGTCTCAACCATCGCCTCGCCCACGCGATGCACATAACGCTCATGCTGCATGCGGTAGCGGATCAGTTCCGCCACCGTCAGCATCCTCATATTGTGTACCGTGCAGAATTCGATCAGGTCGGGCACGCGCGCCATCGTGCCATCGTCTTTCATGATTTCGCAGATGATCCCTGCCGGCACCATGCCCGCCAGGCGCGCCAAATCGACTGAAGCCTCGGTCTGCCCGGCCCGCACCAGCACTCCGCCCTTGCGCGCGCGCAGGGGAAACACATGTCCTGGCCGCGCCAGATCCGACGGCCGCGTCGCCGGGTCAATCGCCACCTGAATGGTATGGCAACGATCGTAGGCGGAGATGCCGGTCGTCACCCCTTCGCGCGCGTCAATCGCCTCGCAAAACGCCGTCCCATACTGTGAAGTATTCTCGGCCGTCATGTTGCCGATCCGCAGATGGTCAAGCCGCTCTTCGGTCATGGTCAGGCAAACGAGGCCCCGGCCGTACTTCGCCATAAAATTGATAGCCTCGGGCGAGACGCTTTCAGCGGCGAGCGTAAGGTCGCCTTCGTTTTCGCGGTCTTCGTCATCCACGACCACAATCATCCGCCCGTCGCGAATCTCACGGATGGCAGTCGGTACGTCGGTAAAGGGTAGGTGAGGGGACATATGGTTTCCAATTGTAGCGCGCTGGTCGGAGCGTCTCGATCCCGAGGCCTTAAGCTCTTACAATAAGAAAGGGCCGCCTCAGGGGCGACCCTTCCGTCGAATCCACTACGCCTGGTTACAGCGTCGACTCAATTTCAAATCCCCACGCCTCCAGCAATGGCTCCGGGATGTACTTCGAGTTCTTGTTCCGGCGCGCCCACTCGCGCAACCGTGTCGACCGCAAATACTGATCGGGAGACAGCTTGTATTCGTGGACAACCTGCTCGAACTCGGTAATCGTGGGGGTTACGGGCCCGATGGGCTCTGGCTTTCCCCAGTTAGGGTTTCCGCGTCGCTTTGCCATGAAGAAGGTATCCTCGTATCAGTGAAATGACGACTTTTGCTCTATAACCTACCTAGTTTGATTCCTAAAAGCCCCGAGGAGATTCACAGGAAAGAAGGAAATGCGAGCTCATACCAGCACCCTCGGCACCTATGGAAGCTATTGATAATATTGGGTTTTCGTCGGTTAGTCAATAGAAAAATGAGCACCCCCTCCGCACCTCCAACCATCCCCTTTGTAAACAGTTACTTGCGGGCATCGCTTTAGCACGAAAGTGGTGTTGCCTGCCGTTTCCGCCATGGTTCGGCTCATAACCTATATCGGACAGAACGTCCAGAGTCTCCGCCTTTGCTAAAAAAAACTTCGCGTTTGTCGTCCAAACAACGATGGGTGACCACCGTAACCCGACGCCCCCAATCCGCATTGACCCTGCCGTCTCAGAGACATACAGTCGAACCGGGGAGTGTTCCGCTTTTTGGTAGATTCACGAGTTTGTCAAATCGCGGCCACTAGCAGGTTTCCGCCGACATTCTCAACAACCTCGAGAACCGCCTTGCGCACCGATTGGAAGGGTGCCTAAGAAATGAACCTGAAGTCCTTATTACTGAGCTCCGATGAAAAAACCGTGCGCGTTCTGCGTCGGGTGCTCAGTGATCTAGAAATCAGCATCGAGCATTGCCCCGACTCTGACGGAGCCGTGCGGCGCATTACCCGCCAGCGCTTCGAAGCCATCATTGTCGATTGCGCCGACCGCCAGGATGCCGGGAACGTTCTTCGGGCGGTTAAGGCCGCGCCTGTCAATAAGCGCGCCCTTTCCATCGTTCTCGTCGAAAATAACGTTGGACTCAAAGGCGGCTTCGAAATGGGCGCCCATTTCGTCCTCCACAAGCCCCTGGCCGTGGAGCGCGCCAAGGGTAGTTTCAGGGCAGTTCGCGCGCTCATGAAGAGTGAACGCCGCCTCCAATTGCGCGTCGCAGTCGAAATACCCGTCACCTGTATCGGCAATTCCCGCTATCCCGCCCGCACCGTTGACCTTTGTGAAGGCGGCATGGCGATTCAGTTTACGGGCCGCAAAGCGAAAGAAAATTCAATGCGCTTTTCTTTTGAACTCCCAAGTGTGAGCGACAAAAGCGTCCACGAGAAATTCGAACTCGCGGGCGAACTCGCCTGGGAGGGCGACGAATACCGCGCCGGCGTCCGCTTCAAGGACGTCAGCGACAGCCAGCGCACCTCCCTCAGGAAATGGCTGGCCAGTCATCTGCCCGAGAATGAGCCGGATGATCCACCAGTTCCCTGCCAGCTAAAAGATCTCAGCGACGGAGCCTGCTACCTCATCACCAGTTCACCATTTCCGAAGTTCAGTCGCGTCATTCTTTCTGTACCCAACATGACTCCCGCCGTCCGCGCGGGCGGTGTGGTACGGCTGGCGCATCCTGAATTCGGTATGGGCATCGAGTTTTTGCAGACCACACCAGAGCAGCAAAACGAAGCTCGCCTGATCGTGGAAACTCTGCGCAATGGCTTCGAAACTCTCGAGGTGCACGTCGAGCCCGATGGACTCGACATCGGACATGAAGATAAACACCGGGCCGCGCACTCGCCCGCCGAAGACGCCCTCATCCATCTCTTTCGCCAGCAAGCCCGCGCTTCGGTGGAAACTTTCCTCGAAAAACTCCAGCTCCGCCAACCTCAGGAATCGCGCTAAACGTTCCGCGGGACCTAATCGTCCTCGCTACCGGCCTGCCAGATCCGACATGTTTCTCCGGAAACCTTCCGAGGCCTCGCGATCATTTCGCAGCCTTCATGAATTGTTGGCGCATCTTGGCGCTTCCCCTTTTTCGTGCCGGGCCCCACAATGCCATTCGCCTGGTGGGCAGGTTCTTGCATGACATTTAGACTTTGGCTTCGCACTCTGCTCTGCTATGCCGCTGTGCAGAAGAGAACTCGTTTGGTCGCCCGGCTCGGCCCGCATCTCCTAAGACGCCTCTATCTCCAAGGCGTTGCCCCCTCGATCGAAAGTATCGTCGCACACCGCAAGAAGAAAGCCTCCTACCGGAAGAAACAAACCCGCATGCAGAATTACACAGCTGATCGGCAAAATGGATGAGTTGGACAGCTCAGCTGGCTCAGCAGACTTTTCCACCGAATGCCCTAGAAGGGCTGCAAAGCCTCGGGCGCCCATGTCTCGAGAATCAGGCGTCAGAATCATGAGACACGAGCACCCGGATGCAACCGCTATCTAGCGGCCCATGACGGTAGCAGTCTCAATCGGCGGAGTCTTCTTCTTTGCGAGTTCCATCTCCAATTTTCCCTGGAGCAGTTCCCAACCCGTTTCCTGACCAGGCGTCCAGATCTTGGCCAGGAAGTATTCGCTGCCGTATCGGTGAAAGATGAAGTGCGCCTTCTCTGGCGTCACGGTTCCCTGCGCAGGCATCGCTAGAAAGATGGTTGACACACTGCCATCCTCATTGCGGATTCGCAGGCGACCGTTTGCAACACGCTCGATCGTATAGTCTCCAGCCCTGAGCCGGTCGTTCTCGACCACGAAATTAAAAGGAACCGTCACCTTCATCGGTCCAGAGTGCTGCGCGAAGGTCGGAATCGCCAACGCCAGCACCACAATCATCCCTGTCATTAGGCTTGCCAGATTTTTTTTCATAACTCTCCTCTTTGTGCGTTTTGTGGCGACCTTGGTCGCGCTCACACATCCATTCAGCGCCCGGTCAGAAAAAATGGAAATGCTCTGGAGGTGGACCGCGGGAGATTTACAGGTGACCACGCAATCTATTGAAAGCGTGCCGCTTAAACGCTCAGGTGACTCGCTCAAAAAACCGTTCCACGCCCGCCAGAACTCGTTCGTGGCGTCTAATCACACAGATGACTCGTTCGCCAAGCCATGGGAAGTCCGCCTGACGCCATGGAAGCTCCGCCTGACGAGGTCCGCCTAACCGACGTCCGCCTAACAATGATGCGTATATTCTGGCGAGTTAGACCAAGCATCGGCGACTCTTCGTTCCGGTATGTGTTTGTTCACGCGCTATCGCCCACCCCATTACTTCCTGCCCCATTACTAAGGACGGCGAGTGTTAAACTTTCACGTAATCCAGAAATCAGACCCAGGTTTTGGCGTGCCAATAGAAGAGACCAATCCGGCCAGCCATGTGCTGCGTTTTTCGAGTTTCGAACTCGATCTGCGCGCCGGCGAACTGCGCAAGCACGGGACCAGGATCAAATTGCAGGGCCAGCCACTCCAGGTCCTGGCATTGCTGATTGAAAATCCCGGCGATGTGGTGACCCGGGAGCAGCTACGCGAGCGCCTTTGGCCAGCCGACACGTTTGTCGACTTCGACCACAGCCTGAACAGCGCGGTAAAAAAACTTCGTCAGGCTTTGAACGACGATCCCGATGTCCCGCGCTTCATCGAGACCCTGCCCCGCCGCGGCTACCGTTTCATTGCTCCGGTTGGGAACAGTGCCAGTCTTCCGTCGCAAGCCCAGTCAGGCGAGCTAGGCAACTCGCGCGAGGGATCAGCCGCCGGGCCATCCTCAGATGAAGTGGCCCATTGGCCATCAATCGCCCCTGCGACTGCTCGTCTGCATCATTGGAAGCTCTGGGCCGCGGGCGGCTTCGGCTTCGCCCTGGCTCTCGGAATAGCTGCGTGGTTTGGACTTCGCCCGACCAGTGCGCCCAATCTATCTCCGATACGCCTGGTACCGCTGACAACTCTCAGCAATGGCGGGTCCAAGCCTTCCTTCTCCCCCGATGGCAACCAGATCGCGTATTCGTGGGGCGGTGAGAACAAGGATGGAGTGGACATCTATATCAAGCAGATCGGAGTCGAAAAACCGCTCCAACTCACAAGCGACTTTGGTTACAATTTCTACCCCGCGTGGTCCCCCGACGGCCGATATATAGCCTTCTCGCACGCGAACAGGAAGGAACGCCCGGGAATCTACCTGCTGCCGGCGGTGGGTGGCACGCCACGGAAATTGATCGAGTTGCCGAATGCCGAGAGTTGCAAGCCGAGCTCAAGCTGGTCCCCGGATGGAAAGTTTCTGCTTTTTAGCGACAAAATACCTTCCACTCCGACCTGCGCCGTCTATCAGCTCGGTCTCGATGACTTGAAGGCGCACCAGATCACCTCGCCGCCCTCGCCCTCGACCGGCGATGCATCGGCCACCTACTCACCCGATGGCAGCACTCTTGCGTTCGTCCGTAATACCAAAGAGGTGGACGAAATCTACCTCATGCCGGCCTACGGGGGCGAACCGCGTCGCCTGACTTTTGACAACCGATTGATACTCGGCTTGACGTGGACTCCGGACAGCAAAGAACTCGTCTTCGCCTCGAATCGCGGAGGTTCGAATTTCGGTTTGTGGCGCATCCCAGCGAGCGGCGGCACTCCGGAACGGCTGGTAGTTGGCTCCGACGGCGTCTTCGGCCCAGCCATCAGCCTCAAAGGACATCGGCTTGCTTACGGCTCTGGGTTCTGGAACGAAAATATCTGGCGCACGCCGGTCGGTCCCGGTCATCGTGGCGGCAAGCCGGAGAGATTGCTTTCTTCCGACACGCAAGAGGAAGGTCCACAGTATTCGCCCGATGGCCAGCACATCGCTTTTCAATCCACGCGCTCGGGAAGTTTTGAGATCTGGCGCGCCGATGCCAATGGAATGAACCTGGTGCAGCTGACCTCGTTTGGCGGGCCCCTTACGGGCACGCCCCGCTGGTCGCCGGACGGGAAACAAATTTGCTTCGACTCCCGCCCCGGCCCTCATGCGAACATCCACATAATCGGCGCCGATGGTGGTCCCGTCCGGCGGCTCATCAACGACAGCTCCGACGATGCCGTGGCCAGTTGGTCGCGCGATGGCCGCTGGCTGTACTTCGCTTCCAATCGCGGCGGAAGCTGGCAAGTGTGGAAACGAACCGTGGAGGGCGGCGCGCCTGTCCAGATCACCAGAAACGGCGGCTTTGCTCCTCTCGCATCAACCAACGGTAAATTGATTTACTACACCAAATTCGACGCGCCCGGAGTTTTTCAAGTTCCGATCGACGGTGGAAACGAAGTGAAGATTCTCGATGAGCCGCCGTCCGGTTATTGGGGATACGTCGCGGTCGGACCCGATGGCGTGTACTTCGCGGGAGATGTCGGTGCCGGCAAACAGCAGGCGGGTTTCAAATTCTACGATCCTGTCACCCGCAAAATCACCAACATCGGGTCATTGGACAAGCAGGCTTACGAAGGAGCACCTGGACTCTCAATTTCACCCGACGGCCGCTTCCTGCTCGACATGCAACTCGATGAATCCCGCGACAGTCTGATGCTCGCGGAAAATTTCCGGTAGAAGTGTCACCGCCGAGACGCAAAGTGCGCCGAGAAAAGCTGGGCTAAGGCCAAAGCCAAAGACTCAAAGGCCGATTTTCCTCGGCGCACTTTGCGTCTCGGCGGTGAAATCAATTGAACTTATTCTTCCTTCCCGAACTGTTTCAAATCTTCGGGCCCATCCGCGACCACCGCCACCGGCTCTTTCCCCTGCACGAGCTCGCGCACCTTCTCCACCACATCCGGATTCGCCAGCGTCGTGATGTCTCCCGTCGCCATGCGATTTGAGATCGACGCAAGAATGCGCCGCATCAGTTTGCCGGAGCGCGTCTTCGGCATATCGGGAACGATGTGGACATGCTTCGGTCGCGCGATCTTGCCGATGATCGTCTCGATTGCTTTATTGACCTTGTCGACAATCTCCTGGCTCGATTGAATTCCTGGCTTCAGTGCGACGTAAACTTCCGGCACGCGCCCTTTCACGTCGTCCACCACCGGCACAACCGCCGCCTCAGCGACTTCGGAAACCGTCAGGCACGCTGATTCAATTTCCTTTGTACCTAAGCGGTGACCGGCCACGTTGATCACATCATCGACGCGGCCAAGAATGCGGAAGTATCCGTCGAGCGCGAGCACCGCGCCATCGGCTGCAAAGTACGGCCAGTCCTGCCACCTCTTACTTTTCGGATCCTTGCAATATTTTCGGTAATACTGATTGACGAACCGATCGCGGTCGCCCCAGATCGTCTGCATAATCCCGGGCCACGGATTGCGAATAATAATGTTGCCTGCTTTTCCCGCGCCCGCGGCCATCACCTCGCTGTTTTCGTCGAGAATCGCGGGATAGATTCCCGGCATTCCCGGCCCGGCGCTGCCGGGCTTCATCGGATCGAGCGCGGGCTTGGTGCTGCACATGAATCCGCCGGTCTCGGTTTGCCACCAGGTGTCGACGATCACCGCTTCGCGCTTGCCGACGGTTTCGTAGTACCACCGCCATACCTCTGGCTCGATCGGCTCTCCTACAGTAGTCATGTGCTTGAAGTGATAGTTATATTTGGCAGGCTCGTCGGGACCGGTTTTTCTCAACATGCGAATTGCAGTCGGCGAAGTGTGAAAGATGTTTACGTCCAGCCGCTCGGCAATGCGCCATGGCCGACCGGGATCTGGATAATTCGGCACACCCTCATACATCACGCTCGTAGCTGCCAACGCCAAAGGCCCGTACACGATGTACGAATGTCCGGTAATCCATCCAATGTCCGCCATGCACCAGTACACGTCGCCGGGATGCAGATCCTGAATGTACTTTGTGGTGCCGGTCGCGTAGGCGAGATAGCCGCCCGTCCGATGCTGGCATCCTTTGGGTTTGCCAGTGCTGCCGCTGGTGTACATCAGGAATAGAGGATGCTCCGCATCCACCGAAACGGGCGGCACGATCTGGCCAAGATATTTCCGCAGAACCTCGTCCACCCAGAAGTCACGCCCGTCCACAAACGGCACCGCCGTTGCACTCTTGCCGGGCTGCCTCCGCCACACCAGCACCTTCTGAACCTTATGGCCTTCCTTGGCGGAGGTCTCAACCGCAATCTCGGCGGAAGCTTTGTGGTCGAGCATCTTCCCACCCCGGTAATAACCGTCCATCGTGACCAGGACATTGCTGGTGGAATCCGCAGCCCGCATGCCGCAAGCCTCTCCGCTGAAGCCGCCAAACACCACGGAGTGAATCACTCCGAGGCGCGCGCACGCCAGCATCGTGATCGGCAACTCGGGAACCATCGGCATGTGAATCGTCACGCGATCGCCCGCCTTGAGCCCGCAGAAATCACGCAGCAGCGCCGCAAACTCGTTCACACGCACATACAACTCGCGATAGCTCACCGTGACCGTCGCGTCGCTCTCCGGCTCCGGCACGAAAATCAGCGCTGCTTTGTTCTTGTATTTCTCGAGATGCCGGTCGACGCAGTTGTACGAAGCATTCAGTTTGCCGCCTACAAACCATTTCCAGAACGGCGGATCGTTCGTGTCGAGGGTGGTGTGCCAGTACTGATCCCAACTCAGCATGTCCGCGTATTCGCGGAAGCATTCCGGAAACTTATCTTCACTGAAGCGATTGAGGACATCGGGATCGGACAGATTCGCCTGGCCAACAAACTTGGCCGATGGATAGTAATATTCCTCTTCCCGCCAGTGCACTGCTATTTGCGCCTCGGTTGTCTCGGTCACTGCATCCCGTTTCGGACGAATTTCAGCCATGGGTATACCTCTTAACGAATTAATAATTTCCGAGATTAATTATGGACCAAACTGGACGAGGGTGCCCCGTCCAAGCCAAAAGTGAAGCTCGGCTTCGGGGGTGCCTCTCGCAAGGCGTAGCACGGGTCTGGATTTTCAATGACCCGATGGTCCAGTCACCCGATGACCCGATTAGGTTTGACCCGATTTCGTTTGACCTGTTGTCTTCTCTAGTCCGCGGCCGCCGTTCGTCCCGTCGTCTCGTCCCAGATCCGCACGCCGTGCGTTTCCCGCAGCAACAGGCTTCCGACGATAAACGTTATGCCAGCGACGCCCATAGGATAGTAGAGGCCAGCATAGATGTTGCCCGTAGCCGCCACGCTCGAGAGTCCGATCAGCGGCAGCAGCCCGCCAAAGACGCCGTTGCCGATGTGATACGGCAGCGATAGCGACGTGTACCGAATCTTCGCCGGGAATGCCTCGATCAGATACGCGGCGATAGGACCATAAACCAGGCATACAAGCAGCACCTGGGCGAAGATCAGCAGCACCAACTTGGTCGTGTCCGGACCTGGAGCTTCTTTCGCCGGAATCAGTGCGCCGGTCGCGTCGGTAGTCATCGCCGTCAGCGAGATTGCCCCCGTCACTTTGTTGCGCGCGGACTTCACGGTGACCACATTGTTGCCGGCAGCGCTCTGCATCGCGTGGTAAATCGGAATGTAGAAAATGACCCCCAGCAGGCAGCCAGCCATCATCAGCTTTTTCCGCCCAATGCGGTCTGAGAGCGCGCCCACCACGGTGAAGAACGGCATGCCGATCAGGAGCGCGATCGCGACGACGATATTAGCGGTTTTCACATTGATCTTCAAAATGGTCTGCATGTAGAACAACGCGTAAAACTGACCGGTGTACCAGATCACTCCCTGTCCAGCCGTTGCGCCGAAAAGCGAGATCAGGACGAGTTTGAGATTCGCCCATTTCGTGAACGCGTCCTTAAGTGGCTGCGCCGAAGTCATTCCCGCAGTCTTGAGTTGCGTGAAGATTGGCGACTCCTTCATCTTCAGGCGAATGTAGAGCGAGATCATCACCAGGATGATGGAGATCAGGAACGGAATGCGCCAGCCATAGTTGGCGAAATCTTCTTTCGACATCGAGTTCTGGGTGATCAGAATCACAATGAGAGAAACGAAGAGCCCGAGCGTGGCCGTAATCTGGATGAAGCTGGTGTAGAAGCCGCGTTTATTGTCCGGAACATGCTCGCCCACATAGACAGCAGCGCCGCCATATTCTCCGCCAAGCGCCAGTCCTTGGAGAACACGGATCAGAAGCAGCACGATGGGAGCGAACCATCCGGCCGTCGCGTAGGACGGCAACAAGCCGATGGCAAAAGTCGAAAACCCCATGATCGAGAGCGTCACGAGAAACGCATACTTGCGTCCCACCAGATCACCGATGCGTCCGAAGAAGAGCGCGCCGAAAGGCCGAACCAGGAAACCCACCGCGAACGTCGCCAGATATGCAATATAGGCAAAGGTGTCGTTTCCCGGAGGATAAAACTTGGGGCCCAGGATCGCCGCCAGACTTCCAAAAATATAGAAGTCGTACCACTCGATCATGGTGCCGACAGATGAGGCCATGATCACGCGCCAGATGCTGTATTCCTGCGTAATTCCTCCTGCCACTGCCCTTGACTGAGTAGACATGTGAGATGCTCCTCTTTCCGTTTAAATATCGCTTGAGATGTCCGGTGAAACCCTTTCTCTGTGGAGGCGAATTCTACCTTGTTTTCGCCGTTTTTCCGTCAAGAAATTGCGCCCCTCAGGCACTCGATTTCCGTTCCAACCCCGGCTCCCAGCGGTCCCCGTTTGGGACCGCCGAGATCAGGTACCGGAGTTGAACGATCTAGAAAGTAAAGATTGGCCCAAATTCATTCCGCCAATTGTGAGCCTGGTAAACCGGCTTACCCGCAAACGGCAGAGGGTGTCTTGCGATCACGCCGCCGGCCTCGTGGTCGTTGGCAGTGAACGTCGCGATGTAGCTGAGTTCATGAGTGAACGTCACCCACTTGTTCAGCCGGTAGACGAGGTTTGCCGTGTCAAGGTCCGTGCGCCCCAGGTGATTCCCGTGCTGCGCGTCGGAGTACTTGGCGCGGTCTGTGCCGTACATTACGTGCAGCAGCCATCCGGAATTGTGGCCCTCCGGATTTGCATGGAAGATGCGCGACAGCGGGAAGGTAAGCTCCGTGAATCCTCCCCCACCGGCGACCGCCGAAAGCACCGACGATTGCACATTCGAGCCCTGGCAATCGATGGTTGCCGCCGGCTGCCCGGCGGTTGTTCCGTCCGCGCAACCAAACAGAATTGCCCGCCCGCTGTAGGAAATGCCGCTTCCTACTTCGAACAAGCCATTGAGGTTGCTCCATACATCATTGAGTTGGCCCCCGAAGAAGAATCGCAGATTGTTTCCGCGGTAGTACTTCGTGGTCCATGTCACCCAAGGTGTGGGCAACTGGAACTCAAGACTGTAAGCGTTCTGCGGATCACCCGCCTGCGACCCGGTTGGATAGAACTGTTCCAGGTTGCACGACGTACCCTCCGGACAATTCGGAGCGTTCAGGATCGTGGTCGTGGTGGTGAATCCGAGATTTGGAACCGTAGCGCTAGCGAAGGGCGTGCACGGCAGAACCGTGCAGGTAGTGGGTAGCTGCGCGGCGTGCGGAATAATTTCATTCATCCGCGCATGGTGGCCGCTGATGATGAATTCCGCCGGCGCCACTCCCCGCCACTCTTTGTTGAGCGGCAACTGGAATACCACGCGGCTCTCCAGCGCCGGCTGATTCGACTCGGCTCCGGCTCGATCACCATAACGCGTCCGTTGATCTTCGGTCAGCGCTGACGAGCCCTCGATCGGCATCAGGATCGCAAACTCAGGCTGGATCTTGAAGTCCCCGGAGTGAAATTGGAAGCCAGTCCTGAATTGCGGGGAGCGCTCCCAAAAACCGCCCATGCCGATGGCCGTGCCCGTCGTCTCAAATATGTTGGGCAGCGTGGATGAGCCAAGCAGCGTCCAATCCTGGCCGAATTCGGCGAACCAGTTCGCGTCGCCTATTTTGTGATCGAGCCGCACGTACGCAAGCCGAAGCGAGAGTTGGCTCGAACGCGCGCCGCCGATGTTGCGATTGTTGACGTCCGTATAGTCGCCTTCATAGTCGGTTTCAAGGCGACCAGTAATGGTGAAGTCCGAATTCTTCGGAACCCATTCGAATTGCGACCCAATACGGAAGGACCGGGCTTTGAGATGGACCTGTGGATCCGAAGTTGGCCCGGTATCCGCCAGCAGAAGTGGAAGCGGAAAATCCTGGCTGCCGAAGGTTGGCCCGCCGCTCGATGCGGTGTCGCTGGCGGCGCTGGCTTTGAAGAATCCGTAAACTTTCATGTTTACGCCGCTCCCGAGTTTTATGTCGGGAATCAACCCGCCCTGCTTTTGAACGTCAATCGGCTCAGGCCTTATGGGCATGGCCGCCGGGATCACAATCGGTCCGGGCGCGGTCGTGGGTGCATCCTTAGGAGTGGCGCTCTGAACGAGCGCACTCCCTGGCAGGATCGGCGTGGTTGAGGCCACCAGGTTCGAGTCCACCTGGGCCGATGCCGGCGCCAGCGCCTCGAAATCCGACGCGCTCAGAATTCCCTTCTGCCGCAAAAGTTCCAGCAGTTTCGCTCTCTGCGTCTCCGGAGTCCCGGTGAGAGACTTCGCCTCATCGGCATTAAGCACTCCTTTGGAAACGAGCAATTGCAACAATGGGTCGGCCGCTGCCACCGTTCCGGCCGGTGCCGGCGACGACGATGCGGGTAGGTTTTCAGAGAATCCTGGCGTGGTAACCACCAGGCTGATTGCAACCACAGTAACGAAAATCGCCTTTCGTACTTGCATCCCTTTCCTCCTTGCTGCCGAGTCATAACGTTTAATTTCCCGGCCTTACAGAAGGGGGCCCTACATGCGACCGGGAGATGGTCGGAGATTTTGTGCTTTTATGGCGCTTCCGGATGTGACGGCCGTCACACATGTTCGTACGGCCTTCACCGATCGCTTTGGCGCTTCTTGGCGCTTCGTGCCGTAAGATATGCCCTCTACCCTCGACTCGTTGAAGCTACTCATTGACAAGGAAGCCAACGTCAACGCCAAAGGCTCGACGGGTGACACCGCGCTAATGGCCGCAGCCTCGGCGGGCAGGACTGAGAATGCCGTTCTATTGCTGGACAGAGAATCCCAGATCGAAGCGAGGGACAACCACGGCGACACCGCACTGATGATTGCGGCGGCAGGCAGAGGGATTCCGTCCGCCAGCACCGTGAGTCTGTTAATAGAACGAGGGGCCAACATCGAAGCCAGAGCCAAGGACGGGAATACGGCGTTGATTCTGGCCGCCGACTGTGGAGGATGCGAAGATGCATCGATCGTCGGGCTCCTCTTAAGCGAGGGCGCTAACGTCCGGGCTAGAAACAATCAAGGTCCTTCAGCACTGGAGATGGCCTCCAGAAAGGCTCGGCCTGACGTCGTTTCTCTTCTGTCGTTTCTCTTCTGAAGAAAGCTTTGCCAAAATCCCAGTGAATCCGGCAAAGCCGGCGGCATCGCTTTCTTCCCGTTCCTCTTGCAACAGACGCCGCGTGCAAATCACCAGCAACAACCCCGCGCGATTTCGCCGCCTGTTGGTTCGCCATCCGCTCAAATCACGGGAGCATCAAAACCAGCAAGTAGTGCTGCATCGCGCAGCCTTCCATCGGCTGTGAAGAAAGTCTTCCCATTCGGGGTTTCTTCGCACCACTCAAGAGCAGCCGCCAACTGCAGGGAATCCGCCGCCCGCAAGTCGTAACGATCCACCAGTTGCAGTGCCCGTGTTCGCAAAATTTCCGAGGGTTGAATCGCCGACCAGGACCGCGCCACCAGGTCCGAGAGCCTGCGCGCCTTAACGCTGTCACTCGGGTCAATCTGGCCGAGGCGCAACAGACGCGCCAGCGCACTCGCAATCTCAACCCGAGTGGCCCACCAGACAATCACGTCGTGCGTCTTATAAAGAGCCACAACGCGGGCGGTCGCGCTCTGCCGCACGCAAAGAGGAACCAAAGCGCTGGCGTCCCAAAACGCGGCTGTCCGCCTTATCGACCGTCCCGCTCTTCGCGCCATACCTGCTCCATGACTTCATCCGAGACATTTCCCGGAGGCTGAGGCCAGGAGTCCTCAGCGGACCTTTTCCGCAAGGGAGGTACGAGCGCGCCGCGGGCGATCAGCCGTTTTTCGGGCTCCGAAAAATCCTCCAGATCAACAGGCACAATCCGCGCCACCGGCTTATTCCGGTCGCAAACCAGAACTTCCTCGCCTTCGCGCACGAATTGAATATGTGAACTGAGCTGCGCCTTCAAATCGCTGATGTTGACGGTTCTCATTTCCCTATTATAGCAACATGACTATGTTAGTCATGTCCAGGAACGTCGCGAACGTAGCCCGTCCTCTGCTACGTGCTCGTAGACGCGGCGCCCGGGCCGCCTCCGAGGTTTGTCTCCTTCGCCCTGAGCGCGTGTCTCTGCATCGCCACCTCGATCGTCGATTGCAGGTCGCGCCGATGAAAGGGCTTCAGAAGATAACCGTCGTAGTCTGTCGCCCTGGCCCGGTCCACGGTCAGCCGGTCGGAATAGGCAGTTAGATATACGATCGGCAGATCAACCTGCTGGCGGATCTCGGCCGCAGCTTGCAGGCCGTCCTTCCCGCCTTTCAAGCGTATGTCCATCAGAACCAGGTCTGGGTGTTCTCGGGTGGCGATGGCGATGGCTTCCTCGCCAGTATCCACGATCGCGATCACCGAAAAACCAAGGAGGGAGAGGCGCTCACGTAGTTCCTCGCCAATCAGGGCCTCATCCTCAACGATCAGGGCGCGCCGCTCGGGGGAAAGTTCGGAAGAGGTAAGCTCAGTTTCCATAATGATCCACCGTGAAATGCAGACAAGCCAACGTTCCTCGCTCGATCTTTACTAAGTCAAACGTACCGCGAATCTGGCGGGTCAAGGATCGTACCAGTCTCAACCCGAGAGACTTGCCCGCGTGCGCGTCCAGTTCGGCGGGAACGCCGACTCCGGAGTCTTCAACGCAGAGTTTGCATTTGCCCTCCGGCCCGCGCTCTAGAGTTACTTTGATCTGCCCGCCAAGGCCGTTTGGAAAGCCATGTTTAAGCGCGTTCGTAATCAGTTCGTTCAATATCAGGCCGCAAAGAACAGCCAGATCGACGCTCATTACCACCGGATCGAGTCTCGTCTTCAACTGCACCGGAACGCCAGGACCGCCATGCGAC
>Ga0210389_10000971_pt1 | contig 24285 bp, 23 predicted proteins | sample IncBWH28OmetaG_FD_160127 | JGI IMG/M metagenome (GOLD analysis project Ga0210389, IMG submission 160127) | Forest soil microbial communities from Barre Woods Harvard Forest LTER site, Petersham, Massachusetts, United States - Inc-BW-H-28-O ...
ATGGCCTCCATTATCCGCCGGGTGTCGGGCGAAAGCGCGTACGGCTCTACATTGGTCACATCCGGCAACCATTGATGGTGAATACGGGGGGCATCGACGGCTTCCTGAACGTTCATCCGAAAATCGACGACGTTCAGGATCGTTTGCAACACCGTCGTGATGATGCGCTTGCCGCCCGGCGTACCGAGAATGAGGACCGGCTTGCCGTCCTTGGTGATGATCGTCGGGCTCATCGAACTCAAGGGTATCTTGCCCGGCGCGACGGCATTCACGTCGCCCTGCACGACGCCGTATGTGTTCGGCCGGCCAGGATTCGCTGTGAAGTCGTCCATTTCGTCGTTCATCAACACGCCTGTGCCGGCAGCGACGACCCGCGCGCCAAACCAGTCATTGAGCGTATAGGTCAACGAGACGGCATTGCCGGCATTGTCGATGATCGAGAGGTGCGTGGTATTGCTGCCCTCGTGCGACGCAACGTCCTTGCCCAATTCGCTGGAGTTTCCGGCCTTGTCCGTAACTATCGCATCGCGGATTTTTGCCGCGTAACCCTTGTCGATCAGTTTCTCGACCGGATTTTTGACAAAAGCCGGATCGCCCAGAAGGGTATTGCGATCGGCAAAGGCGCGACGCATCGCCTCGATCTCGTAATGCAGCGCCTGCGCCGATCCCCAGCCCAGTTCGGCGAGCGGATATCCCTCCAAGATGTTCAGCATCTCACAGATGGCGACACCGCCCGAGCTGGGCGGAGGCGCCGAGACCACGTGAAGGCCACGGTAATCGCACTCGACCGGCGCAAGCTCACGCGTCCTGTAGCTCGCGAGATCTTCTGAACCGATGATTCCGCCGCCGGCCCGGCTTGCCTTGACGATGGCGGCTGCGGTCTTGCCGCCATAGAAGCCGTCAACGCCGTGCGCTCTGATCAAACGCAAGGTGTTTGCAAGGTCGCGCTGCACCAGCCGTTGGCCGGCGGCAAAGGGCTTTCCCTTGTTGAGGAAGATTTCGCCGGTTGATGGAAATTTTCCGAAGTCCTCGGTCGCGGTGGCGAGCATGTCGACGTCGCCCTGATCCAGGACAAATCCATCCTCGGCCAGTCCGATCGCGGGGCCGATCAACGCGGCGCGCGTCATCGTCCCGTACTTTTTTCGCGCATATTCCAGCCCCGAGACGGTTCCGGGGACGCCAACCGCCAGCCAGCCGGTCGTGGTCAGCCCATTGATGACGTTGCCATCCTTGTCCAGGTACATGTCCCGGCTCGCGACACGAGGTGCCTTCTCTCTGAAATCGAGGAAGGTCTTTCGTCCATCGGCAAGCCGGATCGTCATGAAGCCGCCGCCGCCCAGATTGCCGGCGGCCGGATAGACCACTGCGAGCGCATATCCGACCGCGACCGCCGCATCGATCGCGCTGCCACCAGCTTTAAGGACCTCGATCCCGACCTCCGTCGCAAGGTGCTGTGCGGTGACCACCATGCCCTTTTCACCGGCCACGGGCCGCATCGAGGCGGCATTGGCGGGTAAAGCCACCGCCGACCACAGGCAGGCGGCCAGGATGTAAAATCCCGCCATCCTTCCAAAGATGGCGTCAATTCGACCGAAGCGAGTTTTCAACGCGCCACTTAAAGCTCGCAATGACTTGTCCCTTCCGATTGGGTATCTTGCCGTCCGGCCGCTGGCCGGGGCTGGTAAAAGTTCCGTACTTTAGCAAGGTTTGTATCCGAATGCTTCCTGCGCGCTGCTTTGCCGCCGTTGCGACGGCGTTCTTGCTGATGACTGTCGGGTTTTTCCGGATGTCCCCGGCCGCCGCGGCATCCGACACCTGTGCCGAGGTCACCGTCTTGCCGTCGCCGCTGGCGCCCTGGACCGGCGCGCCGCTGCGCGTCATGGTGATCGCCGAAAAGCCGATCGATGCCGCGCTTTCGCTGATCGCGCCCGACGGAAAGGTCGCGGCCAAATCGACTGACCGGCACGACGGGCCGCCTTATTCCTGGTTCGCCGAGGTCGCGGCACCTGCCGCCGGGACCTGGCACGCGACGCTGGAACGCGACCGCGCGTCGGCGGATTGCAGCACGGTCACGCGCGACATCGCCGTCAGCGCCCGCAAGCCGGAAGGTTTGCGAGTTCCGGCGGGAAGCATCTGGCAAACGCGCAATAGCTGGAACAGTACGAACGAAGCCCTGTTCTCGGCATGGATCGAGAAGCTGTTCGACGCGCCGCCCGACCAGGATCTGAACTGGAAGGTCTGGTACGAAGTGCTGCGCGACCCCTCGCGTAATTTTCTGTACAACCATCTCGGCCGCAACGAAGACCATACGCAGACCGGGCTTCGGCCGGACTGCGCCGACTTCGTCTATTTCCTGCGCGCCTATTTCGCCTTCAAGATGGGGCTGCCGTTCGGCTATTCGAATTGCTCGCGCGGTGTCGGCGGCAGGCCGCCGAAGTGCTACCAGTGGTTCGATGTCGAGCATCCCGAAGTCACGCGTCCGCCACCGCCGCCCGAGCTGGATGCCGCCGCGCCGGCCGCAGACGCGCCAGCTACGGCTCCGCCGCCGCGGACGCCGAGCTTCCTGCGGTTGTTTGGCCAGTCCGAGCCGCCGGCCGAGATGCCTGCCACAGCGCCGCCAGCGAAGGCGCCTCCGCCCAAACCGAAGCGCCCGACGAATTTTGGCGAATACCTGCGTGACGTCGGCGATGTCGTCCATACCGGCGCCGTGCGCGCGGGCGACGACAACGCCGATTTCTACATCGTGCCGCTGACGAAACAGGCGTTGCGCCCCGGCACGGTGTACGCGGACCCCTACGGCCACGTCTTGATGCTGGTGCGCCGCGTGCCGGAAGTGAACGGCACGCCGGGCGTGTTCCTGGCCGTCGATGCGGAGCCTGACGGATCGATCACGCGGAAGCGTTTTTGGCGCGGCAATTTCCTTTTCGCGCACGAACCCGCGCTCGGCACCCCCGGCTTCAAGCATTTCCGCCCGATCGCGCGCGAAAACAACGGTCCATTGCGGCGGCTGAGCAACGCCGAAATCGGCAAGAATCCGCAATATGGCGATTTCTCGCTCGAACAATCGCAAATCACCGCGGAGGATTTTTACGACCGCATGGATGACGTCATGTCGCCTGAACCGCTCGATCCGGCGCGCGCGATGGCGGACGCCATCACGAGCCTCAGCGAGCAGATCAAGACGCGCGTCACGGCGGTGGAAAACGGGCGAAAATATCAGGCCAAGCAACCCGGCGACATGTTCATGCCGGACGGCCCTTCGATCTTCGAGACAACCGGCGCCTGGGAGGATTACTCGACGCCCGCGCGCGATCTTCGTCTGCTGATCGCCATCGATGTGGTGCGGGGATTTCCCGACCGCTTCGCGCGCCGCTCGGATCGTTACGCGATACCGGCCGGCAAAAGCGTGGCCGGCATGAAGAACGAGTTGCAGGGTGCGCTGGCTTCCGAGCTTGCCTCACGCAAAGTGACGTATACGCGCAGCGACGGCTCGCCGTGGACGCTATCGGTCAAGGACGTGGTCGATCGGGTCGTGGATTTCGAGATGGCCTACAACCCCAACGACTGCGTGGAGCTCCGCTGGGGCGCGGCTGAGAACAGCGAAGAGGCCTCGACCTGCAAGCGTCATGCGCCGCAGGCACAGCGCGCGAAGATGTCGGGATACCGCGGCTGGTTCCACGAGCGGCACTGGCCGGCAAAAACGTAAGGTCCTTGCTCGGGATCGGTGTTTGCCGATCATTGCGTGAGCGGCCTAGTGAAACCGATCGCGCGGCCGCTCCTGCGGACCGCCGGTCGGCTGCGGCGTGGTCGCCGCCTTCAATTCGTCCGGCGTCACGCGGCAATCGCCGTTGCGGTCGAAACGCAGGATGAACGCGCTCGGCTTTTCGACGAACTCCTTGCGCGAGATCTTGCCATCCTGGTTTTCGTCGAAATAACCGAAATCGGCTTGCGCAAGACTTGGATCGGCTTTCTTGATCGCCTCGAACTCCGCGGGGCTCAGGCTGCCGTCGCGGTTGCGATCGCCCGAGGCGAACACCTGCTCCATGAACTTCTTCCATTCTTCGCAGGTGAAGATGCCGTCGTGATTGCTGTCCCATAGCGGCGGCCCGTTATTGAGCATGGGGTCGGGACGCGCACCGGACTGGGCCAGCGCAAGCGAGTTGCAGGCGACAAGCACCGTCAGAACGATGCCGATGCCGAGCACACATTTTCCATCGCGCAACTTTTCTCTCCTGTGATGGTGCAGCCAGCCCGCTGACAAGCGGCGCGCGGGTCAACAGCCACCGCGCCGCGCATCCATATTGGATCACGGCTAGTGCCGCCTATTTTGAAGTTCCTGCGCCACAAGCGGCTAAACCCGTTCCGGAACTTCAAATAGAAAGCGGCACTAGAATCAACAAATTTTCTAGTGCCCATAACTTTCCGAAGTTCGTGAAAGGTTGGCGCTGAGTGTAACACGAACTTCGGAAAGTGGGCACTAGCCTTGTCATCGGCGGCGATGCGCGAAGTTGTTTTTTGCGTTTGGCTATTAAAAAGCTATTTCACCACGGCCGCGGTCTGTCCGAACAGCAGATTGCGTTCTTCCTCGGTGCGGATGGAGGGCTGCCCGTAATTCGGGTTGACGTCCTTGGCGAGCGCATAGGCACGCACCGTGGCCGGCCGCTCGCCGATGGTCGCAAGCCAACGCTTGATGTGCGGAAACTGGTCGATGTCCTGGCCCTGGTTCGTGTAAGGCACGACCCACGGATAGCAGGCCATGTCGGCGATCGAATACTGGCCGCCGATGAACTCGCGATCGGAGAGGCGCTTGTTGAGCACGCCGTAGAGACGGTTGGTCTCGTTCACGTAGCGATCGATCGCGTACGGAATCTTGTCCTGCGCATAGTTGCGGAAGTGATGGTTCTGTCCCGCCATCGGGCCAAGTCCGCCCATCTGCCAGAACGTCCATTGAATGACGTCGTAACGGCCATAGAGATCGGCGGGAAGGAACTTTCCGGTCTTCTCGGCGAGATAGAGCAGCATCGCGCCGGATTCGAAGATCGAGATCGGTTTGCCGCCGCCTTTCGGCTCGTGATCGACCAGCGCCGGCATCCGGTTGTTCGGCGCGATCGCCAGAAACTCCGGCTTGAACTGATCGCCCTTGCCGATGTTCACCGGGAAAATCTTGTACTTCAGCCCGGTCTCCTCGAGAAACATCGTGATCTTGTGACCGTTCGGCGTGGTCCAATAATGCAGGTCGATCATCGCGGCGTTCCTGTCGCTGGGTGTGAAATGGATGCGATTGCATCAACTTCACTGCAAAGCAGCAGCGAAGTCAATGACGGGGGCGATGCGCGAGGCGCATTACAGCCATAGGCTCACGGCACCGGCGTCACGGTGATGATCCGCGCCTCCGTCTGCGTCAGGTTCTGTTCCATGCCGCGAAACACTGTCGTCGACTTTTCGGCTACCTTCCGCGTCATGCCGTCGGCGACATCGAATTCGGTGCGCTTGTCGAGCGAGAACAGCATCGAAGCGACCAGCAAGTCGACCCGCGCCGGCGTGATGCTGTCGCCGGAGGCGGCGAGCAAACTCCTCGCAAAGGATTGCATGAAATTCTTCATCGAGCCGGGCTCGATGGAACTGAGATTGACGAATTTGAGCCGGCCCGTCGCCGCATCGGCTTCGGCCAGTTCGAACCGCTCGTTCGACATCAGCGTATCGCCGTCGAGCGGATTTTCGACCGGCTTCGAGGTGATCCTGAATTCGCCTTGCTTCATGCCGGCATTCTGCGCAATCGCGAGCAACGCCAGATGGCCGAGATAGGTCGATACGGCGCGCGCGGCATCGACCTCGATCAGTTCCGACGTCAACTGGTCGAACAGCGCGCGGTCCGATGGCCTGCCGGCAAACTGCTCCGCCAGTCCATTGGCGGCGCTGCGCATCGCAGTTCTCGCTTCGTCCGGATTGTCGATGCGCAACGGCCGGCCCGCCAGATCCGTGCTGGCGCGGATCACCACGTTCTCCAGGATCTTCATGTAGGCGTGCTGTAGCGGCAGATCGCGCGCATTGCCTTCGATGGTGGCGCCACGATGGACGTAGGAAATGCGGAATCCATCCGGCGTCTTCTGCTCGACGGTCAGTTCGGCACGCCTCCTGATCAGCGAGGTCGTGGGTCCCTCCGGCCTCACCTCCTCGCCGCGGGTCTCGGACTCGATGATCCAGCGGCTGCCGACCGGGGGATCGTAGCCGGGTTCGGCGGCGGAGAGTGGGGTCGCGGCGCACGCCGTCAACGCCACGATGCCCACTGCGAGAGCCCTTACCAGGCAAGCGCCTGGCCCAATCATCGTCCTGACCGCAGCAATCATTGTCAGCTTAGACGACCATGGGTGCGCAGCCAGTTTCGGCCGTTTTCGGTGACCACGACCATGGCCAGAGAGCCCGGGGCGCTCTCGCGGGCGACATAGCCCGAATCGACCGCGTCCTCCCACACCGTGAGGCGCGGGCACGAGGTCCGCCAAGTTGCAATGACATCGGAATAAGGCCGCGGTTCCCGCGCCACCCATTCGACCAGATCAAGCACTAGCGAATCCGCCGCCTCGGCCATCGACTCATCCCCATTTCTGCACCGCACTATATAGGACACGGAAGCCTTTCGTGCCCGAAGTTCTCCCGAAACTGTGAAGCAGCTCACAGACGTTTGGGGCGAGTCATGGTTTGCTTCTTCGTCTCATATCGGCGGAGACGTGCCATGAACTATAACGGATTTCAAATTGAAGCTTTTGAAGCTGGCAGAGGCCTCTGGCACGCCAGAATCAGGCGGGCGGATTTCGAGCCCGTCATCATCGACGGCGTCTCGTTCCCGGAGCTTGAGGTTGGCTTCGCCTGGTCCAATGTGGAAGCCGCCGTCGCCGACGCCAAGACCCGCATCGACTATCTCAACCGGCGGTCGGTGATTTCAGAGCCAAAGCGGAAGGTTGCTCATGCCTGAGTCCAACCCCCATTCCTCCGCCGAGGTGCGGTCCGATTGCCCGGATTGTGCCGGCCCGCTTCGGGTTTTGCGCGTGATCGGCGGACGCGGGGGCGCCGAATACTGGACCATGCGCTGCATCAAGTGCGGCGGCATTCACCTCGACATCGTCAACAATCCGTCTCCGGCACCAACGCCAGTAACGGCGGCCTGACCTCATCCCCCGAACGCCCGCGCGATCGCGGATCGCGCCTCGTCCTGGATCTGCTCGAGATGGGCTTCGCTGCGAAAGCTCTCCGCATAGATCTTGTAGACGTCTTCGGTGCCCGAGGGCCGCGCCGCAAACCAGCCATCGTCGGTGACGACCTTGATGCCGCCAAACGGCTGGCCGTTGCCGGGCGCGGCTGACAGCGCGGCGCGCACAGGCTCGCCGCCCAATTCCTTGATCGCGAGCTTTTCGCCCGTCAACGACTTGAACAGGCTCTTCTGCTGGGGCGTGGCCGGCGCATCGATCCGCGCATAAAAGGGCCGGCCCAGTTCGGCCGTCAGCGTATCGAACAACTGGCTGGGATCGCGTCCCACGCGCGCGGTGATCTCGGCGGCGAGCAGCCCCAGGATGATGCCGTCCTTGTCGGTGGTCCACACCGATCCGTCCTTGCGCAGGAACGAAGCGCCCGCGCTTTCCTCACCGGCGAATCCAAAGGAGCCGCCGACGAGGCCATCGACGAACCATTTGAATCCGACCGGCGTCTCCACCAGCTTGCGACCGAGCTTATTCGCCACGCGGTCGATGATCGCGCTGGAAACCACGGTCTTGCCGACCGCGCTGTCGTTGCGCCAGTGCGGACGATGCTCGAACAGATAGGCGATGCTGGCTGCGAGATAGTGGTTCGGATTCATCAGCCCGCTGGAGCGGGTCACGATGCCGTGCCGGTCGGCGTCGGTGTCGTTGGCAAACGCCACGTCGAAGCGCTCGCGCATCCCGATCAGCCGGGCCATGGCATAGGGCGAGGAACAATCCATCCGGATCTTGCCGTCCCAGTCGAGCGTCATGAAGCGGAAGGTCGGATCGACCTCCTCGCTGACGATGGTCGCGGACAAACGATAGCGCTCGATGATCGGCTGCCAGTAGCGCACCGCCGCTCCCCCTAAGGGATCGATGCCGATCTTGACGCCTGCCCCTCGGATCGCATCCATGTCGAGCACGTCAGCGAGATCGGCGACATAGGGCGTGATGTAATCATAGCGATGCACGCAAGGCTCTTTGCGCGCGCGCGAATAGGGAATGCGCTTCACGCCTTTCAGGTCGTCTTCAAGATAGCGGTTCGCGGCGCGCTCGATCACGCCGGTGATGTCGGTATCGGCAGGCCCGCCATTCGGCGGATTGTATTTGAAGCCGCCATCCTCGGGCGGATTATGCGAGGGCGTGATGACGACGCCATCGGCGAGCCCGCCCGTGCGGCCTTTATTATAGGTGAGGATCGCATGCGAAATGACAGGCGTCGGCGTGTAGCCGCCGTCAGCATCGATCATCACCTCGACGCCGTTGGCTGCGAACACTTCGAGCGCGGATGCCAGCGCCGGCTCGGCGAGCGCGTGGGTGTCGATCCCGATAAACAGCGGACCGGAGAGATTCTTGTCGCGGCGGTGATCGCACAGCGCCTGGCTGATCGCCAGAATATGCGCCTCGTTGAAGGCGCAGTTGAGCGAGGAACCGCGATGGCCGGAGGTGCCGAACGCCACCCGCTGGCTTGGCTCGCGCGGATCGGGTTTTTCAGCGAAATAGGCCGTCACCAGCCGCGGAATATTGGCCAGCATCGACGGCGCGACGGGCTGGCCTGCGAGCGGGTGGGTGTCGGGCATGGGAGTCCTTGAAACGCGTTTCTGAAATTGAATGTCATGGCCGGGTTTATCCCGGCCATCCACGTCTTCCGCGATGAGAGCAAGACGTGGATGCGCGGGTCAAGCCCGCGCATGACGGGAGCAAAATCGTGCCGTACTGACAACTGCTGACAACGCAACGGGCCGCCGGGCGGCTGGTTCCTGAAAGTGCCCTGACCCTTTTCTCGGCAGCGGAGTCGTCCCATATTCGTACTCATGGCGAAGACCCCCAACTCCCCCAAAAAACCAGGCGACAAGACTCCGAAAGCGAAGGCCCCAAGTTCTAAGGCTTCAAGGCCCGATGTGCAGCCGATCGGGCCGGCGCTGGCGGAATTGCTCAATCCCGCGATCAATCGCGGCGAAAGCGGGGTCGGATCGTCGACCGGATTGCAGCCGCCGCCGGACAATTCCTGGGACCGCCGCGCCGGTGGCGAGGCCGCCGCCCACCGCGCGCGCGCCTCGACCAAGGGCGCCAGCGGTGAAGTGGCGAAGCGCGATGCGTCGGGCGCAGATGCCGGCTTCGGCGAAGCCCCGCAACGCGAGTTCGCGCCCGCCAATTACGGCACATCAGCCACCATCCCGACGCTCGATCCGGAGCTGGCGCGGCAACTGGGCCTGCCCACCGCCGAGGACGACGACGAGGCGCTGGCGCGCCCGCCGCGCAGCAAGATGGAGGGACTCGGCGTCAAGGCGACTGCGGAAGCGCTCGAGACGCTGATCCGCGACGGCCGGCCGGAGTTCCGCGGCGAAGACGGCTCAACGAAAATCTGGACGCCGCACCGCCCGCCCCGCCCCGAAAAATCCGAAGGCGGCGTACGCTTCGAGATCAAGTCGGAATACCAGCCGAAGGGCGACCAGCCGACCGCGATCGCCGAACTGGTCGAGGGCATCAACCGCAACGACCGCACGCAGGTGCTGCTCGGCGTCACCGGCTCGGGCAAGACCTACACCATGGCCAAGGTGATCGAGGCCACCCAGCGCCCTGCCCTGATCCTCGCGCCGAACAAGACGCTGGCGGCGCAGCTCTATGGCGAGTTCAAGAATTTCTTCCCCGACAACGCGGTGGAGTACTTCGTCTCCTATTACGACTACTACCAGCCAGAGGCCTATGTGCCGCGGACCGACACCTATATCGAGAAGGATTCCTCGATCAACGAGCAGATCGACCGCATGCGGCATTCCGCGACGCGCGCGCTGCTCGAGCGCGACGACGTCATCATCGTCGCTTCCGTGTCCTGCATCTACGGTATCGGCTCGGTCGAAACCTATACCGCGATGACCTTCGCGCTGAAGAAGGGCGAACGCATCGACCAGCGGCAGCTGATCGCCGACCTCGTCGCGCTGCAATACAAGCGCACGCAGGCCGATTTTACCCGCGGCACCTTCCGCGTCCGCGGCGACATCATCGACATCTTCCCGGCGCACTATGAGGACCGCGCCTGGCGCGTGAACCTGTTCGGCGACACCGTGGAGAATATCGAGGAATTCGATCCGCTCACCGGCCACAAGCAGGACGAACTCGAATTCATCAAGATCTACGCCAACTCGCACTATGTGACGCCGCGGCCGACGCTGGTGCAGGCGATCAAGTCGATCAAGGGCGAGCTCAAGCTGCGCCTCGACCAGCTCAACAACCAGGGACGCCTGCTGGAAGCGCAGCGGCTGGAGCAACGCACCACCTTCGATCTCGAAATGATGGAGGCGACGGGAAGCTGCGCCGGTATCGAAAACTATTCGCGCTATCTCACGGGGCGCCGCCCCGGCGAGCCGCCGCCGACGCTGTTCGAATATGTGCCGGACAATGCGCTGGTCTTCGCCGACGAGAGTCACGTCACCGTTCCGCAGATCGGCGGCATGTTTCGCGGCGACTTCCGCCGCAAGGCGACGCTTGCCGAATACGGTTTCCGCCTGCCCTCCTGCATGGACAACCGTCCGCTGCGCTTCGAGGAATGGGACATGATGCGCCCGCAATCGGTCGCGGTGTCGGCGACCCCGAGCGCATGGGAGCTGAATGAAAGCGGCGGCGTGTTCGTCGAGCAGGTGATCCGCCCGACCGGACTCATCGATCCTCCCGTAGACATTCGCCCGGCGCGCACGCAAGTGGACGATCTCGTCGGCGAAGTCCGTGCCGTCGCACAAAAGGGCTACCGCTCGCTGATCACGGTGCTGACCAAGCGGATGGCGGAAGACCTCACCGAATATCTGCACGAACAGGGAATTCGCGTGCGCTACATGCACAGCGACATCGACACCATCGAGCGCATCGAGATCATCAGGGATCTTCGCCTCGGCGCATTCGACGCGCTGGTCGGCATCAACCTGTTGCGCGAGGGCCTCGACATTCCCGAATGCGCGCTGGTTGCGATCCTCGATGCCGACAAGGAAGGTTTTTTGCGCAGCGAGACCTCGCTGATCCAGACCATCGGCCGCGCCGCGCGCAACGTCGACGGCCGGGTCATTCTCTATGCCGACCAGATGACCGGCTCGATGGAGCGCGCGATTGCGGAGACCGATCGCCGCCGCGAGAAGCAGGTCGAATACAACACTGCCAACGGCATCACGCCGGAGAGCATCAAGAAATCCATCGGCGACATCATGAACAGCGTCTACGAGCGCGACCATGTGCTGGTGGAGATCGGCGACGGCGGCATCGCCGATGACGTGATCTCGATCGGACACAACTTCGAGGCCGTGCTGGCCGACCTGGAAACGCGGATGCGCGAGGCCGCCGCCGACCTGAATTTCGAGGAGGCCGCGCGGCTGCGCGACGAGGTCAAGCGGCTGCGCGCGACCGAGATGGCGGTGGTCGACGATCCCACCGCGAAGCAGAAGGCGGTGCAGAACAGGGCCGGCGCCTATGCGGGCAGCAAGAAATACGGCGAGGCCGCGAACCTGCCGGCCTCTGCGATGAAGAAGCGTCCTTCACCCTCCCCTGGAGGGGGAGGGTCGCGCGCAAGCGCGCGGGGTGGGGTGAAGGGCGGCGCAACGCCCACCTCAAAAGTCCACAAACCCCATCTCGACGAAATGCACGGCCCGGAGTCGCTGCCTTTTCGCCCGAGCCGCGCATTGCCGGAAAAACCGTTCGGCGAGCGAAGCAAGATCATCCAGCCCAGCGACTCGCATCAATCCGGGCCCGAATTCGGCCCGGCCCCGCGCTCGACCGGCGGCGCGCCGGGACACAGGGGCGGGTGGAAGAAGCGGTAACCCATCCAGACCGCCTCATACTACAGCAGATCAGGCCGCTGCCCGTGAGCGGCGGAGCCATTCGTCGAAACCGATGCGGCCGAGGCGTACTTCGCCCAACGGGACGAGCGAGCGCTCCTCGACCCGGCCGCCCCAGTAGAGGGCCGCAGGGTCGCGAACGACCTCACGCGGGTCGCCGACCGCCTTCAGATAGCGGGCGATGAATTCGTTGAATGGCGCCCGTTCCGGGCCGGCGATCTCGACAATGCCGCTTCGCGGCGCCGCGAGTGCCACATCGGCAACGATCGCTGCAACGTCGTCCGCCGCAATGGGCTGGAACAGGCCGGGCGGGAGCCTGACCAGGTTTCCATCTTTACTCGCATCGGCGATGGCACCGAGGAATTCCAGAAACTGGGTTGCGCGGATGATGGTGTAGGGGATGCCGGAAGCCTCGATCAGTTTCTCTTGAGCCACCTTGGCACGGAAGTAGCCGTTTTCGGGCGTCCGGTCGGTTCCGACGATGGAGAGCGCGACATGATGCCGGACGCCCGCCGCGGACTCCGCCGCGAGAAGGTTGCGGCCGGAGGTCTCGAAGAACTTCAGCACCGCCTTGTCTTCAAATGAGGGCGAATTGGCGAGGTCGATCACCACCTGCGCGCCGGCCATCGCCTCTAAGAGCCCCTCGCCGGTGATCGTGTTGATCCCGTTTTTGGGCGAGGCAGCGATGACCTCGTGGCCGCCCTGGCGCAGAATAGCGCCGGTCTTCGAGCCGATCAGGCCAGTACCGCCGATCACGACGATCTTCATGGTGGACCCTCCTTTTTCGATGACTGGAATCCCAGATAACCGGAGATCTTCAAATGGGTTCGAATGCCCTGAGAAAAAACCACGACCATAATGCCGCACGGCTTTCGCAGACGTCGTCGATTGGTCAGCAATACTGATTGATTTGCGGGATGGACCCGGATGCTCATTCGCGTCGATCTCGCTTAGCCAACCCAAAGCGGGTACTCCGGCCAAACCGGGCAAGGCATGGTTGAACAGGGGAGGAGATGAATATGAGCGATCTGAAGCTTGAGGCCGTCGTCATTCCGGTGTCGGATGTCGATCGCTCAAAGTCTTTCTATTGTCGCCTCGGCTGAAGGCCGGACGCAGACTTTGCCGTTGGCGAGTCGTTTCGGGTGGTGCAGTTCACGCCGCCCGGCTCACCGGCCTCGATCCACTTCGGCAAGGGACTGACGTCCGCCGCCGCACAGAATCTTTATCTGGTCGTCACCGACATCGAGGCCGCGCGTGCCGAACTCGTTGAACGCGGTGCCGCCGTCAGCGACGTGTTCCACCGTGCCGGTCCGGGACAGCCGCCGCTCAGCGGACGCGATCCGGCGCGGCGAAGTTACGTCTCGTTCGCCTCGTTCAGCGACCCCGACGGCAACAGCTGGCTGCTCCAGGAGGTCACCGCGCGATTGCCCGGACGCGTGGACGCGAAAGAAACCATCTTCTCCTCGCCGGCCGACCTTGCCGGCGCGCTTCGCCGCGCCGCGGCCGCGCATGGCGAGCATGAGAAACGGATCGGCACGGATGCGAATTGGCCGGAGTAGTACGCCGAATATCTGGTGGCCGAGCGATCCGGCCATGAGTTGCCGAAATAGACAGGGTCACAAGCCGATTGCGTCAATCCGGCTCCGAATTCGGCCGCTCGCCGCCCTCGACCGGCGGCGCGCCGGGGCATTAAGGTGTGTGGAAGAAGTGGTGACCCTCCGCACGCGTCATGCCGACTGACGCTAAACTTTGTGAGCCGATAGCTTTATGAAATCGACAAAGGCCCGCAGTGGCGCCGGCGCAAGCCGCCGTCCAGGGTAATAGAGATACGGTCCCGGGAAACGCTGCCACCAGGGTTCGAGGACCGGTTCGAGCGCGCCGCTTTCAAAGTGTGGACGCAGCCAGTCCTCGAACGAATGCACGATGCCGGTGCCAGCGATCGCGGCGTCGACAAGGAGATCGGTGGCGCCGCCGGCGGTCACCGTCAGCGGCCCCGTCACGTCGACCTTGACGACTTCCCTGCCGCGCTCGAATTCCCAGTCCACCGCCGCCCCGCTCGGAAACCGGCCTTGCAGACACGTATGGCTGAGCAGATCGCGCGGGTGTTGCGGTCGTCCTCGTCGATCGAGATAGGCCGAGGCGGCACCCAGAGAAAAGCGCTGCTGACGCGGACCGATCGGTACCGCAATCATGTCCTGCTCCAACCGCTCGCTATAGCGGATGCCGGCGTCGCAACCAGCCGCGAGTACGTCAACGAAACTCTCCTCGACGATGATCTCCAGGCGAATGTCCGGATAAGCGGCGAGAAACGCAGGAACGATCGCTGGCAGTACCAACCGCACGGCACTGACCGGGACATTCAGCTTGCTCGGGCTCGACGTGCTCGATGTCGTCAACCTGCGCAGCATGTTCGACGGACATGGCCCTGCCGAAGGATCGCTCGAAGCGCCGCTCTCTGTCCTCGCCGGCCTGCAACGCAAAGGCCTGGTGCGCCACATTGGACTGAGCAACGTTACGCCGACGCAAATTGCGGAAGGACGCAAGATTTGCGAGATCGTGTGCGTGCAGAATTACTACAACCTGGCGCACCGCGACGACGACGTGCTGATCGACGATCTGACGGCCGATGGCACCGCCTATGTGCCGTTCTTTCCGCTCGGCGGTTTCAATCCGCTGCAATCGTCGATCTTGTCCGCCGTCGCCGCGCCTCTCGGCGCGACGCCGATGCAGGTCGCGCTGGGCTGGTTGCTTCGTCGCGCACCCAATATCCTTCTCATTCCCGGCACCTCGTCAGTAATGCATTTGAAGGAAAATCTGGCGGCGACCGAGATCGCCTTGTCCGACGATGTCATCAAGGAACTGGACGGCGTCGTAACTAAAACCGCCTGACGGTGCCGGCTCTTCCGTCATGGCCGGACGTAGGCGAGTGGAAGCGACGCAGTCCTGCGGACGTCTGTGCCTGGCCATGACGGGTTCTTTCCTGATTGAAGCAAATCAGCCCGCTCTCACGAGCGCCCCTTGCGCAAACGCTTTGCGCTTGTCGCAGGGAATGACGAGCCCTTCTCGTGAGCTCTTGATCAGCACTTGGGCTGATTGGGCGGACACCGTTTTGCAGGCGCGGCCGGCCTTGGTGGCGGCGCGGGTCGCGGCGGCGGCGGCGCGGGTCGAGCTGCGGGCTGCGGCCGGGGCGGTGGCGGGGCCGGCCGTGCGGCCGGTTGAGGCCGCGGCGGCGGTGGTGCGGCGGCCCTCGGCGGTGGCGCCGGCCGTGCGGCCGGTTGAGGCCGTGGCGGCGGCGGTGCGGCCCGCGGAGGCGGCGGTGGCGGCGCGCGCCTCATCTCCGGTCTCGGCGGCGGCGTTGTCGAAGGCGGTGGCGATGGCGGTCCGCGCCGCTCCTGCACATTCGGCGGCGCGGTCTGGTTTTGCACGACCGGCGGTTTTCCGGGCGCGCCCGGCGCAACTCTCTCCTCGCGGATATTCGGTCTAACCGGTTGTCCCGGCGGCGGCAGCCGCGTGTTGGCGCCGGGTGCTCCCGGAGGCGGCGGCGCGCCTCTCTCGCCGGGAACGGGCAGCGTGTTGGACCTGGGCTGCTCCTGCCGGAACTGATTGCCGCCCGCCGGAAGATTGGCCGGCGTCGCGCCAGGTGCCCTCGGGTTGATCGACGCGCTCGGCGGCGGCGGCAGCTTGCCCTGCTGGATCAGCGAGGCGCGCTGCTCGACATGGGACGGCAAGGCAGGTCCGAGCGTGCCGGTCCGCGGTCCGCCAGCCGCCGCGATCGCCGCGGCCGACGGCGCGCGGTTGTTGATCACCGTGTTGATGACGGTCGTGTTGTGAATGTTGTTGAAGATGATGTTGTTCGGCGGCGCCCGCACATAGACCGGCGGCCGCACGAAGGCCGGCACCGGCACGAACAGCGGACGCGGCAGGATGAACAGTCCCACCGCCAGAATCGGCGGCGCCAGCACCACGAAATCATCGGGCGGGGGACCTAAGAAAAACACCGGCGGCGGAGGCGGCGGCGCAAAGCCGAAGTCGGGATCGCCGAAATAGAACACCGGACGATCAACATAGACAAACTCGTCCGGCGGCGGCGGCGGCACGTCATAGTCCATCATCGCAAACGAGGCCGGGGGCTCCAGCGCCGCCGACAGGACGGCGAGGCGCCGCCGCGCATCCCAGGCATGCGGTCCTTCCGGATAGCGGCGCAGATACGACCAATAGGCGTCGGGCGTATCGGCCAGATAGGTGCGGCGCCAGGTGATGGCTTCGCGCCGCGCGGCGAGGATCGCCCTCACCCGCTTGGCCATCGGATCAGCGGCATAGGCGGCGAGGAAATCCTCATAGCCCTGCATGGTGTCGCGGGTCAGCGCGGCGGTGAAGGCTTCCTGCGCACCGAGATCGCGGATCGGCCGGTCGCGGATGGCGGCGACCTGATCGGGCGAGCCTTGAACGGGCGGCGCGTCCGGCGCGCGATCGAAGAAGCTGAACTGGACGTCGAGCTTCTGCGTATCCCAGGGCACCTGCGCGCCCTTGCTGGTTTCGCTGACCCGCAGACGCACCTTGTCGAACATTTCGGGCAGCGAGAGTCCGCCGGTGCGGATCATCTCGGCCAGCGCCTGCGCGTAGACGCCGTAGTTGCCAGTGTCGTTGGGCGCGACCGTGCCCGGCGCGGCGTTGAAGGCGATCAGCATGTTCGGCGTGGGATCGACCAGCGCGAGGCCGCCGGCGATCGGATTGCCGCTGTCAATGAAAGGCTGCTGCCGTGCCGCATCGAGCACGATGATGCTGGCCTTGACGGAAATGGAAGCGAGCTGGCGGGTGTAGTCGCTGATCCGCAATCCCTCGATCGGAATGTCGGTGTCGCGGCTGATCTTCGCATCGACGGGAATGAAATAGTTCTCGCCGGCGAGCTGGACCGCATAGCCGGAAAGATAGACCATCGCAACCGTATTGGCGGGATCGGCCTTGGCCTTCTCGATGAAATCGCGAAGACTGTTGCGCAGCGAGTCCGCGTCGAGGTCGCGCGCGCCGATGACATCGAAGCCGGCGGCCTGCAGGGTCTGGGCGATCAGGCCGCCATCATTGGCAGCGGTCGCCAGCGGCGCCTTTTCGTAATTGCCGTCGCCGACCACCAGCGCGATGCGCTTTTCCTGCGGTTGCTGTGCGGCGGCGCGATCGACGAAGCCTGGAAATGCCAGCACGGCCAACGCAAGAGACAAGAAAACAACTTTCGCGCAACGCATGGTGTTTCCCCTCGGCTTTTGCACAGGCGCAACTTGAACCGGCGCCTGTGAACCTCCCCTGAACGCGCGGCATCACAGGCGCAGCCGTCGGCGCTTTCGCACGCGCGGATTATTCGCCAGCGAAGAGAAAAACGCCAGCGGCGCGAGAAAGCAGGCAGCCATGCCGGACCAAACGGCGGCAGGCGAAGCGGCCGCCAGTGTCCCGATTCCGAAGCTCGTCACCTCGCGCGGCCCCTGCTTACGAACTTCGGAAAGGCGAGCGGACAAAGCCGGCATTCAAGACGACGCCACACGCAAGTCGGCGGAAACAACCCAGACGCTCTGCCTCCGTGTTGAAAGTCGCTTCATCTCAATTCTCAGGATCTTGTTTCAATAGCGACAATCTTGATTCCCGAGCATTTGCAGCGAGATACGCCAGCGTGCTACGGCCCTGCACCAGACTGGAGCTTTGCAAGCCATTGGCCCAGCCGCACGGCGCGCCGTTCAACTCTCTTCATCGGAAGACGAACCTGCGTACGCAATCTGATCTTTGTTCAACTGCGGTTCATCGCGGGACGCCTATCATCATTGGCCCACCGTGTGGTGGGATCGCTCTTTTGGGGACTTTCACAATGAAGAAGATGCTCGTTGCCGTTGTTTTGACCGTTGCCGTGTTCGCGGCGGGCGCCGCCAACGCCAAGATGATGATGAAACATCATCATCATCATCACCATCACCACATGAAGCATCACATGAAGCACCACCATTGATGAAGAAAACGCGGTAAATAAGCCGTTCAATTAGACAAAGGCCGCGCTACCTTTCGGTAACGCGGCCTTTTTCTTGTAAGAGCTTCCAGCAATTGCTCATCACTTGGCACGTTTTACGTTGCATCAGGTGATTTGCCCGTCGTGCCAATGTGCCGCAGCTTTGTGAAGTTGCGCGCTTCCCCAAATCACCAGCATATTTCCCGCCGTCCCGCCCCGCAATAAAGGGGCGTATCGCGATCGTCACGAACGCTGGGTGCGGGATGCGATGGACGCTTTTGGTGCGCACGACGAACGCGCCGCAGGCGGACGGCGAAGTCGTGTGGTCCTGACGCCGCGACGCTGGCGTCAAGCCGGCGGTGGCGATGTCGGCCCTAGCGGGCCCGACACGCCGTAATCCGCTGGCGATGGTGGCAAGAAAGTCCGTTCACCAGGGTGATCACGAAGGAAACCGTTAAAACCATTCGCGTGCGGGAGCGCCGGGTGAGCCGGTGCATTTCGCGGTGACTAACTCGTGTGCTTTCTACCCATTGCACACGAGGCTGCGGGGTGCATCGCGCACCCGGCGCTCCCCACGCCCTTAAATTTCGGGCGAAGCGGATTTGCATGACTCGGGCGCATTGCGCCGCGAGAGGGTGGAGGTGTGTCTAATCATCCAACGTCGTCCCGGACAAGCCAACGGGTCGCGCGAATGCGCGCCCGATGACAGGCTCCGCGCGATCCGGGACCCATAACCAATGATGTTGGACGTGGCGCGACGCTGGTGCGCCAGCTTGCCTAATAACGATGGCCTGTGGTTAAGGGTCCCCGTGTCCGCGGGGACGACAGCCGAGTCAGATGGCGCAGCTCTGGCTACATCCCGCTGGTGCCGTGATCGATCGGCAGATCCTGGCTCTGAGTCTGCGTCTGCTGCTGTTGCCGGGCCTGCTCCCTGGCGCGGTGACGGCCGTAGAGGCAGCCGGCCGCCGCGCCGAGCATACCGTGATGGCCGGCATAGTGACCGGCGACGCCGCCGACCACCGCGCCCTTCAGGCAGCCCTTGGCCTCGGCGCTGTCGGCCGCCAGCGCAAGCGCTGCGGCGACACACAAAGTGGCAATGATCTTCATGACGTTGGTCCTCTGCAAGCGTCGGCCGGCAACGTTGCGATGATGTTTCGCCCGCCCTGCAAACGATCAATTCCGGGCGGGCGATCCAGTTCCATGATGTCACCGCGCGGCGGCCGCCGGCACCGAAGCGAGAAACGCCGTGGTCTCGCGGTTGAGGAATTCGACGTCGGCCGGGATGCCGCCGCCGGCGGAAGCGTGGCCGGTGACGGTGCCGGGGCTGATCGTCATCATCTTGACGCCGGGAATGTTCTTGCCGGCCTCGATCGGCTCGAATTCCGGATTGAGCAGATCCTTGGTGCCGGTGAGGATCAGGGTCTTGGCCTTGATCGAGGCCAGCGCCTTGGCGGTGTCGCCGCCAAATCCCGGCGTGGTGCCGACGTCATGACGCTCATAGGCCCAGGTCTGGTAAATATAATCGTTGGCATCCATGGCCTTCAGCAGCGCGGTTTCCTGCGCCTCCATCCAGGGCAGCGCATCCATGCCGTTCTTGAACTGCGCCGAATACATGTCCGGCGTGCGCGCCGAGATCAGGTTCAGGATATCGCGCATCAGGCGGAGACCCTTCTCCGGCGGCGCGGTGTAATTGCCGCCGTTCCAGGCCGCGTCATTCATGATCGCGTTGCGCGAGGCCGCGCCCACCGCCACGCTCCAGGCCGGCGTCTTGGCCAGCGGCACCATCGCCACCAGCGCATCCATATAGTCGGGATGGCTGACGCCCCATTGCAGCGTCTGCATGCCGCCCATCGAGGGACCGATCACGGCCACGACATGCTCGATGCCGAACTTCTCCTTCAGCAGGCGATATTGCGATTCCACCATGTCGCGGACGGTGAATTTCGGAAAACTCATGCGCGGCTGCGCCGTGGAATTGCTCGGCGAGGTCGTCAGTCCGTTGCTGATGGCATCGGTGCAGATGATGAAATATTTGTCGGGATCGAGCGCCTTGCCCGGCCCGATCATGAAGTCGATCCGGTGATGATTGCCGCCGAGCGCGGTCACCATCAGGATGGCGTTGGACTTCTTCTCGTTCAGCGTGCCGTGGGTGACGTAGGAGATCGAGAAATCCTTGATCGCCTCCCCGCTTTCGAGTTTGAGGTCGCCTTCATTGTAGGACTGGTGCGGCGGTTGCTGCGGCGTATGCGCCACCGCCGAGAGCGGCAGCAACGGCAGCGACAACAACAGGCCAAGACCCGTAACAAGGCCGGCAGCATGGATGATGCGTTTCACGCGTGTTTCCCCCTTGATGTCCCGAATTTTCGATCGGCTTCGCGCGAAGATAGGCTTAGCCGTGGCGGCTGTGAAGCCTCCGGGACCGGCGGTTTGCCCCAGCTTAAGGATCCAGATGCAGCTATGACGGAGATCATGCCGCCCATGACGCAGAAATCGCCGGCGGGCAGCAATCGCCTGCTCCACATGAGGGCAGGCCCACAAAGTAATCAGCATTCGTGCAATGCAAAATTGCATTTGCATTTCGGCGAAATTCGATTATTTGAAGCTTCAAATATTATTGAGACGATCAGGCACGGCGTCGCTGATGACGCCCTCAGGGCCGGTCGCTGACCAAAATCCAATTAGGAAGCAGACATCATGACAGAGCATAGTCTCTGGCGTTTTTCTCGCGCGTTGCATCGCGCGATCAACGACCGCCAGCACGAGGATCTCGAAGCCCTGATCGACGAGGATATCGACTGGGCGATCTATGGTCCGATCGACATGTTTCCGTTTTTCGGCGCACGTCACGGCAAGGCCGCCGTGCTCGAGGTGATTCGCCAGATCGCGGACAACATCAGGGTGCACCGGTTCGATCGCGAGTCGATCATGCTCGGCATGGAATCGGCGGCCTCGATGATGCGCTACTCGCTGACCCTGCTCGACGCCAACCGGCCGATCAGCCTGCGGCTGGCGCAATTTGCGCAGTTCAAGGCGGGCCGGCTGGTCAGTATCCGCATTCTGGTCGACACCTTCGACCTGGTAGAGCAGGCGCTCGGACGCCCCATTCATCTGCCGCGGATCGCCTCTTAACCATTCTGCCGTCCGCATGCGGCAGCCCTTCCCTGCCCGCCACAATTCCGTAATGATGAACCATCATCTTTGATGAGTTGCTGCGGGCAAAGGGCGATGATTTCGAGGGCAGGTTTCGGTTTGGCCGGGTTGCTGACGCTAGCGGCCGCGACCGGCATGGACTGCGGGCCGGCCGAGGCGCAGTTCGTGCCTTCCAAACAAGCCGTGCCTTTGGCCCAACAGCCCGTGCTTTCCGCGCCGCAGACCGACCCTTGGGCGATCGAACGGGGGGCGATCGAAGGCGCCGAGTCGCAGGCAAAAGAAGAAACGCCCGCGAAGGAAGAAGCAAAGGACGAAGCGGCGAAAACAGAAGCCGCAGCCAATGCCGACAACCCCAAGCCGGAAAATAAGCCGGACAATACCGATATCGCGAATCTGGAGCTCGACTGGAGCCAACTCGACGTCGACGCTTCCACACTGATGGCGACAAGCCCGGCCTCGAAAGCCCGCGCGGCACCGCGTAACGCCGCGACCGGCGAAATGACCTGGTCCTCCCAGGAAAAGCCGAACGGATCGGCAGTGTCCGTCAGGCAACCGATTTCACCGTTCTGGGACACCCGAATCGGCGCCGACATGACCATCGTCCGGCAACCGGCCACGCTGTCGGAGTTGCTTGCCGAGAAGGCCACCAACGGCGGCAACGAGCCACAATCTTCCGGCACGGCGTGGGCCGCGGTCACGGCTCCGGGCGTGGGCTCGATTTGGGACAAGACGGCGGTCGAAGCGAGGCTCGACCCCTCGCAGGATCAAGGCAAGCTCGGCACCTCCTTCAGCAAGTCGCTGACGCTGGGAGAGCAGTATTCGCTCACGCTGCAGAACGGCTACAACATGGTCCAGCAAGGCCTGGCGCACAGCTATGAGACCGAGCAATCGGCGAGGCTCAGCATTACCGATACCGGCACCAGTTTTTCCGCCGGCCAGACCTTGTCGACCGCCGACGACAAATGGCTGCGCAAGATCGGCGCCGAGCAGAAAATCGTCGGCGGATTCAACATCTCCGGCTCGGTCGCGGAGACCGCGCTCGGACCTTCGAACAAGAGCATTTCCGCCGGTTTCAAGCAAAGCTGGTAGGCGCGCGGTCACGCGAAAACACCGGCATTGCCGCATATTGGCCGCGATGCAGCCAAAATCGGAAGCCCAGATGGCACCGTCGTCGTGCGGGGGACCTCCGCGCTCGCCACAAAATGCGAAGGGAAAATAGCCGATGAACGCCATTCGTTCCGAGAAAATTGAAACGACCGACGAGGATACCAACGTCGATGCGGTCTCCGAAGTCGAAGACGGTATTCGCGATTTCGTCCGCAACGACATCGCTTATTTGCGCCGTCCGACACCGAGCATGGTAGCTGGGGCCGAAGCTCCGATCGATCCGGGCGCCGAGGCGACCGTCAACAGCGTCAACTCGCTGATCCAGCGGGTGGCCGGAACGTCGCTTGGGGAAATCGAGAATCTGATTTCCGAACTCGAGAGCCTGCGCGATCTGCTGCATGCGGAGGGGCAACGCGTCCAGCGCGAAATTTCGGGCTATGCGCAGCTCAGCCAGGCGGCGATGAAATCCACCCGGATGATCGCCGACAATGTCGCGCAGTGGAAACGTACCGCGGACGGACTGCGCCACGGCTGATTCGCCTAATCAATGAAGCGAAGCTTTGGGCCCGGATGACACGATCTTCCGGGCCCTTTGCCGACATCGCAGCCATCCTTTGAACCTTCCGGAGCCAGCTCGCGACCAAGTGCAGGGTAATTCTGGGAAATTCCTGCATGAAGACCGTTCGGCCCGACAACAGCGATCCAATTCCGTTGCGCACGCAGCCCCATAACATGGGCACCATCATGATCCGCTTTGTCGGACTGCTGGCGGCGGCGGTGGTCGTTCTGGCGCTGATCTGGAGCCGATAAGCGGTCGCTCTTCCGGCTTGTATGGTTAGCAGATTCCGACTTATCGAGCCGCGACCTGCTCGCTCTCGAGCGAATAGGCGCCGTCGGCATAGCCTTTCACCACCATCCCTGTGGCGAACATCACCGCGATCGTCACGGTGGCGAAAATAAAGCCCAGCAATTTCAAACCGCGGCGGTCGGCCATGATTTTTCCCTCTCGTGCCCCGCCTCTATTTGACAGGCACTCGTTCAAAATAAGTTAGCGAGGTTTAAGTTCCGCCGGCCGTTCAGGCGCCGCTGCTCCGCCGCGGCACAAAGGCCGTCGACAGCATCGAGAACACGGGCTCGCCCCGCTGGTTGGTTCCGGTGTTGCGTGCTTCCAGGATTCCCCATTGGGGTTTACTCGACGACGTCCGCAGCGATTCGACCTCGCTTGCAAAGCTGATCGTGTCGCCTGCGAGCACCGGCCTGATCCAGCGCAATTCACGAAATCCCGGAGAAGGTCCCCAGACCGCGACCTTCTCGCCGCGTGCCGCCGCTTCGCTGGCCTGACGCTGGCCGTCGGCCACCAGGAGTTTCATGCAGACCGATCCGACATGCCACCCCGAGGCGGCGAGCCCACCGAACAGCGATTTACGTCCCTCCTCCTCGTCCAGGTGAAAACGCTGCGGGTCGAATTTGGCCGCAAATGCCTTGATCCCCTCGGCGGTGAAGGTGAACGAGCCGGTCTCGCGCCGCTGCCCGACCTTGATGTCCTCGAAGAAGTGCATCAGCGGGCCTGAGCGGTTGCGGCTTCGTCGCGGCGGCGAACGATGATCGGCGACACCATCTCGCACAGCGCCTGCCCTGACGCGTTGGTCGCCACCGCTTTGAGCGTGACAATCCCGGTGGTCGGGCGGCTGCGCGAGACGCGCGCCTCCACCACTTCCACATCGAGCGTGATGACGTCGCCCGGCCGAAACGGCGCCAGCCAGCGCAATTCATTGACGCCCGGCGAACCCAATGATGCGGTGCGGCCGATAAAGCCGTCGAACATCATGCGCATGATGATCGAACAAAGATGCCAGCCCGAGCCGGCAAGCCCTTTCAGCATCGATCGCGAGGCGGCTTCTTCATCCAGATGCATGGGCTGCGGATCGAACTCGGCCGCGAAGGCGCGAATTTCCTCACCCGTGACGCGCCGCGGTCCGAACCGACCCAG
>Ga0210389_10000972_pt1 | contig 24271 bp, 20 predicted proteins | sample IncBWH28OmetaG_FD_160127 | JGI IMG/M metagenome (GOLD analysis project Ga0210389, IMG submission 160127) | Forest soil microbial communities from Barre Woods Harvard Forest LTER site, Petersham, Massachusetts, United States - Inc-BW-H-28-O ...
CGCAACCACGATCGCGTCATCCTTGTCGGCGTCCTTCATGTCCCGGGCATTCTTCGCCGTGGCCATGTCGACCTGATGGGTCTTCTGCAACATGGGGGTGACCACCATGAAGATGATGAGCAGCACGAGCATGATGTCCGCCATCGGAATCACGTTCGGCGCTGCCATCTGCGGACCGGCTTGCGGCTTATAAGCCATAGATTTCCTTCTTCCGTGTTACTTCTTGGTCGCGCCGCGGCGCAGGATGAAGTAGTTGATCAGCTCCATGGAGGAGTTGTCCATCTCCACGTCGAAGGCTTCAACCTTGTTGGTGAAATAGTTGTAGGCCCACACGGCGGGCACGGCGACGAGGAGGCCGAACGCTGTGGTGACCAGCGCTTCAGCGATACCGCCGGCGACCGCGGAGAGACCCGTTGCCTTCTGGCTTTCAATGCCCTTAAACGCGTTCAAGATGCCGACGACCGTGCCGAACAGTCCGACGAACGGAGCCGTCGAACCGATGGTGGCGAGGGCCGAGAGGCCGCGCTTCATTTCCGCGTGCACGATGGCAACGGAGCGCTCCAAGCCGCGCTTCGCGGCTTCGATGACTTCCGCGTCGGAAACCTGCTGCGAGGCCGACTGGAATTCCGAAAGGCCGGTGGCGACAACCTTGGCGATGTGGCTTTTCTTGTTGCGCTCGGCGATGGCGATTGCTTCGTCGAGTTTGCCGTCCTTGAGAGCGCCGGCAACTTGCTGCACGAACAAACGCGACTGCTTGCGCGCGTTGTTGTACATCAGGAAGCGGTCAATCATGACGCCGAACGAGTACACCGAGAGGATGAAGAGGATAACGACTACGACCTTGGCGAGGAGCCCCATGGAGGTCCACATGGAACGCAGGTCCCATGAAGTCGCGGCCTCCTGCAGCCACACCGCGTAAATAAACAAAGTTGCTAACATTCGTTTGCTCCTTATTTCCGAGGGGCGCCGGGCGAGCCGGACCCACAAGTGAGTTAATTCGACTGCGGACTCAGACCGGCGCGTACGTCCCACGACACCCGCGCCGCCCCGTTGAACAACTTACTGTGCCAGAGAGAAAACCACGTCAATTTCGGTGTCCACTTCGACCGGATCACCGTTCAGCAGTGTTGGCTGATAGCGCCACTGCCGGACAGCATCCAGTGCGGACTGCACAAGGAGCGGATGTCCCGAAACCACCTGCAACTGTTCGACCGCGCCGTTCTTGCCGATGATGGCGTGGAGCCTTACCGTGCCGCTGATGCGCGTCTGGCGCGCAAGAGGCGGATAGAGAGGCGTAACTTTGTTGACCAGGCGCGCGGCCTGCACGTTACCGCCAACCGTCACACGCTTCAGCGCAGCTTTTGGAGGGGGAGGCGCGATTCCGGCGCCACCGATCACACCGCCGAGGACGCCGCCGGAGGAGCCGCCAGCAACACCGCCGGGAACGCCGCCAGCCATTCCACCCATGTCGGGCGGCTCGGCTTCTTCCTTAATAACTTTGAGGTCCTTTGGGATCGCCTTCGGGGTCACCAGTTTGCCGGCGTCCATCAAGTGTGCCACAGGCTTGTGGATTACCTGCACGGCCGGCGGTGGTGGCGGAGGAGGTGGTGGCGGAGGCGGTGCGAGCAGAATCGAAGACATGAGCGTCTTCGGCAGCGCTTCCGTATAAATCAGAGGAATCAGGATCAGAATGGCGAGGAACAGGACTTGAACGGCCATGGAAATAAAAACGGTCCAGGGCTTGTTCGTTTTCTTGTTCGTCGAAGTGGATACGACCATTTCTTCAAACATGGGTGATGACTACCTCCTCCCAGAAGTCGCGAGGCGCGGTTGCCCGCCCTCGTTGCCCCGGGGTCTGCTGCCGGCTGCGGTTCCGGTGCTTGCTACTCCGCCCTGCCCTCGCCAGTTGTTCCAGGCGACGACGAGCGGCGCGGCGATACCAAAACTGGAATACGTTCCTACCACGATTCCCACCACCAGGGCAAAAGCGAATGCCCGAAGCACCTGGCCGCCCATCAGGAACAGGACGAGCACGGTGAGAAAGGTTAATCCGCTGGTCAGAATCGTTCGCGACAATGTCTGGTTGATCGACTTGTTGACAATGTCCGCGAAAGGCTCCTTGCGCAGCAAGCGGCTGTTTTCCCGGATGCGGTCAAAGATGACGATAGTATCGTTCATCGAATAACCGACCAGGGTAAGCAAAGCTGCGATGACCGTCAGCGAAATTTCAAATCCGAAAATCTTGAACAGACCCAGGGTAATCAGGACGTCATGGAAAACCGCCAAGACCGCCGCGGCTCCATAGACCCACTCGAACCGGAATGCAATATATACCAGCATGCCTGCCAAAGCATAGAGGGTAACTCGAATGGCCTGATTGCGCAGTTCGCCACCCACCTTGGCGCTGACGATTTCGGCGTTGCGAATGGCGAAAGGTGCCGGGGAGAAGCCGTCTTTGAGCGCGGAAACCACGGCAGGCGTGACACCGTTAACCTTGGAGAGATCGTCCAAACTTGTGAGGACGCCGTTCATGTCTTTATCGCGATAGGCAAGGATGGTCCTTGCCAGTTGCTGATATTTGTCTCCCGCACCCAAGGAAAGCGCGAGCGGATCTTTCTCCGACAAGAATTTCGCCAGCGAAGTTGGCGTAGCCGCATTGAAGTCCTGCTTGCCGGTGCTGGAAACCCCATAGGTGGCATTCAGAGCGCTGAGCACCTTGGCCTTGGCTTCGTCGAGTGCCTGATCGCCTTCCCCAACCTGGGCCACGAAGATCAAAACTTCGTTGGAGTTCGGATTGGCGATGTCGCTGATGCTTTGAATTTCGCTGTTGCCCAAACCCTGTGCCTTCAAACCGTTCCGAAGTTGTTCGACATCGGGCGCTTTGGCAAATCGTACGTCCACGTCGGTGCCACCCCGGAAATCAATGCCGTATTTCATGCCGCCGCGGAAGAAAATAGACGCCCAGCCGATAACCAGCAAAGCACCGCTCAAGGCGAAGAAATACTTGGCCTTACCCATCCAGTCGAGATTGGGCTGCTTAAAGAGCTCGATCATGCCTTTTGCGCTTCCCTTCTTTAGACTCCACCATTCAGCTGTTTGTTCCCACTCCCCAAAAGATGGGGTAGTACCGGAACCTTAGGGCTGTACCTAGATACTCAACTCGGCCTGGCGGTCCATCTTGGCCAGGTGGTATTGGAAAATCGTTTTCGAGATATAGATCGCGGTGAAGACGTTGGCGATCAAACCGACGGTCAGGGTGATGGCAAATCCCTTGATGGGGCCGGTCCCAAAGATGAACAGGAAGAAGGCCGACACCACGGTGGTTACGTGCGTGTCGATGATCGTCAGGAACGCTTTTGAGAAGCCCGCGTCAACCGCGGCGGCTGCCGATTTGCCGTTGCGCAGTTCTTCGCGGATGCGTTCGAAGACCAGAACGTTTGAGTCCACACCCATACCGATGGTCAGAATCACGCCCGCGATGCCCGGCAGGGTCAGCACGGCGCCAAACATGGCCAGCGCCGCCAGCAGAATAACCAGGTTGATGATTAACGCCAGCACTGCGTTCCCGCCTGACAATCGGTAGTAGAACACCATGAACACCATGACGACCACCAAGCTGAGAATGGAGGCTTGCACGCCATGGCGGATGGAATCGGCGCCGAGCGATGGCCCGACGGTGCGCTCTTCCAGATACTTGATCGAGGCGGGCAAGGCACCGGCGCGGAGCACCAGCGCTAAATCGTGCGCCTGCTCTTGGCTGAAGTTGCCATCGATCCGGCCCTGGTCTTCAATGCGGCTTTGAATCGTAGGTGCGGAGTAGACCTGATGCTCGAGGACGATGGCCATCTGACGGCCGCGATTTTGCTCAGTGAAAGGACCGAAGCGCTTCGCGGCCTCGTTAGAAAGCACAAAGTTGATTTGCCATTGTCCGGGCATTTCGGTGTTGCGGTTTTCCGTGGCGCTGCGCAGATCGCGACCGGTGACTGCCGGCGGACGCTGCACTAGAAACCAGTTCTCGCTGGTATCGTTAGGATTCTGGCGAATGTGCGATTCCGGCCGTTCCTTCAGAAGTTCTGTTCCCGGCGGCAGAATCCCGCCATGCCGCGCCAACCCTTCCGATTGCGAAGGATAAGGGGTTGGATCGACCAGCAGCATCAATTCCAATTGGCCCCCCGCCTGAATTACCCCCTTAGCGCGCTCGGGATCGCCTTCGCCAGGAAGTTGCACCAGAATTTCGTTGTCCTTGCGTCCGTGCAGCTGAATTGTGGGTTCCGTCAAGCCCAGTGCGTTGATACGACGCTCGATGGTTTCGAGCGACTGGTTCATCGTGGTTTCCGTAGTCGCGGCAATGGCGCCGGGGCGCAACGTGAGCAGATATCCGTTTAGCTGGCCGGGCGCGGAACTCAAATCCCAGGTAGTTTCGTACTGCGGCTGGTGGATTACGTCGCGAAACTGCGAAGCCTGGTCGGAAGGAACATTGCGCACCACGATGTGTGTGTCGTCAGCGCGGCGCACTTCGTCGTAATGGATATTTTTGGATCGCAACTCCGTCGTCAGGCGATCCACCGTCTGGTCGGTCTCTTGCGCGATGGCTTCCTGCACCTGAACCTGGAGGATCAGGTGCGTGCCGCCCTGCAGGTCCAGACCGAGCTTAATCTGGTGCTCGAAGTTGGTCTTAAGGGCCGTGAGCGACGTGGGGAAGTCCGGATAGCCGATCACGGAATAGATGCACAACAGAATGACTGCGAGGATGAAAAGAGCTTTCCACTTCAGATTAGGGTTCATGGTTAAGAGATCAAGCGCGAGTTCAGGCGGCTCATGGAGTTATTTCGCATCGTCGGATGCCTCCACTTGAGCAATCGCTGCCCGCGCGATGCGGATTTTTACATTATCGGCGATCTTGAGAATCACGGTGTCGCCGTCCATGCCGTTGATGGTGCCGTAGATGCCTGCGGTGGTGATGACCTTATCGCCGTTCTTCACCGCCCCCAGCATCTCCTGCACTTTCTTGCGCTGCCGCTGCTGCGGCAGTATCACCAGGAAATACATGATTCCGAACATGAGGCCGAGAGGAATCAGAAAACCGCCAAACCCTCCCCCGATGCCGCCGCCTTGCCAGAAAAAAAGTGCTGCCAGATTCATGTTCCGAATTGTTCCATGCCTTTCCGAGTTTTTCCTGATTGGAGCCGTTGGCACAACCTGCGGCCCGCAGCGCCAACCGGAAGGAGAGAATACCATTCTCCAGCGGGTGAGTTCCCGCTTCCCTTCCCGCTCGATTCTCCTGCTGAGACTCGACCTGTGCGGGTTGCCCGCGCCCTCGAACGCCTTACGTGCGTCCCGGACGGCTCGCTTCAGGCTGGGCCCGCCTCATAACGCGCGCGCAGCTCTGATGCGAAATTTGCAAGTTGTCCAAAACTGATAGCCTCTCGGATTTGCCGCATTATGTCAAGGTAAAAGTGGACATTGTGGTGGGTTGCGAGGATGGCCGCGGTGATTTCTCCAGCGGCGAAGAGATGCCGAAGATAGGCGCGCGTGTAGCGCTTGCACACCGCGCAGGTGCAGCGCGGATCGATGGGGCGCTGGTCTTCCATGTAGCGCGCGTTCTTGATCAGGACGCGTCCTTCGCTGGTGTAGAGGCAGGCGTGGCGCGCCGCGCGCGTCGGCAGCACGCAATCCATCATGTCGATGCCGCGCGCGACGTAGTCGGCGATCTGTTCCGGCCGGCCGACACCCATCAGGTAGCGCGGACGCTCCTTCGGCAGGAGCGCGGTCACTTCCGCGGTCATCTCACAAGTGGTTTCGTGCGGTTCGCCGACGGCGAGTCCCCCGACGGCGTAGCCGGGAAAATCCAGCTCGAGCAGTTGCTGCGCGCTTTCCCTCCGCAAATCGGGGAACGTTGCGCCCTGAACGATGCCGAACTGCCATTGCGCGAGTTCGCCGTTTTGTTGCGCTTGTTGCAGAAAATATTGGCGCGCGCGCCTGGCCCAGTCCGTCGTACGCTTCAGCGCGGCTTCGGCGGTGTTTCGCGGCGCGGGCGTCTCAATGCACTCGTCGAGAACCATGGCGATATCGGAGCCGAGCGCGAGCTGAATTTCCGCCGCTTTTTCGGGCGTGAGCAGATGCTCCGAGCCGTCAAGGTGCGAGCGGAAGCGCACGCCTTCGTCGGTGATCTTCCGTAATTCCGATAAGCTGAAAACCTGGTAGCCGCCGGAATCGGTGAGAATCGCGCCGTTCCACGACATGAATTTGTGCAAGCCGCCGAGTTTGCGGATAAGCGCGTGGCCCGGCCGCAAATATAGGTGATAAGTGTTCGCGAGGATGATCTTTGCGCCGAGCGTTTCCAGCGCTTCCTGCGTCAGGCCTTTTACGGTCGCCGCCGTGCCGACGGGCATGAACACAGGCGTTTCAATCACCCCATGCGGCGTCTTCAGCTGTCCGCGGCGCGCACCGGTGGGATCATTTTGTAAAACTTCAAAGGAAAAATTCACCTTTCCAGTGTATCAGGAGAAGGCGAACGCGATTCCCACGCGGAGAACGAGATAAACGAGAAACACTCCGAATACGATGCTGTAAGCTTTGCCACCCTGGAGTTTTTTCGGAGATACGGCGGCAAAACCGATGGAAAGAAGGACCAGCTTCCAGAGTTCGAGCAGATCAAGATTCTTACAAAGAGCCACGAGCCATTTCGACGCGTCGTCGGACAGAAGTGCGGCCGCATTGGTGGCTATGGGATTGTCCAGGTCAAACATTCCCACCGGCTTCAGGAACAGCACTGTAATAAACAGGATCGTGCTGATCACGGAGGCGGGGACAACGGCGTGCGAGACGATCGCAAGGGCGGTCTTATAGTCTGATCCCGTGCCAGCCATGATGCTGAACGCTCCCCACAGAACTAACGCGATCACCAGGATGCCGCAGATCGGGAGCAGCAACCCAAACACGTAGGCAACTATGGGTGAGAATTTTGCGCTCACGTCCACCTGCCGCTCTTTGGCTTCGGCAGAAAGCTGGGCAGCTCGCGGGCTCTTCTCTATCTGTTGGGAAATGTAATCGCGCCAGTTGAAGTGGCTGTTCAGCGCGATGACTGCGGCAAGGCTCATCAGGAGAATCAGAGCCATGGGCACCAGCCAATTGGGTTTGCGCACGATGTCTTCAAAGGTTGGTCTGGGAGAAAAAAATGTGCCGATGATGCGGCCAAACGGAGAGATTCCAGCCTGCGGCTCCGCCACGGGAGAGGGAACAGTAGCCATCGAGGACTCCTCCACCACAAGGATGATAAGAATTATTGCTGAGAGTGATACGCGGGACCTCTACGGAAAATATCACAGTTGGCCCGGCGCCGGTATCTCTGGAACGGCCGCCGACAGATCCCTGGTGTATTCCCCTTCCGGCCGTTCAGTCACCAGCCGCGCCGTTGGCAAATCCACAAAAAGTCGGCGCACATCGAGCAAAGGATTCACGATGCCATGATGATTGCGGCGCCCAACATTTCGCTAGAAATCTGAACACAGTTTCGTACACTTCACTCGTGGCATTGCACACTCAGTTCGGTCAAGGCAATTTGGACAACCGCGAATGGAGAATCTGCACTCTCCCCACACCAAGAAACCTGAAGATGCAATGGAGGATCTGGGCCAAGTTTGTTGTCCTACTTGTGTTCGCTGGGATCTGGTCCTCCGTATTTGGAGAGTACATAGAAGTGTCTTACAGGGTCTTGCGAAGCATGGCAGCCACTCTGTTCATTGCGAGCCTTTTCGCACTGCTTCTACTTTTGATTTTCTACGCACTCTTCCGTGGCAACATTTCGGATTATTCACTTTTGAAGCGAGGGAAATGCATCGTCGGCAAGGTAATCTCACAAAGAAAAATCAGGGGAAGGCGTGGATCGCGCAGCGAAATCTGTTACTCATTTCCTGTTGGCCCCGGGAAGCCCATGACCGGGCGCGGAATCGATTTGACTGACTGCTATATGAAAGACACGCCGGTCCTAGTATTTTTCGACCCGGTGGATATCTCGAAACATGTTGCGTACTGCTGCACGGATTGGATAGTGCGCCTCGAAGATGGCACACTCCTGGAACCTTAGATAGTTCTGAGTCCGTCACACCTCTAGCCCGCCCAGGCCGTTCCCAATAGTAAACTGAAAGGCTCGATGGCTACCGCGGTCACACACCGGGTTGACTGGTCGCTGCTGTGGCAGCAGCGCGGATTCCGGTATTTTTTCGCGGCGATGTTCGTTTCGCTGTTTGGCAGCGGGATGAATTTCATCGGCGTCAGCTGGTACATCATGTCGGCCACGCATTCGACGGTGGCCGTCAGTTGGCAGGTTATTGTCGTCACGTTGCCCGGGCTGGTCGTGCCCTTTCTTGGAGGCGTGCTGATCGACCGCCTCGACCGCCGCTATCTTGGCGTGCTGCTGGATCTTTCGCGCGGGCTTGCGGTGCTGGCCATCGCTTACATCGCCTGGCGCGGGCACCTGCACATCTGGCATCTCTACCTGATGACGCTACTCACCGGCACAGGGTCCGCGGTGTACTGGTCCAACGTGAACGCGCTGGTGCAGGAGGTGGTGCCGCCCAGCCAGTTCACCGGCGCCAACGCGTCGGTCCTTGTGGGCGTACAGAGCGGCATGCTGCTTGCCGGCACCTTCGTTGGATTTTTCTACGACAACATGGGCATCGCCGGGATCCTGCTGATCGACGGGCTCACGTATTTTGTCTCCGCGTATTGCCTGTACCGGCTGCGCAGCGGCTACGTCTCGCCGCGCGATCACCGCCAGTATCCGCGGGAATACTCCGAATCCGCGAACGCAACGTCGCAAGCGCTCGGCAGTGGCGAAAATCCAGAAATCGCGGAAGCGGGAACTTCGCTGGCGATTTATGCCGCCGATATGAAAGCGGGAATCGGTTATTTGCGCAGCCAGCCGGTGGTGTTGGCGCTGGGCGTGACGCACGCGATCCTGATGGCCAGCGTGGTCAGCGGCAACGTGGTGGTCGTTGCCCTGGCCAATGATGTGCTGCATTCCGGCTCGCGCGGATTTGGTTTCATCGAAGCTGGCTGGGCCATTGGCGCGATAGCCGGCGGCCTGATCACCAGCCAGTTGCCGCAGAAAGTGCGCCTGCCGCTCTACGTCGCCGTAATGGCCGGACTGGCGCTGGGGCACGTTGCGGTGCCGTTCGTCACGTTCCTGCTGGGCGCGGCAATCCTGCAGGGGTGCTTCGGATTTTTCCGCGCGCTTGGCGGCATCGTCGCGCAATCTTCGCTGATGTCCATCGTGCCGCGGCATTTCATGGGACGAACGCAATCCGCGTTCGCCATCATCGCCACCATCCTGCAGCTGGCGATGAGTTTTTCGCTTGGCTGGCTCGCTCAACGCTTCAGCATTGCCACCGGCTTCTTCCTTCTCGCGCTGATGTACGCGGGCGCTACACTCTCCGCCTCACGCGCCCGCGCCCTCTTGCGCTAGACTTTTTTTGTAGTCCCGGGCACGAACACTTTCGAGGACTCTATGGAAATTCAAACTATCAAACCTTTTCTCCACTATTTCGGGAATGTGCGCGAACGCACTATGCGCGTGGCCCGCTGCATTCCGGCCGACAAGCTGGACTGGTCCTACGCGCCAGGAAAATTCACGCTCGGCGATCTGCTGAGACACATCGCGGTCACTGAACGCTACATGTGGGGAGAAAACTTGCAGGGGAAGCCCAGCCAGTACAAAAGCCATAGCAAGGAATTGGCCGATGGCCACCAGAATATCCTGGCCTTCATGGAACGGCTGCACAAGGAATCTCTGGAAATTTTCGGCGGTCTCAGCGATGCCGATCTGCAGACCAAATGCAAAACGCCGGGTGACGCGGAAATCACAAAATGGAAATGGTTGCGGCTGATGGTCGAGCACGAAATCCACCACCGCGGGCAGATTTATCTGTATCTCTCGATGCTCGGGGTGCCAACTCCGCCGCTGTACGGATTGACCAGCGAAGAAGTGCGGCGCGCGGGCGCATCCGAATAATTCGCCGCTATTCCTGCGACGGCCAGCTCTCTTCTTTTCCGCCCAGGAGTTGGACGGCCGCCCGGTTCAACTTCGAACGCAAAACAAATCGCTCGTTGGCCTTCGCAATATAACGCACCGCCACTTCCACGCCGCCCAGCACAGGCTTTACGCTGATCGCTGGAACCGCGGAAAATCCGCTCATGTCCCGCGATCCCGCCGCGCGCCGCCACTCCTGCTCCGCCTGCTGCCCGCTCTCGCGCGTCTCTTCTTCAATTTTTTTGCGGATGGCTTCGACAATCGGGTAAGGATCCTTGCCCGTTGGCAGCACCACGGTGAGTTCGTCCCACATCCACTGGCCGGTAGTCGAAAAATTGAAGTAGTGGCCTTCGATGGCAAAACTATTAGTGAAGGTCACGCGCCTTCCGGTTGGATGGCCGGAGTCGGTCCAGTTCCCGGTTTCCAGCAGCACCGTGTGAAACGGCCCGATTTCTACTACTTCACCGGTCACGCCGTTGATCTCCACCCAATCGCCCATGCGAATCCCGTTCTTGCCCATCAACACGAACCAGCCGATGAACCCGACGATGAAATCCTTCAGCGCCACGGTCAAACCGGCGCCAGCCAGCCCGAGGAAAGTTCCCAACTGCCCCGGCGGCCCGAAAATTACCAGCAGGATGAAGAGCAGCGCGAGGAACTGCCACGAAACGCGCGTCACGGTGTGCAACGACTGAATCTGCCGCCGATCCATCGAAAGTCGGCCGACCAGGGAGTTCATCCATGTGCTGAAAAACAGCGCGACCAGCGCGATCCCGAGGATGATCAGGACTCCGATGATGGCGCGATGGAAAACCGCCCACTGCCTGTCCGTGAGAAGTTGCAGCCATCGCCCATAGAGAGTGGAAAGCTCCTTGTGTGTTTCCACGCGCTTGCTAAGGCTGGCGACGACTTTCTGGTCGCTTGCGACCTCTTCCGTTTTTTGCAGCAGCGCGGCTGCCTCTTCGGGCGTGCGATTCGTAGCGGGCAGGGGGTTCCCATTGGCCGCGTCCTTGCGTTTCTTGGAGTGCTGCGCCAAATCGGGAGATTTCTGTTTTTCCGCCTCGAGCTTATCGTCCAAGGCGTTGTGCTGCGCCGTAAGAGCCGCTGCCGCGGCATCCGACACGTCCTTCGCATTCTGGATTTGCTGCTTTTCGGAGCGCAGCGCGAGCCAGCGTCCCACCTGGTGCACCAGTCCGAACTGCGTTGGTTGCGCCGTGCTCGCTGGAATCGCGGTTTCGGAACTGTGGGCGCTGTCTTCGTGTTCCTTCTTCAGCGCCTGGATGCGATCAGCGAGATTGCCGCCCGCACGTGCAAAGTCGACTTTTGCGTCGTCCAGTTCGTCCTGGTCCAGTTCCATGTCTGCCTGCGCCTGCACCAGCTGCAATTCCATGGCATCCCGCTTATTTTCGGGTAGCTTTACCAGTTGCTCGGAAAGCCGCTTGGCTTTGTCCTGATCGGCATTAAGCAGATTCTCGGCGTTCTTCAGGCGGTCATGAATTTCCTTGGCTTCCGGACTCAGCGGTGGAGGATGCAGCAGGGCGTCGTGAAGCGCGGCGTCGAACGTCAAATCCACTTCGTAGTCCGCCAGCCGAAGCGCTTCCTTCGCCAATCCCTGTTCGCTCTGAGATGTGGCAAGCTGCGCCAGCTGCTGAGCCATTTTGAGCGGGGTCTGGTCCACCAGGCTCTTACCGGCGCTGGCGGATTTTCTAGCCGCTCTTGCTGCTTTCGAGCTTTCGGTCTCTCGGGAAACCCAGAACCCATAGAGGCTTAGACCTAGTAGAAGGAGAATGACGGCGCCGAGTATTTTCTGTGATTTAGTCATCAGATATCCGCAAAACCCTGACCTGAATTTGCGTTCGCTGGATTTCCCAATTTCGCGGATTCCCGAGGGAAACGCAAGGATTTCCTCGACACATCGGTCGCGAATTTCGTTGCCGGCGTCCAGCCGAAGTTTAGCTCGGCCCTTCCCAAGCTTTTCTTTCCCCACAGCTCGCCCCTCCCAGCTTTGACACGCCTGTAACATTTCCGACTTCCACCTGTAATGCGAGCCATCTACAGTCTGTCGCGGTCCACTGCTTCACTCCGCCTCCGGTTAATCGCCGGAGCTTGCCTGGTGCGCTCTGCGCATGTCCCCTCCGGGCCGGATAGTGTCATCCCGGTTTTGAATTTCCTTGGAAAAGATGGAAAGGGAGAAATCATGAAAATGAAGTGGAATCTGAAGTCCGCTGCCGCGCTGCTGGCGGCTGCATCGCTCGTAAGTCCGGCTGTTGCAAACGAACACTCGGTGCCGAAAGGTGTGCAGCATTTCGATCACATCTTCGTCATCATGATGGAAAATCATGGGTATCAACAGATCATCGGCAACCCCAACGAGCCGTACCTGAACAGCATTGTCCAGAACGGCAAAGTCAATCTCGCGACCAACTATTTTGCGGTAGGGCATCCAAGCCTGACCAATTACCTGGAAATCGTCGGTGGCTCGAACTTTGGCGTCCGGAGTGACAATTCTCCGAATTGGGGTAACCCGACTTGCCAACCCAACATTGTGGCCGGGACCGTAAACGCCGATGGCTCCAATCCGCCTCCGGGCGTCACCTTGGACCAGAGCGGTGTGATTTGCCCGATTTCCAGTTTCGGAACAGACGCCGATACACCCGCGGTTGACAATTGGAACGAAATCCCCCCGGCCTTTCTCGCAGATATCGACGGGGTGAAGGCAGTACATCCGGGCCCCACAGTCGGCAAGACCATTGCGGATCAACTTACAGACGCTGGCTTGAGCTGGAAGTCCTACCAGGAAAGTCTCCCGCTCGGGGGCGCTTATGGGGTCAACAATAGCAACGGTACGGTGAGCAATCTGAGCGACTTCACAAACCTTCCAGGTGCCTTGACATCGTACACGGCGCTTTATGCCGTGAAACACAATCCATTTGCCTACTTCCAGAACATTCAGCAGGGCAATCAGCGGAACAACAGCATGAAGAATGTCGTCCCCTTTGACGGGGCAGGCGGCCTGTTCGCTGATCTGGCTACAGGAGATCTCCCCTCGTTCTCTTTTATCGTGCCCAATCAATGTAATGACCAGCACGGCAAGGGAGGCGAGAGCGCCTATTGCGCAGGCGATCCGGGCTCGAATGGCCTTCAGTACGGATTGAATCCAGGCTTGATCCAGCAAGGTGACGTGACCATCGAACGGCTGGTAGGGGCCATTCACACCTCACCCGCCTGGAAGGACGGCCGCTCCGCGATCGTCATCGTTTGGGATGAGAACGACTACAGCGGAATTGACAACGCGCTTCCCCCGAACACTCTGTTTCCCCCACAGAACCAAAACAGAGTGGTCCTCACCGTCGAAACCAACAGCGGCAGGCAAGGTGTTCGAAGCCAGAACTTTTACACCAGCTTCTCACTGTTGAAGTCGCTCGAATCGGCATTTGGCCTTCCTTGCCTCAACCACGCCTGTGACCCGGGCGTTGCCGTGATGTCGGACCTGTTCAGCGGCAGCCAGCACGAACAGTAACTCTTCGTCCGCAGTTCCCAATCGTATAAGCAAGAAAACGCCCGGCAATCGCCGGGCGTTTTGTTTTTTTGATCGTTCTAAGATGACTTGCGATTGACTCCCCAAGTCGCCTTGCTTATCGTTGCGTTGTGAGAGTCCGCGACATCCTCCGCCTGACGAACAGGACGGCTGGTATCTTGTGCGAACCAGGGGAAGTCACCCACAATATAAGCATCCGACCAAGCCGGGTCTGGTGACACTCCCCGGCAAACCGGGAGACGATGTTGCACCTAGCACGCTGAACAGCGTCTTGAAGCAAGCGGGATTAAAACCATGAAGAAATATCTGATTGTGATCGAAACGGCAGCCTCTGGCTTTTCTGCATATTCGCCAGACCTTCCGGGTTGTATCTCTACCGGCCGTTCTCACGAGGAGGTAGAGAAGAATATGCGAGAAGCAATCGCCTTCCATCTCGATGGTTTGCGTGAAGAAGGACAGCCAGTGCCCGAACCGCAGTCTTATTCCGCCTACGTCGAGCTGCCCGCCTGAACAACGGGAATGGAGCCGATCACCCTTTACAGGCCTGTGGGGGCAACCGAACTTGCTCTCATCCAGCAGAGCGGATTCAAGAAATTTCCCCCTCGATTGCCGGAACAACCGATCTTTTATCCGGTCTTGAACGAAGAGTACGCAACACAGATTGCCCGGGATTGGAACGCTAAGAATTCCGGTTCAGGGTTTGTCACTCTATTCCGCGTGAATGCTTCGTTTCTCTCCGCCTACGAAGTGCATACGGTCGGAAGCGCCATCCACAAGGAATACTGGATCCCGGCTGAGGATCTTCCACAATTCAACGAAAACATAATCGGTGACATTGAAGTGATTGCGGAATACCACCGCGAATAAAACAAAACGCCCGGCAATCGCCGGGCGTTTTTTCCTGATTCCCATTTTACAATTTCAATTTTCCATCATTCTATAGGTAATCGCGCGACGGGCCTTCCAGGAACGCGCGCAGTTTGCGCGAACGGGACGGGTGCCGCAGCTTGCGCAGCGCCTTCGCTTCGATCTGCCGGATGCGCTCGCGGGTAACCGCGAACGACTGGCCGACTTCTTCGAGGGTGTGCTCGCTGCCGTCATCCAGGCCGAACCGCATCTTGATCACTTTTTCTTCGCGCGGCGTCAGGGTCTTCAACACCGAAGAGGTCTGCTCCTTCAGGTTCAGGTTGATCACCGCATCGGACGGCGAGACCACGGCCTTGTCTTCGATGAAGTCGCCCAAGTGCGAATCTTCCTCTTCCCCGATGGGCGTCTCCAGCGAAATCGGCTCCTGCGCAATCTTCAAAATCTTGCGGACCTTGGACACTGGAATGTCCATGCGCTTGGCGATCTCTTCACTCGTCGGTTCACGCCCAAGCTCCTGCACCAACTGGCGGCTGGTACGCACAAGCTTGTTGATCGTTTCGATCATGTGCACCGGAATGCGGATGGTGCGCGCCTGGTCGGCAATCGCGCGGGTGATGGCCTGGCGAATCCACCACGTCGCGTAGGTCGAAAACTTGTAGCCGCGGCGCCATTCGAACTTGTCCACGGCCTTCATCAAGCCGATGTTGCCCTCCTGGATCAAATCCAGGAACTGCAAGCCGCGGTTGGTGTATTTCTTGGCAATCGAAACGACAAGGCGCAGGTTGGCCTCGATCAATTCCTTCTTGGCTTGCTCGGCTTCCGCTTCGCCGCGATGAATAATTGTCAGCGTGCGTTTTAGTTCGGTCAGCCCGACTTCGCTGGCCTCTTCGATGTCTTTCAGTTCGGAACGCCGAGTGCGCAGTTCGCGCCGCGCTTCCGCCGCATTGTCGCCCTTGGAGACATCCGCGCGCCGCTCCAGCCGCCCGGCCTCGCGCTCCAGCGACTGCAGGCGCTCGACGGTGCCGCGCATCTTGTCGATCAGCCGCTTTTTCTCAAACGGGTTAAAATCGATGTCGCGGATTTCCAGCGAGATTCCGATGCGCGTCCGCGCCACTTCCCACTTGGCACGAACATACTGCTTTTTCTTGGCCTTCGCCGTGTGGTCCAGCTTGACGGCCTGCTTCAGCGCCAGTTCATAGAGCTTCGCAATCTTGTCGATATACTTCAGCGTCTGCTTGGTCTTGTTGGCAATCTTCTCTTCGGTAAGCTCTTCGTCGTCGAACTGGACGATTTCCTTGATGGACCGCGCGCCCTTGCGCAGATCGTCGCCAACGGCGATCAGTTCCTTGATGACGATCGGCGAACGGGTGATCGCTTTCATCACCACCAGTTGCCCGCGCTCGATGCGCTTCGCGATGGTCACTTCGCCTTCGCGCGTCAACAGGGGAACGGTGCCCATCTCGCGCAGGTACATGCGGACGGGATCGTTGGTCTTTTCCAGCGAACCCGGAGTCAAATCCAGGTCGCTGCCCTCGGTCTCGTGTCCGTCGTCCTTCGCCACTGTATCGCGGTCGCCGTGGTCCGAAGACACCTCAACCGCTCGCGCCGCTTTGGCCGACGCCGCATCTTCGTAAATCTCGATGCCATTGCGTTCAAATGTAGTGAGAAGGTCGTCGATCTCTTCCGAAGAATGCACTTCCGCAGGAAGAGAATCGTTTACTTCGTCGTACAGCAGGTAGCCGCGCTCTTTGCCGACGGCAATGAGCTGGCGTACTGCATCATACTTTTCCTCTAAGCCCGTTGCTGCCACTGCACTCCTCCCAATTCCTAAGTCCGTCTCTCGATTTCCGCGCGAACTTCAACCGCTGTAGTTTCGCGCACTGTCCACACGAAATGCAGAGAGAAAGCCCGCAATGGGCCAAGGGAGGGAGCGAACCCCCCGGAAGACTCTCAAATTTTTCGGTGAAGCCCGATGCGCCGTGCCGTGTCTTTTGTGCTGCTGCACGCTAGCCCGCCTGCCGTGCCGTTGCCGAACGGCTCCGAGCACTATAGACATAAATATAGATGCCGGAACAGACCAATCCGTTATCCGCGCAACCCTTCTACGCTACACGCTTAAGTCCCTTCCGGTCAATGTTTTAGTTTGTGGAAAACGGCCCAAGGAAGTGGAATACTTGGAGGCTCATGGGTACTTGAATTCCACACCAGATAAAGGATTTAGCGGAGCTTTTCTGCTACCCGGGTTTTCCCGGAGCCAATCCTTCCACAGCCGGGCCTCCGGCGTCGGCGTGAAGGGCCTCGTCCTCAGCCCCGGCGTTCATCCCGAATTCGCCTAGCCAGATAGACAGCAAAGACCAGATTGACCACTAGTATCCCGACTTTACCCGCACTTGGGCGGCGCGCCAGCTCATAGATCTCCAACGGCAGGAACGAGCCGGTAATGATGACCGTGAACCACATCGCCCAGCGCTTCAGCAGCCAGAGCCCGATTCCCTCTGTCAGGAACAGTCCGCCGTACAGAAAACTGCCAACGATTAGCTCACGGACCCTGCTTGGAGTGAGCGCCGCCGCCGTCAAAAGAGCGCGGCCCACGAATCGGCTATTCTGATCGAACCCGAGGACCCCGACCCAACTTTCCACCAGGCTGGCGACGTCCTTATGCAGCAACTGCAACGCCGCCACGCCGAGAGCGATCAGTAAGGCGCCTTTCAGCAGCTTGAACAGGGCGATCAGCCGCACGACTCTGGTTTGAGAAGTTTTCATCGACGAATTTTCTTCGCTGCCACGCTTGCTGTATCGCGTCTTCAGGAACTACGCGGTTCTTTCCCACGGTGGAGGCACTTTCACCCAGGCCATCCCCCCGGCCTTCGCCGCCTGGATCCCCATCCCCGTATCTTCAAACACCAGGCAAGCCTTTGGATCCACGCCAAGATTTGCCGCTGCGCGCAGAAAGGATTCCGGGTCGGGCTTGCTCTTCGCGTACTCACCCGCGCAGACCAGCGTGTCGAACCGGTCCAGCAGTTTCAGAACATTCAGCGACGCCGTTACCGAGTCTCTCCTGCTGCCGGACACCACGCCGAATGGAATCTTTCCGTGTTGCGCTTCGATATGTTCCAGCACTTCCGGAACTGCCTTCAGTTGCGGCAGCAATTCGAAATACAAGCCTTCCTTTCGCTGCTCCAACTTCTCCACCGGCATATGCAATCCGCGTTCCCGGTTGAGTGTGGAGATTACCTCCGCCACCGGCATCCCACCCCAGGCGTAAAACTGCTCCTCCGAAAACTCGCAGTCCCATTCGCCCAAAGCTTTCTTCCACGCCAAATAATGCAACGGCATCGAATCCACGATCGTGCCGTCGCAATCAAACAAGTACGCTCCAAATCTTCCCTCGGGTATTTTCAGTTTCATCAATCCTCGCGTAGCGGCCACCTTCAGGTGGCCCCGCCTTCCCTTGTAGGGGCCGGGCTTGCCAGGCCCGCTCTTTCAACTCCCTCGCTCACCACACAAACCCTGTCATCCTGAGCAGTGCGTATTTTGCGCTGCGAAGGACCTCAACGTAAGAATGCTGTACAACTTGAAATTGACCCACTCATCATCATCCCGGCTGCCCCGCGGCGGTGAGTTGCTTCATCAACTCCTGCTTGCGTTCTAGCAATTCGCGCAGCCCCGCTCCGCTCGGATTCGCCTCGATCGTTTTCTGCACCTTCGCCAATTCCTGCTCGATCTGTCGCCGCCGCAAAGCATCCAGACAGCTTTCCGCCTCTTCCCAGGTGGGTTCCTGCGCGTCTTCGAACAAAATCTCAAAAAACACGCGCCGCTCCCGCTCATCGAGTTGCGCGCCAATCTCGGTCGCCGGTATCGGTTCGTCCGACAATCCCGCCACGATCAGAGCGGCGAACACCTTTTCCGTCTCCAAACCTTCGTACAACCGCCCATGCTGCAGTCGCTGCGCCAGTTCGCGCCTGAATCCCTCCGCTTCGGCCAGCATGCGGATCAGCCGCCGTTCAATCTGTTTCGCCGGCTTGCCGACCAACTGCGGCGACACTTTCACTTCGCCGCGACGCTCGCTCGCAGACTTATTCAAAGCCGCCCGCAGCACCGGCTCATCAATCCGCAACTGCTGGGCAATCCGCGTAGCCCATTCTGAACGCAGCAACCGATTGGGAATCCTCTGTACATAGGGCATCAGGAAATTCAGCGCGCGCTGCTTGCCTTCGCCAGTGGACAGATCCATCTGCCGCGCCCGCGCAATCAGGTAATCCACATACGGCGGCGCTTCCTTCAGCAACTTGATATACGCCTCGGCACCCCTCTCGCGAATAAACAGGTCCGGGTCGGCTTTCTTGTCGCCAATCGGCGGCAGCGCCAGCACACGAACTTCGAAATCGTGTTCCAACAGCAGCGTCAGTGAACGTTCCGTCGCCGCCTGTCCCGCCACGTCCGGGTCGTAATTCACAATCACGCGCTTGGTAAACCGGCCGAGCAATTTTATTTGCGGTTCGGCGAGGCTGGTGCCGCAACTCGCCACCACGTTGCCAATCCCCGCGCGCGCCACCGCGATCGCGTCCATGTAGCCTTCCACCAGGATCGCGAAATCCTGCCGCCGGATCGGCTCTTTCGCGCGATCCATGTGATACAGGAGGTTGCTTTTCGAATAGATTGGCGTTTCCGGCGAATTCAGATACTTCGGTAAATCATCGCCCAGCGCCCGGCAGCCAAACGCAACGATTTTTCCGGACTCATTCGCAATCGGAAATGTAATGCGCCGCCGGAAACGATCGAACAGGCGCGCGCCGGACTGGTCGCGCGAAATCACGCCCGACTCGACCAACAATTTCTCCGCATACTTCGGTTTCAGTTGCCGCAGCAGCACGTCGCCGCCGCTCGGGGCATATCCAATTCCGAATTTTGCGATTGTTTCCGCGTTCAGCCCGCGGTCTTCCAGGTAGGCGCGCGCCGCCCGGCCTTCCGCCGTCGATTCCAGTTGGCGCGAGAAAAAGGACTGTGCCTCGCGGTGAATCTCAATCAGCGCCGCCCGCTGTTGATTCTCCTTGCGTTCCTCCGGCGTCCGCTCTTTTGGCCGCGGCACGGGGATGCCGCATTTTTCCGCAACCACTTTCACCGCTTCCGGAAACGGGCACTTCTCCATCTCCATCACAAAACTGAAAACGTCGCCGCCCTTTCCGCAGCCGAAGCAGTGAAAAATCTGCTTCACCGGGTGCACCGCGAACGACGGCGTCTTTTCCCCATGAAAGGGGCACAAGCCGGTAAAATTCTGCCCACTCTTCTTGAGGCGCACGTATTCGCCAATCACGCGAACAATGTCCGCCTGATTCTTCACCCGATCCGCAAATGATCCCGCTTCCGCCATCCCTCTGAATTTGCACCCAACCTTTGGAGTGCGGCAGCCCAGCTGCCGCTTTTACAGCCTCAACCAATTCGCAAAAACATTCCGCGAAGCGCCGGTTGCCGGCGGAAGAATCCTCTACGTTTTCAACTCCACCACCGTGATCGCTTTTCCGCCGTGCTCTTCCGATTCAAACTCCGCGTGATCCACCAATGGATGCGCCTTCAAAAACTCCCCAAGCCCTCTGCGCAACGCCCCGGTTCCGTGGCCATGGATAATTCTGACCTTCATCTGATTCGCCAAGGCCGCTTCATCCAGAAATTTGTCCACTTTCTCGCTCGCTTGCTCCACCGTCAATCCGATCACGTTGATCTCGCCCGTCGCGCCGCCTTCGCTCGACTGTGCGCTCACCGTAATATTTTCCCGCTTCGACGGCTGAATCGCTGCCTTGCCCTTGGTCTCGCCTTCCACCCCGGTAATCTCTTCCACCGCAATCTTCATCCTCAGTGGCCCGGCTTCGATCTCCGCCGTCGAGCCTTCCACGCGGCGCAAAATCACCGGCTTGCTGAATCCCCTGACCCGCACTTTCACGCCTGGCTGCAAACTTTCAACGCTGATCTTATCGAGCGTTTCGAGGCGTATCCCCAAATCCTGCTGCGATTCTGAAATCGTCTGCACCACGGCGGCGTTCAACTCATCCTTCGCCTCGCCGCGCACGTCCTGCAATTTCCGCCGCGAGGTTTTCTCCACCTGTGCACGCAGTTCCCGATCCTTCACCGCAGCAACCACGCTCGCTACGTTCTCTTCGAAACGCTTCTGCATCTCCGCAAACTGTTTTTCCAGTTCCACGATCCGCTGCTTTTGCCGATCTACCCAATCCGAACGCAGCTTCTGTCGCTCCGCCTCCAGCGCGTGCCGCTCCTCGGCCATCTGCTTCTGCATGCGGTCCAGTTCGTCACGGCTGCGGTGTAGATACGCGATCAGGCCCGCAGCTTCGTGTGCCTCCGGCGTCATCAACGACCGGGCGTAATCGATAATCTCCGCGGACAATCCCAGCCGCTGGGCAATCGCGATGCCGCTAGAGCCGCCCGGCACGCCCACCATCAGCCGGTACGTCGGCCGCAGATTCACCTCGTCGAATTCGACGGCTGCATTCACAATCCCCGGCGTTTTCGAAGCGTACGTCTTCAACCTGTCGTGGTGCGTCGTGGCCAGCACGATGCAATTCTTCTTGCGAAATTCCTCGAGCAGCGCAACGGCCAGCGCCGCTCCCTCCTCGGGAGCCGTGCCCGTGCCCATTTCGTCCACCAGCACCAGCGACTTCGGCGTCGCCTCAGCCAGCATCGCCTTCAGATTCAACATGTGTGCTGAAAACGTCGAAAGGTCCGCCGCGATCGACTGCTCGTCGCCGATATCCACCAGAACGCGGTCGAACAGTGGCAACACCGCACGTTGCGCCGCTACTGGAATCCCCGCTTGCGCCGAAAGCGCTGCGATCCCCATCGTCTTGAGTGCCACTGTTTTTCCGCCGGTGTTCGGCCCGCTAATCACCAGCAAGCGCTCCTCACCGCCCAGCGCCAGCGACATCGGCACAATCGCGCGATTCTCTTTCCGTAATTTATCTTCGAGCACGGGATGCCGCGCCGCGTCCAGTCGCAACTCTGTCGTCTCCGCAAACTCCGGCACACAAGCGTCGAAATCCCGCGCGAATCGCGCCCGCGAAAACACGCTGTCGAGTTCCGCAATCGTATCCGCGGAAGCTTGTAATGGGCCGCTCATCGCGCGCAAGTGATCTGTGAGCTCTTTCAATATGCGGAAAATTTCCGCCGCCTCATCTTCCGCCAATTGCACCAACTGGTTGTTCGTCTCCACCGTTTCAAACGGCTCGACGAACACGGTCTGTCCCGTTCCACTCGCCCCGTGCACCACGCCGGGTACATTTCGGCGCTGCTCCGAGCGAACAGGAATCACGAACCGGTCGTTGCGCAGGGTCACATAGTCTTCGCCGCTCTCCGCCTGCCGCGAGCGCAAGATCTGCCGCAAGGTTTTCTGGATCGCGTCGCGCGTCTGCTGGATGCTGGCGCGAATCCGCCGCAGCGCGCTCGATGCGTCATCGCTGATCTCGCCGTTCGGCAACACGCATCGCCGGATCGCCGCCTGCAAATCCCGAAAATCGCCGAGCGACGCCGCACGGGCAGCCAGTAGCGGGAATTTCTCCGCATCCTCCCGGAACTGCTGCTTCAGCCAGCCGGCCGTTTCGAGCAGCGATCCCGCGTCAAGGAATTCTTTCGCTTCCAACCCGACCCCGGGCGCTTCCAACCGCGCCATCCATGTTTCTGGATCCGCCAGCGCGCCAAATCCCAACTCGCGCCCGAGCCGCAGCCAGTCCCGCGCCTCTCGAATTAGAGCAAATGTACTTTCCAGCGCCGCGCGGTTCACGCTCACTTCCAGCGCATCAATCACACGCTTCCCCGGCGCACACGTCGTCCGGAGCCGCAGTAACTCCCGCAGCTTGTCGAACTCCAGCACATCTTGCGCCGACCGCGACATTCTTCTCCGTGTCCTCTGTGTTCTTCTCTCTGTGAACTCTGTGTTAAATCCCTCTCTTACATTCCCAACCTCTCAGCCAAATACCGCGCCGCCTCCTCTGTCGTTGGAGCGGTGTACACCAGGTTCCCATTCGCCTCGCCCCATACGGAATTTTCCGTCGAAGGCCGCGGCCCCTGCTCTACCTCACGCACTCGATCCAGAATCGGCTGCCAGAAGTCACCCACCACCGCGATCGGCTTTCCCGCGATCACCGATTTGTTCAACATTTCCCACACCACCGCAAGTTCCACGAGTGTTCCCGTCCCACCCTTGCAAACCGCAAATCCGTCCGCCAGGCGGATCAGCTCGAACAGCCGCTCATCCCACGTCTCCATGCGTACTTCCGTATCCACCCACGAATTCGCCTTGCGCTTGAAAAACTCCGCAGTGACACCGTAGGTCTTTCCACCGCTTTCTTTCGCCCCGCGCGAAACGCCTTCCATCACTCCGCCAAATCCGCCGCTGCACACCGCAAGCCCTCTCTGTGCCAGTAATTTTCCCAGTTCACGCGCCTCTTCATACTCCGCATCGCCCGCCTTCGGCCGCGAACTCCCAAACACCGTAACAATTTTCTCAGCCCCCATCGCGCACTCTTTCCCCGTTTTTTCTTTACTTCATCACTTCGTTGATTCCCTGCTTCGTTCTTTCACGCTTTTCATCAAACTCCTCCACCATCGCCAGGCACACCCCATCAATCGCCGTGTGCACTTCATGATTCTTCGCACCTTGATTGTTGCTCAGGAACGAAAAAATCAGTTTCCTGCCGCCAGGCGTTTCCGCGTATCCGGAAAGCGTTCGCACGTGCGTCACCGAACCAGTCTTCGCATGAATCTTTCCTGCCAGCGGCGGCTCTTTCATCCTCTCATTCAGCGTGCCGTCCGCGCCCGCCACCGGCAGCGACGCCAGGAAGGCGGGGAACCACGGCTGCTTCTGCGCGTAGCCGAGCAAAGCAACAAATGCCCGCGGCGTTACCAGATCGTGCCGCGATAGTCCGGAGCCGTCCGTCTGGATCACATCGCCTTCCGCAATTCCCGCCTTCGCATAAAACGAGGCAGGAAACTTCTGCAAATCTTCCGGCGTAGCCCAGCGCCCCTGTTGCCGGGCAGCCGTTCGCAGCAGCACTTCGGTGTGAAGGTTCTGGCTGATCTTGTTTACCAGCTTGACTGAGTCTTTCAGAGGAACTGACAGGTGCTCGGCCAGCACCGTACGCGCCGCTTCTCCAGGGTCCGGCTCGTGCTGCGCGCGTACGCCGCCGTCAATTCTGATTCCACGATCCTTCAGCAATTGCGCCAGCAGATTCGCCGCCTGTAGCGCCGGCTCCTGAATCGCCAGCACCAGCTTGCGCGGAGCACTGCCGGCCGGCATCACCCCGCTCACAACCACGTTGTCCCCGCCTGGATCGCGCGTCAGCCGCAAATCCGGTTTCTCTTTCGCGCCGATCGTAATCACTTCGTTCTTTACGACGAATTCCCGGGTTGCGGGCTCAACCACCGCCGCCACTGTGCCGCCGGCATTCGCCGGGGTCAGGGTAAGCGTCACCGTGTTGTCGTTCACAATAATTGCGGAAATCGCGGCGCCGTACTCCCACACCATGTCGTCGATTTCCCAGCCGTCAGGATAGCGCTCGCGCGGGAAATAGCTGTCGTCGCCGGCCACGTCTCCGGTAATTTCTTTCACGCCGCGAGCGGCAATCGCGTCGGCAAGCTCCGCCAGCGCCTTCTCGGGGGGCCCTTCGAACTCTTCTTTCGTCTCGTAGGGAAATTTGCGGTTCGACAAATTGGGATCGCCGCGCCCCACCAGAATCAAGTCTCCGGAGAGTTTTCCGTCCTTTGCCAGCGTACCGTTAGTCTCAACCGTCGTACGGAATCTGGATTCGGGGCCCAGCGTATCCAGCGCCAGC
>Ga0210389_10000973_pt1 | contig 24219 bp, 29 predicted proteins | sample IncBWH28OmetaG_FD_160127 | JGI IMG/M metagenome (GOLD analysis project Ga0210389, IMG submission 160127) | Forest soil microbial communities from Barre Woods Harvard Forest LTER site, Petersham, Massachusetts, United States - Inc-BW-H-28-O ...
TCCCGCCGGCAATCAGGAACATGATCAAGAGCTGGTATTTCACGGCGTCTATCGGTTCGATGCCGGCAAGGATTTGACCGGTCATCATTCCCGGTAAGGAAACCAGACCGATCGCCGCCATACTATTGATGATCGGCATAAACCCACTCCGGAGTGCATCTCGTAGAACCGGAAGGACGGCCTGGTACCGGGTCCCGCCGAGTGCAAGGCAGGCTTCTACCGCGGCGCGTTCACGCACAAGGCCGTTCGTCAGCACGTCGAGGCCCAGGCCTATGCCCGTCATGGTGTTGCCGAGGATCATGCCCAATAGGGGGAGCGAATAACGCGGATGATACCAGGGCTGCGGGTGCAGCTCGGTCGCAAGCGAGAAGATCGTGACCGTACCCGCAGCCAGCAACGTGCATCCAGCGCCTAGTCCGTACTTCCAGAACCCGACCAGCCGCCGCTTCTGCCGTGCGACGATTTCATGTGAGGCAAAGAGAACCATGATGAAGGCCGCAAGGGCGGTCCAGAGAGGCGAGACCGCAGCAAACAGGAACGTCAGTACGTATCCAACGAGGACGAGCTGAAGCACCATCCGCACGGACGCGATGGCCAGTTGCCTTTCAAGCTTGAGGCGGAGAACAAGCGAGAGAGCGCCGTCCATGACGACAAGGAGCGCGGGCAGGATCAGATCCCCGTACGTCAGTTGGATGTAGGTCACGGTCGATTTTCCTCGATCTGGCCGTCGGTCCTCATCACAAAGACCCTCGACCCGACGCGGCTCGCCTGGGCATTATCGTGAGTGCTCCAAAGGACGCTCGTTCCGTTCAAAATGCGTTCGGCGATCAAGGATTCCACGGCCGCAGCGGATGCCGAGTCGAGTGCGGACGTTGGCTCGTCCAGCAAGAGCACCCGCGATTGCAGCATGAGCGCCCGCACAAGCCCTAATCGTTGTCTCTCCCCGGTCGAAAGTCTTTGGATCGGCCAGGGCCCGCAGGTGGGTGGCAGTCCCAATCGTGCTACCAGCGGTAACGCGTCATTCCAGCCGCTGAAGTGCTCTTGCACGGTTTCCGACCACCAGCCAGGCTCAGCAGCGAGGTAGGTCACTCGCTTTCTCCAGACGGGGGCGGGCATCGTCTCCCTGAGCGTGCCATCCAGCTTGACCGTTCCTTCGTTGGGATCGAGATCTGCGATGGAACGAAGCAGTAGCGTCTTCCCGACGCCAGAGGGCCCTTGCAGGGCGACGCATTCCCCGTCCTGCAAGTCGAATGAAGCGGAGATGTGGAAGCGCTTGAGCCCGCTGACCGTCAGCATGACGTCAAAGCTTACACCGCAGACGATCTACAACCCGCCGAGCGATCTCTGCCGGCGCCTCGTCGGGGTAAGGAAACACGGAGCTGACATTGATCTCGCCGAGCACGTAACTGTCGCTCCCGTCGTTCTTGATGGGACCAAGCATGAAGTCGGCGTCCCAGATCATCGGCAGGTCATGTCTCGCAATCTTCAGTAACGACGTTAGCTGTGGGGTCCACTCGTCTTCCATCAAAAGACGCAGCCGCTGGAAGCGCGGGTCTGCGTTGGACGTGTAGAGCCGTGGTCCGGCCTCCGAACGTGCGGCCGGCAAGTCGACCAGGGCTTTGACCTTGTGATGGCCGAAGCCCGCGCAGCGATCGCCTGCCATGTAGCAGCGCACGACGCCTTCGCTCAAGCGAGACTGGAATGGTTGGTCGATCACGCTGCCGTTTTCGAAATACTCCGCGCAGCGACCGAGGAAATCATCCAGCGTCAGCTCCTCGGACGCGTCCTTGGTCGCGTCCAGCACCCTTATCAGGGGGGAAGTCGGCAGCCTCTCGACCTTCCAGACGCCTTGGCCACCGTTGCCCCGATTACGCTTGATCACGCGCGGACCGTTGGCGAGCCGTGTCGGCAACTCGGCGCGCATCGACACGGCGCTTTGATATAGCGCCGTGTCGCTCCCCCATCCCATCGAGCGGGTATGATAGAGAACCTCCTTCGTGCCCATCTTGAGGATGACATCCGGATGAGCGCTGACCCACACGCCCCGTGCAGCGACGTCCCGCAGCAGGGCGTCCAGACCCGCGCGGTTTCGACCGTCTTGAATTGGGTTAATCCAGACGAGCACGCCGTCCGCCGCGAGCAACTGCTCGCGGACCTCCTCGGCGAAGCTTTCATCGTAGAACGCCGGGCGTGCCTTGATCCCCACGTCGGCGAGCGCTTCGAAGAGGTGCACGAAGCGGCTGTTCTGCGGCGTCGCGTCCCGCCGAGCGGTCGCGTCACCTCGGGAGAGGATAACTACGGAATGCCGGAGATGTGGCTGTCGTTCGGTGTCCATGCGCAAGCTCCACGATGTTGCGTGCTGCGCAGAGCTTGGACCGGGGTCTCGCGGGGAGTCTGCCTCGTCCCCGTTCGTTGACTGTACGTGAAATCGCTTGGACGTTTCAAGACCATGGCGTGAGGCCTCTAAGCAACCGGTTCCTATATTTCCGGGTGAAATCTTCGTGACGGCAATTCCGGGATCCTCGAAACGCGACGGGCAAAGTCAGGTTGACAGCCCTGGTCACTGGGTCTTTATTTGAGCTTCGGGGATGGCGATCTCCCCGCGAGGCGACATGCCCAAGAATCGCGTCCTGTTCACCAAGGGCGCAGCATGTCTTATACTTCGATCTCTTCAGACAAACTCTCTCGTCTCATCGGCACGGCGAACGCGCCGGCGCTGGTTGATGTCCGTATCGACGAGGACTTCGCCGCAGACCCGCGACTGATTCCCGGCGCAATGCGCCACTCCCACCGTGACATTCAGGATTGGGCCTCTCGCCTTTCGGGGCAATCCGTCGTCGTCATCTGTAACGAAGGCCAAAAGCTGAGCGAAGGCACGGCGGCGTGGCTGCGCCACAGCAACGTGGCGGCGGAGATTCTTGAGGGTGGGCAGGTGGCCTGGAACAAGGCGAGACTGCCGACGATTCCTGCCGACAAGATCCCAAAACGTGACGGGCGAGGTCGCACCGTCTGGGTGACGCGTGCGCGGCCCAAGATCGATCGCATTGCTTGTCCCTGGCTGATCCGACGCTTTGTCGATCCCACCGCGGTCTTCCTGTTCGTCGCGTCGCCCGAGGTGCCAGCGTCGCTGAGCGCTTTGGCGCGGTACCGTTCGACATCGAGAACGTGTTCTGGAGTCATCGTGGCGAGCTCTGCACCTTTGACGTCATGGTGCAGGAATTCGGACTGTCGACTCCGCCGTTGGAACGACTAGCCACCATGGTGCGCGCGGCTGATACGGAACGGCTAGACCTTTCGCCTGAAGCGCCGGGTCTCCTCGCTGCGTCGCTCGGCTTATCGCGCATGTATGACGATGACCTCGAACAGCTGAACGCAGGCATCCTGCTCTACGACGCATTTTATCGCTGGAGTCGCGACGCAACAAAAGAAACTCATAACTGGCCCACTAACAAAGCGAAGCCATGACCAGGGTCACGGCCATGTGCGCGAAGCAGCCATCGATCATGGGGCGGAGAAAACAGGAGCGCAGCATGTGGATGCGAACGATCTCACCCGCGATCTTTTGCCTGACGATGACAGCCTGGTCCATCCCAGTCCACGCACTGACGCAGCAGGAGCTCGTCGCCAAGCTTCAGGCCGCCGGCTATTCGCAAATCGGAGAAGGCAAGTCGACGGCCGAAGGCATAGCCGTCAAAGCCATTAAAGATGGCAAGGAAGTTGATCTTGTTGTCGATAGCAGCGGCCAGATCAAGCAACGGAATCGCTAGTCGCGAATCCTGCAATACCAACGTGGAAGGGATGAAGTTTTGATGCGGTCTATCATTTGCCTTGTGTTCGCCTCCGTCACCTCGAGCATCGGCTTGCCTTCGCTAGTGGTCGCCAACGATTCGTCGAACGCCGAGCGCGCCCGGCCTGCTGCAAGCCAGACTGTTGGCGTCGCTCCATCATCAAGAGCCGAGGTGGTTCGCGGCGTCGTCGCAAGCGTCGACGAACGTAACGACACGATCAAGATCCAACGATCGCCGGAGACGGCCGAGGAACTCAAGGTCCGGGACGGCCTTCTCTTCGACATCGTGCGATACGGAGATCAAGTCGAGGTCACCGTGGAGACCGTCGATGGAGAGAAGACAATTGTCGGTCTCGTGTATAGGTGAGGATTAAGGCGGGGGCACGAACACACGGCGCAAAACGAACCAGTACAGGAGACAAACATGCGCAAGACAATTTGGGCCGCGGCATTCATCTTCGCGGCCGCTCTGACGACGTCCGCGGGAGCACAGAATGTCGATTGGCGGTTGTTCACAGAGCCTTTCATTTCACCGGCCCACGCCCAGGACATTGATTGGCAGAAAGTCGACGAAGTTCTCGGCCGGAAGCCAGCTGTTGGAGGCGACGTCCGCCGCTATGGCTTTGCGCGCACCGACCTTTCAGTGACGCTGGATGGTGTGACCATCAAGCCAGCGCTGGCGCTCGGCGGCTGGGTCGCGTTCAAGCCCGCGCATGGTGGCGTCATGGTCATGGGCGACCTGGTGCTGCTCGATTCCGAGATCAATCCCGTGATGGCGAAGATGATCGCCAACGGACTCGAGATCACTGCGGTGCATAACCATCTATTGCGTGCCAACCCCGAAACTTTCTACATGCACATCGCCGGTCACGGCGACGCCGTCAAGATTGCAACCGCGATCCGCGACGGGCTCGCTGAAAGCAAGACGCCGCTGACCGTCGCGGCCTCGACCGCGCCTCCGCCGGCCGTCGATCTCGACACCGCTCAGCTCGATCAGATCATCGGCGTCAAGGGCAAGGACAATGGCGGCGTTTACCAATTTGGCGTACCGCGGCGCGATCCGATCAAGGAAGACGGGATGGACTTGAGCCCGGTCGGGCCGCTCGGTGTTGCCACCGGCATCGGCTTCCAGCCGACTGGCGGCGGCAAGGCGGCGATCACGGGCGATTTCGTGATGACTGCCGACGAGGTGAATCCGGTGATCATGGCGCTGCGCACCCACGGCATCGAGGTGACGGCGCTGCACAGCCACATGCTCAACGAGGAGCCGCGGCTGTTCTTCATGCATTTCTGGGCGAATGACGACGCGATCAAGCTCGCCAAGGGTTTGCGCGCGGCGCTGGACAAGACCGCGAGCGGCAAGAGCTGACATTCAACGGAGTGAATCTCGGCCATGCGAGCGCTCGCGATAACAATCCTGGCACTGTCCGGACTCGTCGGAAGCATCACTTCCGGGGAGGCCGAGCCGCCGAGTTGCAAGGTGTGCGCCGACCAGCAGAAGGCGTGCATGAAGAACTATGCCGGACCGACCTGCAAGACCGAGTATCAGATGTGCATGAAGTCCTGCAAGAAATGACGTCTGCCAAATTGAAGGAGGCGTTGAAAATGCTTGTCGGCGCCACCATCAGCTCCGCGCTGCTCGAGGCAGGCTCGGTCGCGGCCGACGCGCCAAAGAAGCTCTCTGGCGCGCAGATTCGCGCCAGGCTCTCGGGAATGCTGCTCACCGACGAGGTGCATTATCGGTTCGTGTACGAGCGCGATGGAACGCTGCGAAGCTACTCGATGGGCGTGAAGAAATTCGGCAAGTGGACGGTCGAGAAGAACGATCTCTGCCTGTATCTCGGAGATTCGGATGACGGCTGCTATCAGGTCTCGCTCGCCGGCGAGCGGATCGAACTGACGCCGACGGGGCTCGGCGGCATGGTCGATGGAATTCTGCAGCCCGCAGATCACGATTAACGGGGTAGGCGATGACAACGACAACATCCACTGAAGGCGGGCGAATAGGCGAGCTAGTGCGCTATTTCCTGAAACTCGGCTTTCTCGGCTTCGGCGGGCCGGTGGCGCTGGTCGGTCAGATGGAGCGTGAGCTCGTCGACGACAAGAAATGGCTCACAAAGGAGCAGATGCGCGAGGCCATCGCCATCTGCCAATCGCTGCCGGGGCCGCTCGCGATCCAGGTCGGCATCTACATTTCCTATTTGCGCGGCGGCTTCTGGGGGGCTTGGGCTGGCGGTTGGACCTTCATCCTACCGAACTTCATCATCGTCGCAGCCCTCGGCGCTCTCTATGTCCATCTTGGCGATCTCCAGCCCGTAACGGGCATCTTTTACGGGGTGAGTCCCGCCGTGATCGCGCTGATCCTGCATTCCTGCTACCGGCTGGCCAAGCTCGGCATGGAAGACCGGTTGCAATGGCTAATCGCGGCGGTCTGTCTTGCCGTCACCGTGATCCTCCAGGCGGAAGTGGCGCTGCTGTTCATTGGTGCAGGCATCGTCGGCATCCTCTATTATGGCAACCTATTCAAGAAGGCACCTGCTGCACTCTCGGTGACAGCTCCAGCAGCGGCTCCGGTGCTGGCCCAGCTCGCGCCTCCCGCCTCAGGCTCCATCCTAGGAAAGCTGCTCCTGTTCTTCTTAAAGGCCGGCTCGCTGACCTTTGGCAGCGGTCTTGTGATTGTGCCATTCCTCGAGCAGGGACTTGTCCAGCAATTCGGCTGGCTCGACCAACGCCAGTTCCTCATCGCGGTCGCGATCGGAATGATCAGCCCGGGACCGGTGGTGATCACTGCGACCTTTGTCGGCTATCTCGTCGCAGGTTTCTGGGGCTCGCTGGTGTCGACTATTGGCATCTTCCTGCCATCCTTCCTGCTCGTGTTGATCGCCGCACCTTTGCTGGCGCGGCATCGCGGGAATCCCAACGTGCAGGGATTTGTCAAAGGCGCCTATGCCGCAGCAATCGGCACCATCCTCGGTGCCTGCATCCTGCTCGGCAAGATCGCAATCGGCGACTGGCTTACAGCGCTGATCGGGATCGTCTCGCTCGCGGTGCTATTCCGATGGAAGGTAAGCAATCCGATGCTGATCGCGGCCACTGCAGTCATAGGACTGATCGCATATCCGTGGCTGCAACCGGCGTGGGTAATGGTGAAATGACACTTTGGTGAGGGGCAGAGGGTATCTCGAACGAATGTGAGGAGTAACCCCATGACCAGAAGAGAAGTATTACTTGCGACCGCGCTCGGTGTCGTCTTTGTGCCGGGAATCGCTGTAGTCGACCGGCCGGCCTTTGCGATTGGCCCTGACCAGGAACAGGCGGAATTGGCGAATGCATTGGGTGAAGCAAAGGTAAGCCTGCAACAGGGGCTTGTGGCCAGCGAATCCGAAGGACAGCCGATTTCCGGAAAATTCGAGGTCGAAGACGGCAAACTCCAGCTGTCGGTCTATACCGCAAAAGACGGAAAATTTTTCGAGGTCATCATCGATCACATGACTGGAAAGATCGCCAAAGTCGAATCAATCGACGAAGGTGAAGATCTTTCCCAAGCCAAGTCGCAAAAGGCCGCGATGGATCGGGCAAAGGTCAAGCTTGCGGACGCAGCCGTCAAATCGATGGGACAAGCGAAGGGATCTACCGGGGATGTGCGCGTCGTGAGTGTCGTGCCACAACTGCAAAATGATCGGCCGGAGGCAAAGATTATGCTGCTGGCGGGAAAGCAGTTCTCGACGGCATCAGAACATCTCGATTAGCGGGCGGCATATGGCACATACTGAACGAACGGGGGCACAACAATGCCACATCCGTTTCGGATGATGATCCCGGTCTCGGCGGGCTTGTTGATGCTCACCGGCACGGCGACGTCCGCCCAATCGGCGGAAGACAAGAAGCCGCTGCGACTCGAAGCCAAGATTCTGCTAGGCGACGTGCGGGGCCGCATCGATCACATGGCGATCGATCTCAAGCGCCAACGTTTGTTCGTCGCCGAGCTCGGCAATGACAGCGTCGGCGTCGTCGATTTGGCTACTCACAGCTTGCTTCGAACCCTCACCGGACTGAACGAACCGCAGGGCGTCGGCTATGAACCGTCGACCGACACCCTCTATGTCGCGAATGCCCGCGATGGTTCGGTGCGGTTTTACGACGCCAACGAGTACAAGGCGATCGGACGCATCGAGCTCGGCAGCGATGCCGACAACATCCGCATCGACGCGACAGCAAAGCGCGTCATCGTCGGCTATGGTGATGGCAGCCTGGCGGTACTTGATCCGTCCACCCGAGCCAAGGTCCAAAGCGTGCCCCTGAAGGCGCATCCGGAAAGCTTCCAGGTTGACCCGGACACGGGCCGAATCTTCGTCAACTTGCCTGATGCGCACGCGGTCGCGGTGGTGGACGGTGGTACTGGAAAAGAGCCCGCCAACTGGCCGATGGACAAGGGAGCCAATTTCGCCATGACCCTTGATCGCGAGCGAAGTCGCGTCCTCCTGGTGTACCGCAGTCCCGCCGAGCTTGCCGTCTTCTCGACGGACGGAAAACCGATTTCACGCGCCGAGACATGTGGCGATGTCGACGACCTCTTTGTGGATGCAAAGCGCGGACGCGTCTATGTGAGCTGCGGCGCAGGTTACGTCGACGTATTTGAAATCGACGGCTCACTCTATCGGCGGATCGCGCGCCTGCCGACCGCAACAGGCGCGCGAACATCGCTGTTTGTGCCGGAGGTGGACCGTTTGTTTCTCGCAGCCCGAGCCGGCCCCGCCGGGCCCGCAGCTATTTGGGTGTTCAAGCCAATGCCTTGAGATGGATCTGACGGGGAACCGGCGCATGTGCAAACGCGCTCGAAGTTTTCGAGGCTTCCGAAGACACCTTGCGACCGGCTTTATGGTCGCATTAGGATTGGTCACCTGCTCTACTCCAGCGTCGGCCTATCGCCCGTTCGACGGCACCGACGCCGCCGTCGCAAAGGAAGGTGAAATGGAGATTGAACTGCAACCGGCGGGACGTTTGCACGATGAAAGCGGGACAAGCCTGATCGCGCCGGACGTGGTCATCAACTACGGCTTCAGCGAGGGCTGGGAAGCCGTCTTCGAAGGCCAGGGACAGACACCGCTTTCGCCGATGGGACCGACGAGCCTGACGGCGGCCGGGGCGTTCCTTAAGCGCGTGATCGTGCCCGGGAGCCTGCAGGATAAGACCGGCCCAAGCGTTGCGACTGAATTTGGCGTCCTTCTTCCGGACAGCACCGGCGATTCCGGCGTTGGCGCGAGCTTCGCCGGCATCGGTTCGCAGCGCTGGGATTGGGGCACCATCCACCTGAATGCCCAGACTGCGCTCACCCGCGACCATCATGGCGATCTCTTCCTCGACGCTATTATCGAAGGGCCAAATAGTTGGACGGTTCGCCCCGTCGCCGAGTTTTTCTATGAGAACGAGTTTGGAAGGGAGGAGACTTTCTCCGGCCTTGTCGGGTTGATCTACCGCGTGAGCGATGATCTCAGCTTCGACGTCGCGGTACGTCACGCGCTCACCGGAGGGCACCCAGTGAACGAGATTCGTGCGGGCATGACCTTCGGCTTCCCACTTTCCTTCTTTGGAGATCACGCGCAGCGCCAGGCGTCACCAACTTTACCGCGATAGGCTAGCGATCGCGGTTGTCGGGATGCGTGCGCCAGTCGCGGCCTATGGTTTCGTGATCCTGATCCGCCGGAGGAGGCCCGACATGGTCGTTCTCGGCTCCCTGAGCCTTCCAATCGCGCCCGATTTTGACGTCATCGGCGCGACTGCGATCCTGCTCACGCGATTGGTCTGACTGCTGAGGCCTTTGCCCGCTTGAACGGTGGCAGACTGAGCTTGAACCGGCGCTGACCCGGCTGGAGCGATCGCGAAAAGGAGTGGGGCAACCGCCAACAAGGCCCGTAATACAAAAATCCTCATGGGCCTCTCCTTCATTGGAGCACTCCTTTCCAACGGCGCGTTCTGAGCTTGGTTCGGAGATCCCGGATGTGTGTTGCAAGCACAACGCAACACGGGAACTGTTCGACAAAAGTGAGGGGGACCTGATCGCCGGTCGGCTCCGACCCTATCGTCGCGGCGTCAGCTTGAGGCGACGTGCGTCTTCCGTCGCCTCAGCCAACAGCCAACTCCGGAAGGTGACGATCTTGGGCACGTTCGAAGTCGCCTTCGGACAGATGATCCAATAGGTTTTGGACAGGGGAATCGAAGCCGGAAAGGGCCGCACAAGGCGACCGTTGATAAGATCCCAAGCGGCCAGTGTTGTTCGAGCCAGTGCTACGCCTTGACCGTTGATGGCCGCGTCTATCACCATACTTGCCCGGTTTAGAACCGTGCCGTGCGCGGCGCCTGCGTCGTCAACATCGACGGCGCGCAGCCATCTTGTCCAATCGGCTCGGCTATCGAGATGGATCAGTGGAAATTTTAGGATGTCGGCCGGCTTACTGAGGCGTTGGCGCCCAGTTAGGAGCTTGGGACTGCAAACGGCAAAGAGCTGCTCGGCGCTTAGTTGGACGGCATCAAGCCCCAGCCAATTACCCTCACCGTGCCGCACGGCAAGGTCAACTTCCTCTCGCGCGAAATCGACATGATGCAGTGTCGCCGAGACGCGCAAGTCGATGCCCGAATGCGCCTCAGCGAAATGGCCCAGACGATGCACAAGCCACTTGGCCGCGAAGTCCGGCGACGTACTCACTGTCAGCACGCCAGCATTCTGACGCTGTAGCAGCCGTTCGGTGCCAATGGCGATGCGGTCGAGCGCATCGCGCACGACCATGAGATAATCGCGACCAGCCTCGGTGATGATCAGGCGTTGCCGTTCACGGTTGAACAGCTTGATGCCTAGTCCCTCTTCAAGAGCCTTCACCTGCTGGCTCACCGCGCCTTGCGTCACACAAAGCTCTTCGGCCGCACGCGTAAAGCTCTCGTGGCGGGCCGCAGCCTCGAACGCTTTCAGGTTGTTCAATGCCGGCAGGCGAGGGCGCATTGCTCAACTTCATTAGTAAAACTGGGTCACGCAGGAGAAAGCATGGTTTGCCGGCAACTCACCGGCTGACCTATTGAAGAGGTCTAAACCAGTATCTCACCAGTTTCGGAGCTTGTCGATGCTGACGCTGATCATGCGGCCGATCACACCGGGCTCGCGACTTCATCAGAAAAACTGGGGAGCGGTGCTCGCCAGAAACTGGCGCCGATGGAGCCTTCGATTGGCTCGGCACAGCCAGCGCAAGCTGCTCCGCGACCTCGCCGACGATCCACATCTGCTCGCGGATATCGGAGTGACCCGGGAAGAGGCGTTGGAAGAAGCGGGGAGGTCCATCTTCGAACTGACCGATGTCTACATCCATTCCATCTGACCGAAAGCGAATTCAATGACCGATCTGATCCTCTACGGTTTTCCGCGAAGCACTTTTGTCAACATCGTGAGGCTGGTGCTGACCCACAAGAACGTGCCCTACACTTTTCACGATCTTGAAGCGGTGATGGGCAAGCCGGAACATCTGGCTTTGCATCCCTTCGACCGCGTGCCGATCCTGCGTCACGGAGATTTCACCATCTACGAGACCAGCGCGATCGTCTCCTATATCGACGAAGCCTTCGCCGGCCCGAACCTGACGCCGCAGGACGTGCGCGCCCGCGGCCGCATGAACCAGTGGATCAGCGCAGTCAATTCCTACTACTACCCCTACATGATCTACCACGTAACGCATGAGCGGCTTGTCTTCCCAGAGCTCGGCATCGCATCCGACGAAAAGGTAGTGGCGCATGCGATGCCTAAGGTCGAGCTCGGACTTGGCGTTCTCGAGCGCGAGCTGTCGCACGGGCAGGATTATGTGCTCGGCCCCGAGCTTTCGCTTGCCGACTTCTTCATCCTGCCCAGCACGTTCGCGTTCAGTCTGACCGAGGAAGGCCGCGCGCTGTATCCGAAATTCCCGGGCTTTTGCCGTTGGCGCGAGCGCATGGAGAATTTACCCACGACGAAGAAGCAGCGGTCCATCCTGCCGCCCCGCGAGCCCATTCTTCATGCTCGCGAATGGGCCAATTCACATCGACCCAAATACTGAAATGTCACGCGCATGAATCCTTATCCCGAACGCAGTTTCATGATCTGATGGTCCAGAATCCCGATAGGATTGCGTCGTCTGCGACGACAATCCGCAAAATCGCTGTGCTGTTGCTGTGTGCGGGATTGACATTGATGGTGCCGTTACTGGCGTTGGCGTTCGGTTCATTGGTGCTCGATCCCTTTCCTCCGAGCGCTCCACCCATGTGAAATGCTTTGTTTTGACGAGGCTCCGTGCGACTCGCACATGCGGGAGGGGCCCGCGCTTACGTCAGGCGGCAATGCAAGCAGGAGGCGCGTTAGCGTGCGACCTCGCCGGCCATAGCCCGATAATGGGCCGACTGCGGCGCGGACAAACTCATGGCGCCAGGGCCCTGAGGCGGCGCGAATCGTCCGCCGCTTCTGCGAGCACCCAGTTTCGGAAGGTCGCAATCTTCGGCACGTTCGACGCCGCCTTGGGGCACACAATCCAGTAGGTGTTGGCCATCCTCAAGGACACGGCGGTGGGCCGCATGAGGCGGCCGTTGATCAGGTCCCAGGCAGCAAGCGCCGTACGCGCCAACGCGATGCCTTGCCCATCGATCGCTGCGTCGATCAACATGCTGGCGTGGTTCAGGACCGGACCGGGGCCGACGGCCACCTTCACGCCAGCCGCCTCAAAAAAGCGCATCCAATTTTTCGCATCCTCCAGACGAAGCAACGGAAACTTCAACAGGTCCGCCGGCTTGGTGATGCGATTGCGTCCGGCGACGAGTTTTGGGCTGCATACCGCAAACAGTCGCTCCGAATAGAGCCGATGCACGTCGAGACCCGGCCATTCGCCGTCGCCGTGCCGGATCGCGATATCGACATCGTCGCGCGCAAAGTCGATGTAATGCGTGGTAGCCGAAATGCGCAAATCCACGTCGGGGTGCTTCTCCGAAAAGCGGCTGAGCCGATTGACCAACCACTTCGCGGCGAAGTCCGGCGAGGTGCTGACCGTGAGAGCGCCGCTCTCCTGCCGTCGCAGCAACCGCTCGGTGCCGACCGCTATTTGATCGAACGCGTTACGGATCACACCGAGATAAGCGCGCCCGGCTTCAGTAAGGATCACCCGTTGCTTCTCGCGCTGGAACAGCTTCAGGCCCAGGGTATCTTCGAGTGCTTTCACCTGATGGCTGACGGCGCCCTGCGTAACATTCAATTCCTCGGCAGCGCGCGTAAAATTTCCGCTTCGCGCCGCGGCCTCGAACGCTTTCAGACCATTCAGTGGAGGAAGGCGGCGAGCCATCGGTCAATCGTTTATGAGAAAATATAATCAAGGATAAGGCCTGCTTGCGATCAGAGCAACGTCGTCAGCAATCTCACTTCATTTCAGATCATGAACTGTTCTCAGGCATGCCCGAGAAAAGGTGCGTTGTGGATCATCGCCTTCGGCAGATAGTGGCTCTCGCTTCACTGGAAGTGGCCGGGCTCCCGATGCAGCCGCCCGGCTCCCGAAGACGGTTCGTCTCAAGCGCTGTTCCAACCACCGCAAGGGCAGGAGCCCCCAATGACCGATCCGTCCATCGCCGACCCGCCGTCACCCTACGTTCCCTATTCGACAGTCCCCGCTACCCAGCCGGCCCCGCCTGTAGCGCGTCCGGCAGCAGCACGAACGAAACTGCTGCTGGAAGGACCGGTCTTCGCAACACTGCTGCGACTGGCGGCGCCCAACATTCTGAACCTGATCGCGTTCGTCGCCGTGATCACCTTCGACGGCTTCTTCCTCGGAAAGATCGGAACGGACGCGCTCGCCGGCGCCTCGCTGGCGTTTCCGTGGATCATGCTGGTCCTGCAAACCACGAACAGCGGCATGGGTGCGGGCGTGTCATCCGCCGTGGCGCGCGCGCTTGGCGCGGGCAACCGCGAACGGGCCGACGAGCTGACATTTCACGCGTTCCTGCTGGCTCTTGCGCTCGGCGCGACGTTCGCAACGGTGATGCTGCTTGCCGCTCCCCACCTTTTCGGGTGGATGGGCGGTCGCAACAAGATGCTAATCGACGCGCTGGCATACGCGAACGCTGCCTTCGGCGGCGCAGTCTGCATCACCGTGCTCAATTTGCTCGGCAACGCGGTGCGGGGAACAGGAAATATGAGTTTGCCCGCGGGCGTTCTCGTCGCTTGCGTGATCGCGCACATCGCGCTCGCGCCTGCCCTGATGTTCGGGTACGGGCCGTTTCCGGCGATGGGTGCAGCGGGTGCCGGCTGGGGGCTCGTGATTCCCTTCGGTATCGGCAGCCTCGTCATGATTGGCTACCTGCGTTCGTCCCGTTCGATCGTCCGTTTGAATTTCTTCGGTGTAGGGCGGCGATGGGCGTTGTTCGCCGATATTCTCAAGGTCGGGGTGCCCGGTCTGATCAACACGGCAATCACCAACCTATCCGTAGTCCTCCTGACCGGCATAGCCGGCCAGTTCGGACCCGAGACCGCCATCGGCTATGCGATGGGCTCGAGGCTCGAATACATCATGCAGCCCATCGCCTTCGGCTTTGGAACGGCGATCGTCGCGATGGTGGGCACGAATTGGGGCGCACAGCAATTTGGCCGCGCGCGCCGCATCGCCTGGACGGGGGCGACAACGATCGCGCTTGTTTGCGGCACATTGGGTCTCATCGTGGCGCTGCGTCCCGGCGTATGGCTAGGCCTGTTCAGTGACGACGCCGAAGTGGCGCGGCTTGGAGCCATGTATTTGCGAATTGTCGGACCGGTCTATGTCTGCTTCGGTCTCGGCCTTGGGCTGTTTTTCGTTTGCCAAGGATACGGCCGCGGCTTCGCCGCGATGACCGCGAACGCGGTGCGGCTGCTCGTGAGCGCGGGCGCGGGGCTCGCGGCGGTCTATGTGTTCGGCCTCGGCGCGATCGGCTTGTTCGCAGCCATTGGCGCAGGCTTCTGCATCTATGCGGGACTGACCACGCTTGCCGTCATCGGGGTTTCACCGCCGACCACGTCTTAATCAAACGTCATCGGAGATGATAGGAGTCAGCGTTATGGAGGCGGAGCACGAAGGCGATTTTAACTCAGCCCTGCTGTCCCTTTCGTGCTGAATCAATGCCCGCTCATCACTTCCGACCGCGTTGACAGTCACGGCCGACGGCGCTTTGATGATCGCCACGGGGATTGCGATCTCCCCGCGAGGCGACATGCTCAAGTATCGCGTCCCGATTCTCAGAAGGGCGCAGCATGTCTACGCCGTACACCCTGGGGTTCGTCCAAAAAATTGTCTCGTCTCATCGGCGTATCGAACGTGCGGCGCTTGTCGCCGTGCGCAGGGACAACGATTTTGCAAGGTGCCCACTCGTGATCCCCGGCTCGGGCCGGCGATTACTTCTCAACATTCGGGAGTGGGCGCACCGCCTGACGGGGGCAGCCAGTCGTCCAAACGCTCAGGGACAGCGCGGCTGCATGGCTCCGGTACGCCGGCAATACCGAGCGTCGACCTGGCGGCTCTCGCGCTTCCGGTCGCGGCTGCTGCCGCGATCTTCCGTTTCAACATCGGACACGCTCGTCGTCCTGATGGCTTCATGCATCTCCGGCATCCTACTCCGTTTGGTGAGCATGACCTGACGAGACGAGGCGGTTTCGAACCTGGGCTAGGAGACAAGGAGGAGTGACATGACCAAGCGCACCGTCGGTTTGGGAGAAATTGCACGGGTCTTTCTGAAGATTGGTGCCATGAGCTATGGCGGGCCAGCGATAATGGGAATCATGCAGACGGAAATCCAGGAAAAGCGGGAGTGGATCGATAAGAAGGAATTTGTCGACGGCCTTGCACTCGTGAACATGCTGCCGGGGCCGGGCGCGACCCAGCTTGGCATATATCTTGGTCACACCAAGGCGGGATTGGCCGGGGGCGTTATCGCAGGCCTTTGTTTCATCCTGCCCGCTTTCTTGATCATGCTCGCTCTCGCGACCGCCTATGTGGCGTTCGGCGCACTCCCGTCAGCGCGCAATGCGTTCTACGGAATCGGCCCAGTTGTTGTCGGGATCTATGCGGTGTCGGTCTATCGACTCGGAAAGGCAACAATCAAGGACGCCGCGCAAATCATGATAGCGCTCGCCGCGGCGGCGGCAATGCTGTTGACGCCCGTTGGGATTGTTCTACTTCTTCTTGCCGCCGGCGCGGTCGGCATTACTCTTTTCCTTTCACCCCGCATCGGCATCATTGCACTTTTTGTCCTGGCCACTCTGTCCTGCCTCTACTACGGAAGTGACATTCTGCTGGCAAAATGGGCCGTCGCTGCGCCTCATGTAGCGTCGCCACCAAGCGCAACGCCGCCCAGCTTGTGGGCGCTCGGAATATTCTTCTTGAAGGTTGGAGCATTTACGTTTGGCGGTGGTCTTTCAATGCTCGCGTTCATCCAAGATCAAGTGGTCGATCAATTCGGATGGTTTACTCCTCGGGAGTTCGTCGACGGTCTGGCGTTGGGCCAGCTCACCCCAGGCCCCATTCTGATGCTTGCGGCCTTTGTTGGATTCAAGGTCGCTGGCGTGTCCGGAGCCGCGGTCGCAGGATCGGCGATCTTTCTGCCGTCGTTCTTGATGATACTTTCGATTGTGCCATTGCTCACCAAGATGAAAGATCTCCAGTGGCTGAAGGCTTTCATGCGAGGAGTGGGCCCTGCCGTGATCGGCGCGCTCGCCGTGTCGCTGGTGCAAATGGCCCCGCATGCCGCGCCAGATCCTTTTACCTGGCTTCTCCTCGCGCTAACCGTCTTACTCCTCCTGTTTAGGAAAACTGGTCCGTTGCCTTTGATGTCGGGCGGCGCAGCGATTGGCCTGCTGAGCAAGAGCAAGGTGTGGGAGCGCATTCAGGATGCTAGCAAGATGCTCCCAATTTAGACGCCGCCAACCACAGCGGCACCGTGATCATTGAGTTGGCCTTCGTCGAGCAAGTGGAATGCAGCGGCATGTCGGCGAATGGCCCTGACGCGAAGTAGCGTCGCGCCTCGCTGAGGTCAGCTTACTGGGGCAAGAAGTCCGTACCGCTCTAGGCTGGCGGAGCGCGCAATTAACACGACGGGCAAAATGCCTCGCTGGCCTGTCCGCCAAGCTGCAAAAGGCTCATCAGCGGCGAAGATCAGGCTCATCCACTCCGGATCTGCCTTCAAGTCGGGATCAAGCCTGATCCGCGAAAGCTGTCGATGAGCGCGTCGAAAAGTTTCAGGTCTGCGCGGCCCCGGGCCATCAGTTGTGCGCCGGCGACGGCAGCGTAGATCGCGCGAGCCCTCGTCTCACGCTTGCTGGCGGGAACGGAAGCCGCGGCGAGCATCCTGGTAAGCCAGGCGACGTTGACATCGGCGAAAGCCTGTACCTCGGTCTTCACCGCCTCCGGCAGGTCGTCATATTCGGCTGCCATGAAACTAGAGAGGCACATTCGATTATCGTGCTCGAGCGAGCGGCGGAAAAGTCCTGGATAAGCGCGAAGCGCTTTTCGCGGATCGCTGTTTGCCCTTGAAACAGCTTCAAGGTCGGCCGCCGTGTCCTCCCAGTAGCGCTTCGCCACCGCTTCAGCCAGATCAGCCTTGCTGGGGAAATGGTGGTAGATGCTCGCTGCCTTGATGCCGACCTCGGCCGCAATGTCCCGGAAATTCAGCCCGGCGTAGCCGTGTGCCTGAGCCGTCCGGCGCGCCGCGGCCAGGATCGCATCTTTCGCGTTTCCGCTCATCGTCATCACCTGAATGTGTCCCTACCAATTGATAGGTAGGGGTTGATGCCGAGAAAATCGAGCACATTTTCGGCCTACCAACTGATAGGTAGGATGATCATGACTGACAATATCGTTCAAATGGACGCCACGCGCATCGCCCAGCTCATCGCCGAACGGGAACTTTCGCCCGTCGAGGTCATGCGGACGCATCTCGACCGCATCGCCGCGGTCAATCCCAAGCTGAACGCCATTGTGACGATGGCCGGCGGCGCACTGGACGCAGCCAAAAAAGCCGAGGCAGCGGTCAAGCCGGACGCTCGACTGGGTCCGCTCCATGGCGTTCCGTTCACGGTCAAGGATGGAATCGACACGGCGGGCGTGCTGACACAGCGCGGTTCGCCCATCTTCAAAGGGCGGGTGCCCGATACCGATGCCACCGTGGTAGCCAGGCTGAAGGCCGCCGGCGCTATCCTCATCGCCAAGACGAATCCGCCGGAATTTTCCTACTCGATCGAGACGGATAATCTCCTGACGGGCCAAACGAACAACCCCTGGAACCTCGACTACACCCCGGGCGGATCGAGCGGCGGTGAATCCGCCGCCATCGCAGCGGGTATGTCGCCACTCGGCGTCGGCAGTGATCTCTCGATCTCATTGCGCGGCCCGGCAGCGCATACCGGTATCGTTGGATTTAAAGCCACGCACGGTCGAATGCCGATGACGGGCCACTGGCCCCGGGTGCCACGTCGTCTCTGGCACATCGGTCCGATGGCACGTTCGGTTCGCGATGTGGCGCTCGCTTATTCCTTGATGGCAGGGCCCGACGGTGCCGACGGCTTCTCAATCAGCCCGCCCGGCCTCGATACAGGGGTGGGCGGGGCGTCGAACCGCCCGCTTCGCGTCGGCTGGCTGGCGTCTCCGGGCTTCTTCGGACCAACCGATCCGGAGGTGGTCGCGACCGTGAAGGTGGCCGCTGATGCGCTAAGCAATGCCGGCCATCACGTCGAACAGGTCCGGTTGCCCGTGCTGGAGCAGACCGATGCCAGCAGGGTGCTCTGGCAGCTCCAACAGATGGAAAGCCGGCCCGAGTTCGAGAAGGTCACCGCCGGCCACGAGGCGCAGATCTTCAGGCATGCCAAATTGATCCTCGACACACCTGACACGCCGATAGCCGATTTCGTCGCCGCCGAGCAGGCGGTGGAACGCCTCCGCGACAGCTTCATCGACTATTTCCAACGTTACGATGTGCTGCTCGGTCCGGTGACTCCATTCCCGGCGACCAGGCACGGGCTCCACGATCTCGTCGTCGATGGCAAAACGGTTTCACCGTTTCACGTGCAGAGCGCGACTGCCCCCTTCAGCCTGACCGGCATGCCGGCCCTGTCGATGCGGTTCGGAACGAGTCACGATGGTCTTCCGATCGGCGTGCAAATCGTCTCCGCCTGGCTTGCGGAATCGACCGTGCTCAAGGTCGCCTCGCTCCTCGAGGAAGTGAGCCCCGTCCGCAATCTTCACCCCGCCATCTGACACTACAGGGGCGAGATCTTCCCGCCCCTTGCAGGAGCATCGAAACATGAATGATGAGCGCGTCGAGACCAAAATTGATTTGATCAGCCGACATCTCGCGGGGCTCGTGGAATGATGAGCGAATTCTACGAACTCACATCCCTTGCTTGCCCGATGCTCGGGACATCGGAAGTGGCAAGGGCCGCGCGGGACTGGGTCGCGGCGCCCAACGCCGCCGGCACGCTAGTGGGCTGCTGGCGGACGGAGTTCGGCACGCTTGGGCGGCTGTTGATATTGCGCAGCTTCGATACGGCCGACGCGCTGTATCAAGAAAGGCGCCGGGCCCTGTTGAGCGCCAACCCGTTCAACGCCGGGCGGCTGATCACGGCGCTGGAGATGGATAGCTACCAGCGCTTTCCCTTCCTGCCGCCGCCCTCGCGGCCTGCGGCTGACAGCGATGTCTACGAATTCCGCACCTACAAGCTGAAGCCGGGCGGGCTGCCGCCGACGCTTGCCGGGTGGGAGGCCGCGATCGCGCCGGCGCGGGAGTACACGGCGCATTTGGTGATCAACATGTACGCGCTCGATGGGCCACCCCGAATCACCCACATCTGGGGTTTCGAAAGCCTTGCGCAGCGTGCGTCACTGCGCAGCGCCGCCTTTTCCGCCGGCGTCTGGCCCCCGAAGGGTGGACCGGAAAACGTCCTCGAGGCGGTCTCGGTCATCGCAATGCCGGAGAACGAATAATTAGGCAGCACGGCTGCGCCTATGCTGGTCGCACCTGACGGTGGGCGCTATGTGCGACCGCTCGTCGGCACGTCCAGCACAAATGCAATTTCACTGCCCCGCCGATGTGATTATCCTGAGCCAATGACGTCAGTCTGGTTTGTCGCTGCGCTTCTTCCGATGATTGCCTCGCAGATCCTGCGATTGCATCAACACGATGCGGCGATCTGGCTTTTCTGGGATTATACCGGCCGGCTCTGTGGATTGGCCGTGTTGGCAGCAATTCCAGCCGCACGAGCGGTCGCGTTTCGCCGCGAGGTGCGGCGGCTGCCGCTCTGGAAGATCGCCTCGTGGGTCGCCGGCATTGTGCTGGTGTGTATCGGCCTGGTCGGTTTAGGACGAATAATCAATGCGACCCTTCCGATGACGGTGCTCGGCGGCTATCCGAGACCTCATGGCTGGCTGCGTCTCGTTGATCTCACCTTCGGCTTGGCCCTGGTCGCCTTCAGCGAGGAGATCATCTTCCGACGCTGTGCCCGGCACATGCTTCAGCCTAATCTGAGCGACGGCTCCCTCCTGGTTCTTGTAACGTCGCTCCTTTTTGGCGCGTATCACTGGTGGACTGGCTTGGGCAACATGATCGGCGTTTCCATCACGGGCGCGCTTTTCATGCTTTTCTATCAGCGATCCGGGGCCCTATGGCCGGTGATTTTGGCGCATTACTTGGTCGATCTGTACTTTCTTGCGTAAGCGACGCCAGCCTCCGCGGCGGGACCCGGAGCCGCTGACCCCGCTGGCGATACATCCATGGATGCGCTTACAATCTGGCCGGGCAGATCAGCCTGGCAACGGTTGCCGGCCGGCCGCACAGTCCGCCGGTCGCGGCGGCGGTCGCAGCCGCGCAGCGCTACTGTTGGCCGGGCGGCAGCGCCGGCCAGACCAGGACCACGACCTGAGCCCGCGGTTGCCCGTTGCGCGAAAGCTAATGTCTCATTAGCCAAACAGTAACTGTCCGTAGACGACAGAAAATTTCAATCTTCCGCGGGTTCATACGAAACCGCGAAGATGAAGATGACCGCTCATGTGAACTCCATCCTGACAAGCGCCGCCATCGTATTGGCGTTGACGGTGTCGCTGCTGCCGCGCCCGGCGCAAGCCCAATTTGTGTGCGCCGGTAGCGTGGACGGTTCCGCGCCGCAAACAGGCGCCGGCGGAAATGCCGCAGGATCGGCTGGCAATTTTGCTTGTGGAGCGAATGCCTCATCCTTCGGTTCATCCGGCAATAGTGCAGTCGGAAACAGCGCCAACGCGGCCGGCACCTTCAGCAGCAACACGGCCGTCGGAAATGCCGCGAATGCATCTGGCACCGCCAGCGCCAACACCGCACTTGGCGCGGAAGCCAATGCGGCTGGCCCGGCAGGTAGCGGGCCGACCTTCAACACCGCGATCGGCTATCAGGCCAGTGCCAGCGGCCTGGGCCGTGGTACGGCGGTCGGCAGCCCTGTCGAATGCGAACGGCACCAATAGCACCAATGTCGCGTTGGGCTATCAATCCAATTCTGGTGGAGACAACAGTACCAACGTGGCGATCGGTGCCAACGCCAACGCCAGCGGTGCGGGGACCAGCAATGTGGCGATCGGGTCGGGAGCCATCGCGCAGGGCAATTCGTCGGCCTTTGGCGGCGGCGCGCAGGCGAACGGCACGAGCAGCTCGGCGTTCGGCTTCAATGCCGTCGTCAGCGGCAACAACGCGATCGCAGCCGGTGCCGGCAATACGGTCACGGGCAACAACAGCGGCGCATTCGGCACCGGGCAGACGGTCAATGGCATCGGCAGCTTCGGCATCGGCGATCCAAACACTATCAACGGCAATGCCAGCTTCGTGCTCGGCGACGGCAACGTGGTCAACGGCGGTGCGACCGCAGGCTTCGGCGATAACATCCAGGTCGTCGGCAGCAACAATAATATTGCCGGTACGGCGAGCGCCGCGGGCTCGTCGGTGTTCGGCAACAATAACACCGTCAACGCCGCGAATGCAGTTGTGCTCGGTAACGGCAGCACCGTCAGCGGCGCCGGCGCGGTCGCTATCGGCATGGGCACACAAGCCGCAGGGACCAACGCGGTGGTGGTCGGCTCAGGCGCCAGCGCGAACTTTGCCAACTCCGCAGCCTTCGGCAGCGGCGCCACGGCGACGCGGGCAAGTCAGCAGGTGTTCGGCACCGCCAGCAATACCTACACCATGAGCGGCATTGCTTCGAATGCAAGCCGCTCTGCGCAAAGCGGGCCGACGCAGATCGTCACCTCTGATAGCGGAGGCAACCTTGCGACGTCCACGCTCGCAGGACTGGGATTGGCCTCCACGACCGACGTCGCCAACATCGGTTCGCAGATCAGTGCGATCAATTCACAGATCAACGCGATTAACGGCCGCCTCGACAATCTCACCATCGAGTCTCGCGCCGGCAGCGCGCTGGCGCTCGCGAGCACGGGCTTGCAATATGACCCCCGTCCGGGCAAGGCTTCGCTGGCGGCCGCTGTCGGCAATTACAAGGGCGTTTCGGGTTTCGCAGTTGGCTTCGGCTATGCGGTCAACGCTCGGCTGCGCGTGAACGCTTCCGTTTCAGGCGCCACCGCCATCAACGATTACGGCGGCGTCGTCGGCGCTTCGCTCACGCTCAACTGAGCGGTATGCGCGGACTTTCAATCATTATTGGCGTGTCGGTACTGGCGCTCGTCGCGACAGGATCCGCAGCGCAGGAGCGGCAGGCGAAGCATGCAGCACCACCTGTGAACCAATCGCTTCCTGTCAGCATCGAGCAGGCGCTCTATCTGATCCGCTCGACGCTGCTCACGCTTAATGACGCCAACCGCAGCGGCAACTATACGGTGCTGCGGGATCTGGCGGCATCCGGATTCCAGGCCAAGAACACGGCCGCCGATCTCGCGCTGAGCTTCACCGATCTTCGCCGACGGAATTTCGACCTGTTTGCGGTCGCGCTAACCGCGCCGCAGCTCACAATGCCGCCCGCGCTTGACGGCGAAGGCCGGCTGCGCCTCACCGGGGCGTTCCCGACAACGCCGCTGCAAATCGCGTTCGATCTGCTGTTTGAGAATGCCGGCGGCCAATGGCGGTTGTTCGGCATCTCGGTTGCGACCCCGGCCGCGCCGGCCCGGGCAACGACGTCCCCGCAGCAAGCACCCGTCGCAGCAAAATCGAAATAGCTTCGCGCCTTGGCAATGGCGCCGTCACTTCTTGCCGGGCTTGACGGCGCCCTTCAGTCCCGCGCTCGCTTCGACCTGTTCCAGCCGTCCGTTCGACTGGACATCGTGGACGAAGGCATCGAGCAACGCTCGTCCGCCGTCGCGCCCCTTGGGGACGGCAATCGCCATGTGCTCCTGTCCCCAATTGTCATCAAGCACGCGCGATCCCGGCAGCTGCTCGGCCATCTGGAACAGGATCGCCTTGTTGGTTGCATAGACGTCGAGCTCGCCGCTCTGGATCATCTCGATGGCGCGGGTGACGCTCTCAGCGGAGACAACAGTCGCATTCTTGAATTTGTCGGAGAGCACTCGCTCCGAGGTGCCGCCCTTGGTGACGCCAATACGGATGCCTTGCCGATCCATCTCCTCGGGGCGACCGATCGGTGACTTGGCGGGGATCAGATAGCCGAGCTCGACGGCCAGCAATATCTGGCTGAAATCGACGTCTTTGGCGCGCACGGGCGTGGCGTTGGTGACGGTGAAATCGACCTTGCCGTCCTTGATCGCACTGACGACGTCTGCGATGCGCGGGAAGGTCACATAGTCGACCGGCACGTGCAGTCGCTCGGCGAAGTCCTTGCCGAGCTCATAGGTCACGCCATGGGTCTCATGGCTGGCGGGATCCGTCACCATGGAGGTTGGACTGCCGGCATAGACGCCGACGCGCAAATGACCGGTGGGTGCCAGAAGCGCGCCTTCGTCGCCGGCATACGCAGCAGGCGCGCCGAGGAGTGCCCCGGCGAGCAGCGCATTGCGGACCAGTCTCATTGCGCGCGGACATTTGTGGCCTTCAGCGCTGTTTCTCATTTTTTTCGCCTCTGTGTTGGTGAATGCTATCTGGTTCTTCTTCATTGTTGATGAGGCGGAATCCTACCGCTCCCGTGCCGGCACCCGCGTGATCTTGGCACCTAGCCCGTTCAGCCGCTCATCGATGCGCTCATAGCCGCGCTCGATCTGGTCGGCGTTGTTGATGGTCGAGGTTCCCTCGGCGCAGACGGCGGCGAGCAGCATGGCCATGCCGGCGCGGATGTCGGGGGAGATCATGGAAGCGCCGCGCAGCCGGCTGGGACCTGCGACGATGGCGCGGTGCGGGTCGCACAGCACGATGCGCGCGCCCATCGCAATCAGCTTGTCGACGAAGAACATCCGGGATTCGAACATCTTTTCGAACATCAGGATGACGCCCTCGCATTGGGTCGC
>Ga0210389_10000974_pt1 | contig 24204 bp, 16 predicted proteins | sample IncBWH28OmetaG_FD_160127 | JGI IMG/M metagenome (GOLD analysis project Ga0210389, IMG submission 160127) | Forest soil microbial communities from Barre Woods Harvard Forest LTER site, Petersham, Massachusetts, United States - Inc-BW-H-28-O ...
GCTCATGGGGATGGGGACCGAATATCGGGAGACAAGGAGACAGCCATGACTTCGACGGACAGGGTCGACTTCAGCGGCGTGGGGTGGGGCTCGGTGGAATGGACGAACCTGTGCACACTGTACCTGCGGGCATATGAAAGCCGTTCGCCGGCACCGATTCTCGGAGACAAGGCGGCAGCCGAGGCGGTGGACCGCATCGAATACGACTGGGCCCGCATGCGCCGCGCCATGCGGCCCGGATCCAATCAATATATGGTCACCATGCGCGCCAAACAGCTCGACGACTGGAGCGCCGCCTTCCTCCAAAGCCATCCGAACGCCGTCGTGCTGCACCTCGGGTGCGGCATGGACACCCGGGCGTTCCGGCTGGACCCACCCGACAACGTGCTGTGGTTCGACATCGATCAACCGGATGTAATCGCGTTGCGGCGCAAGCTGTATGACGACTTCGACGGCTACCGGATGATCGGCTCGTCGGTGACCGACGAGGCGTGGCTGGACGAAATTCCCACCGATCGTCCGACGCTGATGGTCGCGGAGGGACTCGTCATGTACCTCACCGAGCCCGAGGTGCGCACGCTGCTGCAGAGCCTCGCGGATCGGTTCGGCAGCGGCGAGCTCGTCTTCGACACCGTGTCGCCGCTGGGGCCGCGGCTGTCCAAGGTCCTCACCAAGGGCATCACCAAGTGGGGCATCCGTGACGCCCGCGAAATTGAGCGATGGGACCCTCGGCTCCGCTTCCTCGAGCAGTCCACCGTCGGGGCGCTTTACCAACGCATACCCTCGGCGCCGTTGCGGCTGCTCTGGCGGCTGGTCGACGCCACGCCGATGCGGAATTACGACGTGCTCAACCGCTTCGCGTTCTGAGCCGCGGGGCAAGCGAAGCTCAGATGGCAGCGCCGGGGTTGAGGATGCCGAGCGGGTCCAACGCCTGCTTGATGCGCCGGTTGAGGTCCATCGCCTCGGGCCCGAGATAGCCGTCCAGCCAGGGCCGCTTCAACCGGCCGATGCCGTGCTCGCCGGTGATCGTGCCGCCCAGGCCGACGGCCAGGTCCATGATTTCGCCGAACGCGAGATGGGCGCGCTCGGTCATGGCGGCGTCGCCGGGGTCGTACACGATCAGGGGGTGGGTGTTGCCATCTCCGGCATGCGCGATCACCGAGATCATCAGATCGCGTTCGGCGGCGATCAGCTCAATCCCGTGGACCAAGTCGCCCAGCGCCGGCAACGGCACCCCGACGTCTTCCAGCAGCAGCGATCCCTTGGCTTCCACTGCCGGAATGCAGAACCGGCGGGCGGCCACAAACGCCTCGCCCTCGTCCGGATCGTCGGTCGAAAAGACTTCTTTCGCACCGTTTTCCGCGAACACCGCGGCAATTACCTCGGCGTCCTCGCTGCCGCCCCGCCCACGCTCGTCGGAGCCGGCCACCAGCATCGCGGCCGCCTCGCGGTCCAGGTCCATGCGCAGGGTGTCCTCGACGGCGTTGATCGCGAGCGAATCCATGAACTCCAGCATCGAAGGTCGCAGCCGCGCAGCAACTCCCAGCACCGCGTCGACGGCCGCCTGGACCGAGGCGAAGGTGGCCACCACGACGCTGGACACGTTTTGCGCGGGCAGCAACCGCAGCGTCACTTCCGTGATGACGCCCAGCGTGCCCTCGCTGCCGACGAACAGCTTGGTCAGGCTCAGCCCCGCGACGTCCTTGAGCCGGGGTCCGCCCAGCCGGACCGCGGTGCCATCGGCCAGCACTACCTGCACGCCCAGCACGTAATCGGTCGTGACGCCGTATTTCACGCAGCACAAGCCGCCGGCGTTGGTGGCGATGTTGCCGCCGATGCTGCAGATCTCGAACGACGACGGATCCGGCGGATACCACAGTCCGTGCTTGGCGACGGCCTTTTTCACCTCCGCGTTGAACAGGCCGGGCTGGCATACCGCGGTGCGGGTGACCGGGTCGACGGTGATGTCGCGCATCTTCTCCGTCGACAGCACGATGCCGTTGTCCACCGCCGTCGCCCCACCGGACAGGCCGCTGCCGGCCCCCCGTGGTACCACCGGCACCCGGTGGGCAGTGGCCCAGCGCAGCACGGTCTGGACTTCGCTGGTGCGCCGCGGTCGGACCACGGCCAGGGGTTTGCCCGCCGACGGGTCGAAAGCGCGGTCCTGGCGGTAGCCCTCGGTGATGGTGGGATCGGTGACCACCATCCCGTCGGGCAGCGCGGCAATCAGCTCAGCGAGCGCCTGTGTGTTCATAGGACGTGCACGGCCCGATCTTACGACCCGAGATCGTCAGCAAACTCTGGCGAGGGGTCCAGCTCGCGCAGCGACGGTAGCCCGCACGCGATGAGGCCGACCAACACGATCGGGACCGCCAACGTCAGGAACGTCGCCTTCAGTCCGGCGGCGTCGGCCAGGGGACCGGCGACCAGCAAGCCCAACGGCCCCGCGGCATAGGTCAACCCCGTCATCACCCCGACCACGCGGCCACGCAGCCGATGCGGAGCCCGGGTCTGCATGACGTAGTTGTAAATCGGCTGGATCGGCCCGTAGACCACGCCGGTCACCGCGCACAGCACCAGGATCACCGGCAAGGGCGGCAAGAACGCGATGCCGACGGTCGCCGCACCGAAGGTGAGGGTCGCCGTCAGCACCGCCGTACGCCGCCGCGTGTATTTCGACAGCACGGCATAGCCGAGCGCGCCCGTCACGCCGCCGGCCCCGAGCGCCATCAGCGCCCAACCCAACTGTGCCGGTTGATGTTGGTCGGCGAAGTATTTGGGAAACAGCACGCTTTCCATCGGCAGGTACAGCGCGGTGACGACCAGGTCGATCAGTCCGAGCGTCCGCAGCACCCGCAGACTCCACACAAATCGCAATCCTTCGGCGATGCCGGACAGCAGCCCTTCGGGTCGCGTCGCGTGGTGTGGCTTGCCGGTGCCCTCCAGCCGCAGCGCCCCGATCGCGAGGAAGGACAACCCGAATAGGCCGGCGGTGACCCACATCGTGTTGACACCGCCAACCGTCGCGATCATCACACCGCCGACGCCCGGGCCCACGATGAACGCCAGATTCAGAATCGCTTCGTAGATGCTGTTGGTGCGGTCCAGCGACCAGCCCGCGCGGGCCGCGGCCTCGGGCAGCATCGACTGGCGCGCCGTGGTCCCGGCCGGGTCGAAAGCGGCCGCCAGCGCCGCCAGGACGGCAAGCACCACCAGGTTGATCGTGTCCGGACCGAACACGGCGGCGATCAGTGGCACGGCGGCCACCGCTGCACCGGACAGCGAATCGGAGATCAGTGAAATCCGGCGGCGGCCGAAAAAGTCGACTGCGGTACCGGCGACCAGCGTGGAGACGACCAGCGGCAGCGTCATGGCGGTGGCCACGATCGCCGCGTCCCGTGCGCTGTCTCGGTGCTGCAACGCCAGCCAAGGGAAGGCGACGATCGAGATACCGGTACCCGCCGTCGCCATCAGGGTGGCGAAAAGGATCAAGAGTGCGGGGCCCCGGCTGCTGCTTTTCATGGGATATCGCCGCTGAATTTATGCCAAACCGGTATCTGCGGCGACCCAATTTCGGGGCATTTCCGCGGCGGCTATCGCGTGAATGCAGGATGTTCATGTGCTCGTCCATCCGAATACCGGCCAGGCGTTCGGGTCGCCCGTTGCGCCCGGCAGCGGCTGGCCGGGTGATCCGGCCACACCGCAGACGCCGGTGGCCGCCGACGCCGCAGAGGTCGCCACGCTGGCTGCGCGGGCCGCGTCGATACCGGACCTCAATGCTCTGGTCAGCGTCTGCCGCGCCTGCCCGCGGCTGGTGACGTGGCGCGAGGACGTCGCGGTCACCAAGCGCCGAGCGTTTGCTGACCAGCCGTATTGGGGGCGGCCGGTGCCGGGCTGGGGATCGGAGCGGCCCTGGCTATTGATCGTCGGACTGGCGCCGGCCGCGCACGGCGCCAACCGGACTGGGCGGATGTTCACCGGTGACCGCTCGGGCGACCAGTTGTACGCGGCGCTGTACCGGGCAGGTCTGGTGAATTCACCGATCAGCGTGGACGCCGCGGACGGATTGCGGGCCAACCAGATTCGGATCGTCGCGCCGGTGCGGTGCGCCCCGCCGGCCAACGCCCCGACGCCGACGGAGCGCGACACGTGCTGGTCCTGGCTGGATGCCGAATGGCGGCTGGTGTCCGATCATGTTCGCGTCATCGTGGCCCTGGGCGGCTTCGCCTGGCAGATCGCGTTGCGATTGGCGGGTGTGTCGGGAGTTCGCAAGCCCCGATTCGGGCACGAAGCCGTTGCGGAGCTGGAAGCCGGCGTGCGATTGCTCGGCTGCTACCACCCCAGCCAGCAAAATATGTTCACCGGTAGGTTGACTCCGGTAATGCTCGACGACGTCTTCAGCAACGCGAAGAGGCTGGCAGGGATCAAGTGACTTTTCATGTCTAGTGTGCTGGTATCCGGTGCCAGCGTGGCCGGTATGACCGTGGCGTATTGGCTCGCCCAGCAGCGCCATTCCGTCACCGTCGTGGAGCGCTATCCCGGGCTTCGGCCGGGAGGTCAGGCGATCGATGTGCGGGGTCCGGCGCTGACGGTGCTGGAACGCATGTGGTTGCGGGCGGCCGCCGACCATCTGAGGACGCGAATGCGGGGTGCGTCGGTCGTCGACCGCGACGGCAACGAACTTCCCAGCGACACCGAATCGACACCCATCGGCGGGATCAACGCTAACCCCGACATTGAGGTGCTACGCGACGATCTCGTCGAATTGCTTTACGAGGCAGCCAAACTAAGGGTCGAGTACCTGTTCGATGACAGCATCACCGCGTTGGCGGACGACGGTACCTCGGTCGCTGTGACCTTTGAACGCGAAGTCGAACGCAGCTTCGACTTGGTGATCGGCGCGGACGGATTGCACTCCAAGGTCCGCGAATTGGTCTTCGGCGAGGAGGCGCAGTTCATCGAGGGGCTGGGCACCTACGCCGCGATTTTCACGGTGCCCAACTTTCTGGACCTGGACTATTGGCAGACGTGGCACTACGGTGACTCCACCATGGCGGGCGTCTACAGCGTGCGCGACAACACCGAGGCCCGGGCCATGCTGGGGTTCATGGACACCGAATTGCGGATCGACTACCGCGACACCGAGGCGCAGTTCGACGAGTTGGAACGGCGGATGGCTGACGACGGCTGGGTTCGCCCACAACTGCTGCGATATATGCGGACCGCACCGGACTTCTACTTCGACGAGATGTCGCAGGTCAAGATGGATCGCTGGTCGAAGGGCAGGGTGGCGCTGGTCGGCGACGCCGCCTATTGCTGTTCGCCGTTGTCGGGCCAGGGGACCAGCGTCGCGTTGTTGGGGGCTTACATCCTGGCGGGTGAGCTCGCCGCAGCCGGCGACGACTACGAGCTGGGCTTCACCAACTACCACAAAAGTTTCCAGGACTACGTCAAGCGCAATCAATGGCTGGTGGTCGACAACATCCCTGGTGGTGCGCCGATTCCGCAGGAGGTGTTCGACCGCATCGTGAACTCGATCACCCCAAAGGACTACTGACCGGGCGGGACGGCCGGGAAGGTTCGCGCGGTGTCAGGCGTTGAGTCTTCCGTGCATCTTTCCGTCCTTGATCTCGTCCCGGTGCGTAGCGACCAGAACACCCGCGACGCGCTGGCTGCCACCGTGCAGCTGGCGCAGACCGCCGACCGACTGGGGTTCACTCGCTACTGGGTCGCCGAACACCACAACATGCCGTCCGTCGGCGCCACCAGCCCGCCGGTCCTGATCGCCTATCTTGCGGCGCAGACCGTGCAGCTGCGGTTGGGCTCGGGTGGTGTGATGCTGCCCAATCACGCGCCGTTGGCGGTTGCAGAGCAGTTCGCGCTGCTGGAAGCGGCCGCCCCGGGCCGGATCGACCTGGGCATCGGCCGGGCGCCCGGGTCTGACCCGGTGACGTCGTACGCGCTACGCGGTACCAACGACGACCGCGACATCGAGAATTTTCCCAACTATCTGGACGACGTAGCCGCGCTGATGAGCGCCCGTGGCGTGGTGGTTCCGCTGCGCTCGGGGGACTACCGGCTCAAGGCCACGCCGGCCGCCGCGGGCGAACCGCGGCTGTGGCTGCTGGGCTCGTCGATGTATTCCGCGCAGCTGGCCGCCGCCAAGGGGTTGCCGTACGTGTTCGCCCATCACTTCTCCGGCAAGGGGACCGAGGAGGCGCTGGAGCTGTACCGCACGCGGTTCGTCCCGAGCGACCTGACCCCAGAGCCCGTGACGTTCTTGACCGTCAACGCCGCGGTGGCCGAAACGCGCGACGAGGCGACGGCGTTGATGTTGCCCAACCTGCAGATGATGGCGCGGCTCCGCACCGGGCAGCCGCTCGGACCGGTGCCGCTGGTCGAGGAGGCGGCCGCGGCTCACGTCAGTCCGGAACAACAGCGCATCGTGGACAGCGGACTGCAGCGTGCCATCCTCGGCACGCCCTCGGAGGCCGCCGAGCAGCTGCGCGCGCTCGCCCAACGCTTCGACGTCGACGAGGTGATGGTGCACCCCGTTGCATCGGCCTACCGGGGCACCGAACCGGCCACCGCACCGGCGCGGGTCGCGACGCTCGAGCTACTCGCCAAAGAACTGTTCTGACCGGTCGGTCGTGACGGCGGCCTGCTCGGGTTCGCTCGGTTTGCCGTTCGGCACGTGGGTGGCGATCCACCGCCGTAGATCGTCCGGCGGCAACGGCGGACTGTGCACGAAGCCCTGAGTGATGGTGCAGCCGTATCGCCGCAGTGCGCTCAACGTGACCTCGTCTTCGACACCCTCCGCGACCAGGTCGGCGCCGAGGCTTTGAGCGAGTGCCACCGTGGATCGCACGATGGCGACCGAGCGCGGGTCTTGGGCCAGTCTCGCCACGAAAACCCTGTCGAGTTTCAGCTCGTCGACCGAGACATCCTGCAAGCGTGCCAGCGACGACCATCCGGTGCCGTAGTCGTCAAGCGATATACGGACGCCGAGGCGCTGCAGCGCGGCGATGGTGCTGCGGGACCGCACCGAGTCGACAAGGGCGCTTTCGGTGATCTCGACGATGAGGGTGTCGGCGGGTAAGCAGTGGGTACGCAGCAGCCGCTCGATCGTGCCGACCAGGTCGAGATCAAGCAGGTTCGTCGTCGAGAGGTTCACCGCGACCGTCAGCGGAATACCGTCGCCGTGCCAGGACACGACCTGCTCGAGGGCGCGGTTGATCGTGCGATTGGCCACCTTGCGCATCAGCCCGGCGCGCTCGGCGGCGGGCAGGAACTCCTCCGGTAGCAACAACCCACGGTTGGGGTGCTGCCAGCGCAGCAGCGCCTCGACGCTGTGGACGCTGCCGTCGCTCGCGTTGATCTTGGGCTGGTAGTGCACCGTGAGTTGGTCACCGTCGAACAGGGCGGCGCGTAGTTCCTCGACGACATTGGGGTCGTTGTCGCGGGAGACCTCAAACGCCGGGTTGTACACCGTGATCTTCCTGATCGCGGATTTGGCGTGCGGGATCGTCGTCTCGGCGCGATTCAGCAGCTCCAGCGGGTGATCACAGTGGTCGGGCCACACCGCAATCCCGATGCGGGCATCGACCTGCACGGTGATCGGATCGAGCGCGAACGGCTCGTTGAATGCTTCGAGCAGCCACCCCGCTTGCGCGCGCGCGGCCATCAGATCGGACCCTTCGGCCAGCAGGATGGCAAATTCGTCATCACCCGTGCGCGCCAGCAGGTCATCGCGGCGCACGCTGTTTGCGAGTCGGTTCGCGATGTGGCGCAACAGTTCATCGCCGAAGCGGTGCCCCACCGATTCGTTGATCTCGTGGAACTCGCAGAGATGCAGCAACAGCAGCGCCCGACGCGAGGAGGTGCGAGTCACCGATGTCGGCGTGGCCGATACGCCTGACAGCGCGGTCAGGGCCGTCGCCAGCGAGCGCCGATTGGGCAGGCCGGTCAATTCGTCGGTCATCGCCCGCTTGTGGTTTTCGGCCAGCATGCTGACGTCGCGGAAAGTCACCGCGAATCGGGCCGCGATCGCCACCAGGCTCAATGCGGCGAGGGTCACCGCGAGTCGCGAGTTGTGAGCGAGGATGGCGACGCCAAGGGCGACGACCGTGCACGCCACCGGCTTGATGTAGGGGCCGAATCCGCGTCTCGGTATCGGCACCACCGACGACGAAGGCGCCCAGCTGGCCATCGCCAGCAGCAATGACGAAGCGGGCCAGCAGGCATCCAGCGCACTGCCAACCCGGTATGAGCCGGCGGCGGTCTGGAAGAGATACGCCGTGTCGGCGACCGCAAACCCGATAAGTCCGGCGATGAGGAGGCCCCAACGGAACTCGTTGCGCCATCTGAAGATTGGCAGCATGCCCGCGGCGAGGGCCAGCAGGACCAGGTCGCCCCACGGATAGAGCACGCCCACCAGCACGGTCGACGGTGCGCGGGCCGCCGCCGCGCGGATAGGCCCGGCTGTCAAGGCGGCGGCCAACGCGGCCATCGTGAAACCGCAGACCAGCGAATCTAGCCGGAGGGCGATGGGCACTCGCTTGCGGCGTGCGCGCATGAGCAGCAGCAGCCCGGCATAGACAAACGGATAGAAAGCCAGGTACGCCGGATCTGCCACCGACGGGGACTGACCGTCCGGCACCCACAGGGCGTAGATGACGTCGCCCACCGCCGAACATGTCATGCCGGCCGCGATCAGAATCCACGCCAACCGCTCGGACATGACGCGGTAAGCGCGGACGGCTATCAATGCCGCCGCCGAGAGATTCAACGCCGAATAAAGGAATTTGGTGAAGAATGCGCTGTGACCGGCGTCCGTGCCGAAAACGCGGGACGAGGAGTAAGCCGTCACGCCGATTATCAACAGCGCCAGGGCAGTTCGGATTGACGTGGGAGGCCACCGAATGCCGGTGGGGGTGTCGTACAGCTGCTCTCGCGGTGGCGTCGCGATCTGGGCGATCGGCTTGCGCGCCGGGCGCGGCGGCGCCGCCTCCTTGCCGGCGGTGGCCACGGCGCCCTGGTAGGCGGGGGCGGTGATCGCGTCTAGGGCCGGGGACTCTTCCTCGTCGGCGTACTGCAGGAAGGTATACGGGAAGGGTTGATCCGGTACGAAGCCGCGGATACATTGGCCGCCTTCGCGTTTGGCGGCGTACATGGCCAAGTCTGCGTGCCGGAGGAGCTGGTCGACCGTGCAATCCGACTCAGGGGCGGCCACTGTGAAGCCGATGCTCGGACGGACCTCGATGGGCACACCGTCTATCACGATCACGGCGGTGAACGCCTCGAGAACTCGGTGCGCCATTGCTTGTGATTCTTCGAGGGAACCTTGCATGAAGACCGCGAATTCGTCACCGCCAAGCCGCGCGACGGTGCCCGTGTCGCTCACTGCGGCGGTGAGCCGCGCCGCGACTCGGACAAGCAGCTCGTCGCCGGCTGGATGACCCAGGGCGTCGTTGACCGACTTGAAATTGTCGAGGTCGAGGCACAACACCGCGATCGGTATCGCGTCGTGACCTCGATGCGTGACGACCTGTTCCAAACGGTTGACGAAGTATGCCCGATTGGCGAGACCGGTGAGGCTGTCGCGAAACGCTTCCCGCGCGACTTCAGATAACAGGCTCTGGTTTTCGAAGAGCACCACGAACTGCCGGACAAGCACGGCACCGACCAAGATTCCCTCGAGGGCCGGCATCGGTCCGTGGTGCATTTGGCCTACGGTGTAGCGCCACCCGACCGCGGCGGCCACCAGCAGCGGCAGGTAGGGCAACCAGAGTCGGGCACGAGAGGCGATCGCTTGCCGCGGTGGCGCAGTGGGCGGCTCGTTCACGCTGGACAGGGCCGCCAGTGCCATTATTCCCAGTCCGGCCACGCGGCCGAGGTCGGTCAGTTCGTTGGTGTAATAGCTGCCGGCCCCGCTTTGGAACACCGTCGTGACGTGGGCAACGGCGATGGTGGTGATCCCGGCCGCCAACAGGCTCCGGCTGGGCGGGTCGCCGGGGCGAACCCGGGACAACAACAGGATCGCGGTCGTCATGAGGACGACATCGGCGGAAACCTGCGTGAGAGTCGTCGGCCAGGCAGAACCAACGTCCACGCGCAGTTGCTTCGCGAGCAGGAATTCCCACGCGATGACGAACAGCGAAGTCGCCACGATGAGACCGTCCAACACCAGTCGCCGCGGACTGTGCAGGGTCAGATGGCTCAGCAGCGCCAATGACGCTATCGCGCCGATCGGATACAGGAGGAACACGGCCTCAGCCGCAACGGGGTGGGTGGCGTGATCGAGCGCCGGGCGCACCTGATAGACCACCCAGATGACCTCACCCACCGCCCAGCCCAGCAGGGCCGTGAGCAGAGCCAGCCATCCGAATCGGTAGCTCCCGACCGCGAAGCGAGCCGCGTAGCCGGCACACCCCGCCGCGAACAAAAGGCACAGCACCGACACCACGTCGTTGACCCGACGAGTCGCGAAGGCGCCTTCCCAGCCGAACGCCGACGAGGTCGCGATCAGGATCGCCGCGACGCCGTACACCGCGAAGACGAGCCAGCCGGCGCGCGCGGGCAGCCGCACCCGCCGCCACGGTTTTCCCGTCCAGCGTTTCATCGCAGCTCCAGCCGATCCCGCACTTGCGGTGAGCATAAGGAAAGCTTCACCGCGCTACAGGAGAATAGTCCGCCGCGCTGTCATCAGGCTCACTACCTGGTGCCACTTGCTGCTCGACCACAACTAACGCGGCGTCGGCAGGAAGGTCGGGATGGGGAGATTACTCATCAGTTCAGTCTGACTGACTCGCGTCGATCCGGGCCAGGGCCTCCCGCAGGATCCGCGCGGTGGCTTCCCGGTCCGGGTCGCGGCGCAGCAGCATGCCCCTGGCCACCGATAGCTTGTCGCCGTTGCGTCGCGGTAGCACGTGCAGGTGAATGTGGAACATCGTCTGGAAGGCGGCGCGGCCGTCGTTAATCCCGATGTTCGTCGCGTCGGCCAATTCCGTCGCGCGGGCAGCCCTGGCGATCCGCTGGCCGATGACGACCATGTCGGCCAGCGTCTCCGAAGGCGTGTCGGTGAGATCTACGGTGTGTTGCTTCGGGAGCACCAGGGTGTGGCCGCGGGTGAATGGGCGGATGTCCAGGATGGCCAGGTAGCCGTCGTCTTCGTAGATCCGGATGGCCGGGGCTTCCCCGGCGACGATCGCACAGAACACGCAGGACATGTCGCCCACGCTACTGGTTGACCCAATACGCCGTGCCTTGCTGGGCGCCCGGGATACGCTGCCGCAGTGGACGCTCGCGACGTGGCCTTCGCCGGTGCGGCCGCGCAGGCACGGATGCTGGCTGACGGTGAACTGAGCGCACCCGAACTGCTGGAGATCTACCTGGAACGCATTGCGCGCCTGGACAGCCAGCTGCGCTGCTACCGCGTGGTGCTGTCCGACACCGCACGGTACGAGGCCGCCGTGGCGCAGGACCGCATTGACGCCGGCGAGCGGCTGCCGCTGCTCGGCGTGCCGATCGCAATCAAAGACGATGTCGACATCGCGGGCGAAGTGACGACATACGGCAGCGGCGGCCACCGCCCGGCGGTGACGTCCGACGCGGAGGTGGTTCATCGGCTGCGCGCCGCCGGCGCGGTCCTGATCGGCAAAACCAACGTTCCCGAGCTGATGATGTTTCCCTACACCGAGTCGCTGACGTTCGGGGCAACGCGCAACCCGTGGAACCCGAAACGCACGCCGGGCGGCAGCAGCGGTGGTAGCGCCGCCGCGGTGGCCGCCGGGCTGGCCCCCCTGGCGCTGGGATCCGACGGTGGCGGCTCGATTCGCATCCCCGCGATCTGGTGCGGGCTGTTCGGCCTGAAACCGCAACGCGATCGAGTGTCGTTGGAGCCGCACGACAATGCCTGGTACGGACTCAGCGTCAATGGGCCGATAGCCCGGTCCGTGCTGGATGCGGCGCTGTTCTTGGATGCGACGACGAAGGTGCCCGGTCCCGAAGGCGAGTTTGCGGCCGCGGCGGCGCGCCATCCCGGCCAGTTGCGAATTGCCTTGAGCACCAAGATCCCAACGCCGCTGCCCGTCCGGGTCGGCAAGGAGCAGCTGGCGGCCGTTGACCAGGCCGGCGCCCTACTTCGCGATTTGGGTCATGAGGTCATCATCCGCGATCCGGAGTATCCGGTTTCGGCGATCTTCGCGAACTACCTGCCCCGTTATCTGCGCGGTATCTGCGACGACGCCGACGCGCAGGCTCATCCGGATCGTCTTGAAGCGCGCACCCGCAACTTGGCACGCCTCGGTGCATTCTTCTCCGACCGGCGCATGGACGCGGTCCAGGCCGCCGAATCCTCGCTCACCACCCGGGTTCAGTCGATCTTCGACGACGTCGACGTCGTCGTCACACCGGGGAATGCCACGGGCCCGTCCCGCATCGGCGCCTACCAACGCCGGGGTGCGGTGTCGACGCTGCTGCTGGTGGCGCAGCGGGTTCCCTACCAACAGATCTGGAATGTGACGGGGCAGCCCGTCGCCGCCGTGCCATGGGATTTCGACGGTGACGGCTTGCCGATCGCGGTGCAACTCGTCGGGCGGCCGTACGACGAAGCGACGCTGTTGTCGTTGTCCGCGCAGATCGAAGCCGCAAGGCCGTGGGCCCATCGGCGACCACCGGTGTCGTGAGTCAGAAATTCGGTACGGCCCGGCGGCCGTAGCGGCGTCCAGCCGGCGAACGGCTCGCCAAAGCCGTTGACCACCAAAGTTTTCGGGTCGACCGTCTGTCGGCGCTGCCGACGCGGCGGGAGCTGTGCTGCACATCCCGGCGGGCCGGGTTGTCGACCGGCGGGAATCCCGGCCGAAGTGGTGCGCTCATCGGGTCACATCATGTCTGGACGCGTTGTACGTTGAAATCGTGCAGGACCACGGTCACGACAGGGTCGACCCGTGCGCCGACCAGTGCACAGATGACCTGCTCAAGGGGCTCGAGGGCACCGCCCGCAGCCAGCGTGCCGAACTCGTGCAGTGGCTGCTCGACCAAGGCATCCCCGCCGACGAAATCCGCGCGAACAACCCGCCACTGTTGCTGGCCAGCCGTCACCTCATCGGCGACGACGGCACGTATGTGTCGACCCGGGAGATCAGCGAGACCTACGGCATCGACCTGATGCTGCTGCAGCGAATACAGCGCGCCATCGGTCTGGCCAGAGTGGACGACCCCGATGCGGCGGTTCACATGCGCGCTGACGGTGAAGCCGCCGCCTTCGCCCAGCGGTTCGTTGAGTTGGGCCTGAATCCCGATCAATTGGTGCTGGTGGTCCGGGTGCTCGCCGAAGGTCTGTCACGCGCTGCCGAGGTCATGCGTTATGCCGCACTGGCGGCGATCATGCGCCCGGGCGCCACCGAGTTGGAGGCCGCCAAGGCGTCCAAGCAGTTGGTGAGTCAGATCGCGCCCATCATGGGCCCGATGATCCAGCAGATGATGTTCATGCAACTGCGGCACATGATGGAGACCGAAGCGGTCAATGCCGGTGAGCGGGCCGCGGGGAAACCGCTTCCGGGAGCGCGCCAAATTACAGTCGGCTTCGCCGACCTCGTCGGCTTCACCCGGTTGGGCGAAGTGGTATCGGCGGAAGAGCTTGGGCACCTGGCCAACCGGCTGGCGGACCTCGCCCGCGACGTGACCACCCCGCCGGTGCGGTTCATCAAGACGATCGGCGACGCGGTGATGTTCGTCTGCACCGATCCGGTGCCACTGCTGGATGTCCTGCTGAAGCTCGTCGATGCCGTCGACACCGATAACGAGTTCCCGCGGTTGCGCGCGGGAGTGGCCTCCGGCATGGCGGTGAGCCGGGCCGGCGACTGGTTCGGAAGTCCGGTCAACATGGCGAGCCGCGTGACCGGTGTGGCGCGCCCGGGTGCAGTGCTGGTCGCGGATTCGGTCTGGGAAGCCATCGGCGCCACCGGCAGATTCGATGGGTCCTTCGCCGGTCCACGCCGCCTCAAGGGCATCAAAAACGACGTCAAACTGTTTCGGATCCGCAGAGGGGAAGGCCCGGGCACCGGCTGCTGAACCGGCTGATCGCGACTGGGAAGAAGCATGGGCAGGCCCGGGCGACTCTCGGGGGCGTTTGACGATGCGTCATACGCGGCCGGCCTGCTACCCCGTCTTCCGGCGCTTCGAATAGGTCGCTTCCGGGCCTGCTTCGCTATCAAAAATACAACTCCGAACAGCCCATATCAACGGGTTTTCAGTGCCGGGGCTCTGAAGGGGCCACGGGCGGGGCGCTGGCGACCCGCGTTTCGCGTTCGCTGCCAGTGAACGCAATTCCATTACACGTGTAAGCATGTAATCATGTAATCATGAAACCTCATCACACACACGGACGGCGTTACGGCCGCCCCGGCGGCTGGCAACAAGCCCAGCAGCCCGACGCGAGCGGCGCCGCCGAATGGTTCGCCGGACGCCTTCCCGAAGCCTGGTTCGACGGCGATCCCACGGTCGTCGTGGACCGCGAAGAGATCACCGTCATCGGAAAGCTGGCCGAACCCGAGGGTTCCGGCAACGAGGAGAGCGGGGCCCGCGCCGAGGGCCGCGTCTCACGGTTCCGCGAAGAAACCCGTTCGGAGCGGATGCGCATCGCCGATGAAGCGCAGGAGCGCTACGCTCGCAAGGTTTCTTGGGCCGTGGAGGTCGGTGGCGAGCGAATCCTGTTCACTCACATCGCGGTACCGGTGATGACCCGTTTGAAGCAACCCGAACGCCAGGTGCTCGACACGTTGGTCGACGCCGGCGTTGCCCGGTCCCGCGCCGATGCGCTCGCCTGGTCGGTCAAGCTGGTCGGTGAGCACTCCGAGGAATGGTTGGCGAAGTTGCGCACCGCGATGTCGGCGGTCGACGATTTGCGCGCCGAGGGCCCGGATTTGCGCGCCGAGGGCCCGGATATTCAGGTGTAAGCCAATGCCGCAGTGCCCCTGGGGCATTGGCGAGTACTGGCTCGGGTAGCAGTCGCGCTACGCGTTCCTGATCTTGTCGACGATTTTGTCGGTGATTTGTCCGCCCTCGTCGGTGATGTGGTACCCGCACGCGTTGACGTCAACGATCACGTTGTTCGCTACACCCATCGCGCGCTGGCACTCCCAGCCGTCGGCGGCCTCCTGGGTGTCCAGCACCGCGATCTTCGGTGGACTGCCGTTGATTTGCGCGAACGTCCACCTATATGTCTTGCCCTTGTTCGTCACCGTGACCGTTCTGCCCGCGCAGGTCTTCCACTTGTCGGCAGAAGTCTGCAGAAACGCCTTGGCCTTGTCGGCGGACGGAAACGCGACGACGGCCTGGTTGACCCAGTGGTCGTAGTTGTCCCCCGGCTCGGAGGACACCAGTCCGCTCACGCCGGTGTAGCCCGTGCCCGCGTACACCGGATCCTGGCTGGTATACAGCGCGCCCTGGCAGGCCGGTGACGACAGCGTCACCGAAGAGCTGTCCATCGATGTGATGGGCTTGCCCGGCTCCATGGTCGAGGAGCCCATCACGGAGTCGATGTCCGACGGGCTCAGCAGCAAGGCGCTGAGACGATCGGCCGGTACCGGGTCGACGGGCGGCGCCGGTTTAGGCCGGGTGACACGCCAGATGCCCACACCGCCGACGATGAGAACCAGCACAACTGCGACAGCGGCGATGATCGGCCAGGGGTTGCGTTGGGGTTTGGCCGGGGTTTGGTTCCAGGGCGACGGACTGGCGGCGAATTGGTGTGGTGGGCTGACAGGTGGGCCGGCCCAGTTGGCGTTGTGGGGCTGGTAGTAGTGGCCGGCGGGTTGGCTGGCGGCGGGGATTGGGCCGCTGTCCGGGGTCCAGGCCTGGGGGGCCTGGGGGTAGGGCGTGGGCGTGGGTGGCGGCGGTGGTGGGGTGCTGACCGGAGGTTGCGGCTGCGCGGACGCTGCGGCGGTGGGGTCGGTGCTGGTCGGCAAGGTGGCTTCTTGGCTGCGGCGCAAAATGTTGGCGGCGTGGTCTTGGTCTGGGTCGGACAGGGCTTCGTGGGCGGCCAGGGCCAGATCGCCGGCGCTGGCGTAGCGGTCCTGGGGTTTTTTGGCCATGCCGCGTGCGATGACGGCGTCGAAGGCTTTGGGGATGCCGGCGCGCAGGGTGCTGGGTTGGGGGATGGGGTCCATCAGGTGCGCGGTGACCAGAGTGCCGGCGCTGTCGGCGCGATAGGGCGGGGATCCGGTGAGTGCCTCGTGTAGTACGCAGGCCAGTGCGTAGATGTCGGCGCGATAGGTGACCTCGTCGTTGGAAAACCGTTCGGGGGCCATGTATTTCCAGGTGCCCACGGCGGTGCCGAGTTGGGTGAGTTTTTCGTCGGTGGTGGCGCTGGCGATGCCGAAGTCGACGAGGTAGGCGAAGTCGTCGCGGGTGACCAGGATGTTGGGGGGTTTGACGTCGCGGTGCATCACTCCCGCGGCGTGGGCGGCGTCCAGGGCGGAGGCGATCTGGGTGATGATGGCCGCCGCACGGGGCGGGGTCAGTGGGCCATACCTTTTGAGCAACGTGTCCAGGTCGATGCCCTCGATCAGGCGCATCTCCATGTACATCTGCCCGTCGATTTCACCGTAGTCGTGGATGGGCACCACATGGGGTTCCTGCAAACGACCTGCGGTGCGGGCCTCGCGCTTCATCCGCTCGCGAAACACCGGGTCCTTGCTGAAGGTGTCCGACATCAGTTTGACCGCCACCGTCCACTCCTTGACGGTGTGTTCGGCCTCGTAGACCTCGCCCATGCCACCGCGGCCGAGCAGCCGTTTCAAGTGATACGGCCCAAACATCGAGCCCGCCCGCGAGCTCTGCGCATCGCTCATCTTCGACCCTCCCAACCAACCCCAGACCCGCCGAACATATCAACACCTGCGATGCCGATCGGCCCCCAGCAAACAGCCGGCCAGCAATCAGACCGTAAGCCCCCGACACCCGGGCCGCAGAATAACGGCGACATTCGTGCCGGCGTGCCGCGAGCAGTCTGACCAGGTTGTCCGGCGGCCGTATGGACCGGCGTTCGCCGGCCAAGTCAGTGCCGCCGCGGGTAGCTGCGCCGAAACTGGGCCGCCGTCAAGCACATTCGAGATCGGATGAAGGCGGTCAGCCGCCCGCGTTGGGGAGCGAGGTGGACGGTTCGACCGGCCGACGCCATAGCAGGAGATAACGCCAAAACAGCAGGCGCCGCACGTGACTGCCAGGCAGCGTCGCGGCCGCGACTTCACCCGCCTGGTGCGTCGTCAGCGGCGGATTCAAAACCTTCGGCATCGCGTCATGCGTCGACTCGAGTCGGTACCAGCTGCACCGACCAGCCGCTCTGAGCGCGCCAAACAGGACGCCGAGCGCCCGATTAGCTTGCGCGGCAACCATTTCGGTGAGCAACTCGCCGGGCAGGTCGGACCGGGGCAAGACCACCGCGGCGAGCACACCGCCGGGGCGCAGTGCCGGCGCCAGATGCCGCAGTGCGTCGGCAAGCGGCAGATGATGCAACGCGGTGATCGACACGATCGCGTCGTAGCGTTCCGCCGGTAGCGACAGCTTCATCACGTCGGCGTGGATGCAGGTGACGTTGGCCGGTGTGCGCCGGCGGGCCGACTCGATCATCGCCGCCGACTCGTCGACTGCGTCCACGTGCTCGGCGCGGTCGGCGAGTCGCGCGGCGAATGCGCCCGCACCACAACCGACGTCAAGGACCCGTCCGCATCGCCGTGGCAATTGGTTCAGGAGCACTCGTTGGTAGTAGGCATTGTGGTCCCACGCCAACCGCCACGCGCACACGCCGGCCAGAGTATCCGTGGATTCGGCGCCTAGGAGTGGGAAGTCCACCAGTTGTAGAGCTGATCCAGGTTTGGCCCTTGCGGTTCTCCGCTGACCAGGGCGAACACCATGGTTTGCTGATTGGTCCACATCACCTGTGACTCGTCGCCTTTGGTTTTCCCGCAGGCGATTTGACCGAGAACGGTGTTCGGGTTTTTGTTGTGCCACCAGGTGCCAGGTGACGCCTTGTCTCCGGGGCACTTGACGATCGTGTCGCTTCCCGTGAAGTCGCTGAACGCGTCCTGCAGCCCCTTCAGATCCGAGAACAGCCCGTAGGTCGCGACCGTCGGACCGTTGGGATCGGTGTTCTGCCCGCACCTGACGGAGACGATCGCGCCCGACATCGGCTCGCTCTCCGGCTCGCAGGTGCCGGGCGGGTAGCCGGTAGGCAGCAGTTTCAGGAGCCGTGTTTGAGCCTCGGGGGGCGCACTGGATGGTGTGAGCGACGACGTCGCGCTTGTGGTCGTGGCGATGCTGGTGTTGGTGTTGGTATGTGCTTTGGGGGTTTTGTCGTCGTCATGTGTCAGGGCAATCGAGATGCCGATGGCGGCGACGAGGAGGACGACCACGACGGTGGCCACGGCGGCGACGATGGCCCAGGGGTTGTGTCCGCGCGGTGCCGGCGGCCCCTGGATCCAGGGAGTTGGGCCGGCGAAGTGTGGCGGCGCCCCGGGCGGTGGCCCGCCCCAGCGAGGTTCGTAGTTCTCGGGGGTCGGCGGGGGATGGTCGATCCGTCGCATCGGTCCGCTATCGGGGGCGGCTGCACGCGGGTGCCGGGCGGATTGAATGCCGCCGTCGCGGCTGGGCAGGGCGGATTCCTCACTGCGGCGCAGGATATCGACGGCCTGGGTCTGGTCGGGATCGGTGAGTGCCCCATGGGCGGCGCGCGCCAGATCGCCGGCGCTGGCGTAGCGGTGCTGGGGCTTTTTGGCCATGCCGCGTGCGATGACGGCGTCGAAGGCTTTGGGGATGCCGGCCCGCAGGGTGCTGGGTTGGGGGATGGGGTCCATCAGGTGGGCGCTGACCAGCGCACCGGCGCTGTCGGAGGGGTAAGGCGGGGATCCGGTCAAGCATTCGTGCAGCACGCAGGCCAGTGCGTAGATGTCGGCGCGATAGGTGACCTCGTCGTTGGAAAATCGTTCGGGGGCCATGTATTTCCAGGTGCCCACGGCGGTGCCGAGTTGGGTGAGTTTTTCGTCGGTGGTGGCGCTGGCGATGCCGAAGTCGACCAGGTAGGCGAAGTCGTCGCGGGTGACCAGGATGTTGGGGGGTTTGACGTCGCGGTGCATCACCCCGGCGGCGTGGGCGGCGTCCAGGGCGGAGGCGATCTGGGTGATGATGGCCACCGCGCGTGGCGGTGCTAACGGGCCAAAACGTTTGAGCAAGTCGTCCAGGTCGATGCCCTCGATCAGACGCATCTCCAAAAACATCTGCCCATCGATTTCACCGTAGTCGTGGATGGGCACCACATGGGGTTCCTGCAAACGACCGGTGATCCGGGCCTCGCGCTTCATCCGTTCGCGGAATACCGGATCGCTGCTGACGGATTCTGACATCAACTTGACCGCCACCGTCCAGCCTTTGACCGTGTGTTCGGCCTCGTACACCTCGCCCATGCCACCGCGGCCAAGCCCACGTTTGAGCTCGTAGGGTCCGAACATCGACCCCGCCCGCGAACCCGGCGCCCCACTCATCGATCCTCCAACCAACCCGCAACCGCGCCCGACACTATCAACTCTTTCTGGGACGGCCAGCGCTCCACAACCCGCAACCGGCCGTTGCGACCGTGGGCCAGTCGACACTCGACCCATGGGACCGGCGCCGTCGCCCGGAAGGCCGTCCGACCAATAGCCGGGGAACGACGCTGCGCAAATCCCTATGTGCTCGACGCGAAAACTATTGCAGAGCAGGTTTATTCAGGCAGGCCTAACCGTCATTGCCGTCGCCCGCGGCAATCTGGAACGTGAATTCGTGGTCACAGATCCGGATGTGGTCGCCGTCGCGCAGTGTGGCGGCCGAGCGGATCCGTTGGTGGCGCACATGAACGCCGTTCGATGAACGCAGGTCGTTGATGATGTAGCTGGTGCCCGTGTCGACGATGACGGCGTGGTGGCGGCTGACGTTGGCGTCTTCGAGGACGATGTCGTTATCGCTAAGGCGCCCAATCCGTGTCGCCGCAGCTTGGAGTGGGTAGCTGTGCCCCGAGGCTTCGCGCAGGTATGCGACGGCTTTTTGGCCGGAGGCCGCGGTGCGTTGGTCCAGCGCTGTGATTGTGCCGACCGCGGTGGTTTTGGCCGATTGTTTGGTGTCCAGCGGTTCCTGAAGCAGGATCCGCTCGTTGAGGGCACGCAGCGTGGGCCCGGGATCGATCCCGAGATCCTCTGCGAGCGTTGTTTTCACGCGGCGGTAGGCCGCCAACGCATCCGATTGGCGGTCGGTGACGTAGTAAGCCGTGATCAGCTGGGCCCAGAGCGGCTCGCGGTACGGATGCTCGCCGACCAGAGCTTCGAGTGCGGTGATCACGCCGAACGCGCGCCCGCAGGCGATTTCGGCCTCCGCCTTCGCCGTGTGGACGAGGATTTTCTCCTCGACAAGGGAGGTGGCAAAGGTGTCGACGAACTGAAAGTCACTCAGGTCCTCGAGCACCTGTCCGCGCCACTGTGCTAACGCGGCCGATAGGTGGCGGCTGGCCTCTTCGAACCGGCCGATAGCGGCCGCATGTACGCCCGCCGTCTTCTCGGCGATGAACCGCCCAAGATCGCAAGTGTTTTCGGGGATGGTGAGCCGGTAACCGGGCGGCGCGGCGGCCAACACCGCTCGCTGGTCGATGCCGACACCACTGAGCAGTTTACGTAGGTTGGACACGTAGGAGTGGATGCTGGCCCTAGCCCCTGACGGGGGCCAGCCTTCCCACAGGGCCGTGATGAGCCTGTCGACACCAACCGGAGTGTTGCGGTTCATCAGCAGCATGGCCAGCACCGCTCGCTGCTTGGGGGTGCCCAACGGCACCAGTGCGCCGTCAACACTCATCTCCAATGATCCAAGCAGACCGAATTCGAGACGTTTGTCCACCATCGCACGTACCAGCCCTTCGGGTTTCTCCGCGCCGTCATGTGCCACCAAACTGCCTTAGCTTGTCATTGTGATACGAACCGTGAAACGAACCCCGGGATTTCGGTAAAACCCCGAAGATCCTCGCGCCGCGTGCGGGAAGACGCCGGATGAAATCGTGGGCGCACTCGCCGGCGAGTGCTGAAATGCATTCCCCGCCAAGGCAGCGATCCCGATATCACGTCAATTGCGTTGGGGCTCGTCGGAACACGTATGCGCCATACCGGTGCGATCGAGCCGCGCGGGACACGCATGCCCGAACTCGGGTTCTTGGTGGGAACCACATCGCAACTCGCCCGCGATCGGTACCCGCGGCGGCTACGCCCGAGTCATCGCGTAATAGGCGCCCCGTCGGGCCACCAGTTCGGTGTGGTTGCCTTGTTCAACGATCCGGCCGGCCTCCACCACTAAAATGCGATCGGCATCTCGGATCGTCGAAAGACGATGTGCGATAATGAAACTCGTTCGATCCTGGCGAAGGTCCCGCATGGCGCGCTGAACCAGGGCCTCGGTGCGGGTGTCGACCGAGCTGGTGGCCTCGTCCAGGATCAACAGCTGCGGGCGGGCAAGGAATGCGCGTGCGATGGTGATGAGTTGCTTCTCGCCGGCGCTGATGTTGGCGCCGTCTCCGCTGACCCGTGTTTGGTAGCCGGACGGCAGCGTGTGCACAAACCCGTCGACGTAGGCCGCGCTGGCAGCTTCGATCACCTCGTCTTCACCCGCGTCCGGCCGCCCATAGGCGATGTTTTCGGCGATCGTCCCGTCGAATAGCCAGGTGTCCTGCAGCACCATGCCGATTCGCGATCGCAGCGACTGCCTGTTCATCGCGGCTATATCGGCCCCGTCGATCAGTATCCGGCCGGAATCGACGTCGTAGAAGCGCATCAGCAGATTGACCATCGTGGTCTTGCCGGCTCCGGTCGGTCCGACGATCGCGACGGTGCTGCCCGGCTCGGCGACGAACGAGAGGTCCTGGATCACCGGGGTGCCCGGTCGGTACGCGAAGTTGACGTGCTGGAACTCGACCCGTCCGTTGCTGCGTGGACCTTTGCCGTTGAGTGGGGGCTCTATACGTTCCCGGGCCGGTTCGGGGTCCGGCGACTCCTCGGGCTCGTCGAGCAGGTCGAACACCCGCTCCGCGCTGGCCACGCCCGATTGCAGGGTGTTGTACATCCCGGCCACCTGGCTCAGTGGAGCGTTGAACTGCCGGACATATTGAATGAACGCCTGGATACTGCCAAGCGTGATCTGCCCGGTCGCCACCTGTAGGCCCCCCACCACGGCGACTGCCACGTAGCCGAGGTTGCCCACGAACGTCGTTGCTGGTCCTACCAGACCGGAGAAGAACTGAGCCCCGAAACTTGCCTGGTAGACGTCGTCGTTGAAGCGGCGGAACTGTTCGCGAGCCGCTGCCCCGTGGCCAAACGTCTTGACCACCGTGAACCCGCTGTAGGTTTCCTCGATATGGGCGTTGAGGCGTCCCGTGCTGGTCCACTGTGCCACGAACAGGCGCTGCGAACGTCGCGCGATCGCGCGCGTCGCAAGGATCGACAGCGGCACGGTCACCAAGGTGAGCAGGGCCAACATCGGGGAGATGGACACCATCATCGCCAGCACCGCCACCACCGTCAGGATCGACGTCAGCAGTTGGGTGATGGTCATCGACAGTGACGATTGGACGTTGTCGATGTCGTTGGTGACCCGGCTCAACAGCTCACCGCGTTGGCGTCCGTCGAAGTAGGACAGCGGCAGCCGGTGGATCTTGTCCTCAACGGCGCAGCGCAGCGCGACCATGGTGCGCTGCACGGTGAGGTTGAGCAGTCGGGCTTGTACCCAAATCAGTAGCGAGGCAACCAGATACAAAGTCAGCGCCAGCGCCAGGGTGGTGGCCACCGCACCGAAGTCAACACCTCGGCCCGGGACCACATTCATCCCCGACAACAAGTCGGCGAAGGCGTTGTCGCCACGGGCCCGGGCCGCGGCGACGGCCTGAGCCTTGCTGATGCCGGCGGGAAGCTGTCGCCCGATCACACCGTTGAAAAGTAGATCGGTGGCGTGGCCGAGGATCCGCGGGACGATGACCCCGATCGCCGTGCCGGTGACGCCCAGCGTGATCACCGCGATGCTCAAACCTCGTTGTGGTGCAAGCTGTTTTACCAGCCGGGTGGCCGAACCCCAGAAACGGCGGGACCGTGCTGTGGCCGGTGGCCCAGCGCGCCGAGTGATCGCCACGGTCATTGCATCCCCGTGACGTGGCCTGGTCGCAAGGCGCTCACCGACTGCGAGTCGGCGAATTCCGCGTAGGTGGCGCAATCGGCCAGCAGCGATTGATGCGTTCCCGACCCCACCAGTTCGCCGTTATCGACGACTATCACCTGGTCGGCCTGTGCGGCAGTCGAAATGCGTTGTGTGACAACAATGATCGTGGCATCACCGGATATCCGGCGCACCGACGCACGCACCCGCGCGTCGGTGTGTACGTCGAGCGCCCCGAACGCGTCGTCGAACAAATAGATGGCCGGGCGGCGGATGACCGCACGAGCGATCGCCAACCGTTGGCGTTGCCCACCCGAGAAGTTGATTCCGCCCTGGGCAACGCGCATCTGCAGCCCGCTTCCCGCGGGGTCGGGTGCCCCCACAAACCCGTCGGCGTCGGCCACCCGCAAGGCTTCCCACATCTCCTCGTCGCCGATCACCTGGCCGGGGGCCGCGCCGTAACGCAGATTGTCGGCGATGGTCCCGGAGAAGAGGTAGCCGCGCTGCGGGACCAGTCCGATTGCCGACCAAAGCCGCTCGGTGTGGTAGTCGCGGACGTCGACATCGTCGACCAGAACGGCGCCGGCGGTGACGTCGTAGAGCCGGCAGATCAGCGACACCAGCGTCGATTTGCCCGAACCGGTACTGCCGACGATCGCGGTGGTGGTGCCGGGCAGCGCGGTCAACGAGATGTCCTGCAGCACTGGACGGTCGGCCCCCGGGTAGGTGAAGGTGGCGCCGTCGAGGCGCACCACGCCGGCGATCCCGTGAGGTGGCGATTTGGCGTGCTGTGGCTCCTGCACCGCGGCACGGGTCGAGAGCACCTCGGTGATCCGTTCGGCGCACACGGACGCTCGGGGCAGCACCACCAGCGTCATCGTCGCCATCAACACCGCCATCAGGATCTGGGTGAAGTAGGCCAGAAAGGCGGTGAGCGAGCCGACCTGCATCTGGCCGCGATCGATGCGCAAGCCGCCGAACCAGATCAGCGCC
>Ga0210389_10000975_pt1 | contig 24175 bp, 20 predicted proteins | sample IncBWH28OmetaG_FD_160127 | JGI IMG/M metagenome (GOLD analysis project Ga0210389, IMG submission 160127) | Forest soil microbial communities from Barre Woods Harvard Forest LTER site, Petersham, Massachusetts, United States - Inc-BW-H-28-O ...
CGGATCCGATACCAGGCCCCGGTTGAGTCCCACCATGCCCGACTCGAGCCGCCCACCGACCCGCAAGCCGCGCGCCAGGTCACCGGTGTACAGGTAGGAGACCAGCCCGAATGGGGTGTCGTTGGCCAGCCGGACCGCCTCGTCCTCACTGTCGAAGGCGACGATCGGGGCGACGGGGCCGAAAATCTCCTCGCGCAGGATCGCCGCGTCGGCCGGCACGTCGGCCAGCACGGTCGCCGGGTAGTAAAAGCCCTCTCCTGCTGGTACGGTGCCGCCGGTGGTGAGCGCGGCGCCCTCGGCGAGCGCGCCCTCGACCAGGCCGTTGATCTCGGTGCGGGCGATGGCGGTAATCAGCGGCCCGAGCCTGGTGGTCTCGCTGTCACCTGGACCAAGCCGCAGCGCCGACATCTGCGCGGTGAGCCGGTCGGTGAAGGCTGCTGCGATGCCTCTCTGGACGTAGAACCGGTTGGCGGCGGTACAGGCCTCGCCGCCGTTGCGCATCTTGGCGATCATCGCGCCGGCCACCGCGGCGTCGAGGTCGGCGTCGTCGAAAACGATGAACGGGTTGTTGCCGCCCAGCTCCATCGACGTGTTGACCACGGTACGTGCCGCCAGCTGCAGGAGGGTGATGCCGACCTCTGTTGACCCGGTGAAGGACAGCTTGCGGGTGCTCGGGTGACTGACCAGCCTCTCCACCACCGGCCCGGATCGCCGGCTGGGCAGCACGTTGATCACGCCGGGAGGCAGCCCGGCCTGCTCGAAGATCGCCGCGATCGCCAGTGCGGTCAGCGGGGTGTCGCTGGCCGGCTTGAGCACGACGGTGCAGCCGGCGGCCAGCGCCGGCCCGATCTTGCGGGTGGCCATCGCGGCGGGGAAGTTCCACGGGGTGACCAGGATCGAGATCCCGATCGGTTTGTGGCTGACCAGGATCCGGTTCGCTCCGGCCGGCGCGGTCTGCAAGGTGCCAGGGATGCGCACCGCCTCCTCGGCGTACCAGCGCAGGAACTCGGCCGCATAACTGACCTCGCCGCGCGCGTCGGCGAGGACCTTGCCGTTCTCGGCGACGATGAGCCGGGCTAGGTCCTCGCCGCGGCTGATCATCAGCTCGAAGGCGCGGGACAGGATCGCCGAGCGCTCCCGCGGAGCCGTGCTCTCCCACCCGGCGGCGGCGGCAGCGGCGGCGTCGAGCGCCGCGGCGGCGTCCTCGACGGTCGCCGAGGCGACCCTGGCAAGGGATCGCCCGGTGGCCGGGTCAAAGACGTCAAGCTCCGCGCCGTCGGAGGCGGGCACGACGCGCCCGCCGATCACCAGCCCGGTGGGCACGGCCGTGAGGATGTCAGCGATGGTCCGCCGCGTGGCCGCGGCGATGGTACTGGTCATGGCGGCGTCTCCTAGAGGTAGAGGGCCTGCTCGGCGCGGGCCTGCTCGTAGGCGGCGCGGGCCTGCTTGGTGGACTCCAGGCTGGACACCGCGGCGACCGGCACATCCCACCAGGCGCCGGAGCCGCCGAAGCGGGCCTGCGCGTCGACCTTGACGTAGACGACGCTGGGTCCGTCGACGTCGAGGGCCTGCTTGAGGGCGGCGCGCAGCCGCTCGGCGGTCTCGGCGGTGAACACCGGCGCTCCGTAGCTGGCGGCGTTAGCGGCGAAGTCGACGTCGATCCGGTCGCCGTCGAGCAGCCCGTCGCGGCCGCGCAGATTGAACCGGGTGCCGAAGGCTTGCGAGCCGAGCGTGTCCGACAGCGCGGCGATCGACCCGTACCCGTGGTTGTCGACGATGACCACGGTGAGCTTGAGGCGTTCCTGCACGGCGGTCATCAGCTCCTGGGACATCATCAGGTAGGACCCGTCGCCGACGAGTGCGAAGACGTGCCGGTCCGGGGCAGCGAGCTTGGCGCCGACGGCCCCGGCGATCTCATAGCCCATGCAGGAGTTGCCGTACTCGATGTCGTAGCCCTTTGGCGTGCCAGGTCGCCAGAGCCGGTGCAGGTCGCCGGGCATCGACCCAGCCGCGTTGACGACCACGTCCTGCTCGCCGGCCGCGGCGTTGACGATGCCGATCATCTCCGCCTGCGAAAGGGTCCCGTGGCCGGCGACCTCGATCAGGCGGTCGATCTCTTCGCGCCAGGCGGACGCGGCCCGCACCGTCTGGGCTCTGGTCTCGGGGCGCACCGACCAGCCCGTGAGGGCGTCGCGCAGCTCGGCCAGGGTTTCGCGGGCATCCCCGGTCAGCGCGGTGGCGGCCTGCTTGACGGCGTCAAGCTCGGCGACGTTGATGTTGACGAACTGCACGCCGGGGTTCTTGAACAACGTGTTGGAGGCGGTGGTGAAGTCGGTGTAGCGGGTGCCGATGCCGATCACCACGTCGGCGTCGCTGGCCAGCTTGTTCGCGCGCGCCGAGCCGGACGCGCCGAGCGCGCCAAGGGCGAGCTCGTGGGCGTGCGGCATCCCGGCCTTGCCGGCCTGGGTGACGCCGACTCCGATCCCGGTCGCCTCGGCGAAGCGGACCAGCTCATCGGTAGCTTCGGAGTAGATGACACCGCCGCCGGCGATGATTACCGGCGCGGACGAGGCCCGGATGGTCTGGGCGGCGCGCGCGATCGCGGCACGGTCGGCGCGGTTGCGGGCGACATGCCACACCCTCGGCTCGAACAGCGCGGTCGGGAAGTCGAACGCCTCGGCCTGCACGTCCTGCGGCAGGGCGAGGGTGACCGCGCCGGTGTCAGCCGGGCTGGTCAGCACTCGCATCGCCTCAAGCAGCGCGGGCGCGAGCTGCTCGGGCCGGTTGATCCGGTCGAAGTAACGCGACACCGCGCGGAACGAGTCGTTGGCCGTGACGTCCTGTGAGTAGGGCATCTCCTGCTGCTGCAGCACCGGGCCGGCGGCGCGGGTGGCGAACACGTCGCTTGGCAGGCACAAGACCGGCAAGTGGTTGACAGTAGCGGTGGCGGCGCCGGTGACCATGTTCGTTGCCCCCGGGCCGATCGAGGTGGTCACCGCCAGCGCGCCGAGCCGGTTGGCCATCTTGGCGTAACCGGTGGCGATGTGCACCATGCCCTGCTCGTTGCGGCCCTGGAAGTAGCGGAATCGGTCCCTGTACTGCAGCAGCGCCTGCCCGAGGCCGGCCAGGTTGCCGTGACCGAAGATGCCGAACGCGCCGCCGAAGAAAGCGCGCTCGGCACCGTCGCGCTCGACGCGCTGCGCCAGCAGGAACCCGACGATGGCCTGCCCGGTGGTGAGCCTGGTGGTGGCGGTTGGGCTGTGCGTCATGGCAACGGTCCTATCGACGAGTAACGGGTCATGGGTTCGGTAGCGCCGGCGCCGGCGACCGCCGCGGGTGCCGGGGCACGAACGGCACCCGCGGGTCCTGGTCGATGTTCTCCCACCGGGTCCGCAGCTCGGCGAGGGTGGGGTCCTCGCGAGCCTGCAGAGTGCGCTCCGGCGCCGGCCCGGCCAGGACGTTCAGGTAGTACAGGTCGTGGCCGTGTGCCGCCACCGTCGTGTGATACCCCCATGGGATGAGGCAGATGTCGCCGTCACGAATGGTCTCATCCAGCTCGAAGTCCCGCTCGGGGCTGTACACCCGCTGAATCGCCCATCCGTTGCCCGGATCCCGCAGACGGTAGTAGTAGGTCTCCTCCAGTTGCGCCTCGCCCGGCACGTCGTGCTCGTGCTTGTGCGGCGGGAAACTGGACCAGTTCCCACCCGGCGTCCACACCTCCACCACGTGCAACCGGTCGGCCGGGAACGCCGGCGGCATCACGGTGGACACCTGACGGGTGGCATTGCCAGCACCGCGACTTTCAACCGACAGGTCATCGGGCGTCACCAGCACCAGACTGTGGCGGGTGGCGGCCGGCGCGGACGCGATCGCGAGCTCGGCGGCGCCCGTGCTGGTAATCGTCGCCGCCGAGTCCCGCGGCACATACAGGCAGTAGCCCAGCCCGTCGAAGACCGTCTCCCGTTCCCCGAAGTCGAGGACCTCGTCTCCGACCCGCGCCTGAAACCGGCCGCCGAGCGCGATCAGCGCCCGCTCGTGGCCGTCAGCGGGCAGCTCAAGACTCCGGGCAGCGTCGAAGCGCACGACCTCGAAGCTGACGAACTGCCATCCGGAGATCTCCGGAGTGGTCTTGCGCCAGTGACCTGCCCTGAGGACCTGTGGGTCAGTCATATGCGTGGACTCCCTTCATGGGCCGGTAGCCCGGCTCATAATATCGTCTGTCGGACTAGCTGTCCATGAGGTGATTGTTGTCAAACGGCCCATGTGGTCATACCCGGGACAAGCCGGGCTTGCACGAGCGGATTTCTGGCTGGTTACAGATCTGCGTCGCACTGTTGTCCATCATCAGTGCCGCGTGTATCGTGTCGCTAATCGGACACCTCGTCCAGTGAGCGATAGATAGGTCCTGCGTTGCGGGACGAAGAGTGAAGGGAGTCGCCGACTGTGAAGATCGGCCTGTACCTGGTCTCGTTGCATGACCGCCCCCTGAGCAGCGCCCTTGACCAGATGGTCGCGTGGGGCATCAGGGACGCCGAGGTCGCCGCGGGCGGGTTCGTGCCCACCCCGCACTGCCCGACCCGTGAACTGGTCGCGAATTCTGACTCCAGGCAGGCCTGGCTCGAGGAGTTCACCCGCCGCGGGGTGCGGATCACCGCACTGAACTGCAACGGCAGTCCGTTGCACCCCGACCCGCGGGTCGGGCCAGTACACCAGCAGGACATTCTCGCGTCCATTCGGCTGGCTGCGCTGATCGGGGTCGACCGGGTGGTGGTGATGCCGGGCGGGCCGGGCAGCGGTCCAGAGGCGACCCGACCGACCTGGTCGGTCGCGCCATGGGAGACCGGCCTGCTTGATGTGCGCGACTACCAGTGGTCGGTCGCGGTGCCGTACTGGACCGAGACGGCGCGTTTCGCCGCCGAGCATGGCGTGCGTTTGTGCCTGGAGATGCATCCGCACACCGTTGTTTACAACACGGCCACCTTGGTGCGGCTGATCGAGCAGACCGGCGCCGACAATCTGGGCGCGAACCTCGACCCCAGCCATCTGTTCTGGCAGGGCATCGACCCGATCGTGGCCATCGGCGAGTTGTCCGGCCGGATCTGGCAGGCGGCGGCGAAGGACACCATCCTGGACGCGGCCTCGATTGCCCGCTACGGCGTGCTGGATGACAGGTTCACGCGTGTCCCGGACGCGGAGCACCCGTATCCCTTGGGGGAGGGCTACAGCATGACGCAGCCGCCGAAGGATGCGCCGTGGCGCTTCGCCAGCGCCGGGCGCGGACACGACAGCGCGTGGTGGGGCGGGTTCATCGCCGCGCTCCAGTCGGCCGGCTACGACGACTCGATCTCAATCGAGCACGAGGACTGGGACCTTCCCCCTGCGGACGGCATCCCCTACGCCGCTGCCACGCTGTCCGCCGCCATCGCCGGCTCAGCGGCCGCGTGATCGAGAACCAGGAGGCAGCACCATGCATCTGACCGACGACGACACCCCCGAGTTGCGGATCGCGATGATCGGCGGCGGGCTGATGGCCAAGTCGCATGCGCTGGCGTACCGCAACGTTCAGGCCGTCTACGGCTCGGTTCCGCTGCGACCCGCGCTGTCGCTGCTGGTTGACGCGAGCGAGGAGCTGGCCTCTGCCACCGCCCGGTCGCTCGGCTTCCAGCGGTGGGGCACCGACTGGCGCGAGGCGGTCAATGACCCCGACATCGACCTGATCGACATCGTCACCCCGAACTGGCTGCACTACGAGATCGCGATGGCCGCGATCGCGGCCGGAAAGCATGTTTACTGCGAAAAGCCGCTCGCGTTGACCGCCGAGGACGCCCGCCGCATGTACGAGGCTGCCCGCGACGCCCAGGTGGGGACGCTGGTCGGCTTCAACTACCTGTGCAACCCGGGCATCGTTTACGCCAGGCAGCTCCTCGACAGCGGCGCGCTCGGTGACGTCTGGAGCTTCAGAGGCCTCCTCCGCCTCGACGCCAACACCGACCCCGACGTGCCCTTCACCTGGCGGTTCGAACGTGCCCGCTCCGGCAGCGGCGCGCTCGGTGACGTCGGCGCCCACGTCATCTCCCTCGCCCGCGCCCTGGTTGGGCCCATCGCCGAGGTCACCGGCCTCAGCGCCACGGTCATTCCCGACCGGCCGGAGCCGGCCGGCGTATTCGGCTACGGCACCAAGGCAGCCGAAGGCGCGCCGCGGCGCAGGGTCGAAAACGATGACATTACGACTTTCCTGGCCCGGTTCAGCAACGGCGCGGTCGGCACCTTCGAGGCCAGCCGGGTCGCCACCGGCAGTGCCTTCGAGCTCTTCGTCGAGGTGATCGGCAGCAAAGGCGCCGTACGGTTCAGCCAGCAAGACATTTACAAGCTTGAGGTCTTCCTCGCCGAGGGCGACGACCTGCAGCGCGGCTTCCGCGCGGTGGAGCTCGGACCCGGCCACGGAGACTACGGTCACTTCTGGCCCTTCGCCGGGAGCCCGCTGGGCATCCACGAGCTCAAAGTCATCGAAGTACACGAACTGCTGACCGCCCTGGCGGCCGGCCGCGACCCGCGGCCCGGGTTCGAAGAGGGGTGGCGCGTCAGCACTGTGCTGGACGCCGTAGAGGAGTCAGCCTCCACCGGCAAGTGGACGACCATCCCCCACCTGACCTAACGGGTTCTCGTACGGGCCGCGAGCGGTAGTGAAGTCCGCTCCGGCTATCACCCAGTCGAGGTCATCCCGACCTCGGACCTCGTTATCGGCAATCTCATCGCAACCAGGCGTTCCAGGAGGAGCTCATGAGATATCACGGCAAGAGATCACTGACGATCACCAGATGTGCCGCGCTGCTGGCGACTGCGGCAGTGCTCGCCGCGTGCGGCACCAGCAGCACCAGCACTAACAGCAGCGGGAGCAGCACGTCGAGCACAGACTCGACAACGGGGTCGGCCGGATCGACGACAACGAGTTCGTCCCTGACCATTGACATGGTCACCCACGCCAGCCCGGGCGACTCGTTCTGGACCGTGGTGCAGAATGGCGCCGAGGCCGGCGCCGCGGCCATGGGCGTCAAGCTGAACTACGCGGCATCAGGTGGCAACGTTCAAAAACAGGTTCAGTTGATCAGCTCCGCCGCGGCAGGCAAGCCCGCGGCCATCATTACAACCCTGGCTGATCCGACGGCGTTCACGCCGCCCATCAAGGCCGCCGAGGCCGCCGGAGTGCCGGTGTTCACGATCAACTCCGGCACGAGCGTCTACACCACGACCGGATCCCTCGGGCACGTCGGCGAGGACGCCAGCGTCGCCGGGGTGGGCGTGGGCAAGAAGTTCGACTCCCTCGGTGCCAAGCACGTGCTGTGCGTCATCCAAGAGCGCGGGAACGTCGACCTCGAGAACTACTGCGCCGGCCTCAAGAGCGCCTTCTCTGGCCAGTACACCAGCATGTACGTCAATGGCACCACTGACCTTACCGGGACCCAGCAGCAGATCCAGGCAGAACTGGCCAGCAACCCGTCCATCGACGCCGTGTTCACGCTCGACGCGCCCATTGCGCCGCTCGCCGTGGCCGCCGCGGCAGCGATCAACCGCAAGGTCACGGTCGGCACCTGGACACTGTCGGCGCAGGTCCTCCAGGATATCGAGTCTGGCCAGATCGCCTTCGCCGAAGACCAGCAGCCCTACCTGCAGGGGTACTTGTCGGTCGTCATCGCGGTGGAGTACGCCAAGGACGGCATCCGGCCAAGCAGCGCCGTGCTGACCGGCCCGAACTTTGTCACCAAGGCGAACGCCGCCCAGGTCGTGGCGTTGAGCGCGAAGGGAATGCGGTGACCCCATGAACGCAGCGAACAACCCGCTCGTCAAACTGGACTCAGCGCTGACGGAAGGCAAGCCCGTCGAGCAAGCCGAACGCGGGGAGCGAAGCGACGTGCGCCGGGCGAAGAGCGGCGTTGTTCGCACCGTCGTCGGCCGCCCCGGTTTCGGGGCGGTCGCCGGCATCATCCTGGTCTTTCTGTTCTTCGCCATAGGCACCAGGTCGTTCACCGAGCCGGGGGCCGTCTCGACCTGGCTCGCGCCTTCCTCGCTGATCGGACTGTCCGCCATCCCGGTCGCCCTGCTTATGATCGGCGGCGAGTTCGACCTTTCGGCCGGCGTGATGATCGGCTCCACCTCGCTGGTCACTGGCCTGCTCTGCACCAAGCTGAACTGGAACATCTGGCCTGCCCTGCTGGTGTCCCTAGTGTTCGCGGTCGGGATCGGTCTGTTCAACGGGCTGCTGGTTTCCCGTACCGGCCTGCCGAGCTTCATCGTCACCCTCGGCTCGTTCTTCATCCTCCAAGGCCTCAACACCGGAATCACCCAGCTGCTCACGGGCAACGTCCTGGTCACCGGCGTCAACCTGGCGCCGGGGTTCAGCGTACTGAAGGACATCACCGGGAGCAGCTTCACCGTCGACGGGGTAGCGATCCAGATCTCGATCGTGTGGTGGATCGTCTTCACCGCCATCGGCGCGGTCATCTTGAGTCGCACCGCGATCGGCAACTGGATCATGAGCGTCGGCGGTGACGCCGCCGCCTCCCGGGGCATGGGCGTGCCCGTCGGCCGGGTCAAGGTCGGGCTGTTCACCGCGAGCTCCGTGACGGCCTGGTTCGTCGGCTGCATCACCATCTCACAGCTGGGCACGGTCACTACCAACCAAGGCGTTGGGCAGGAGCTCGTCTTCATCATCGCCGCCGTGGTCGGTGGCTGCCTGCTCACCGGCGGTTACGGATCAGTCGTCGGCGCATCCGCCGCTGCCCTGATCTTCGGCATGGTGCAGGTCGGCATCTTCTACAAGGGCTGGAACAGCACCTTCTACTACGCCTTCCTCGGCGCCGTGCTGCTGGCGGCGGTCATCGTCAACATCATCATCCGCAAACGACTGGAGGCCAGCCGATGACCGCCGAGACCAACACTGAGGCGATCACCCCAGCGCCCGTGCCCGTCCTCGAAGCCCGCGACATCGTCAAGTCCTTCGGCATCGTCAGGTCGCTCACCGGGGTCACCGTCAAGGGCTACGCCGGCAAGGTCACCTGCATTCTCGGCGACAACGGCGCAGGCAAGTCGACCCTCATCAAGACCCTCGCCGGGTTCCACGCCCCCGACTCTGGCGGCCTCTACGTCGACGGCCAGCCGGTCAGCTTCTCGTCTCCGCATCAGGCCCGCGACGCGGGCATCGCCGTCGTCTACCAAGACCTTGCCATGCAGCCGCTCATGCCAGTCTGGCGCAACTTCTTCCTCGGCCACGAACTGAAGAAAGGCATCGGCCCGGTCAAGCTCCTCGACGTCAAACGCTCCAGGGAGATCTGCAAGGCCGAGCTCGCCCGGATGGGCATCGACATCCGCGACGTCAACCAGCCGGTCGGCACCCTCTCCGGCGGGGAACGCCAGTCCGCGGCCACCGCCCGCGCCGTCTACTTCGGCGCCCGGGTTCTCATCCTCGACGAACCCACCTCGGCGCTCGGCGTGCGGCAGGCAGCCATCGTCCTGAAGAACATCCAGCTCGCCCGGCAAGCCGGCCACGCCGTCTTCTTCATCACCCACTCCCCGGCCCACGCCATGCTCGTCGGCGACTCCTTTACCCTCCTCAGCCGGGGCCGCGTCATCGGCCAGCATCAAGCGGGCAAGATCAGCGAAGAACAACTCATCCACGAGATGGCCGGAGGACAAGACCTCGACCGGCTCCGCGAAGACCTCGGCTCGGGCGCGGCGTAGCTCGCGCCATGTCATCCGCCCCAGAGCTACAGCGAGGCGCGCGGTCCCGCCCTATGCGGGTGGGAGTGCTTACCGGCGGCGGCGACTGCCCCGGCCTTAATGCCGTCATCCGTGCGGTGGTGCGCCGGGGAGTCCAGGAGTACGGCCTGGAATTCGTCGGGTTCCGCGACGGCTGGCGCGGGCCGCTCGACGCGGACACGGTACCGCTCGACGTGCCCGCGGTGCGTGGCATCCTGCCACGCGGCGGGACCATCCTCGGGTCGTCGCGGACGAACCCGTTCAAGGAGAGCGGCCCGGGCCGCTCCGGCGCGGAGCGGATCAAGGACAACCTTTCACTGCTCGGCGTGGGCGCGCTCATCGTCATCGGCGGTGAGGACACGCTCGGCGTGGCCGCGCGTCTGCAGGCCGACGGCATTCCCGTCGTGGGCGTGCCCAAGACGATCGACAACGACCTGGGCGCCACGGACTACACGTTCGGCTTCGACACCGCCGTGAACATTGCGACGGAGGCGATCGACCGCTTGCACACGACAGCGGAATCGCACCGCCGGGCGCTCGTCGTCGAGGTGATGGGCCGCCACGCGGGCTGGATCGCCCTGCACGCGGGCATGGCAGGCGGTGCGAACGTCATCCTCATCCCGGAGCGCCCGTTCGAGATCGACAAGGTCTGCGCCTACGTGGAACACCGGTTCCAGACCAGGTACGCGCCGATCGTGGTGGTCGCGGAAGGCGCGCACCCGGTGGACGACGAACTCTCGCTGAGCTCGGGCGCGGTGGACTCGTTCGGCCACGTCAGGCTCGGCGGCGTCGGCCAGTTCCTCGCCGGCGAGATCGAGAAGCGGACCGGCAAGGAGGCCCGCTGCACGGTGCTCGGCCACGTCCAGCGCGGCGGCACGCCGACCGCGTTCGACCGCGTCCTAGCCACCAGGTTCGGGCTGCACGCGGTCCAGGCGGTCCACGAGGAGGCGTTCGGCACCATGGTGGCGCTGCGCGGCACCCAGATCGGCCTGGTCCCGATCGCGGAGGCCACCCGCGAGCTCAAGCTGGTCCCCCCGGACCGCTACTCGGAATCCGAGGTCTTCTTCGGCTGAGGCAGGCGCAGCGCGGGTGACGGCAAGAAACAGTCCCGGCGGCCCCGTCGCGGCGCTGTCGTCGCCGCCTCGCTAGCCCTTCCCGCGGCGGGCGAGCAGGGCGATCATGTCGAAGATCACCGTCGCGGCGGCGAGCGCCGTCACCTCGGCGTGATCGTAGGCCGGGGCTACTTCCACGACGTCGGCGCCGACGAGGTGCAGGCCGGTCAGGCCGCGCAGCACGCGGAGCAGTTCCCGGCTGGTCAGCCCGCCGACTTCCGGGGTGCCTGTGCCCGGCGCGAAGGACGGGTCGAGCACGTCGATGTCGACCGACAGGTACACGGGCAGGTCCCCGGCGCGTTCGGTGATCGCCTCGATCGTGCCGCCGATGCCCAGGTCGTCGATGTCGCTGGCGCGGATGGTACGGAACCCGAACCGCTTGTCGTCGGCGAGGTCCGCGTGGCCGTAGACGGGACCGCGGATCCCGACATGGATCGAGTGGTCCTCGATCAGCAGGTTTTCCTCAAAGGCGCGCCGGAACATCGTGCCGTGCGTGACGGGCGCGTCGAAGTAGGTGTCCCACGTGTCAAGGTGCGCGTCGAAGTGGACGAGCGCGACCGGGCCGTGCGCCCGGGCCACCGAGCGGAGCATGGGCAGCGCCACCGTGTGGTCCCCGCCGATCGCGATGACCGTGCGGCCCCCGCCCATGAGGTCGCCTGCGTGCGCGGCGATCTGCGCGACCGCGCCTTCAATGGAGAAAGGGGTTACGGGAACGTCGCCGGCGTCGGCCACCTGGATCAGGCCGAACGGCGCGCAGTCCAGCTCTACGTGATGCCCAGGCCGCAGGTGCCGCGACGCCTGACGGACGGCCATCGGCCCGAACCGCGCGCCCGGCCGGTAGGAGGTCCCGTTGTCGAAGGGAACCCCGAGCACCGCGACGTCGTAGTCGGTGACCCGGTCGATCTCGGGCAGCCGGGCGAAGGTGGCGGCGCCGGCGAAGCGCGGCATGACCCGGCCGTCGACCGGCCCGATGACGTCACTCATGAAAGGCAACTCCTTTTTGATTCCGAACGAGTTCGTGCGCCGCCACCCGGGCCATGCGCTGCCCCAAGGATGCTGGCCGCTAAATCAATCGGCGGCTTCCGCCGTTGATGCGGGCTGCCGCCGCCCCGCTGTTTCCCCGTGTGGCGTTGGGCCGGCGATAGCCGGCCCAACGCCACACGCGCGGCGGCAGCCAGCGCGGTCAGGCGCGGGTTCTCGTGACTCCGCCGGTGGGCTGCAGCACTTGCCCCACGAAGCCGGTGGCCCCCGGGCCAGCCAGGAAGGAGATCGCGGCGGCGATGTCGTCGGTCGTCGCGAGTTGCCCGACGGGGACGAGGTCGCGGTAGCGCTGCCGCATCTCTTCCAGCGAGATGCCCGCGTCCGCGGCGTCCACCAGCAACTGCTCGGTGTCGATGAACGCGGGCGCGATCGCGTTGGCCAGGATGCCGTCAGGCCCGAGTTCCCGGCCCAGGCCCTTGGTCAACGCGATGAGCCCGGACTTGGACGCCGCGTAAGCGGTGGCGTTCTGGTGACCGATCACGCCCCAGCCCGAGGCGATGACGATGATGCGGCCGTGCCCGAGGGCCCGCATGCCGCCGATGACCGCCTGGATCAGCCGGAAGTGCCCGGACAGGTTCACCTCGACCTGCCGCCACCAGCGCGCCGGGTCGGCATCGAGGAAGGGGCTCATGGCCATGTCGGCGGCGTTCGCGACGAGGACCTGCACGGGGCCGAGCGCCTTGTCCACCTCCGCTACCATCGCCGCGGTCGCTTCCTGGTCGGCGATGTCACCAGGGACCGCGACGCCGCCGATCTCCTCGGCGAGTTCGCGGAGCCGCCGCTCCCCGGCGATGTCGTTGACCGCGACCCGGTGGCCGTCGGCCGCGAGCCGCCGTGCCGCTGCCCCGCCGACGCCCCCGGCGGCCCCGGTGACCAGCGCGACTGGTGCGTCGCCCATGTCTCAGATCACCGCCCCGGCGTTGGGCGAGAGCACTTCCCCGCAGTACATGGCGCCCTCCGTGGCCAGGTAGTAGACGGTGCTCGCGACCTCTTCCGGTTTCACCAGGCGGCGCAGCGGCAGGGTCGCCAGGTAGCCGCGCTCGCGCCACAGCGAGTCCGGCGCGAGCAGCGGGGTGTCCGTCGGACCGGGCGCGACGGCGTTGACCCGGATGCCGGTACCGGCGACCTCCAGGGCCAGGGACTTAACGAGGCCGAGGACCGCGCCCTTGGCCGCGACGTAGTGCAGGTCGGTCGCGCTGCCCGCCAGCGCTAGCTCGGAGGAGATGGCGATCAGGCCGCCGGTGCGGCGCCGCAGCAGGTGGGGCAGGGCGGCGTGGAACGCGTTCACCGTGCCGCCGAGGATGACCGCGAGCATCCGGTCCCACTGCGCCCGGGTGATCTCGGCGACGTCGATGCCCTCCTCGTAGTAGCCCGCCGCCGTGACCACAAGGTCCAGCCGGCCGAAGCGGTCCGCCGCGGCGTCGACCGCCGCACGGACGCGGCCGGCATCGGCCACGTCCAGGCGCACGGGCAGGTCGGTATCGGAATCGTTCAGGTCGAGGCCGGCGGTCCGCCAGCCGGCGGTCCGCAGCAATCGCGCGCAGGCGGCGCCGATGCCGCTGGCCGCCCCGGTGATGACCGCGACGGATGCGCCCGTCACTCCGACTCCGCGCCGGGGAACACGCGCCAGCAGAGCAGGCCGCCGACAAGGCCGAGCACGCCCGTCATGATCAGCACGCCCCAGTTCAGGTACCAGTCGGCATAGACGGCCCGCGGCCACACGAGGTTGATGATCTCGGCGGTGAGCCAGACGGCGGCCACGCCGGCCACGATCCCGATCCACCGCTCGCCCCAGGTGCCTGACAGGTCGATGCTCCGGCGCAGCCGGCGGTAGGCCAGGCCCACGATCGGCATGTAGTAGGACAGGATGAAGCCGAACGAGGCGAACGACACCAGCAGCGCGAATGCCTTGGTCGTGCCGAAGAAGACCAGCACGCACGCCACGACGAACGTCAGGCCGATCGCGTACCTGGGCACGGCTTCCCGGCCCGACAGCCTGCCGAGCAGCGCGCTGCCTGGCAGCGCCTTGTCCCTGGCGCTGGCCCAGATCGCCCGGCTGACCGCGGTCTGCACGGCGATCATGCTGGAGGCGAAGCCCACCACGAGCATGACCAGCGTGACCCGGCCCGCCGCCGAGCCGAAGCTGTGCTCGAGCGTGGTCGCGATCGGGTTGGTGTCCTTGCCCGACAGCACGGCGGGCAGGTCGGGGATCGCCAGCACCAGGCCGAGGGCCGCCAGGATGACCAGCACGCCGCAGGAGGTCAGGGCCAGCATGAGGGCCTTGGGCACCGCGCGGTGCGCGTCGTTGACTTCCTCCCCGACCGAGGCCGACGCCTCGAAGCCGATGAACGAGTAGGCGATGTACGCCACCGGCAACAGGAACGCGCTGATCAGCCAGTGCGGGCCGTGCGCGGTGCCGCCGCCGCTGAAGATCACCGACAGCGAGTTCACCCGGTGGAAGATGAGCAGCGCGATGCCGATGCCGGCCGAGGCGATGAGCTCGCATGCAAGCGCGATGTAAATCAGCGTCTTGAGCACCCGGCCGCCGAACAGGTTCACCGTCGTGCCGAAGACCAGGACGGCCACCGCGACCAGTTCCGTCGTCAGCTGGGCGGGCGCGTTGTCGCCGAAGGCGCCAAGCAGGTACGGTGACGCGGCGAGCGCCAGCACGACGATCGCCAGGGTCAGCCCCCACATGTACGCCCAGCCGGTGAGCCAGCCGAACCGGCGGCCGATCAGTTCCCGCGACCACGCGTACACGCTGCCCTGCAGCGGCCAGCGTGATGCCAGGTTGCCGAAGACGCCGCAGACGAACAACTGGCCGATGAGGACGAGCGGGAACGCCCAGAGAAACGCCGGGCCCGCGGCGACGATGCCGATGGCGAACACGGTGTAGATGCCGACGATCGGCGACAGGTCGGCGAAGGACAGGGCGAACGCCGAGCGCAGGCCGAACTCCTTCACCGGTTTGCGGGTCTGCGGGCTCTCATCAACGGGGATAGTGGTCTCGGTCACGGCGTGCGCTCCTCGGCGGTCACCCAGTAGGCGTCGGGCGGAAGTTGGGGCTGCGGGCAGGACCGGGGCGTCAGCCCCAGCGACATCGTGTGCCTGGCGACCTCGCCGACCGTGGTGATCCACAGGCCGGGCAGCGCCTTCATGCGCTCGATCAACGTGGACAGGGCCTCCGCCCGGGACGGGCGGCCGGTCAGGAAGGGATGGCAGCACAGCGTGAAGACGGCCCCGAGGCGGTGCAGCGCTTCGAGTTCCAGGGTCCACATCTCAAGGGCCTTGAGCGGGCTCTCGATCACCCCGGAGCCGATCAGGCCGGGCAGGAAGGCGTACTGCTCCCAGTCGTCAAGCCCCCACGAGACGGGCACCTCGGCGAGCACCTGGCCGCCGTCGACCGACAGCGGGTACGGGTGGTCGGAGTCCATCAGGCTGGAGTCGTACTGGAAGCCGCGCTCGGCCAGCAGCGCGGGCGTGTGGTAGTTCATCTCCCACATGGGCGCGCGGTAGCCGGCCGGGCGAACCCCCGCGACGTCCCACAGGGCCTTGAGGCCGAGGTCGAGCATGGCCGCCTCGGTCTTCACGTCCATGCCGATCGTGTTTTCGTGAAAGTAGCTGTGGTGGGCGATCTCATGGCCCGCCTCGGCGATGGCGCGGACCACCGACGGGTAGCGGTGCGCGGTGTAGCCGGGTACGAAGAACGTCGCCCGCACGCCGTGCCGCTCAAGCAGTCCGAGGATGCGGGGCACCCCGACCAGCGGGCCGTATGACTGGTGGCTCATCGGGGACATCCGGCCGATGGATGAACGGTCGGCGCTGAGCACCGCCGACTCCGCGTCGATGTCGAAGGTGAGGCAGGCAGCGGCCTTGATCCCGGCGGGCCACGTAACCGGCGCCGGGGGAATGGCGCTGCTTCTGAGTTCCTTGTCTGGCAAGCGGTCGCCTCCTTTCGCTAGGGAAAGGATTGACGGGGCGCAGCACAAGGGGAATGCGACCAGAGGCAAAGACCGCGCGCGTGATTCATACTGAGGTATGAGGAAAACGTCCTGGCCTGGGAATGTTTCGTATGTGTGAACGACCATGACGATAACGGTTCGCGATCTCGTGCGGCTGCCGCACCTGCGGTTCACGGTGGTCGCAGGTGTTGGGGGCCTCGATCACGAGGTGACCTGGGTGCACACCTCTGACCTGCCGGAGCCGTGGAAGTGGCACGGTGCGGGGGAACTGCTGCTCACCAACACCGTCGGATTGGCCGCGGGGGAGCCTGAGCAAGTCCAGTTCGTCGAGCGCCTGTCCGAGTGCGGGGCGAGCGGGCTGGGGGTCGGGCTTGGCCTGTCCGGCCCTTCGCTGCTTGAAGGCGCGCTCCGCCGAGCCGATGAGCTGGCGCTGCCGCTGCTGACCGTCCCGCTGAGCACTCCGTTCACGGCCGTCGTCCGCGCGGTCGCCGACGCGAACTCCCGCGAGGAGTCCAAGCAGCTGTGGCGGGTGTCTCGGCTCTACGAGCTGCTGCGCACGTCGGTCGCGGCGGGCAACTCCGGTCCTGAGCTGTTCCGTAAGCTCGGCGACGAGCTCGGTGTGCGGCTGTCGGTCGTGGACCCGGCGACCGGGCACTCGCTGTTCGGCGACGGGGAATGCGGCTATGCGGCCGAGCTGGCCGCCGGCTACGCGTCCCACGGCAACGAGCTCCCCGCGATGCTCCCGCTGCGAAGCGCGGCCCCGCGCGCCGAGCCTGGAACGGTCTCCGCCGTCGCGGTCGCGATGCCGGGCGAGCATCCCGCGGCGCTCGTCGTCGAGTTCACCGACGGCCAGCTCCCGGGCACAGTCCTGCTGCACCACGTCGCGGTGGGCGGCGCCCTGGAACTGGCCAGGCTCACCGAAGCCCAGGAACGGGAACGGCGGCTTGGCGCGAACCTGCTGACCCGGCTGCTCGAGCGGCGCATCGACCCGCAGGCGGCGCAGCTCCAGTTGGCGGAGCTCGGCCTTGACCTGGCCGAGTGCGTGCTCATCGCCGCGCAGGCCGCCGGGGAAGGGACTCCGGTGCACCGCCGCCTCGCCGCGGCCCGCGTGCCGCACGCCGTGCTGCACCTCGACCGCGCCGTGTACCTGCTGCTGCCGGCCCCGTCCGCGGCGACGGCCCTAGCCGCCGAGACCTGGCCAAGCCCCGCCGACGGCCCGGCCGGCCTCGGGGTCAGCGACCGGATCGCGGTGCCCAGCCGGGTAGCGGACGCAGTGCAGGAGGCCCGCTGGGCGCTCGCGGTCGCTACCGCCAGCGGCCAGCGGACCGTCCACTACGGGGACGAGTCGATGACCTTGCCGCCCCGCACCCCGGCGGAGGCCCGGGTCCTGGTGACCCGCATCCTGGCCCCGCTGATCAGGCACGATGCCCAGCATGGGACCGACTACGTCGCTACGCTGCGGGTCTTCCTCCAAGCCGACCGGTCGTGGCGGGACGCCGCGGCGGAACTGCACGTCCACCGGCAGACCCTCGGCTACCGGCTGCGGAAGATCGAACAGCTCACCGGCCGGGGGATCAGCCGCACCGATCACATCGCCCAGTGGTGGCTGGCGTTGCGCGCCCGTGACCTGCTCGCGGGCCAGCCAGGGAACCGCTGACGCGCGCCGCGGCTCCCTCAGTCCCCTGCCGGGTGCCAGTCGACCGGCGGCGGGAGCGAGCCCTGTTTGATGATGTTGGCGTACACGCTTTCCAGTGCCTCGCTGAGCGGTCCCACGAGGTCCTCCGGCAGCCCGCCGAAGAACAGGCGCCGGACGAGGTCGACGTGCCCTGGCGCCGCCTCCGCCAGGGCCTGCCGCCCCTGGGCGGTCAGGGTCACCTCGGTGACCCGCCGGTCGGCGGCGGACAGGCCGCACGTCACCAGGCCCCTGGTGCTCATCCGCCGCACGTGGTGGGATACCCGGCTGCGCTCCCAGCCGATATGGGCGGCGAGCACGGTGATCGGCATCCGCCCCCCGTCGGCGACGCTCAGCGCCGTCAGTACGTCGTAGTCGGGCAGCGACAAGCCGCTGTCGGCGAGAAGCTGGCGGTTCATCTCGTACGCCAGGCGCAGCTGGACCCGGATATAGGCCAGCCACACCCGCTGCTGGCGCTCGTCGAGCCATCCGCCGGCGGGCACCGGCCCGGCCTTGCCGTTACGTGACATATCACCCGAGCTTACCTGCCCGCGGCCACCGCGCGCCCGCGCTTCCCGGCATCCTCATCCGAAAGTCACCCTGACCAGGAGGACAAGCTTCAGGCGGCGTGTGACGGGTGGCTGGCCTGGCCGCCGTCGCGCCGCCCGCGTTACTCGAGGGTGAGGATGATGCGCTCGTGGACGTTGCCGCTTTCCAGCTGGCGGTGGGCCTCGGCGGCCTGCCGCATGGGCATGGTCTTGTGCGCGCGCAGCCGGAGCCGGCCCTGGGCCAGCAGGGCCATCGTCTCATCCAGGGCACCGGGAGCACGGTCGGGCGTGGGTTCGGAGAGCGTGACGCCGAAGTCGGCGGCGGCCGGGTCGGACAAGGTAATGACCCGCTCGGGTCCGCCGGCCAGGGCGACCGCGTCGGCCAGGACGCCCTGGCCGGCCGCGTCGAACACGGCGTCCACCGCGCCAAGCGCGCGGACCCGGTCGGCCAGGCCCGTGCCGTACCGCACCGGCGTCGCTCCCAGCTCGCGGGCGAGCGTTTCGTCGTGCTCGCCGACCGCGCTGAGCACCTTAATCCCCTGGGCGACCGCGAGCTGCGTCGCGATGACGCCGACGGATCCGCCGCCGCCGAACAGCAGCAGCGTCTCACCGCCTTTGACGTTCAGCTGCCGCAGGACGCCGGCGGCCGCCTCGGCCGAGCTAGGCAGCGCGGCGGCGTCGATCCACGAGACGGTATCGGGCTTGCGGGTCCAGATCGACGCCGCCGCGTACTCGGCGTAGCCGCCAAGGCCGAACAGCAGCGCCGTGACGGCGTCGCCTGCGGACGTGCCGGCCACGCCGGGACCGACCGCGTCGACGGTGCCCGCCGCCTCGAAGCCGAGCACGGCGTCCGGTGGCAGCGGGATCTCCTTGAGGTAGCCGGCCCGCAGGGCGAGATCGGTCGGGCTGATGCCGGCCGCCTTGACCTTGATCCTGATCTGTCCCTCGCCCGGCTCGGTCAGGGCGACCTCGGCCCACTTCAGCACCTCAGGCGGTCCGTATCCGGTCATCACAACCGCGTTTGGCATGGCAGTTCCTCCTTTTTGGCCGCGGCCTCGGTATGGCCGCGAACGTAACTTCAGCGTGGTCGTTGTGCGCCGTTCCCCGCTCCATCGATCGCGCCGTGCGACGGCGCCGGCTGGGACTCCCCGGCCGCGGTGCTGCCCGCGGTCGTGCGGTCGGCGGGGACCGTATCGACAGCGGGCGCCGGCGCGGCGCCGATGGCCGCTCCAGCGCGGCCAAGCAGGGTCAGCGCGCCCAGGGCGGCGAAGACGGCGGCGACGATCAGCGCGCCACCGGGACCTTCGGCGTCGTAGACGAGCCCGCCGACCGCCGATCCGGCGGCCAGGGAACCTTGCAGCGCGGAGACGAACAGGGCGAGGCCGCCCTCGACGTCGGCGGGCATCGCCTGAGCCATCCAGCTCTGTGCGGCCACCGGGACCGCCCCGTAGCCCAGGCCCCAGACGGCCACCAGCGCGATAATCAGCGGGCGCGCGCCGGTGACCGCCGCGAGCAGCAGGGTGCTGCAGGCGATCAGCAGGCCCGCGCCCATCAGCGTGGCCCGCAGGTGAGCGCGCACGGTGACGCCGGCGGCGAAGTTGGCGGCCGCGCCGGCCAGGCCGAACCCGAGCAGCACCAGCGTGATGGCGCCGGCCCCCAGGCCGGCCCTTGTGTGCAGCAGCGGCCCGATGTAGGTGTAGGCGGCGAAGTTGGCGAAGAACATCGCCCCCGCGGCGATCAGGCCGATCCGCGAGACCGGCCGCGTGACCACGGTCAGCAGCGACCTGGGCCGGACCCGGCCGCCCGCGCCAAGCCGCGGCACCGCGGCCAGCTGGGCGGCCATCGCGATCACCGCGAAGACGGCCGCGACCGCGAACGCGGCCCGCCACGTGGTCAGCGTGCCGATCAGCGAGCCCGCCGGCAGGCTGGCCACGGTCGCGATGAAGATCCCCGAGCTGACAACCGCCACCGCCGTGCCCCGGGCCCGCGCGCTGACCAGGGTGATCGCGGCCCCGGCGCCGAACACCCAGAACCCGCCCACGCAGACGCCAAGCACGGCGCGGGCCGCGAGCATTACCCCGATGCCCGGCGCGAGGCCGCCGATCACGTCGGAGACCAGGACCAGCGCGCTCAGGCCCACCAGCACGGCACGCCGCTCCAGCCGGGCCGAGCACAGCGTCAGCACCGGGGCGGCCACCGCGGCGGCGACGGCCGGGACGACCACCATCAGCCCGCCGGTCCCGACCGAGACGTGCAGATGCCCGCTGATGTCCGTGAGCAGGCCGACCGGGACCAGCTCAGAGAACACCAGCGCGAACGTTCCAAGCGCGATCGCGACCACCGCGGGCCAGGCGTCGCGCTCCCCGGCACTTGCCCGGGCGCCGATGCGGCAGGCCAGGTGCGCGGGCACGATCCGGTGAACCACTGCGCCCAAGCGCCCGGGTGTCACCGGGCGCGCCGGCCTGGTGGCCTGGCCGCCTCCAGACGTGACGGCGCCAGTCCCCGCTTCGCTAGATCGCGGTTGCGCTTTTGTCATATCCAGGCTCCCGATGCCGATGGTCACAGACCCAGGTCTGCTGTCCTTCGTGTGGGAGGTCTGCACCGGACCCCCGTGATTCGCCTCGTTGACCGCACGTGTCCCGGCCCCCGCGGGCCGGTCACCTGCGCCTCCTCCCAACATACGTGATACATCACGTAATTAGCAACAAGACATGTCACGTAATTGGCGGCTGGGGAGGCGGACGCGTCGACTGGTCGCCCCCGGCACCGTCCTGCGCTGGCACCGCCGCCTGGTTACCCGAACACGGCCGGACCCGCTCACCGCCCCGCGGCGCCTGATCCCAATCGACTGGTGAACTGGTTCGTGTCGAAATAGTCGCGCCAGGCGTTGATCATGCCGCCGCGGATCTCGAAGGTTCCCATGACGGGTAGCTCGAACGACCGGTCGGAAAGTTTGAAGACGTCAATCCGCTCGGTCATCACGACGGGGCCATTGGCCGCGATATGGACCAGCCGGAACTCAATTGACTCGATACCTGGCGGTCCCGGGCGGATGAACGAGGCGATGTTGTCGGCGATGGCGTCCCTACCGGTAATGGGAGCGAGCGGGACGTTGTGGTAGACCGCGTCATCAGTGAAGAACGCCGCCAATTCAACTGTGCTGACGTTGTCGGACCACGCAGCGCAGAACCGGCGCACTACATCAATCGGGCTCTCCATGTGGCTCCTCCTTCAACGAGGGTTCGTCCATCAGAGTCAAGCGCGGTAGGCGCACCGTAATCGAGCGCGATTTCGGTTTTCGTGGAAATAATGCAGCAAATAAGCTGCGGAATTACCACGATCATGGGCCGGGCCGCGATGGCGCCCGGACAAACCGGACGGAACGGGCAGGCGCGGTCAGCCACTTTTCATAACCGTTTCCTTTCATGAGCGCCTGCGGTTTTGTTTGTACCCTCCGACCCGACTGAATAGGTCCAAGCAACTCAGATACGTGATATGTCACCTGACATTAGGTGACCTGTCACCTAATGTCAACGGCTACGGACCGGTCAACCGCTGCGGACCGGTCAACCGTGCGCCGTGCCAGTGGTCCTGGCCGCGGAAATCAGTAGGGACTACTGAGGGCTGCCCGGCTTCGCTGTGGCCGACTGTAGCTATGCAGACGCCGCTACGAGCAAGGAAGCAGAGGGCACAGCAATGACTGGACGAGTTGAGGGCAAGGTCGCGTTCGTCACCGGCGCGGCACGCGGCCAGGGCCGCAGCCACGCGATCCGGCTAGCGCAGGAGGGCGCGGACATCATCGCGGTGGACCTCTGCGACCAGGTCGCCTCGGTGCCGTATCCCATGGCGACCCCGGACGACCTGGCCGAGACGGTCAAGGAGGTCGAGGCGCTGGACCGGCGGATCGTCGCCACCCAGGCCGACGTGCGAGACTACGCCGCGCTGAAGCAGGCCCTGGACGACGGAGTCGCCCAGCTGGGCCGGCTCGACATCGTCTGCTCCAACGCCGGCATCGCCTCCTTCGGCCAGGCCGCCGAACTGGCCGAGACCACCTGGCAGGACATGATCGACATCCAGCTGACCGGAATGTGGCACGCCTGCAAGGCGGCCATCCCGCACCTGATCGCCGGCGGCCGCGGCGGGTCGATCGTGATCACCAGCTCTACGGCCGGGCTGAAGGGGTTCCAGAACCTGGCCCATTACGTGTCGGCCAAGCACGGGGTGGTCGGCCTGATGCGCACCCTGGCGCTGGAGCTGGCCCCGCACTCCATCCGGGTCAACACGGTGCATCCCACCAGCGTCAACACCGACATGATCAACAACGAGGCCACCTACCGGCTCTTCGTGCCCAGCGCCGCCAATCCCACCCCTGAGCAGTTCGCCGAGGCCTCCCAGGCCACCAACGCGCTGCCGGTCCCGTGGGTGGAGCCGACGGACATCTCCAATGCGGTGCTGTTCCTGGCCTCGGACGAGGCCAGGTACGTCACCGGCGTCACCTTCCCGGTCGACGCCGGGTTCACGCTGAAGTAGATCAGCGATCAGCCGTTGAAGGAGACTGGCGATGAGAATCTTCCGGCACGACCTCACCCCGGTTGAGCGCGCCCCCGGGACGGTGTGGGAGGACGAGCCCGGGGCGAGCATGGACCTCTGGGTTCCGTGTGACAGATGCCGCGTCGCGGAGGCGCAGGTAGAAGTGATCACGGACGCGGGCCCGGTCTTCTTCTGCCAGCACCACTATGTGGAGCATCGCGACGCGATCCTTGCCGCTGGTTATCCGACTCGAGCGTGGCGGCCAGGCCGGTTCCCGCAGCTAAGTCCGTAAGCGAGCGTGACCAAGCCAGGTGAGGAGCACTAATGACGGACCTCCGGGGTGCACGCGGTGAGCCCGGCGTGATCCCGTGAAGCACGTCTTCGACGTCCTCCGGCCTGGTGCCCCCGGGCGGCCTGGATTCGCCCCGGTTAGGCTTAGGCGTGGACAAGTGGCCGCTTGCCGGCCGGGACGAAGAGCTTTCTCGGCTGTCTGCCGCTGTGGTCTCCCGGCGGGGGGCGGTGATCACCGGCGCTGCCGGGGTAGGTAAGACGACCCTGGCCATGACCGGGCTGCGGTTGGCGGAACAGCGGGGGATGTCGGTGGCCAGGACGGCCGCTACCTGGGCCTCGCGGGGGCTGCCATTCGGGGCGCTGGCTCCGATCCTGCCGCCTGATCCCCATGCTGCTGGCCTGGCCCGGGAGGACCTCAGTGAGCTGCTGCGGCGCTACGGGCGGGCGGTGGCCGGGCGGGGCAGGGGACAGCCGCTGGTGGTATTCGTGGATGACGCGCATCTGCTGGACGGCGGGTCGGCGACGCTGGTGCACCAGCTGGCCCTCACCCGGGCGGCGACGGTCCTGGTCACCGTCCGCTTGGGTGAGGCGGCGCCGGACCCGGTGGTGGCGTTGTGGAAGGACGGCCCGGCCGAGCGGATCGAGCTGGGCGTCCTGGACGACGTGGCGATCGAGGACCTGCTGGTCAAGGTGCTCACCGGCCCGGTGGACGCGGCGGCGGTGCGGCAGCTGGCCGATCGCTGCGGCGGTAACCCGATGGCATTGCGGGAGCTGGTAAGCGGGGCGCTTGATAGTGGAGCGCTGGCCGCCGAGGGCGGTCTCTGGCGTCTTCGCGGCAGCTTGCGCCCCACGGCCCGGCTGGTCGACCTGGTCGCGCTGCGGCTGGGTGACCTGTCCGATGCCGAGCGGGCCGTGCTGGAGCTGGCCGCCGTGGGTGAACCACTCGGCCAGCGCGAGCTCGCGCAGCTGGCTGATCTGGCCGCCGTGGAAGGCCTCGAGCGTAAGGGCCTTCTCACCAGCCGGATGGATGGCAGGCGGCTCCAGGTGCGGCTGGCCCATCCCGTCTACGGGGACGTGGTCCGCGCCGGGATCAGCGCGCTGCGGGAGCGGGGAATCGCCCAGTCGCTGGCTGAGGTGATCGAGGCGGCTGGCGGGCGGCGGCGGGAGGATACCTTGCGGCTGGCGTCGCTGCGGCTGGCCGGCGGCGGCGGCAGTGCCGGTCTCCTAGCGGCGGGCGCGCTCGCCCCCCGGGCCCGCCCCGACCCT
>Ga0210389_10000977_pt1 | contig 24134 bp, 15 predicted proteins | sample IncBWH28OmetaG_FD_160127 | JGI IMG/M metagenome (GOLD analysis project Ga0210389, IMG submission 160127) | Forest soil microbial communities from Barre Woods Harvard Forest LTER site, Petersham, Massachusetts, United States - Inc-BW-H-28-O ...
CACGCAGGGCGTCGACGGCTGGGTGTCCATGGAAGTGTCGCCGCTGCTGGCCAACGACACGCAAGGCACCATTGACGCGGCGCTGCGAATTCACCGCCAAGCGAACCGCCCCAATCTGTACGTAAAAATCCCGGGAACGCCTGCCGGCGTGCCGGCCATCGAGGCCGCTATTTTCGCCGGCGTTCCGATCAATGTGACTTTGCTGTTTTCGCGTGAGCAATACCTGAAAGTCGCCGACGCCTACATGCGCGCCATCGAGCGCCGCATTGCCGCGGGCCTGGATCCGAAAATCAACTCGGTGGCGTCCGTATTCGTCAGCCGCTGGGATCGCGCCGTCGCGGACAAAGTGCCGCCGGAATTGAGCAATCGCTTGGGCATCGCCATCATGCAGCGCACCTATCGTGCGCATTGCGAATTGATTGCCGCCAAGCGGTGGAAGGATCTGGAGGCCAAGGGTGCGCGCAAGCAACGCATGCTGTGGGCGAGCACCGGCACGAAGGACCCGAAGGCCCCGCCGGGCCTCTATGTCGAGGCGTTGGCTGCTCCGGACTCCATCGACACCATGCCCGAGAAGACGCTGCTGGCGTTCGCCGAGAGCGGCCGGCTCAGGGGCGTCATGGCGAAAGACGGCGGCGATGCAGAGGAAATGCTGGCGCGATTTGCGGGCGCGGGCATCGACGTCGCCGCCCTCGCCGCGCAACTGCAGGTGGATGGCGCCGCATCGTTCGTCAAATCGTGGACCGAACTCATGCAGCGCATACAGGACAAGAGCGCTGCCCTGGCAACCACTTGAGCCCGCGGCTCAATCCCCTCGCCGGCAAACCGGCTCCCGTGGCCTCGCTGGTAAATGTTCCGCGGCTGATCACGGCGTACTACAGCGAGCGGCCGGATCCGGCGATCCCGTCGCAACGGGTCGCCTTCGGTACGTCCGGCCATCGCGGTTCCTCATTCGAGGTAGGCTTCAACGAAGCGCATGTGCTCGCCATCAGCCAGGCCATCTGCGAATTGCGCAAGCAGCAAGGCGTCGATGGACCGTTGTTCATGGGCTTCGACACCCACGCACTATCGGCGCCGGCGTTCGCCAGCGCGATGGAGGTGCTCGCCGCGAATGGCGTCGACGTCATGATCGCGGCGGATGACGAGTACACGCCCACGCCCGCCATCTCGCATGCAATTCTCACCTACAACCGCGGCCGCAGCGCCGGCCTCGCCGACGGCATCGTCATCACGCCCTCGCACAATCCGCCCGACAATGGCGGCTTCAAGTACAACCCGACGAACGGCGGTCCCGCGGATTCGGACATCACCAAATGGATCGAGAACCGCGCCAACGATTTGCTGAAGCCCGGCGCGGCCGGCATCAAGAGAATACCCTACGGCACGGCGCGGCGCGCGGCCACGACGCACTCGCACGACTACGTCAAAAACTATGTTGACGATCTCGGCAACATCTTGAACATGGATGTCATCCGGGACTCCAAAATACGCATCGGCGTCGACCCGCTCGGCGGCGCCGGCGTGCATTATTGGCCGCGGATCGCGGAGCGCTATGCTCTCGACCTTACCGTGGTGAACGACGCAGTCGATCCGACGTTTCGATTCATGACGCTCGATTGGGATGGCAAGATCCGCATGGATCCCTCCTCGTCCTATGCCATGCAGCGGCTCATCCATCTCAAGGATCGCTACGACATCGCCTTTGCCTGCGATACCGACCACGATCGGCACGGGATCGTCACCGCCAGCAGCGGACTGATGCCGCCCAATCACTATCTGGCCACGGCCATCGACTATTTGTTTGAGTTTCGCAGCGGCTGGCGTGCGGATGCCGCGGTGGGCAAGACGGTGGTCAGCAGCGCGATGATCGACCGGGTCGGCCGCCGGCTCAAGCGCGGCGTCTACGAGGTGCCGGTCGGCTTCAAATGGTTCGTGTCCGGGCTCATCGACGGTAAATTGGGATTCGGCGGCGAGGAGAGCGCCGGTGCGTCCTTCAGCCGGATCGACGGCCGCGTGTGGACCACCGACAAGGACGGCATCGTCCCGGCGCTGCTGGCGGCGGAAATCACCGCGCATACCGGCCAAGATCCCGGCACGCGCTACCAGGCGTTGACGCGGGAACTCGGCGCCACGTTTGCCGATCGCATCGATGCGCCCGCCGCGCCGGCGCAAAAGGCAAAACTGGGCAAGCTTGACCGGCAGCAGGTCCGCATCACCGACCTTGCCGGCGAACCGATCGAGCAGATATTGACGGAAGCGCCCGGCAACGGCGCGCCCATCGGCGGGGTGAAAGTGACCTCGCGCGGCGGCTGGTTCGCCGCGCGCCCTTCCGGAACCGAGAATATTTACAAGATCTACGCCGAAAGCTTTCATGACGAGGCGCATTTGCGCCGTCTGATCCGCGAGGCACAGACCATTGTCGATGCGGCGCTCGCGGGCGTTTAGCGGCGAAGTGACTTGGCCGATTCCGACCACATCGCGCTGACGGCCACCGCCAAGCGCCTTCTGCCATGGCTCGTGGCCGTGGGATTTTTCATGGAATCGTTGGACACGACGATTCTCAATACCGCCGTACCGGCCATCGCACAGGCGCTCAATGTGCCGCCGTTGAGCATGAAGGCGGTCCTCGCCAGCTATACCTTGAGTCTGGCGGTCTTCATTCCGATCAGCGGCTGGATGGCCAATCGCTTCGGTACGCGCAAAGTGTTCGCCTCGGCAATCGGCATCTTCACGCTCGGCTCATTCCTCTGCGGCATATCCAACAACATCCATCTGCTGGTGGCATGCCGCATCCTGCAGGGCGGCGGCGGCGCAATGATGCTGCCGGTGGGCCGCATCACCATGGTGCGTACGTTCGCAAAATCGGAGCTCATCAATGCGATGAGCTTCGTCGCCATTCCGGGACTGGTGGGCCCCATGCTCGGGCCGGTCATTGGGGGCGCGATCATCGGTTACTTTCATTGGAGCGTGATTTTTTTCGTCAACATACCGATCGGCCTGCTGGGGCTATACATGGTCCACCGGCACCTGCCGAACTACCGCGAGAAGCGCAACTACCGCCTGGACATCGTCGGGCTGGTCCTGTTCGGTTCAGGGATAGCACTGCTTTCCTATGTACTCGAAGTGTTCGGCGAAACGACGTTGAGCAGCCGGGAGATGTTGGGACTGCTGGGAATTTCAGCCGCCCTGCTCGCCGCCTACGGCCTGCACACCAAACGCACCGCTCATCCGCTGCTGCGGCTGAAGCTCCTCGCAATCCGCACCTTTCGAGTTGCCGTGAGCGGCAATCTGTTCACGCGCCTGGGGATAGGCGGAATCCCGTTTTTGCTGCCGCTGCTGTATCAGGTCGGACTCGGATTCTCCCCGCTGCAATCGGGACTGCTGATCATGCCGCAGGCTTTTGCCGCGATGAGCTTGAAATTGACCATGCCGCTGATTTTGAAGCGGTTCGGCTATCGCACGGTCCTCATCATCAATACCGTTCTGCTCGGCGTCATGATCATGCTGTTCGCCACGATCAATCTCGACACGCCCGTGTGGCTCATCGTCATCATGGCTTTCACCTACGGCTTCCTCACGTCGCTGCAATACACCAGCATGAATACCCTGGCCTACGCCGATGTGGGCGAACACGAAGCGAGCGGCGCGAGCACCATAGCCAGCACGGTGCAACAATTGGCCGTCAGTTTCGGCGTCGCCACGGCCTCGCTCGCCGCCGCCCTGTTCATTCCCGATCGGCTGCGCGCGACCGCGCCGCAGCTGCTGCACGGAATTCACCTCGCCTTGCTGGGCCTTGCGATTCTGACCATTGTGTCCACGCTGGTGTTCGCCCGGCTGCGCGCTCAGGACGGCGCGGCGGTCAGCCGCCATAAGTCCGCCGTGCCTATCTAGGCGCCGGACTCGCGCTTGCGCCGCGCCTCGTAGGCTCTCATGTGCGCATACGCGGTGGCGAGCAGCGGCGATGGCAACGATTTCGATGCGCGCTTCAAGAGGTCGCCCACGATGTGATCCGACTCGATACGGCCATGCTGCTCGATATCGCGCAGCATCGACGCCGTGAAAGCCGAATCGGGTGCCGTGAGAACGCTCAATCCGGCCTTGCTCGCGGCCTCTCGCGGCGCGAACCCGTTCTCGGCGGCAATGGCGGCGCATTCCTGCAGCAACCCCACCGGAATGTCCTGCGCGCCTGCCGCCACGATATCGCCCACCGTGGCGCGCATGAGGCTCGTCGTCGAGGCCGCGGCGGCGATGAACACCCACTTCTCCCACATCTCGTGCAGTATGTTGGCGCTCGAGAGCGCCTCGAATCCGGGCACGTGCAGCGCCGCGGCGACATCGTCGATCGGTTTCCCGCCGCCGCGAGCACCGAACGCGAGGGTATTGAACGTGCCCAATTGGTGAATGCGCCCCTGCGCATCCAAGGTCGACGAAATGCGCGCCAAGCCGCCAAGCACGCGCCGCGCGCCGAATCGCGCATCAAGTACATCGAGGTGGCGCATGCCGTTCAGCAGCGGCAGCACGCGCGAGTCCGGGCCCATGCCCTGGGAGAAATCCTCGATTGAACTCTCCAAGTCGTAGGATTTGCTGCTGACGATGATCAGGCCGTACTCGCCGCTGAGATCTTTCGCGCTCACCAGCTTCGGTGTCGGCAGATTGAGATCGCCCAGCGGGCTCCTGACTACCAAGCCATCGCGGTCGAGCTGCTTGGCCCGCCGCTCCCTGACCAGAAACGTGACATCGCGGCCCGCCGCAATGAGCCGCGCGCCAAAATAGCCGCCGATGGCGCCGGCGCCGACGACCAGAATTCTCACTCTTTTTTGATTTCGTGACCGCCGAACTGGTTGCGCATCGATGCCAGCAGTTTGTCGGTGAAGGAGTCGTTGTCGCGCGAGCGCAGACGTTCGAGCAGCGACAAGGTGATGACGGGAGCCGAGACGCCCAATTCGATGGCATCGGCCACCGTCCAGCGCCCCTCGCCGGAATCGACCACGTAGGGAGCGATGCCGGCCATTGTGGGGTTCTTTTCCAGCGCGGCGGCGGTCAGGTCCAGCAGCCAGGATCGCACCACGCTGCCATAGCGCCAAATTTCGGCGATTTGATGCAGGTCGAGCTTGAATTCCGCCTTGTGCTGCAGGATCGATAAGCCCTCGGCGTATGCCTGCATCAATCCGTATTCGATGCCATTGTGGACCATCTTGGTGTAATGACCCGAGCCCACCGGGCCGACCCGCCCCCAGCCCTGATCCTTGGCCGGCGCCAGCGTCTCGAAAATCGGACGCAGCCGTTCAACCACGGCCTCATCGCCGCCGATCATCAGGCTGTAGCCTTCGGTCAAGCCCCAAATGCCCCCGCTCGTGCCGGAATCGACATATTGAATTTTGCGCGATGCAACCGTCGCCGCCCGACGCTGGGTATCGCGATAATTCGAATTGCCGCCGTCGATGATGGTGTCGCCCGCGGCGAGCAGCGGCATCAGATTCGTGATCGTGCCGTCGGTAATCGCGCCGGCCGGCACCATGAGCCAAATCGTGCGCGGCGCCTTGAGTTTCGCGACCAGCTGCTCGAGCGAGGCGGCGGTTTGCGCACCGTTCTTTTCCAGCAGTGCACGGGCCGCTTCCGCCGGATCGAAGCCCACGACCTTATGGCCGCCGCGCATCAGCCGTTGCGCCATGTTCGCGCCCATACGACCAAGACCGATCATTGCGATTTCCATACTGTTCAACCGTGTTCGCGCGAGCGCACCAGTCCCAAGTATATCGCGGATCAGGGCCGCTTGAGGATGGTCATCACGGCGGGACTTCCTACCGCTTCGAATCGGCCGGTAAAGGTCAGTCCGCCGGTCGCGGGATTCAAATGAAACGAGGTGATCGAATCGCCGCGCTGATTGCAGGAGTAAAGAAATGTCCCGTTCGGATCCAGGCACAAACTTCGGGGCGAGTCGGCGTGCACCCAGGCCTCCGAAATGTTGCGCAATTGGCCATCCGCCGCGACGCCAAAAATCGACACCGCATTGTGCAGGCGATTCGCGACATACAAGAAGCGGCCGTCCGCGGTGATGAGAATTTCAGAAGCAAGATTGCTGCCGGCAAACTTGGGCGGCAAGCTGGGCATGACCTGCTTGAGCTTCATGGCGCCGCGCGATCCGTCGTAGTCGTAGACCGCCACCTTGGCATCATGCTCGTACAGGTTGTAGAACACGCGTCCGTTGGGATGAAATACAAAATGTCGCGGCGCAGAACCCGGGGGTGCCGAGACGACCGGCACCTCGGCGGGCAGCAATCTTCCGGCGCCCGCGTCGAAGCGCCAAATCAACGTGAGATCGAGCCCCGCATCGTTCGCGACGACGAATTGTCCGCTGGGATCGGCCGCAACCATGTGCAGATGGGGACTGTCGTGGTCGCTGACGGCGAACTGTCCCGGCGGATCCATCGCCGCCCGGACATGATGGCGCGGGCCCACGCTTGGCCGCACGTCCGTCGCGTCACCCAGAGCGCCGTCGGATCCCGCCGGAAAAACCGCGACGCTGCCGCCGCCGTAGTTCGCGGCGAACACGAATTTTCCCGACGGATGCACGCTGACGTAGGCCGGCGTGGTACCTCCGGAGCTCACCGCCCCCAGCCGCTTGATCTGCAAACTGTCGTTGTCAATCGCGTACGAGACAATGGCGCCGCTGTGCAGGCCTTGGTAGTTGTCGATCTCGCTGACCGCATACAGCCGGGTTTGCGCCGGATTCAGCGCCAGCCAGGTTGGATTGCGGATGTCATCGATGACTTGCAGCTGGGTGAGCGCCGCGGTGGCCGGATCGATTCGAAATAAATAAATGCCGCCGCCATTCGGCGTATAGGTACCCACGTAGGCATATTGAAAAGCCGGCTGCGCTGCCGCGGCCGCCGCGCCTGCCAGGCGCGGCCAAGCGCTCGGCACGAGCAGCGGTGTTGCCCGCAGCAAATCGCGCCGGGTAATTCTAGACCTCAATAATCCTTACCCCATGAGCGCCGCGCCTTGGCGCTCAATTGTTCAGAAACAGCGTAATGCTCGAAGCCGAAAAAGCAAATGTCGACGCCGTGTATTGCCCCACCGCCGTCATCCCCGTCGCCAGGGTGGTGCCGTTCAATTCCGACTGCAACTGCGTGATGAACGCGCCGTAGCTCTCGAAGCTCTCGACGGTAAACGACGATGCGTGTCCGATCGAATATACCGTGCCGGCCGTACTCGAACTCGTCGCCGGCGTAATTGATGGATTGGATGACAATCCCACCAGGTTGACAATCTCCGATCCGATCTGAATCTCGTGGCGCAAACCGATGCTGCCGTTTGCCACGTCAACGACAATCGAAGAGCTGTCGAAGGAACTGAACGGCGCCGCCGTGCCGCCGTTCCAATCGAGCACCAGTTCCGCCTGAATCGTGGTCGGGTCGAGCAGCGTCGTGGCCGTGAAATTCGGCGCCGGGGTTGCAAACGCATTCGGGAAGCCCGTTACGATGACCGGCGCCCCGGCGATCGAATTCGTCAGGTCGAGCGTGCCCGTGCTCACGCCATACTGACTTGCGGTCGCACCGCTGCCGAGGAAGTCGAAGGCGCTGATCGCACGGCCCCCGAGCGTGGTCAGATTGAGCGTCAAGGATTGGCTGCCCTGCGCGGTCACGGCACCTGAAGCCGACGTAGGATCGAGGCGCACGCGGCCCGCGCTGGCATCGAGAAGAATCTGCCCGGTAGTGGTATTGCTCTCGGTGCCGAAGGCCTCAATGACCGATCCGATCGAAATGTCCTGTGAGCTGATCGCAGCCGCGACGCCCTGACCGAAGAATGTGACCAGGGTGTTGGGGCCGACATTGACGATGGTGGTGCCGGGAAGGAAGGTAACCGTGCCGCCTGCCGCGATCAGGGTCGCGTCCTCGATTCCCAACGTATTGCCGCTGCGCGCCGACACCGTTCCCGATAGCTGCCCCAATGCCGCGCCCTGCACGGCGCCATCGACCAAAACTTGCGACGCCGCGAACGTCGCGCTGGAGGTGGTGGTGCTGGTCGGCGTGGTCGGAGTCGGTGTGGTCGGCGTCGGTGTAGCCGGAGTCGTCGGAGGCGTGGTCGGGGTCGTCGGCGTCGTCGCGGCTGTGGCGGTGATGGTGAGCGTGCCAAACGATGTGGTCAATGTGTTCGCCGGCAGTGACGCCAGCTGCGCCAGGCCCGCGGCGCCGGTCGAGACAAAACCATTGATCTCGTAGGCGGTCGTGTCGCTCGATTCAATCGATAGCTGCCCTGTCCCGGCCGTGGTGCTCTCAAACGGCATCACGCCGGATGTCAAAAAAGAGGCGTTCGCCCCGATCAGAGGACCGCGGACCCGAACTTGCTTGGCATCGATGGGCTGGGCGCTCGCCGCAATCAGCGGCGTGATCGTGACCGTGTTCTTGCTCAAGTTGATCAGATTGGATGCCGCCAGATTGAAGTTCAGCGATAAACGTTCCACCTGCTTGGCAGCGCTGTGGATCGGATCACCGGGATCCAGCGCCACGCCCACCGACACCAGGCCGAACGCTTTGCCGTTGGCGTCCACCGGTACGAGCGCCACACCGTCAGCGCTGCCATCGTCATAGACGATTTGCGCCGCACTGTAATCGAGTGTAATCACCGCACCAACATAGGTGCCCTTCGGTATGGTCGTGGCACCGAGCAACTCGCTGAAATCGAGCGCCTTTGTAAAATCTACAGTGGTTTCCGCGGGAAGAATGGTAGCGGTCTTGCCGCTGGAGGTCTTCAGTTGAACCGACGCGAGCCCCACGCGGTAGAGAATAAAGGGATCCGACGATGCCGTTGCGGTCATCGTGACAACCGTGCCGCCGTTGGTGCAGGCCGCTGCCGCGAGCAGCGCCAGAATCAGCGGCACGGCGCACAGCTTCAAATTTACGTCCCGCATGAACGGTATTGTCGTGCGATTCAAGGCCGCCTGAGAAGTATTTGACGGGAAAAGATCTGTGAAGTCATCTTAATGCTCATGATTCCGTCGCCGGCGAGCGACAGGGCTTCATACCAACGCTGGAACGCGCGGGAAATCAATTCTTCGTAAATTGGCGGCGGGCGCGCGCACGTCCTCAAAAAAAAGCTCCGCCGAGTCCTGCGATTTCATCCGCCACCACCGCAATCAATTCCGCGAGAAAGCCATTGGTGATGAATATCTTCGATCCGTCGACGAGGTCGCCGTCGCGTGCCGCACTTCGTGTTCATTCGCCGGGTTTCGCGGGTCCGGGCTCAACGGGCACGTCGGGCACGTCGGGTACGCTCGAACGGCGCAATTGTTTGGCGTCTTGCCGAGCCTTTCTGGCGGCTTCCTTCTGCTTTTTCGCGTGACGGTAGTTCGGCTTGGCCAAATTAATCTCCTAAAAACTATATAAATCAATAGATTACGCGCGATTTGGCGGTTCAACCCCTCGCGCGTGCAATTGTCTGGATCGCTACTATACTTCGGCGTGGTCGAACAAAAACAAAACTCCTGGCTGGCTTCGGCAAATGCTGGCTTGGCCATTCTCGCCTTCATCAATTTATTCAGCTATCTCGATCGCTACGTCGTCTCCGGGGTGCTCGAGAGCCTGAAACATTCCGACCTGGGTCTCTCGGACACCAATCTCGGATCGCTGATGTCGGGCTTCCTGGTGGTCTACACGCTGCTGGCGCCGGTGTTCGGCGCGCTGGGGGATCGCCGGTCGCGGCCGCGGCTCATTGCCCTGGGCGTGGCCTGCTGGAGTTTCGCGACCGCTCTGTCCGGATTTGCAGTCAACTTCTTCACGCTCTTCGCGGCTCGCGCGGCCGTGGGCGTCGGCGAGGCGGCCTATGTCACGATCGCGCCGAGCCTGCTGTCGGACTATTTTCCGGTGCGTCAGCGCGGGCGGGTCATGGCGATATTCTTTTGCGCCATCCCGGTCGGATCGGCGCTGGGCTATGTCGTCGGCGGATTGGTGGACAAACACTACGGCTGGCGCGCGGCCTTCTTCGTTGCCGGCGTCCCGGGATTGCTGCTCGCCGCGTTGTGCTTGCTGCTGCGCGATCCGCCGCGCGGCATCCAAGACCAGGCCGCCGGCCTCGGCCAGGCAGTGGCGGCCGCGCCGCGATCCAACATCAGCAAAGAGACATGGATCACCTACGGGCGGTTGCTTCGCAACAAGCCCTATGCGCTCACGGTGTTGGGATACGCCGCCTATACGTTTGCCCTCGGGGGCCTGGCGTACTGGATGCCGGCCTTTCTCGAACGGGCGCGCGGCATCCCACGCGCCGAAGCGACCGTCAGCTTCGGCACCATCGTGGTCGTTACGGGGTTCGTCGGCACATTTATCGGCGGCTGGATGGGCGATTACTTTGCGAAGAATTCGCGGCAGGCGTATTTGTGGCTCTCCGCGGTTACCACGCTCATCGCCGCGCCCTTCGTGTGGCTGGCTCTGACGACGACATCGACGACTCTTTACACGGCCTACATGGTGACGGCGCAACTTTGCCTGTTTCTGTCCACGGGCCCCATCAACGCCGCCATCATCAACCTTGTCATCGCCAGCGAGCGGGCCACCGCCATCGCCTTGAGCGTGTTCGCCATTCATCTGCTCGGAGACGCGCTGTCGCCATTGATCGTCGGCGCGCTGTCGGACGCCTCCTCACTGCAGCAGGCCGTCAAGATTCTGCCCGTGGCCGTGCTCGTCGGCGGATTCGTGTGGATCTGGGCTGCACGCGCGCAGGCCGCGTCGAAGCCCGTCTACTCGGGGGACTAGAAGCCTTGTCTCAAGGATTGCCCGCGAGCCGTGCGCGGTTGATCTCGGCGAGGCGTTCGGCGATATCGCCGCGCGCCGTGATGTCCTCGATCGTTGCCGTGAGCTTGCGCCGCCAATTCGGATACTCGGCATCGGTTCCCGGCACGTTCACCGGATCGGTCATTCCCAACAGGTCGTCGATTTGCAGGGCCACCAGGACGCTCGACGAGCGCGCCAGGTACAAGTGCAGCGCGTGGCCGAGCTCCGGGGTATAGGGCTCCAGCGGCGCGCCCGGATGCGGAGGATTGAGTCCCTGTTCTCGCAGAGCGGAGAGCAGCAACTCGCGATCATGGTCGCGCTCGCGCACGACATCGCCTTCGATTTGCGCATTGGGATACAGATTCAAGCGGCGGCGAAGTTCGATGTCGCGCGCCTCCCAATAGCTGTGCAGAGTCGGCAAATCGTGCGTGGTCGCCGCGGCCAGCGCGGACCTTTCGAATTCCTCCGGCCGCCGAAATCGTCCGGAAATTTTTTCGAAGAGCAGGACCTTGTAGTGATAAAGACCGAACTGCGGCATCGCCTGGCGCATCTCGTCCGGCACCACGCCCAAATCTTCGCCGACGACCAGGCAGGATGCGCGCAGGCTCTCCACACTCAGCACGGTGAGCAGCTGCTGCAGCGGATAGTGCACGTAGGCGCCTGCCGTTGCCGCACATCCGGCCGGCACCCACCACAGCCGGAACAACGACATCACATGATCCAGGCGCAGCGCGCCGTAGTAGCGCATGTTGTCGCGGATCAGCTGCACAAATCCCTGCAGCCGCTGCGCCTGCATGGCGGCCGGATCCGGCGGCGGAATCCCCCAGCCCTGACCCTTCAGCGCCAAAGGATCGGGAGGCGCGCCGATTTCGGCGCCGAGACAATATCTGGACGGGGCCACCCAGGTCTCGGAACCCGACGGATTGGCGCCGACCGCGTAGTCGCCGTACAGCCCGATCGGCATGCCGAGCTCGCGCGTCAGGGCTTGCGCGCGCACCAGCTGCTCATGGGCCAACCATTGCAGGTAGGCATGGAATTCGACTTCCGCGGAATGCTCGAGCGCGAAGCGTGCCGCCGCGCCGCCATTCACGTCGCGATACTCCTGAGGCCAGTTCGTCCAGCCGGACGCGCTGCCGTCGGCCGCGCGAAAATAGCGGTCCAGCGCATCGAACCGCGCATGCAACTGCAGGGGCGTGCCGCGCCGGGCGACGAACTCGAGAAAGCTGCGGCCGCGTTCGCTGCGCGACGCCAGGTGCCTCGCGCGAAAGTCTTGATGCAGCAGCCCCAGAATTTCGAATTTCGCCTCCGCGACACCGCGATAATCGACGAGCGGCTGCTCCCTCAAGGCCTGCAGCCGATCCGCGAAATCCGCTTCGGCCATACGCGCGCGCGCCGCCCGGCATTGCTCGAATTCCGGTATTGCCGGGACGGCAATGTACAAGACATTCAGGAAATGCCGGCTCGAAGCGCTGTAGGGACTCGATCTTGCCGGATCCGCCGGCGCCAGCGCATGCAAGGGATTCACGCCGATGAATCCAGCACCGCATGATGCCATCCAGCGAATCAGCATCTCCAGGTCGCTGAAATCGCCCATGCCCCAATTGGTCCTCGAACGCAGCGTATACAGCTGCACCGCGATGCCCCAGAGCCGGCGTCCCGCCGCGATTGCCGCCGGCTCGAAGCACTTCGGCGGCGAAACAATCAGCAAACACCGATCGGCAGCGCTTCCGGATATCGTTGCCTCCAACTCGTGGTATCCGGGCGGCAAGTCCACCGCCAATTCGAAGCGCCGCCGTGTGATCCAGGATCCTGCCACTTCGCCCCGCCAGACTTCCGCGCAATCGGCGGTCGACGTGGTGCCGTCCAGCCGGGACCCATTCTCGAACAGCACCCGCCATGCGATCGTGCCGCCGAATTCGCGGGCGCTGACATTGATATCAAAGCCGATTCTCGCGCCTCGCGCCGTAGCCACGGCCGGCAGAAATTTGCGCCACCGAGCGGCTTCGAGTTGCTCGATCTCGGCGGCGATTTCCTGGTCGTCGTCGACCACGCAGCCCATGGCGCTCAAGATGCCGGTCTTGGTCTGCAGGCTGAAGCGCTGCAGCTCGCCGCGATAGTTATGGTAGGCGTCGCCGATCCCGCGCAACTGGGCCAATTTCTCGATCAATGCCTGATCCACGATTCAGCACTCCAGAAGCGCGACGCTGCGGGATTTGAGCGCATAACTTCGGGCCCCGCCGAGACTGTTGGGCGCCAGGCTCTCCGCCGCCGTATCGAACAGGCAAATCCACGGCCCGTCCGCCGGCGCCGCGGGCAGGGCGAACGATTGCTCGGAATCCGACGCGTTCACCAAGAGCAGCAGGTGTTCGAGCGAGCCGGTGCGCTCCCCAAACCAGATGCCCAAGGTGCGCTGATTCGCATCCTGCCACTCACCTTGCGTCATCTCGGTCCCGCGAACGTTCAGCCACGTCACGTCCTTGACGCCCGTGCGCGACGCCGCGCCCTTCAGGAACGTTTCGCGGCGAAATTCCGCATGCAGCCGGCGCAGCTGCGCGAGAAGCCGCACGAATTCGAGCAAGTCGTGATTCGTACTGCGCAATCGCCAATCGACCCACGAGATTTCGTTGTCCTGGCAGTAGGCGTTGTTGTTGCCGCGCTGGGTGCGCCCGAATTCGTCGCCCGCCTGCAGCATGGGCACTCCCTGGGACAGGAACAACGTCGCGAGGAAATTGCGCATCTGCCTCTTGCGCAGATTGACTATGGCGCGATCGTCGGTGGCTCCCTCGGCGCCGCAATTCCAGCTCAAATCGTTGCCATGGCCGTCGCCATTGTTCTCGAGATTCGCCTCATTGTGCCGTGCGTTGTAGGACACGAGATCGCTCAGCGTCATGCCGTCATGCGCCGTGACAAAATTGACGCCGGCGGTCGGCTTGCGTCCGTTGTGCCGGAACAAATCGCTGGATCCGGCGAATCTCTCGGCAAACTCGCCGAGTTTCCCGACGTCGCCGCGCCAGAATGCGCGCGTGGTATCGCGGTAGCGGTCGTTCCACTCGGACCAGCCAGGCGGGAAGTGCCCGAGTTGGTAGCCGCCCATCCCTAAGTCCCAGGGCTCCGCAATGAACTTGACATAGGCGAGCGCGGGCTCGGCACGCAGCGCCTTGAAAATGGCGGCATGGGCGTTGAACCCGCCGCCCGCCTCACGCCCCAACACCGTGGCCAGATCAAAGCGAAAACCATCGACATGCATCTCCTCCACCCAGTACTTGAGGCAGTCGATGATGAGAGCGCGCACGCGCGGGTGTTCGCAATTGACGGTGTTGCCGCAGCCGCTCAAGTTTTCGTAAGAGCGCAAATCCACAGGATTGAGACGGTAGTACACCGGATTGTCGATGCCCCGCAAGGAGAGGAGCGGCCCGGCCGCGCCGCCCTCGCCCGTGTGGTTGAAAACCACATCCAATATGACTTCGATCCCCGCGGCGTGCAGCGCCCTGACCATGGTTTTGAATTCGAGCACGGCATCATCAACGGCATAGTTGTTCGCGGGGGCGAACCAGGCGATGGGGTTGTAGCCCCAGTAGTTGCTGAGCTTGCGGTCGAGCAAAAACGGCTCGCTGATGAAGGCCTGACAGGGCAGCAATTCCACCGCCGTCACGCCGAGAGATTTCAAGTGTTCGATCACCGGCGCCACGGAGAGTCCGAGGTAAGTGCCGCGCCATTTCTCCGGTACCGCCGGATGCAGCCGCGTAAATCCCTTGACGTGCAATTCGTAGATGACGGTATCGCGCCACGGAATCGTCGGCGGCCGGTCGCCATCCCAGTGAAATGCAGGGTCAATGACGCGCCCGCGCAGGGGCAGCCGGCTCGAAAGCGCGCGCGCGAAAGGGTCGATCAACGGCATGCTCGAATCGAAGCGCAGGCCGCTATTGGGATCATCCGGCCCATGGACGCAAAACGCATAGTGCATCCCCACGCTGCCGTGCCGGGGCGAGACCAGGCCGTGCCACACGTCCCCGGTGCGGCCGGGCAGATCGTAGCGTACGATTTCCGCCCCGCTTTCGGGGTCGAAAAGGCAGACTTCAACGCGCGTCGCGTGGCTCGAGAACAGGGCGACGTTGACGCCCTGCTTGGTCCAGTGCGCGCCGAGCGGCCTGGGTGCACCCGTGTTGATGGTCAATTCCGCGGGGCCTTCAAATCGCCGGCCTCACCGCCCAAATCCGGTCCGCGTACTCGCGAACGCTGCGATCGCTCGAAAAGTAACCCATGTTCAAGCAATTGATCACCGCCTTGTGGCTCCACTGGTCTTCCAGCGCATACAGCGCATCGACCTGATCCTGCGCCTTGGTGTACGCGGCGTAATCCGCCAGCACCAAGAAGGGTTCACCGTGGCTCAACAACCTGTCGATCACGGGCCTCGCATCGTCCGGACGGCCCGCGGAGAAAAAACCCGATCCGATGAGATCCAGCGTGCTTCTCAGTTCCGGGTTTCCCTCGACCACTTGGGTGGGCTCATAGCCGGCAACGCGCCGCGCCGCCACCTCGTCGGCGGTGAGCCCGAAGATGAACATGTTTTCAGCGCCCACGTGATCGCGGATCTCGATGTTGGCGCCGTCCAGCGTACCGATGGTCAGGGCCCCGTTGAGCGCCAGCTTCATATTGCCGGTCCCCGAGGCTTCCATCCCGGCGGTCGAGATCTGCTGCGACAAATCCGCCGCGGGCATGATTTTTTGCGCCAGGGAAACATCGTAGTCGGACAGGAATGCGACCTTCAGCTTGCCGCGCGCGAGAGGGTCCGCGTCGATCGTACGCGCCACGTTGTTGATGAGCTTGATGATGGATTTCGCCATTGCGTAGCCGGGCGCCGCCTTGCCGGCGAAAATCACCGTGCGCGGCACTATCTCGGCGCGCGGATTTTGGCGGATTCTTTGATAGCGGGTCACGACATACAAGAGATTCAACAGTTGCCGCTTGTACTCATGGATTCTTTTTACTTGAACGTCGAACAATGTATCGACGCTGATTTCCAAGCCGCTGCGGCGCTTCACCTCGTCGGCCAGCCGTTGCTTGTTCGTACGCTTGATGCCGCGGAATTGGCGGCGAAACTCCGGATCATCCGCCGCGCCGGCCAGCCGGCCCAGCTCCTCGAGGTCGTTCTCCCACGCCCGGCCCAGGTGTTGCGTGAGCAGTGCCGAGAGCCCGGGGTTCGACTGCTTGAGCCAGCGCCGCACCGCGATTCCGTTGGTCACATTGATGAACCGGTCGGGATACATCTGCGCGAAATCCCGGAACACGTACTTGCGCATGATGTCGGAGTGCAACTGCGCGACGCCGTTGACCTTGTGGCTGCCGACGATGGCGAGATGCGACATGCGCACGCGCCGGCCGCCCCCGTCATCGATGATGGACAGCTGGCGCAGACGTTGATGGTCGTCAGGATAAGTCGCCGCCACGGTTTGCAGAAAATCCCGGTTGATCAGGTAAATGATCTCCAAATGCCGCGGCAACAAACGCTCGAACATCGCCACCGGCCAGGACTCCAGCGCTTCCGGCAGCAACGTGTGATTGGTGTACGAAAATACGCCTTGGGTAATCTCCCAGCTATCCTGCCAGGACTGAGCATGCTCATCGACGAGCAGCCGCATCAATTCGGGGATCGCCACCGCGGGGTGCGTGTCGTTCAATTGAATGGCGATCGAGTCCGGGAGGGAAGCAAGCGAGCGGCCCTCGCTCAAATGCGTCACCAATATGTCCTGCAGGCTCGCGCTCACGAAGAAGTACTGTTGCTTGAGCCGCAGTTCCTTGCCCTGCGGCGTCGAGTCGTCCGGGTACAGCACGCGCGACAGATTCTTCGCCTCGAGTTGATCCTGAACCGCGGCGGCATAGTCTCCGGCATTGAAAGCCTCGAGCTTGAACGGAGTAATCGCGCGGCCGGACCAAAGTCTCAGGTGATTGACGGTGGGGCCGCCGTTGCCGGGAATCAGTTGATCGAACCCCACGGCGTAGATGTCATTGGTATCGACCCAGGTGTGCGCCTCGCCCACCGCGGCGTTGTCCGGCGCCACGCTGCGCCCGCCGAAACGCACCGTGTAGCCTGCGTTGCCGCGCGGCGTCTCCCAGACATTGCGCAGCCGCAGCCAACTGCTGGCGGCCTCACGCTGGCCGCCGTCGGCGCCGATGACCTGCGTGAAGATTCCGTAATCATAGCGGATGCCGTACCCGACCGCCGGGTAATGCAGCGTTGCCAGCGAATCCAAAAAACAGGCTGCCAGCCGGCCCAGGCCGCCGTTGCCCAAACCCGGATCCACTTCCTGGGCTCCGATGTCCTCGAGCTCATAACCCATGCTGCGCAAAACGGTGCGCGCTTCATGCACCAGATCCCCGTCCAAGCTGGACAGCGCGTTGATAAGCGAGCGGCCCGGCAGATATTCGACCGAAAAGTAGCACACCCGTTTGACGTGCGCGTTCGCCACGCGGCGTTGCGTGGCCAACCAGCGCAGCGTCAGTTCCTCGCGAACCGCCAGCGACAGCGCATCGTAGATATCGCGCGGCGTCGCGGACTCGACGTTCTTGCCCAGGGTTCGGGTGAGGCGGTCCAGCAGCGCGGCGTGCAACGTGCCGGGCTGCAGAGCAACGTTTCGCCGGGTGGCAAATTGGGTGTCAATTGAATCCATATTAGGGTTTATTATAGGGTCGTTATCAGCCAGGCGGGGCAAACCTCACAATGCGGCACTCGGATTGAGCACGCCATCCTTGGCCGTCGGCGTCGACGTCGGCGGTTCCTCCATTAAATGTGCGTTAATCGATTTGGACACCGGGGCATTCGCGGGCGAGCGATTCAGCACGCCGACACCGGCGCAGGATTCCACTGAGGCTCTGCTCGGCGCGCTCGCTGCGGTGGTTTCGAATATTCCCGGCAATCACGCCGTGGGCCTGGCGTTTCCCAGCGTCATCCGCAGCGGAGTCGTGCGCACCGCGGCGAATCTGAACAAGGCTTGGATCGGTCAACCGCTGGCGGAACTCGCCGGCCGGCATCTCAAGCGGCCGGTTATCGCCATCAACGACGCCGATGCCGCGGGGCTGGCGGAATTGCGCTACGGTGCGGCGCGCGGCGTGCCCGGCACGGTCCTGCTGCTCACCCTGGGCACCGGTATCGGCAGCGCGCTGTTTGTCGATGGCCGCCTGGTACCGAACACCGAGTTCGGCCACCTGCAGGTCGGCGGACGTGAAGCGGAAAAGCGCGCCTCCGGGCGCGCCAAGGTCGAGGGGCAATTGAGCTGGGACGCTTGGGCGGGCGAATTGAATTTAGTTCTCAATGAATATCATTCCTTGTTGTGGCCCGATCTCATCGTTCTGTGCGGAGGCATCACCGAGGAGCCCGAAAAGTTCATGGACAAATTGCATTGCGAGGCGCGTCTATGCGTCGGAACCTTGCGCGCGGAAGCCGGCATCGTGGGAGCGGCGCTGGCTACCACAGCATCCGCAACGCGGTCCTGAACAAGGCGGCTCTCGCCGGCCTCTCGCTCATGCTGGCCGCCTGCGCGGCAACCTCGCAGCGGGCTTCGCGCGAGGCCGCGCACCCTGCGGAAATCCCGCCTCCGGCTGAAGCCGCGGCGGAGCAGAAACCCTCGCAGGCCCAAATCATGATCGACAGCGCCACCTCCATGATCGGCCAACCCTATCGGTTCGGGGGTTACGAGCCCGGTGGATTCGACTGCAGCGGCCTGGTCTTCTATGCCGCCGCAAACGCCGGGGTTCGCGTGCCGCGCACCGCCGCCGAGCAGCTGGAATTCGGCCTCAAGGTAGGGCGCGCGGAACTGCAGCCCGGCGATCTTGTTTTCATGCACCTTTCCGGCAAGGAACTGCATGTTGCCATTGCGCTCGATCGTCAGTTATTTGTTCACGCGCCCTCGAGAGGCGGCCGCGTACGGGTCGACTCGCTGCTTGCGCAGCCCTACGCGAACGGCTTCATCGCGGCGAGGCGCGTAGTATCCGTTTCCACCCCCCACTAAGGACGTCTCAATGAAGCTTTATTATTTCACCGGTGCCTGCGCGCTGTCGCCGCACATCGTGGCACTCGAGGCCGGCGTGCCCGTAACGATGGTCAAGATCGACTCCAAGACCAAGAAGACCGAGAGCGGCGCCGACTATCTGGCGGTGAATTCCAAGGGCGCGGTGCCCGCGCTGCAATTGGATGACGGCCGGGTGGTGACCGAAGGGCCGGCCATCGTTCAATACCTGGCCGATCTGAAACCCGAATCGGGCCTGGCGCCGCGCGCCGGAACATTCGAACGCTACCAGCTGATGGAGATGCTGAATTACATCACCTCCGAGGTTCACAAGTCGTTTTCGCCGTTGTTCAACCCGGCCAATACCGCGGAGATGAAGGAAATTTTCATGGCGAATTTGGCCAAGAAATTCGATTGGCTGTCCGGATTCTTGAGCAACAAGACTTATCTATTGGGAAATGCCTTCACGGCGGCCGATGCCTATCTGTTCACCGTGCTCAACTGGACCGGATTCTTGAAAATCGACCTGGGCAAATGGCCGGTGCTGGCCGAGTACAAATCCCGTATCGGACATCGGCCGAAGGTTCAGGAGGCGATGAGGGCCGAAGGGCTGGTCAAGTAAGCCCTCAAGTCAATGCAGCCTCCAGCGCCTCCGGGGAGGCTGCGGCGAATTGCAGCGCCGCGAGGCGCGCATACAGCGGGCTGTGCAACAGCAGCTCGGCGTGCGTGCCGACGGCAATTTTATGGCCGTGGTCCATCACCACGATGCGGTCGGCCTTGAGCACGGTCGCGAGCCGATGCGCGATGATGATCGTGGTGCGGCCCTGCATCAGCTTTTCCAGCGCCTGCTGCACCAAGCGTTCCGATTCCGCATCCAACGAGCTGGTCGCTTCGTCGAGCAACAGAATGGGCGGATCCTTGAGGATCGCGCGCGCCAGGGCGATCCGCTGGCGTTGACCGCCCGATAGACGCGTGCCGCGCTCGCCGAGGAACGTGTCATAACCCTGCGGCAATTTGCGTAGAAACTCATCCGCGGCCGCGGCCACCGCCGCCGCCTCGATCTCGGCATCGCTGGCCGCGGGGCGGCCGTAACGAATGTTCTCGCGCGCGCTGGCGCCGAACAGCACGGTGTCCTGCGGCACCAAACCAATCTGCGCGCGTATGTCCTCCGGCCGCAGATCCGCAAGCCGCCGGTCGTCGATCAGAACCCTTCCTGAGTCCGGATCATAGAAGCGCAGCAGCAGCTGAAACGTCGTACTCTTGCCGGCGCCCGAAGGCCCAACGAAGGCAATGGTTTCGCCCGAGGCCACCTCGAGGCTGAAATTGTCGAGCGCCGCGTGTTGCGGCCGCGAGGGATAGTGAAAGGTGACATTGTCGAAGCGAATGTTGCCCTGCACCCGCGCCGGCAGCTGCAGCGGCCGTTCCGGGGCGCGGATCACGGGCCGAGCCTGGAGTAATTCGCTCAAGCGTTCCATGGCGCCGGCGGCGCGCTGTATCTCGCCCCACATCTCGGTGAGGGCCGCGGCCGAGGTGCCGACGAACGCGGCATAGAGCAAAAACTGCGCGAGCTGCCCGCCCGACATGGTGCCGGAGAGCACTTGGCGCGCGCCCAGCCACAACACGAAAGTGATGCCGCCGAATACCAGCATCACGCCGATCGCCGTCAGCGCGGCGCGCACCTTCGTGCGGCGCACCGCCGTCGCAAAGCTGTCCTCCACGGCCTTGGCATAACGCTCGCTTTGCAGCTCCTCCATCGTGAAGGCTTGCACGGTCTGAATCGCGTTCAAGGTCTCGTCCGCGAGGCTGCTGGTGTCGGCGATTCGATCCTGGGATGCGCGCGACAGGCCGCGAACGCGCCTGCCCGTCAAAATCAACGGCACGATGACGACGGGAATCAACAAAAGAATCACGCCCATCAGGCGCGCGCTGGTGAGGCCCATCAGCACCAGCGCACCGATCAGGCTCAAGGTGGATCGCAGCACGATGGACAAGTTGACGCCCGCAATGGCCTGCACCAAGGTGGTGTCGGCGGTCAACCGCGACAGCACCTCTCCGACCCGCGTGGTCTCGTAGAACATCGGGTCCATGCGCACCACGCGCCGGTAGATGGCGCTGCGCAAATCCGCGACGACCCGCTCCCCGACCCAGGTCACCATATAGAAACGCAGGGCAGCAAACGCGCCGAAAATCACCGCGGCCGCGAGAAAACCGAGGAACCATTTGTTGACGGTTCCCAAGTCCTTTTCCGCAAAGACATGATCGATGAGCTGCCGCAGCGCCACCGGCAATGCCAGCTGCGCGCCGGCCGCAATCAGCAGTGCGAAAAATGCGCCGATCATCATGGGCCGATAGGGGCGCAGAAAAGGCGACAACGCCAACAGTGGATTCAGGGATTTGGCGCGGGGCCGCTCTTCGGGCGTGCTCATCCCGCGATGATCCCATAACTCCGCGTTGCGTGCCTGCAACCGAATCTACCCTAGCCTTTCAACCGGCAAGCCGATATGTTGCAATGTGCCTGTAATGAACGCGCATCGGCGCTCCGAATAAGCTGGGGATGCATATGTTCGAATACCGAGTACCTCGCCGATCGCATGGGCGCCAAGTCCGGTCGCGGCAGATTGGCGCGATCGTTGGCCCGATAGCCGGAGCGATAGCGGCGCTTTGCGGTGCCCCTGCATACGCCGCCGATACCACGGCGCCCGGGGATACCAGCGGACCCTTGCAGGAAATCACCGTCACGGCGACACGCCGCGAGGAAAGCCTGAGCAAGGTGCCGATCAGCGTCACGGCGCTGACCCAGGACGCCATGGATCTTCGCGGCATCAAGGACTTCCAGGACATCGTGCGCTTCACACCCGGCGTGAATGTCGACAATTCAGGCACCAACAACATTGCCATCCGCGGCATTGCCTCGACCGGGGGCGCCGGCACCACGGGCATCTACATCGACGACACCCCGATCCAAATCCGCGGGACCGCCTTCAACCCCGACGATGCCCTGCCAAAGGCATTCGATATCGACCGGGTCGAGGTCCTGCGCGGGCCGCAAGGCACGTTATTCGGCGCGGGTTCCGAGGGCGGCACCGTGCGCTACATCACGACGCAGCCCAGCCTCACCAAAAACAGCTTTTACAGCCGCGAAGAGATCTCCTATACAGAGGGAGGATCCATCAACTATGAAGGGGGCATCGCGGCGGGCGGACCCTTGATCGACAACACGCTGGGGGCGCGCCTGACCGTTTGGTACCGCCGCGACGGCGGCTACATCGATCTCATTGATCCTGTGTCGCTCGCGACCGTGCAAAAAAATGCCAACTTCGATCAGACCGTGCTGTATCGGCTGGCATTCATCTATGCGCCCTCGGAACAGTGGACGATCACGCCGGGCATCTACTACCAGGACCGCTACCGTAACCAGGTTGAGGACTATTGGCCGCTGTATTCAAATCCCAGCCGCAACGATCTGGTCAGCGCCGATCCGGATCAGCGCTCCGATCCGGATCGGTTCTATCTGGCGTCCGTGAAGATCGAGGGGAACCTAGGCTTTGCCAAGCTCATCTCCAATACCTCGTACTTCCATCGCAAGGAACAAACCGGCTACGAGGGCACGCTGTATAACCTCGGGTTTTATCAGCACGGCGTGTTTCTCAACGCGGACGGATCGTCCGCTTCCACGCCGTATCCGTTGCTGGACAATCTGGGACTGCATCTTCCCGCCGGTGCCACCGACTATCGTTCGCCGAACTCCATCGACAATGGGCAGCAAAACATCACCCAGGAAATCCGCCTGCAATCGGCGGATGCGACCTCGCCGCTGTTCTGGACCGCGGGTGCTTTCTTCAGCACCAACCGGCAGACCTATCTCGAACAGATTCACGATCCGCTGCTGAATGAATTGTCGCTCGCCGCCACCGGAGCGCCCTACACCGATTGGTTTGTGGATCCGAATACCGGCTTGCCGGTTACTTACGATCCGCGTTTCCCCAATGATTCCTATTTTTTGCAAACCAAGGCGACCGACAAGCAGTATGCCCTGTTCGCAGAAGGGACCTACAGCTTTACCGATCAGTACAAGCTGACGCTGGGCGCGCGCTACTCGAGGATCAAATTCACCAATGATTCGCTGACCGGCGGCCCGCAATTATTCCTGCCGCCGCAGACGGTGGATGTCTCGCAAACGGAGAATTCGTTCACGCCCAAGGCAAGCTTCTCCTTCCAATACGATCCGCGGAATTTGTTCTACGCCACCTATGCGAAAGGGTTCCGTCCGGGCGGCGCCAACAATCCCGTGCCGCAGGCGGCGTGCGCCACGGATTTCCAAAATTTTGGCATTACGGAGTCGCCGCCGACCTTTCGTTCCGACACCGTCAACAGTTTCGAAGTGGGGGCCAAGAACAATATCGACAACCGCGTGAAAATCGCCAGCAGCATTTACTACATTCGCTGGAAGAACATTCAGCAAAGCGTGCTGCCGCCGGTCTGTCAAATCACCTTTATCGCGAATTTGGGCACCGCGGTCGCGAAAGGCGGAGACATCCAAGCTGAAATCGCCTTGACCGATAATTTCACGGCCGAAATCGCGGCGGGCTACACCAGCGCGCGCTACACGCAGGATTCAAAATTCTCCGATGTCGAAACCCAGTCCATCGTCTCCAAGGGGGATGCCATCGTCGGCCAAAGCGGCGAACCGCCCGGGCAACCGGGCGCGCCCTTCACCTTCACGCTGGGATTGGAATACAAATTCAACCTGTTCAATCTGCCCTCGTTCGTGCGGATCGACGATCAATTCGAGAGCCGGAATAAGTGGCCGCCTGCGGCTCAAGATCCCACCACGCAGCAATTCAACCCCTCGTTTTACACGCTGTCCTCGACCAATCTGGCTTCGGCTCGCGCCGGGATGACTTTTGGCGGCTGGCAGGCGGCTCTATTCGTCGACAACCTCACCGACACGCACACGGTGACCAATTACAATTTCAGCATCTACCCGGGCGACGCCCCGTCGCTGGAGCGGCAGTACACGTTCAGGCCGCGCACCATTGGACTGACGATCACGTATCGGAATTGAGCGCCCGGCAGAATTGAGCGGCGTGCAGCGTTCGCGCAAGGCATGAAGAGGCCTGCGCCAATCCGTCGTTGAACCACTTGGTACCGTACCGTAGCGTATTGATCGCGGCCGGATAATTCACCCTGCACTCGACCGCGGACACGAATGCGCGCCACTCACGCTGATTGGTGAACTTGCGTCTGATGCCTTCGAAGGCGCTGGCGGCTGCGGCGGGTAAGTCGAGCGCCAAGCGAGCGACATTGAGGTCGTTTTCTTGCTCGACGCTGCTTGGACTCATGGACATCGCAAACTCTCTAAAGGGAA
>Ga0210389_10000978_pt1 | contig 24098 bp, 18 predicted proteins | sample IncBWH28OmetaG_FD_160127 | JGI IMG/M metagenome (GOLD analysis project Ga0210389, IMG submission 160127) | Forest soil microbial communities from Barre Woods Harvard Forest LTER site, Petersham, Massachusetts, United States - Inc-BW-H-28-O ...
CAGGTTAAGCAGTACGCCGTTTGTCCACCCAAAGCCGTCCTGTAAAGGATATTCGCCGCCGCCGGCTTTGGTGTTTGTGTCCACCACGTTATATTTTTCCATCAGTTTGCCCGTTTCATTAAATACCTGCAGGTTGGTTTGTATCCAGGTTACTGCAATGTCTTTGGCAAGGCCGGTCTGATGATAATTATTCAAACCATCAATAGACATGTACTGAAGTGGAGCCCAGGCATTCGGGCTGTCCCACTGCTGGCCCGAACGGTTGAGGGTAGTAATCAAACCTCCGGGTTTTAAAAATTTTGATTTTAAATTAAGGGTCACTTTTTTAGCCTGGCTTGTGTCGGCAATTTTAAACTCCAGCGGGAAAACGCCGGCAAGTGTTTCTACCGGTGTAACGTGCTGTTCCTTCCAGTTGTAATCCATAAACCAGCCGTTCTTTTTGCTCCACGAATATTTCAGAATGGCGCGTTTCCGTACGTCGGCCTTAGCCAGGTATTGGAGGTATTCTGCATGTTTTCCCTGCAATTGGTACGACCTCGCTATCGAAAGTTCGAGGTGATAAATCAGGCAGTTTAAATCAACTGGTATGATAAAGGTGGTTTGAATGGTCTCGAGGCGGCCCGTGGTGTCCATCCAGCGGGTGCTGAAATCCCAGCCTGACTCGGCCGCCGCACGGACGTTACGGTAAAAATCGCCGGGCGCCTCTTTGGTCAGCTTTTCGGCATCCACATCTTTTTTGTATGATTCTTCACGGGGTTTGTCCGACTCGTCCCAATAACGGTTCAATAGCTCACCGTCATGCATCCGCACCGAATTGCCGGAAGCCTCGCCTGGTTGCAGTTTTGAGGCGCCCTTCATCCAAAACTGGTATTCTTTCAGCAATTCGGGCTGGTACTTTACCAGTACCGCGTCACTTTCGTCCTTTGCCAGGATATCCAGCATCATCGAAAAAAATGGCGGCTGCGAACGGGTTAAATAATAGGTACGGGTGCCATTGGGTATAAAACCGTAGGTATCGATAAGATAAGCAAAATTGCTGATCATATTTTGAATGATGGTAAACCGGTGGCTTTCCTGCAGGCCAAGCATGGTAAAATACGAATCCCAGTAATACATTTCGCGGAAACGGCCGCCCGGCACGATATAATCATAGGGCAATGGCAGCAACGAAGAATATTTGGATGTTGAATCCGGCTTGCGCGAAAGCACCTGCCAAAGGGTATCGATATGTTTGCGAACGCCGGTATTGATATCTGTTTTAAAGATGATGCGCGGGCCTGCCGGAGGGGTAAAATTATCGGCCACAAATTTTTTCAGATCGGATTCGGGCTTGTCTTTTTCAACGTTATAGTCCTGCATGATCAGCACCGGGTCGCGCTTCGGGGTAGCATCTACAAAAGTCTTGTTATCAGGAAAGATATTGGACATTTGAATAGCTTCGAACAAACCGGGAAATTCCTGGCGCGGCGTAGGGTTTTGCGCGCGCGTCAAAACAAATAACAGGATTAACGATATTGTTAAAAATAGTCTTCTCATTAAAAATGGGTGCAATAGGTTGAGCATAAATATAAAGGCATTATCGGTTACGCTCCGCCGGTTCAATCCAAGTGCCGCCGCTTTTATAATTAAAATTTAACAAAAAAGTCGCTTTTAAAAAAATAACCAGCTGTTAGTCATGTGGTTGCGTAAACGTGTCGACCTGAAAATATTTGTATTATTTTGACAGGGCGTGTGTAAATGGTTTATGAAAATCATAACAAAACCAGTCAGGTGAAAGATTATTTTTAAAAAAGACACTATTGGTTATAAAAGATTGCATTAGAAAGAAAATAAATTATCCGGTAACGAAAACCTTAATAGCGCCATTTGTTTTTTTGCTGATAACTATCGCGTCATGGGCCCTGCGCCCCGATTCGCGGACATTTGACATCAGCAGGCCAACCCCATAATCTACTTAATTGTCAATGATCGATTAACATCGCCTCCTTTAACCATTGCTGCGGCATGCCCGATGCCAGTTCTTTCTGCAACCAGTTGTTTATAAAAACAACCAATGCAGTATCTGTATGGATCCAGAGCGCCTTATCACTTTTGGTGACGGTACCGGGGTAGCTCCGGCATAGCTGCGGATATTGCTCAACCTTTAGGTCGGCTTCGGTATCATCCGTCAGCATTACGTCTGCGCGGCCGGCAATGATCTCGTTGAACACGCCAATATTATCGGGATATACCTGCAGCGTTGCAGCAGGGAATAATGACCTTGCCACTGACTCATTCGTCCCGCCACGATTTACGATCAAACGCACGCCGGGTTTATTTACTGCCCCTGCGCTTGAGAAGCGCGCACTATCCTGGCGGCGACAAAGAAAAGTTTTGCCGCCGGCATGGTAAGAAATTGAAAAACTGGCCAAAGCAGATCGTTCCGGTGTAATACTGATTCCGCCGAGCGCAATGTCAAATGCATCATTTTGCATGTCTTTCGCAAGGGTCGGCCAGCTTGTTTTTACAAATACAGGCCGCACCCCCATCGCCAAAGCCAGCGCCCGTCCGAGTTTGATGTCCGCGCCATAAAGTGAATCGCCCCGGGCAATGGCAAAAGGGGCGTAATCGCCGGGCACCCCTATTCGTAAAACGCCGTTTTTGTGGATCCGCCCCAGCCTGGACGCCGAATCAGGTGGTAACTGACCCTGTCCGTATCCTTTGGGCAGAAACGGCAAAAGGAAAACAATAATAAGCAAAGAAGAATACTTGCAGAATTTCATTTGATCACCCCTAAAAGCAATGTAAATATTCAAAGATAAGCCAATGCTTTTAAATCGGTGTACTGTAATCCAAGCGCTTCGTGTTTATTGCAAACCAACCCGCTCTATTCCGTTTGCAATTCCGGCTTTTATCATGTTGCCATAACCGTCTTCGAGTAAAAAGTTGGTAAACTTTAGCGCCAGTTGATAGTTCTCTAGTGCTTTTACCAGGTCCTTCAAATCCTCATAACATTTTGCAATATTCAAATAAAGAGATGGATAGGCTCCTTTAATACTTTCGTCGTTTATTTCCAGCGCAAAGTGCAGAGCTGTTTCGTCCCATTTCAACTTGTCAGGTACGCTGTTTTGATGCCTTGCTAAGTAGTGAGCGGCTGTCAATTTTTCAAAGTTGTCAGTGGCCTCGTTCCAGGCTTGCTGAAATACTTTAGACGCTTCCGCTGCTTTGCCCTCTCCTTCTAATTCCATCCCGTGGGCGCATAGTTTAACAATGGGGTTGTTTGAATCGAATTGCATGTTATTGAATTGATGTGTTTGCAAATATTAACATGCCCGACGACCTGTGCATTGATATAGATCAAAAAATCACCTGGATTTTATCCGGCTTAAAGTTTCCTGGGTAATATCTAAGTAGGAAGCTAAATTTTTATTTGAAAGCCTGGTTACATAATGGGGCTTTTCGGTCAATAGTTTTTCGTAACGTTCCCTTGCCTGAAAGGTAACCATCCCCTGGATTTTTTCATTTTGATAAATATATGCGGCTTCCAGCAGTTTTCGGTAAAGCTTTGCCCATTCGGGAATATCGTCTACTAACCTGAAAAAGTTTTTATAACTGATCGCATACAAAAGTGAGTCTTCTATTGTCTCCACAACTTCTGTGGAAGGTTTTTGGGTGATAAAACTTGAAATGGCCGTAAAAAGGGTTTGTTCAAACGCGATAAATCTTGTTTTTAATATGCCGTTGCCATCTGTATAATAAGTTCGGGCACATCCTTTATCTAAAAAGAATAACGCCTTACAAACCTCGCCTTCAGCAACCAAAATGCTATTCTTTTTTAGTGATTGTGGTTTAAAGCATCCGATAATAGATTCGAGCTGGCTATCATTCAAATTTGTCCTCGCCCAAAGAAAATATTTTAGTTTTTCGTTCATTATCCTTGTGATTTATCAATCCTAATAGTCGGGCTGATTTGTCCCCGTAAAAAATTGATGCATCAGGCGACAGAAGCCAATGGCGCACCCGCGTCACACAAAGATTATAAATCATCGGCAAAAATTATCCATCTGTCTATAAATTCCTTGCGAGGGTCGATTTACAAAAAAACTGGCAATTTGGGCGGTTACCTTTGGCAAACATTAGCTAAACGCAACTATTATGAAGAGAATTGTGGTTTTGACCGGCATCATTTTAGCCGCTTGTTCAGGCGCCTTATATGCGCAATCCGCTGTTACACGATCATCTATTACATTCGAAATAAAAAACATGGGCATTACTACAGGCGGTTCAATCGGCGGGCTTGTAACAAAAGTTCATTTTACCCCCGAAAATCTAAATGCAAGTACCATTGAAACATCTGTTGATGTTAATACCATCAATACCGATAACTCCAGCCGCGACGAGCATTTACGCAGCGAAGGTTTTTTTGATGTTTCGCGTTTTCCGAAAATTTCGCTCAAATCAGTTGTCTTTAAGCACAAAGGCGGCAACAATTATATAGGAACGTTCGTGCTCACCATTAAGGACAAATCAAAGCAAATAGAAATGCCTTTTACTTTTTTGGACAAGGAAGGTACGGTAGAATTTAAAGGGGCTTTTAAAATAAACAGGCTGGATTTCGGAGTTGGGAGTTCGAGCCTAATACTCTCGGATGAACTGGCAGTTAAGATTGACTGCGAAGAGAAAAAGCAGGACTTGGTCCGAATTTGATATCCGCACAGCAGCCATTCTACCAAAAAATGTTTTGTTAAAGATAACTACAAACAGAAAGACGTTAAATTGGTTGTCAAGCTAAAACAAACTAATTTTGTTTTAATGGTTTCCTTGTCCTTCAACAAAAAAATGACCGCGGGGTTCATTGCGTCAATGTCGCTCCTGGTTTTCTTGTCGGTGGTCTCTTATCAAACTATTTCTTCTTTTGAACTTGCCGACAGCTGGGTTAGTCACACTTTACAAGTGATCAATAACACGCAGCACATAGCGGCGGAGCTCACACAAACCCATTATGACAGGCAATTACATGCACTTGCCCATGACGGCGATGTACTGAAAGATTACAATACTGTCAAACAACCTATTCGCGCGGACATAGGCAGCCTGAGACTGCTGGTTAGGGATAACCCGGTGCAGGTAAAAAGGATAGACAGCTTGGCTAAATATGCGAATAACGAATTGAACGGCAGCCAGAACTTAAAAACAGGTATTTCAAACGCTCCGCAAATTCAAAATATCAGCCATTGCCGGACTATCATTGCTGGCATCATCAACGCAGAAAATATGCTGCTGGTTAGCCGTAAAGCATATCGAAACAACCAGGCCAATTCAGCTAAATGGTTGATCATTATTGATGCGCTTATCAGCCTGGCGGTACTTTCTTCGTTGCTGATCTACATCATCCGTACATTTAAGACCAATCAGCAACTAAGAGACCAACTTCAGTTATCTGAAAGTAAGTTTTCAAAAGTCTTCAGCGATTCGGGGATAGGGATGGCCATTGTTTCGCTAAAAGGGGGATGGCTTGATGTCAACCCCTACCTGCTGGATATGCTGGGCTACACCCGCGCTGAGCTTTTAAAAAGAACTTTCCAGGATATTACCCACCCGGATGACCTGAATATAGACCTTGCTTTTGTAGCACAGCTTTTAACCGGCGAAATAGACACCTATAAAATGGAGAAACGCTATTTTCATAAAAATGGAAATATAGTTTGGGCCTTGCTTACTGTTTCGCTTATTTATAATGAAGATTCGACGCCGCGCTTTTTTGTCGCACAAATTGAGGACATCACGGCGACCAAAATGCTCATCAGCGAACTGGAGGTAAAAAACGACTCTCTGTCTGCCATGTCTACTGATCTAAAGGGCAAAGTACACCAGCTGGACGAATTTAACCGCATAGTGGCGCATAATCTCCGCGGCCCCGCCGGCAGTATACAGATGATGCTTAACATGTACAAAGAAGAAACCGATGAGATAGAAAAAGAAGAACTTTTCGGCCTCATCAGCCAGTCGAGCGATGCCCTTATCAACACACTTCAGGACCTTATACAGTTGTTGGAGATAAGGCTTAACGACTCAATTCCCTTTGACGATTGTGATCTGGCGGAAGTAGTTGAAAAAGCACAATCGATGCTTAATGGCGAAATCCTGCGGTCGCAAGCAAAAATCAGCACCGATTTCGGCATACAATCGGTACGTTTCCCAAAGGTGTACCTGGAAAGCCTGTTTTACAACATGCTGAGTAATGCCCTTAAATACAAAAAAGACGGGACGCCAGTAAAAATCGATATTTCAGGAAGTAACGAGAATGGCCGGGTTAAACTTGCGTTTAGCGATAACGGCCTGGGGATCGACCTTGAAAAACATGGTCAAAATATGTTTAAGCTGAACAAAATTTTTCACAAAGGATATGACAGCAAGGGTGTAGGGCTGTTCATCACCAAAAATCAGCTGGAAACCTACGGCGGTTCAATCAACGTTAAAAGCGAGCCGGGGGTTGGAACGACCTTCACGGTATATATTTAGCTTTTTTGTTCGAACGGGCTGATTATCACTCACTGTCGCTTAAAAACGGTCGACTGTAAATAACAGCCGGTCGGTGTCTGTCGGGCTATCGTCGATTCGTCTTATTAAGCAAAGAAAACCCGGCGAACACTTCGTTATATTTGTTTTTGGACAGCAGCGCTGAGAACTGAAATTGAAGGTATTCAGGCTTGCTATAAATTCACTGACACTATGAAAACAATGAAAGCACACGTTATTAAAACCCTGGCAGTAAGCTTTTTGTCGATAACATTTTTTTACAATGCTGCAAAATGCGCTGCCCAGCCAACGCCGGCGCGTGCGTTGCTGGCACTATCAAAATCAGAGCATGTGCTCGACATTATCGACCCGGTTAGCCTGAAGATATTGGCAAAGGTACCCGTGGGTTCCGACCCGCACGAGGTTGTCGCCTCGGCCGATGGCAAAACAGCCTACGTGACCATATACGGCGGCGGCAGCCTGCACGAATTGAACGTTATTGACCTGGTAGGCCAAAAAGCTTTACCCAGCATTGATACCCAACCATTTATGGGCCCACACGGTATTACCTTCGTCGATGGCAAGGTGTGGTTCACTGTTGAAGGCACAAAAACCGTTGCCCGGCTTGACCCGGCAACCGGCAAATTCGATTGGTGCATGGGCACCGGCCAGGACCGCACGCACATGATCTACGTAGTGCCTGGCGGGAAGAGGATATACACCACCAACGTGGCCTCGGGAACCGTAAGCATTTTACAAGACAGCCTGATCGTATCCAGGCCCTTCCCCAATGGCTTTACCCCTCCCCCGCATCACGATTGGATACAAACACTGATAAAGGTTTCAACAGGTTCAGAAGGCTTTGATGTATCGCCTGACGGCAAAGAATTATGGACAGCCGCGTCCGATGATGGCACCATTGCTGTGATTGATCTAACAAACAAAAAGCTGGCCACTACCATCGATGCGAAGGCGATGGGCGCAAACCGGCTAAAATTTACACCGGATGGCAAACGTGTGCTGGTGAGCAGCCTGCGTACAGGCGATATATTTGTTTACGATGCGGCAACGCACCAACTGATCAAACAATTTAATACCGGCAAAGGCGCTGCGGGCATCCTGATGGACGATGACGGATCACGTGCATTTATCGGCTGTACCGGCGATAACTACGTGGCCGTTGTCGACCTTAAAACATTGGAGGTTAGCGGGCATATCCCTGTTGGCGGGGCCGATGGACTGGGCTGGGCGGTGAGGCAGTAGAACTGGGGTTCAAAAACAGCCCACATTCCCTAAAATACGTCTTCCAAAAAAAATCCCCAAAACCAAACGGTCAGGGGATTTATAGTTCAAAGTTTAAGGTTAGTCCGCTTATTTCCACCCGCCGCCCAGCGACCGGTAAAGCTCGGCCACCGCGCTTAGCTCCTCACTTTTTATCGAGGCCAGTTCCAGCTCGCCCTGCAGTACATTGCTCTGAGCGGTAATCACTTCCAGGTAATTGGCCATGCCGTTTTTAAACAGCAGGCTGGCATTGGTAGTAGCGTGTTGTAGGGTGTTTACCCGGTTGGCGGCTATGCTTTGCTGTTGCTTTAGCTTTTCTATTTTTACCATCGCATCAGATACCTCGCCGACGGCGTTTAACACGGATTGCCTGAATTGCAGCACGGTTTTTTCGCGATCAACCTTTGCCACTTCGTATTGGGTTTTTAATTGTTTGTGCTCCAGTAGGGGCTGCGCTATGCCGCCGGCCACCATTCCGAATAAGGATGCCGGGATATTAAACCAGTTACTTGCCTTAAATGAATTGATGCCGCCGCTTGCCGTGATATTCAAAACCGGGTACATAGCCGCCTTGTTGATGCCCACGTTGGCATTGGCGGTAACCAAAGCCAGTTCGGCGCTTTTTACATCGGGCCGGCGGCTAACCAGGTTGGCGGGTAATCCGGCAGAAAGATCAGCCGGAACGACCATTTGATCCAGGATGGCGGTACGCTCGACCCTGCCCGGCAATTCACCGGTGAGGATGCGCAGGGCATTTTCCTGTATGCTGATATTTTGCTCAAACTGCGGCACCAGTTGCGCCGCTGCCTGTTCCTGCGCCTCGGCCTGCTGTACGGCCAGCGAAGTAACCTGCCCGGCATCATATTGCAAGCGGATAATACGCAAAGTACTGTCGTTTAAAGCCACATTCTTTTTAGCGATTTCCAGCTGTGCATCCAGCATCAGCAGGTTATAATAGCCCTGCGAAACATTGGACACTATATTGGTTTGTATGGCCTTTTTAGCCTCCACGGTTTGCAGGTAAGCGGCAAGCGCGGCTTTGCTCTGGTTCCGTATCTTACCCCAGATGTCTGCTTCCCAGGAAACAGCTACGTTGGCCGAATAATCCTCGATATGATTAGTGCCGATATTGTACTGGCTCAAACTGAGTCCGGTAATACTGTTGTTTGAAGGGCGGTCGGTACTGGCCGTTACATTTAAGTCGACCTGCGGCACATTATTCCATTTTACCTGTTTGAATAATAGTTGCGACGCCTCAATATTTTTTAGGGCGATCTGCATATCATAATTCCTGGCAATGGCGCTGTCGATCAGTTTTTGCAATACCGGGTCGGTAAAGAAATTCTTCCAGCCGATGTCAGCGATGCTGGTGGTATCGCTTGCCGCTTCCGTGCTGCCGAAATGCTCGGGCAGGGCGGCTTTGGGCGTCTCTATATCTTTTGAAACGTTACAGGCGCTTAATATCAGCAAGATAAAAGCGAGACTGATGATGTTATTTTTCATTTGTTTAATTTAAAATTTGTAAAATACTTCCATAGCGATGGGTTTGAAACCCATCGCTATTTGGTGATGACAATCGTCATTCACTATACTCTCCCTGCAACTCCAAAACATCCACATCATTGGCGTTTTCAGCAGCCTGTTCGTTATTCAGCACTGCCAGTGGCAACCCGGTAACCCGTTCCTGCAAATGCTGGAAGATCACAAACAATACCGGGATAATAAATAGCCCCAGGATCACACCCGAAACCATCCCCCCGGCTGCGCCGATACTGATGGAGTGGTTACCCTGCGCTGATGGACCGGTGGCAATGCTCATCGGAAACAAGCCGAACACGAAGGCCAGCGAGGTCATCAGGATAGGGCGCAACCGCAGCCTTGCCGCCTCAATAGCCGAAGCGACCAGGTTATGCCCGGCCCTTCGGCGCTGCACCGCAAACTCGACGATCAGGATGGCGTTCTTCGCCAAAAGCCCTATCAGCATGATGAGCGCTACCTGCACATAAATATTGTTTTCAATCCCGGTGAGGCCAAGCACTACGAACACGCCGAATATCCCTGTTGGTATTGACAGGATCACCGCCAGCGGCAGGATATAGCTTTCGTATTGTGCCGATAACAGGAAGTAAACAAACACCAAACACAGCATAAACACGATCATCGATTGCCCGCCGGATGATATTTCTTCGCGGGTTTGCCCGGTAAATTCATAGGCAAAGCCTGATGGCAATTGCTCTTTGGCGACATCCTCAATCGCTTTGATCGCGTCGCCCGAGCTGTAACCCGGTTTGGGTATGGCGTTTATTTCGATTGAGTTGAACAGGTTATACCTTGATGCGGTTTCGGACCCATAAACGCGGGTTAATTTTACCAGGGTATTGATAGGCACCATATCCCCCGTTTTGCTTTTTACAAATACACGGTCGATTGCTGATGGATCGGCCCTGTCGGCAATATCCGCCTGAACGATCACCCGGTAATATTTACCAAACCGGTTGAAATCCGAAGCCTGCGCGCTGCCGAAATAGGCTTGCATGGTTTCCAGGATGTCCTTTACATTTACACCCAACTGGTTGGCCTTGTCGTCATCAACTTCCAATTGCAATTGCGGGTAATCCGCTTTAAATGAAGTAAACGCGTAGGCTACGGCCGGTTTCTTCATCAACGCACCTATAAAGTTATTGGCCACGCCGCTGAATTTATCCAGCGGGCCGCCGGTTTTATCCTGCAATACCATATCCAGCGCCTCCACATTGCTAAAGCCCGGAACCGTAGGGAAACTGAACACGAAGAAACTGCCCCCGGTGATCTGACCCAACTGGCCCCTGATCTGGTCCATAATGACATTGATGTCTTTTACTTTGCCTCTTTCCTCCGGTTTTTTTAATAACACAAAAAATACGGCGGATGACGGACTCGTAGAATTGGTCAGCAAATTAAAACCTGGCAGCGAGGTTACGAACCTGGCCGCTTCCAGTTTACCTACTGTATTCTCAGCCTGCTGCATCACTTTTGAGGTTCCGTCAAGCGAGGTGCCGGATGGCGTATTTACCGCTATGGCCACAAAGCCCTGGTCCTCGGTAGGGATAAAGCCCGTTTTGGTGGTCCTCACCATCCAAACGGTAGCGAGTGTGATTAAAACAAGCCCGGTAATCCCGACCCATTTATTGCGGACGAGGAACTTTAATCCCCCAACATAACGGTTGGTTATGGCGTTAAAACTGCTGTTAAAGCCGGTGAAGAAACGTTGTTTAAACCCTTGCTTAACATTGCCTTCCCTTTTATCGGCATGGGTATCCTTTAAAAACAAAGCAGCCAGTGCAGGGCTAAGGGTTAAGGCGTTAACGGCCGAAATCATAATGGCGATGGCCATGGTAAAGGCAAATTGCCGGTAAAATATCCCTGTCGATCCGGTTAAAAATCCAACCGGCAAAAATACGGCCGCCATTACCAGGGTGATAGAGATGATAGCGCCGGTGATCTCGTGCATCGCTTCAACGGTAGCTGCTTTTGGTGCGAGGTGCTTGTGCTCCATTTTGGCATGTACCGCCTCTACCACCACGATGGCATCATCCACCACAATGCCAATGGCCAGCACCAGCGCAAACAACGTTAGCAGGTTGATGGTAAAACCAAACAGGTTCATGAAGAAAAAGGTGCCGATAATCGCTACCGGTACCGCTATAGAGGGTATCAATGTCGACCTGAAATCCTGCAGGAAAATAAATACTACGATAAACACCAGGATAAACGCCTCGGCCAGCGTATGCTCCACCTGCGTAATGGACTCGTCGAGGGCGGTTTTGGTACGATAAAAGTTATTGTATTTAATTCCGACAGGAAAATCTTTGGATGCTTTTTCCATCAGGTTATCCACCGCTATCTGGATCTCGTTGGCGTTTGAACCTGCCAACTGGATAATACCTATGGCAATACCATTGTGACCGTTTAAGCGGGTCAAACTGGTGTACGAATAGGCGCCCAGCTCAACGCGCGCAACATCTTTTAAATGCAAAACAGAACCATCGGCATTTGCCCGGATGGCAATGTTTTCATATTCTTCGGGTTTGGTGAGCTTGCCCTTGTATTTGATCACGTATTCAAATATTTCCGTGCTGCGTTCGCCCAGTTTACCGGGGGCCGCTTCCAGGTTTTTATCCTGTATAGCTGCCATTACTTCGGCCGGGGTGACCTTGTAAGCGGCCATCTGGCCGGGGTTGAGCCATACCCGCATGGAATAATCTTTCACGCCGCCAAATATGCTTGCAGAGCCTACACCGGGGATGCGTTTAAGCTCGGGTATGATGTTGATCTGCGCATAATTGGCTACAAAAGTTTGATCATATTTCTTAGGATCCTCTGTATACATACCAACCGCACCGATCAAGCTGTTTTGCTGTTTGGTGGTGGTGATGCCCTGCTGAACTACTTCGGCGGGCAGCTGGCTGGTGGCCTGGGCCACGCGGTTTTGTACGTTCACGGCCGCCTGGTCGGGGTTGGTGCCCTGCTTAAAGTAAACGGTAATAGCCAGGGTACCATCGTTACTTGCGGTGGAGCTCATATAGCTCATATTTTCCACCCCGTTGATGGATTCCTCCAGCGAGGGCGCTACCGAGCGGAGCACCGTTTCGGCATTGGCGCCGGGATAAACCGCGGAAACCAGCACCGCTGGGGGCGCTATATCCGGGAACTGCTGTAATGGTAATTTGATCAGGCTGAGCAGCCCGAGTATCACCAGCAGTATCGAGATGACCGTAGCGAGTACCGGTCTTTCTATAAATTTCTTAAACATGGTTTTAGTTTTTAGTATGAATTTGGCCTCATCCAACCCTCTCCAAAGCACTTTACCGGAGGGGGGCCTGGACCAGGCTTTTAGTTTTTAGCCAGTACATCGTTAACTTTCTTAGGCTGAATGACAGTACCTTCCTGCAAACGGTCAAAGCCGCTTAAAACGATCTGGTCGCCGGCTTTAACACCGTCTTTTACCAGGTAATTGTTGCCGCTTTTGCCAATAATGGTGATGGCTTGCTTTTTAACCTTGTTGCTGTCGGCAAGGGCAAATACAAATACTTTGTCCTGCATTTCAACCGTTGCCGATTGTGGTACGATCAGCGCATCTTTGTGCTGAAGGCTCAGGCGTATTTTACCCGTATTGCCCGACCGTAATAGGCCCTGTGCATTGGGGAAGCTTGCCCTCAGGGTGATTGCGCCGGTGTTTTTATCAAACTGCCCGTCGATCATATCGATCTTTCCCTGCTGGGTGTATTGGCTGTTATCCGCTAATAAAAGGCTCACCGATGGCAGGCGTTTTAATTTATCTTTCAGCGTTTCGCCGGGGTATTGTTCTTTAAAGCTCACAAAATCCTGCTCGCCCAGCGCAAAATAAACATGCACGTTGTGTACATCCGATAACAGCGTAAGGGCGTCGGCGTCAGCTGGCGCAACCAGGCTGCCTTGTTTCTTCAACAGGCGACCTACATAACCGCTCACGGGAGCTTTTATCAGGGTATACCCAAGGTTGATCTGCGCGGTAGATACGTTTGCTTTAGCTTGTTCAACATTTGCTTTGGCGACGTCGTGAGCTGCCTTTGCTGTTTTCAGCTGGTAATCGGACACCACGTTGTTTTGAACAAGCGGGGTTAATTTGTCAATTTCCAGTTGGGCATTGGCTAAAGCGCCTTCGGCAGCGTGCTGGCTGGCAATGGCATTGTTTAAAGCGGCCCGGTAAGGCTGTTCGTTAATTTTGAATATCGGCTGGCCGGCGTTTACAAAAGCGCCTTCGTCAACAAATACTTTATCAAGCGATCCGCTTACCTGCGGGCGGATCTCCACGTTTACCGTACCCTCAACCGAAGCAGGGTATTCCTGGTAAGTGGTGTCGGTACCCGCAATAATGGTGGCCACAGGCAACGATGGCGGTGGGGGTGCTACAGCCGTTTGCGGTTTTGGGGAACAACTGTATAACGTTAGGGCGACAAGCGCCAGATAGATGGTTTTCATTTTAATTAGTGAATTAGTGAGTTAGCGAATTAGTGAATTATTGATGAATATATTACAAAAGTACGTGGCCTGATTTCGGCCTAAAGGGTGTGATAATGCCAATTTTAATGGGAGATTACGACAACGCCTTATCTACTATGTTTAACACTGTTAAATTACTTAACGATGATAAATACTTCTGAATAAATTTGTTTAACCTTTTTCATGACATTATTATTTAAATTAAGTACTAAACTTTCCGGTGAAACCGGGAGCAAAATTCACTGCTAAGAAGCAGCGTTAAAACCCGGTTCTTGCGTTTTTGATTGTTTTGCAAACGGGTTGATAATCATTAATCAATTTTTATTGTATGCGTATTCTCTTTCAATTTAACAGTGTTAAATAATTTAACGAGTAAAGTTTTCTGTTAAAAAAATTTATGTTGTGATCGACCTGATAATCCCGCCAATGGCGTCCTTTAAAACCTGGCGGTTGACCTCGTCCGAATTACCCCTGCTTAATATGTTGATGGATACTAAGCCATGCACTATCGACCAAAAGGTATAATACTTTGTACAGATCACTTCCGAATCCATGTCATCAATCCCCATCAGCTCCCCTATCACCGCACTAAACAGGTCCCAGGGCATATCGGCCTCAGGTAAGCTTTTCACCAGTTCACAGCTGCTGCAACTTGTAGTTACACCAAACATTACCTGGTAAAGTTCCTTATTGGCAAATGCAAAATTCCAGTAGGCCAGCCACATGGCTTCCAGTTGTTTGGCCGGCAAACGGTGTTTAGCTTTGGCCTCCTGCAGGTCCCTTGCCAATATCAGGTACCCTTTGCGGGTCAGCTCCAATATAATGGCATCCTTGTTCGAAAAATATTCGTAGATGATCGGGGCCGTATACTCAATAACATCGGCAATTTTGCGCATGCTCAAAGCCTGCCATCCCTCGTCTTTAACGATCTGCAGCGAAGCATTCAGGATATTGATCCTGGTTTCTTCCTTCAAACGTAATATCCTGTCCTTACTTGCCATTTTCAACTCACGGCATTAAATCATTTAACATCGTTAAGCAAATGTACAGCGATAAATTACAATTGTGTTCATCTGATTGTCAAAAAATTTGGATGAGTGGATAAAAAAATATTTGAATTAATGGAGATATATCCGTTCAAAAGCTTGGAGGTCGATTTGAAAATCACGGCAAACGCATAAATTTCATGCTCGTGGAAGTGGTGAATAGCCGTCTAACAGCTTTTGCCGGTTCAGGCAAAAAAGATTAATCAAAGTGCAAATCGGCTCAAAAAGATTATTTATTCATCCATTTAGCCCTGATCAATTGCTGCAGTCTGTAGTAATTATAACATACGCCGATCAGCCAGTTGCAATCTTCATTCGATTTCATTTTATCATCGATGGAGTGGTTTAAGCCGTTTATCATATTATTTACCGCGGCAAAATGAATTTTGACGTTTTTGCCGGTATTAACTTCAGCCAGGATATTAGCGTATTCGCTGCCTGTATAGTTACTTTCCATTATTTTAAGTTTAGAAACAAAACCAAAGCGTTTTGATCTGTCCTGAATCGTTCTAATATCATGCCACAAACTTGATTATCAATTAATAAAGTTAATTTAAGGTAAATTACGATTGAAACTAAGCATAAATTCCGGATGGTGTTGATACAGAATTTTTGGAAGCTGTCTTTTTTAGTTTTTATAAGAAAATATTGTCTGGAAATCTCTTATTATACGGATTACCAGTACAAAACAGAAGCGAAGCGTTTCGGCAGTCATGGCAGACGCATTAAAATAGTTTTTAAACTTATTGGGGTTGAATGGACGGAACGGGGCCATCTAAAGAATAGTTTTTTTAACCACACAAAGATTTCACAAAGGCCACAAAGAAAAGCGCTTTGCGACCTTTGCGGTTTTCGCTTTGTGATCTTTGCGGTAAAAACTATTGATCATAAAGGTAAAGCGCGTTGGTTCAGCTACTATATCAGAGAATCTTATTAAAAATAATTTTAATGCGTCTACCCCGCTTCAGCGGTGAAGCTGAAAATTTACTCAAACTCGATCTGTTCTTTTACATATTCCATATAGGATTCACTTTTGTAGGCAAACCATTGCTCTCGCAGTTCCGGGTAATCAAAAAGCAGGTCGCTAAAATGCCGGAAAGGTTTTTTGCGTGATATGGCATCAATAAATTTGTTGTGCGTGGGTATATCCTCAATATTACTGATAAAATTCTCCATTACCCGGAATGACTCGGAACTGCTCATCCCTTCAAAGCGCAAGTAATCGTCATCATTTTCGTCCACTTTATTTATCACCTCGGCCCATGCTTCGTCATCAAAGCCCGGGTTCCGCTCCTCATCAGGGTAATATTCCATTTCCCCAGTAGTTTTATGGTAAAAGCAAACCATGCCCATATCCAGCATTTCTGCGATCTCCTTTATCATTTCGGGTTTTATTTCAGTTTCCATGGTCATATAGTTAAGATGATTTAAAGCATTTCAAAAATTAAACCGATCAGCAAAATTAAATATTGCTGTAATTGAATCAAAAAAAAGTTTGGGTACTATCGTCGGGGACATTAGTACGCGGCGGTGCAGGTCAGCGTTGCATACCTGCCCCGCCAAGTCAAGCGTCCACGCTTGACTTTAAACAATTTTCAACGTCCACGCTGAAATATTTACGACGAATTTTATTGTAATTCATTAGTCTCAACCATCGCAAAGCAATGCTATGCGCATTAAATCAGCGTGGACGCTGATTATATTGTGGAAGTCAAGCGTGGACGCTTGACTTGGCGAGCGGGGGCGGTGAGTAGCGAGGTTTTTCTTTTTTACAACAGTTGGATGGTGGAATTATCTTTTTGCCCCTCAAAGAATTTTTTCAGCACGGCTTCGAACACTGGGTCGGCGCCTGGTACAAGTGCAAACAGCGTCATGGACGAACGCAGTTTTAAATCATCCGGGCTGCCCAAAATTGCCCTGGCGTCGTTGCCTGGTAAGTGCAGCAGCGCTGTCGTGATCTCTACCAGCCGTTTACCCAGCAAAGGGTGGGCAAGATAAGCAGCCGCTTCCGGCAAATCCTTTATAGCATAATGCCTGGACATTTCGCTAAAGCCCAGGCCGGCGATCTGCGGAAAAATATACCACATCCAATGGCTGCGCTTCCTGCCGTTTTTTATTTCCGAAAACGCGATAGCATAATCGTGCTCCTGCGCTTTAACGAACCTTTCAAGACTCATGCCTCGGTATTTTTTTGAGGATAACCCGGAACGAAGTTAAATGGTTTTAAACTGTATTTACCAAATGGACCTAAGCGGCGAGCACGAGACCGATCGTACATACAAATGTTCGCCGGCGCTTAAGGTTATTTTATCAAGGTCAGCTGTCGGAAAGAAAATACCCGTCATCACCGTTGCCCCGTCATCAGCAAACAACTCAACCGAGGCGGAGGTACTCGCTCCTGGTGCGTGTTAGTTGCGCAATGAGAGCTAAAAAAAATGAAGGCACTTTTATTTTGCAAATCATTATAGGACGTTTATATTTAAAAAAATACTCCCATTCTAATCATGAAGAATATTTGCCTGATTGCACTTTTGGTTTTATCAACTACAAGTTATTGCCAAGTAAAGGTTGATACTAGCATAGCAAATCGGTTTAATAAGGCGATTGCAGATATCGACACGGGCAAAAAAGCCAAAATGCAAGAAATCTTTGACAATATGGTGCAGGGCGAACAGAGCGCCGGTCCCATGGTATTTACCTTATTTAAGGTAGACACATTAAATAAAGACCAAATACTTAAGGGCACTACCTTTACCTATAACAGCTTTAGTCTTGTTGCAGGCACGATGAATTTAGAGCATGTTAACTGGTCTTGCGTTGGCTACAATGATCATGATACCTTAAAGATTAATTTGCCAATGTCAGCGTTTCCTTGTTGCTTTCCTGACTTTTATCAAAAAGTAATTGGCAAGAGGGTCACCGCGACACTTGAGTATTTTTTAGCGGATTCTGCGTTAAGGTTAGATGAAAAGCAATTGCGAAGTGGGAATTTGACAATTCCTGTTTCGGTATTGCATTATTCATTAAGTACGCTTGATTATTCAGTGGGGAGCACGATATATGGCGAGGCGGAACTGTTATCTCACCCCTATTTTATAGATAATGGCGGTTTTAAAACAGGATATATTTATCAACGTATCCATTGTATTTTCCTTTTTAAACTCAAGGTTTCGAAGAACGATTTGGGTAAAGATCATTAACCGACTAACACCTAATATGATTAAAAAGCCCCTATCAGTTGCCTACCTTTATCAACTGCTACAAAAGAATGTTTACCAAATCGAACTCAATTCCGAACACGACAAAGATTTTATCCTCAACCGTTCTTCCCCACTCAGCGATATTTTATCAAGCGCCTGATTCGGAAAGAAAATATCCGTCATCACTGTCGCCCCATCATCAGCAAACAACTCCACCGAGGCCAAGTCCATCACCAGGGTTAGTTTGATGTTTCCGGCGGCCGACAAGCGCGGCGCCGTTGCAATCGCCGGAAAATCCTTATTGAAACTCACTATGCCCGATTGTGTCCGGTCGATATAATATTGATTGGCTTTTTTATCATAGCCGATAATGAGCATTTCGTTTTTTGTATTGGCGAAAGTGAATTTAAAATCCTCCCCGGATGCCGTCTCCAGCTTTATCGTGTATTGCCCGGACGCTTTGCCGGTTAGGCCGGTAAAGTCGTGCGTTTTTTTCAGATTGAGATTGGTGAAGCTGACTGATCTCTCCTTTAAAAGGCCAAGTTCCGCAACCGGTGACGACCCAACCAAAATACTGCCTTTATAACTAAACAATTTTAATTCGCGCGGGATGGTAAACGCACTGCGCCAGGTGGTGGTTGGCACCTGGGCGCCGTACAGCCAGTTGCTCATCCAGCCCAAAAATATGCGGCGATTGCCCGTATTGCCCCAGGTTACGCCGGCGTATTCGTCGGGGCCGTAATCCAGCCATTTGGTAGCGGTATCAGTTGTGGTAAAAGTGTGGCCGTCAAATTGGCCAACAAAGTATTGCGTGGCCGAACCTTTGTTTGGGCCGCCGGGATTGAGGTTGACGATTAAAACCCAATGCGTTTTACCGTTTAACTTTAAGGGGAACAGGTCGGGACATTCCCACACGCCGCCGTGGGCGCCAAGTGTTTGGCCAAATTCGCTTTCTTTTGTCCAGTTTTTAAGGTCGGGCGAGGAGTAAAAGGTGATGCGGTCCTTCGTAGCCAGCGTCATCACCCACTTTTTGCCGGGTTTGTACCAGGACACTTTGGGGTCGCGAAAATCGGATATGCCGGGGTTTTTTAAAACAGGGTTGCCGCTATACTTTATCCAGGTATAGCCGTCATCCAGGCTGTAGGCCAGGCTTTGATTTTGGAAATTGTTTTTCCCGGCATCGGCGCCCTTGGGATCGTGATGGGTAAATATGGCGACAAGCGGTATTTTGCCGTTTTTGCCAAAACCGGAAGTATTATTGGAATCGACCACGGCGCTGCCCGAAAAGATATAGCCCAAACTGTCCGGGTATAATGCTATGGGCAATTGCTTCCAGTGAATCATGTCTTTGCTTACGGCGTGTCCCCAATGCATCGGCCCCCAAACAGTGCCACCGGGATAATATTGAAAAAACAGGTGATAGGTATGGTTAAAATACACCATACCGTTTGGATCGTTCATCCAGTGTTCCTTTGGCGAAAAATGTATTTGCTGGCGGAAGGGCTCGTGGTATAGGCGGCTGGTTTGGCTTTGCGCGAGGGCGGCCGTGCCGGTCAGCAAAAAGAAAGCGAATGGAAAAAGTTTATTCATTGGATAAGTAAACTTATGGTTTTATTTGGAAATTGTAAAGGTAAACAGGGCTGCGGTTGATATCGGTGTAACAAAAGCGCACACGACCGTTCGTATACGTGACAAAACAGCAGTGCCCAAATTTTATAATAACTTGATTATCTTGATATTGAAATAACGGCATGAATATGTACATGCTATCGGTAAAATGACCGAACCATGCTTATCAACTATCTAAAAATCGCGCTTCGAAATCTGCAAAAACAGAAATTTTTTGCGTTTATCAATGTTTTTGGACTATCTGCTGGCATTGCCTGCTTCATTTTGCTGATGCTATTTACCGGTAACGAGTTCAACTTCGATAAATTCCATAAAAATGCAGCCAACATTTACCGCCTGTATATCAATTCACAATCCGTGGCACAGCCCGGTACAATTGAGCGCCATACGGATATGTGGTCGCCATCGGGGCAGTCATTTGGCGAGGGGTTGAAACAGGATATACCCGATGTGCTTAATTATGTGCGGCTGCAACTACCCTGGGGTGAGAGCCTGGTACGGGCAGGCAACAAAGTTTTACCGGCTGAAGTGAGCTTTGCCGATCCATTGTTTTTTTCGGTTTTCAGTTTTCCGCTCAAATACGGCAATAAGTCGGCAGCGCTGCACGAGAGGCATGATATTGTATTAACCTCATCGCGGGCAAAACAACTATTTGGAACGGATGATGCGGTGGGTAAAACGGTACAGATACAGCTTGGCACGACTTATTATGCTTTCCGTGTTTCGGCAATTGCTGAGGATGTTGCCTCAAACTCAACGATCCGCTTCGATATCCTGGGCAGTTTTCCATTTATCAGTTCATACCGCGACGACTATTTTACCACCGGCAATATCGAGCACCGCATTGTTAGGCAAACCTATGTGCAGTTACGGCCGGGCAGTTCGTTGGCGAATGATCCGGCGCGAATGGACCGTTTCGCGCGTACCTTTTTTCCTCCGGGCTCGCTCGACGGTTTTATAAGCGCCATTCACTGGCACAAAAAAGAGCTGCCCTTAACCCTCCATCTACAACCGCTGCTACATATTCATACCGACAGCTGGTTACAAGGGTCAGATTTTGAAGACGATGGGGCAATCAACCCCAAAACCATTTGGATACTGGCTGGTATTGCGGCCGGCATATTGCTTATTGCCTGCATTAATTTTACCACGCTGGCTATTGGCCGCTCGGCAGGCCGGAGCAAGGAAATTGGGGTACGCAAAGTGATCGGCGCGGCGCGCAAACAACTCATATTCCAATTCTTTACAGAAGCGCTGCTCATGTCGTTCATTGCCACACTGCTGGGGCTGCTATTGGCCGAATTGCTGCTGCCCTGGTTCAACGTGATGGCAGGCCGGCAGTTGGCTTTCTCGCTATGGCTTAACCCGCGAATGATCTTGCTGCTGTTGACAACCATGGCGCTAGTTGGCCTGTTGTCCGGGCTTTACCCGGCGCTGGTTTTGTCGGGCTTTAAACCGATAGCCGTTTTGAAAAACAAACTTCGTTTGGGCGGCACCAATTTCTTTACCAGGTCGCTGGTTACTTTGCAGTTTGCCTTGTCTATCCTGCTTATTATCGGCACGGGCATTATCCTGCAGCAAACGCGTTATCTTATCCATAAGGATGTGGGCTTTGATAAAGAAAATGTGATCGCCATTGATGCTTCCGATGTAGACCCCGGCAAAGTTTTTCCGGCATTTAAAGCAGAACTGGGCAATTATCCCGAAATAATCGGCGTAACCAGCGCAGTGGCCGGCCTGGGCGCCGGACACGATCTTTTAGCTTATCGCGACAAAGGCCTTTCTGTGGCGCTGAATATTGTGGACGCCAATTACCTGAAAGTGATGAGTATACACTTGCTGGCCGGAAGAAATTTCGTTCCTTCAGACATGAACGACACAGTTAAACGGGTGATCATCAACGAAACCATGATGCGGAATTTTGGCTGGGACGAGCAAAACGCCGTTGGTCAGGGCATTAAACATTTTCGCACCAGGACAGCTGCCTATGTTATCGGCGTGGTTAGGGACTTCAATTTCCGACCCTTAAGCGAAAATGTTACTAGCCAGGCATTTGAAGTATCGGCAGACAAGGGTTACCCGAATATGTACGTGAGGACCAAAGCCGGCGACCCGGCAAAGGCCCTTACCCGGGTGCGCAATGCATGGGCGGCTATTGCGCCGGGTGTGCCGCTGAAATACACTTACCTGGACGAAAGCATCAACCATTATTACGACAATGAGCAACGCTGGAGCAGTATCATGAGCTGGGCCGGCGGCATCTCTATCTTGCTGGCCAGCCTGGGCCTGCTGGGTTTAGCCACGCTCGCTGCAGTTAACCGGACCAAAGAGATCGGCATCCGGAAGGTATTGGGCGCCTCGGTAAGCCAGGTTGTCGTGCTGCTGTCAGCGGAATTTGTGCGGCTTATCCTGCTTGCCTTTATCATCGCCACACCGCTGGCCTGGTACTTTATGAACCTGTGGCTGCAGGGCTACGCCGCCAGGATAAACATAGCGTGGTGGATATTTGCGGTTACCGGCACAAGCGCCATTTTAGTCGCGCTGATCACTGTCAGTTCACAATCGGTAAAAGTGGCAAGGGCAAACCCGGTGGATAGTTTGCGGATGGAGTAAGAAAATGATACCGGCCTTTATTTATTTATTTAAAATTCCTCCCTTTATAAAACACCTCCTTATTTGGCGATCCGCGCTGGTCGGGCGTGGGCATAGTGGTTTCATCGGCGCGGGATAGGCTCATTATTGGCAATTCATCACTATGCACGTCTGTCAGTTTGGTTAACAGGAAATTGAGGTTAAAACAACGAACTGCTACCACATGTATCACTTCGCCCTCCACCTGCAGCTTACCCTCCACCATCAGCAACCGCGACTGCACAATCTCCCGGCGGTATTTATCAAAAAAAGTACCCCATACTACGATGTTTGAAAAGCCTGTCTCATCCTTTATGGTTACAAAAACCACGCCTTTAGCTGTTCCGGGCCGCTGGCGTACGGTGATGAGACCGGCAATTTTAACCCGGTCGCCGTTTTTCATAGATTTAAGCTTTGCCGTGGGCACTACACCCAACTGGTCGAGTTCGTAGCGAACAAAGCTAACCGGGTGCGCCTTGATGGACAGGCTGGTACTGGCAATATCGTGCACCACATGCTCGCCGGGCGTCATCAGCGGCAGGGTGATCTGCTCGCCGGCGGTTTCGGAGGGCAGGTCCTGCAACAGGGCAACGGGGCGGTCGGCCAGGGCGCTGATCTCCCAAAGCGCCTGCCTGCGGTCGAGCCCGATGGAGCGGAAAGCATCCGCATCGGCAAGCATTTCGAGTGAAGACTGAGAGATGCCGGCATTCATCAGCTGCGGGATATGGCTGTAAGGCGCCCCGGCAACCAGCAGCTGCATTTCTTCCTCGCGTAAACCCTTCACCAGCCTGAACCCAAGCCGCAGCGCGCAATATTTGCCCGATTTTTCTTCGAGCGTATGATCCCATTGGGAATGGTTAATATCGATCGGCCTGATCACTACGCCATGGTTTCGGGCATCATCAACGATCTCGGACGGCTGATAAAAGCCCATGGGTTGGCTATTTAATAAAGCCGCCGCGAAAACATCCGGATAATGCCATTTAAGCCAGCAGGAGATATAAACCAGGTGCGCAAAAGATGCGGCATGACTTTCAGGGAACCCATACGATCCAAAACCTTCCAACTGCTTAAATACCCGGGCGGCAAAATCTTCCTGGTAGCCCTTTGACACCATGCCATCGATCAATTTCTTCCTGAACTGGCTTACCAGGCCCTTTGCCTTAAAGGTGGCCATGCTGCGGCGTAACTGGTCAGCCTCGGCAGGGGTAAATCCTGCCGCGACGATGGCAATCTCCATCGCCTGCTCCTGGAAAAGCGGGACGCCCAGGGTCCTGCCCAATATTTCTTCCAACTCTTTTGAAGGATATTCGATCGGGTCGATACCATCACGGCGGCGCAGGTAGGGATGCACCATATCGCCCTGTATTGGCCCGGGGCGTACAATAGCCACTTCGATCACCAGGTCATAAAATATCCGCGGCTTTAAACGCGGCAGCATCGACATTTGCGCCCGGCTTTCTATCTGGAAAACGCCAACCGTATCGGCGTGGCATATCATCTCATAAACTTCCGGGTCGTCCTGCGGCACATTTTCCAGCGTCAGCTCAAGGCCGTAATGTTGATTAGCCAAATGAAAAGCCTTGCGGATACAAGTGAGCATGCCCAGGCCCAGCACATCGACCTTTAGGATACCCAACGCTTCCAGGTCGTCTTTGTTCCATTCCAGTTGGGTGCGGTCTTCCATGCGGGCATTCATTACCGGGCAAATGTCCGACAGTTTGCACTGGGTGATCACAAAGCCGCCGGTATGCTGCCCCAGCTGCCGGGGAAAGCCCATCAATTGTTCCGT
>Ga0210389_10000979_pt1 | contig 24091 bp, 21 predicted proteins | sample IncBWH28OmetaG_FD_160127 | JGI IMG/M metagenome (GOLD analysis project Ga0210389, IMG submission 160127) | Forest soil microbial communities from Barre Woods Harvard Forest LTER site, Petersham, Massachusetts, United States - Inc-BW-H-28-O ...
TGACCGGTCTCGATGCCGTGTCCGCCCGCCACGTCAAGGGATTGCTCAGCGAGCGCGTGCGCGGCGGATGCACGGTCATCATGACCACGCATATTCTCGAAGTGGCCGAGCGTATGGCCGATCGCAACGGCGTGATCTCTTCCGGGCGCCTTGTCGCCGAAGGGACATTGACCGAACTTCGGCAACAGAACGGCAGAGGCGACACCAGCCTCGAGGACGTATTCATCGCACTTGTCGACGGCGAAGCGGCGGCGGCATGACGACAACCGCATTGAGCTGGTTTGCCCGGCACGAAATCCGGTTGGCGTGGCGGGAATGGCTGGCGATCATGACGGGCGGACGGCGCGGGCGGCGCCGTGCTGTGATCATTGGCCTGCTGGTCTTTGGCGCGCTGTTACATGTGCCGGCCTACGCCGTGATCGGCCGATATGCCACGCTTCAGGAAACGCCCGACAAATCGACACTGATCGTCATCACCGCGACCATCTTCCTGGCCTGGTCCTTGATGCTGTCGCAGGCGATCGAATCGGTAACGCGGGTGTTTTACGCCCGGTCCGATCTCGATCTCATCATGTCTTCGCCGGCCGCGATTGCCCAGGTATTTTCGATACGGCTTGCCGCCATCGCGGTTTCGATCATCGCGATGGCGACGTTGCTGGCGACGCCCTTCATCGATGTTCTGGTGTTTGGTGGCGGCCCGCGATGGCTGGCGGTCTACGGCCTGGTCATCGCCATCGGCCTTTCCGCGGCCGCCGTCGCAATCGCCGTGACTATCCTGCTGTTTCGGATGATCGGGCCACGCAGAACCCGGCTGGTCGCCCAGATCGTCGCGGCCGTGATCGGGGCCGGTTTCGTGATCGCACTGCAGATCGCGGCGATCCTGTCTTACGGCACGCTGTCCCGCTTTGCGATTCTCACCTCCGACGCCGCGGCGGCGTTTGCCCCGGGGCCCGACAGCATGCTCTGGTGGCCGGCACGCGCGGCCCTTGGCGATAGTGAAGCGTTGTTATTGTTACTGGCGAGCGGTCTTCTGCTGCTCGGAAGCGTGATGGTGACTTTTTCGGCCGGGTTTGCCGACACGGCCGTCCGCGCCTCGACAGGCACCGCCGCTGCCCGCCGCAGCCCACGCTCACGCGCATTCCGGTCGGGATCGCGGCAACAGGCGCTGCGACGGAAGGAGCTCCTGCTGCTGCGCCGCGACCCCTGGCTGGTATCGCAAAGCCTGATGCAACTGCTCTATCTCGTCCCACCCGCCGTGCTTTTGTGGCGAAGCTTTAGCGACAGTTCGGTCGCCATCATCCTGATCACACCCGTGATCGTCATGGCGGCGGGGCAACTCGCCGGCGGCTTCGGATGGCTTACCATCTCGGGCGAAGACGCCCCCGCTCTCGTGACCGCCGCGCCGATGCCTCCCTCACGGCTGATCCGCGCAAAGATAGAGGTGGTGCTGCTTGTAATCGGCGTCCTGTTTGCGCCGCTCGTGATGGCGCTGGTGTTAGCCTCGCCGCAACAGGCCGCCGTCACCGCGGTCGGCATCATCGTCGCCGCCGCCTCCGCCACCGCGATCCAACTCTGGTTCCGCGTCCAGGCCCGCCGTAGCCAGTTCCGGCGCCGACAGACCTCATCGCGGCTTGCGACTTTTGCGGAAGCCTTTTCGTCGATCGGATGGGCTGCGACCACGGCGCTGGCGCTTTCGCTGCCCACGGCCGCGCTGATCACAGGATTGATGACCTTGGCCATCCTGGCGGCGACCTGGAAATTCAGCCCACGACGGGATTAAAGCGTTTTCGAGCGAAGTGGGCACCGGTTCGCGTGAAGAAAACGCGTCAAAACAAAAATTAGAGCGCGGCTCTGGCCCTATCAAAACAGGGCTCCGCCCTCACGTCTTGATCAGATCCATCACCGCCGCCGCAAAGGCTTCCGGCTCCTCCTGCGGCAGGTTGTGGCCTGCATGCGGGATAATACGATGGGCGAGGCGGTGACTGAATTTCGCTGCATAGGCCGTGCCATCGGTTGAAGGATTGACGCCGTCGGCATCGCCGTCGAGCGTGATGGTGGGAACCGTGATCACCGGTTGCGCTGCCAGTCGCCGCTCCAGTTCGGCATAGCGCGGATCGCCGTCAGCCAGGCCGTAGCGATGGCGATAGCTGTGAATCACCACGTCGACATAGTCGGGGTTATCGAAAGCCTGCGCGGTCCGCTCGAAGGTTGCATCGTCGAACTGCCAGTTCGGCGACCACTGCTGCCACAGGATCTTCGCGATCTCGCGGCGATTGGCGGCCAAGCCCGCCCGGCCGCGTTCGATCTGGAAATAGTATTGATACCAGTAGGCGACTTCATGCGTCGGCGTTGCCGGAATCATCGCGCGCGCGATGTTCTGAATCGGATAGCCGTTCACCGTCACGAGGCCTATGCAGCGATCCGGCCACAGCGCCGCGCCGACGCATGCGGCGCGACCACCCCAATCATAGCCTGCAAAGACGGCGCGCTGGATGCCGAGCGCGTCGATCAGCGCGATCAGATCGGCACCGACCGCGGCCTGCTCACCCGAGCGCGGGGTTTTCGAATCGAGAAAACGGGTTGGGCCGCAGCCACGCACATAAGGAATGATGACGCGGCAGCCTTTGGTGGCCAACAGCGGGGCGACATCGACATAAGAGTGAATGTCGTAGGGAAAGCCATGCAAAAGCACGACGGCCGGGCCATCGGCGGGCCCCTCCTCATAACAGGCAATATCGAGCACGCCGGCCTCGACCGAACGAAGCGGCTCCAGACGGCGCGATGAAGCCGCGCGCGCCGGCGTCGCGGCTTGTGCCGATCCGCCGTCGGCTGCGCTTGCCTGAGCAAACCCCTTGGCAAAACCCCCGGATAAGGCCGCCGCGAACATAAGCATTTGACGGCGGCGGCGATCGATGGACTCTGACATCGGGACTCCCGTACCGGCACCTGACTGTGGCGCTGCCGTGGAGTCTAACTGGAAAACTGCGACAAACCGTCATTCAAATCATCGCGCCAAAACATGGCGGTCAGCCCAGACATGCGTGACCTCCACCATGACGGCGGCCAAATTCGGCGATAGACTGATACTTCGCGAAAAAGCGTCCGGTCGCATGCCCCTCATGTTGCGAGTTGCTGCCCTCGTCCTTGGTCTCATAGGCCTTTCGATCTCGACGGCGGCCGCACAGGAGGCCCCGCGCGGCAGCGAATGCCTCGCCATGGCGGAAACACCACTCCGCGCCACGCCGGTGTCGCTGCGCCGGCTGTCGGCGAAAGCCGAAGACGTCACGATCACCTATGCGGGCCATTCGACCTATTACATCGACACGCCCGGCGGGGTACGGATCGCAACCGATTTCAGTGGCGTCTATACCACCGGCCGCCAGCCGGACGTCGTCACCATGAACCGGGCGCACAGCACGCATTACACGTTATTTCCCGACCCCCGCATTCCCCACGTCCTGCACGGCTGGAACGACGACGGCAGTCCGGCCCGGATCAACGAGCGCATCGGCGACGTTCTTATTCGTAACGTGACCACCGATATTCGCCGCTACTTCATGGACGATTCCAGTGGGGAGATGATCAAAGATGGCAACTCCATCTTCATCTTCGAAGTCGCCGGCCTCTGCATCGGCCATCTCGGCCACCTGCATCACAAGCTCGACGACAGTCACTTCGCGGCGATCGGGCGGCTCGATATTGTGATGGTGCCGATTGACGGCGCCTATACCATGTCGCTGGATGGCGTGTCCGAGATCACACGGCGCTTGCGGGCTTCGGTGGTATTGCCGATGCACCGCTTCGCCACGCCGCTCGACGAATTCATGCGCAAGATTGGACAGCAGTTCGAGATCGACGAGCGGACCGAACGCAGCCTGACGATATCGCGGGATTCCTTGCCTGCAGCGCCGACCGTCGTCATTCTTCGCGGCGTCTAGCCTACTGGGCGTCTAGCCCAACCAATAAAATATCTGGGGGAGGAAGTTCATGGTCGCCAGCACATTGCCTTCTGCCAGGACGGGCCTCTATGCCGATCCACGGCCGGACTGGCTCGCCTTGCGCGAAGAAGAAGTGCTCGATCCGGCGCGGCCCATCGTCGATCCTCATCATCATTTGTGGGATCGCGGCGGCCAGCGCTACCTTCTCGACGACCTCACCTCCGATATCGCCTCGGGCCACAACACCATCGCAACGGTCTATGTCGAGGCGCGCTCGATGTACCGCGCAGAGGGACCGGAAGCGTTTCGTCCCGTCGGCGAGGTTGAATTCGCCAATGGCGCGGCGGCGATGAGCGCAAGCGGCGGCTATGGTCCGGCCGCCGTCTGCGCCGGCATTGTCGGTCACGTCAATCTCTTGTCGGGTGACGGCGCCCGTGCGGTGCTGGAGGCAGAAATATCGGCGGGCCAAGGCCGCTTCCGCGGCATCCGGCATTCGTCGGCCTGGGATGCCGATCCCGACGTCGCCCACATGTATGCGACGCGGCCGAAAGGCTTGTTGCTCGATCCGACGTTCCGCAAAGGCTTTGCTTGCTTGGCACCGCTCGGCCTGAGCTTCGATGCGTGGTTATTTCATCCGCAGATCAGCGAACTCACAGATCTCGCTTGTGCCTTTCCGGATACACGCATCGTGCTTGACCACTGCGGCGGGCCGGCCGGCACCGGCCAATATGCCGGGCGGCGCGAAGAAATTTTCGCCACCTGGAAAACGTCAATCCGCGAGATCGCCAGATGCCCCAATGTCTCTGTGAAGCTCGGCGGGCTGGCGATGTGCCTGCTCGGCTATGATTTTCATCAACGTCCGATGCCGCCGTCCTCGGAAGAGCTGGCCACAGCGTGGCGGCCTTATATCGAAACCTGCATCGAGGCGTTCGGCGTCAAACGCGCGATGTTCGAGAGCAATTTCCCGCCCGACAAAGGCCAGTGCAGCTATCAGGTGATTTTCAACGCCTTCAAACGCATCGCCGCTTCCATGAGCGAAACGGAGAAAGATGCGCTGTTTTCGAAGACGGCCAGGGAGGTCTATCGGCTGGAGCTTGCTTGACCTTCTCAGGTCGAGGCCAGATCCGGCGCCACGCGCTTCTCCGACAGAAACACGACGCGCTTGATCTTGTTGAACGCCCGCGCCACGAAGGCCAGCACCATGGGCTGGGTGGTCCGGCAGAAGGCGAGCTTGCGGACACGGCCCTCGACATGCCATCGCGCATGCGCGCCGTTCCGGAAGAAGACCACATCGCCCGGGCCGTAGCGGGTCGGGCGCATCGTGTCGTTTTCGAGCACGATCGAGCCCTCAAGAATCATGATGGTTTCGTCGAAATCGTAATACCAGTTGAATTTACCTTCGCTGCATTCCCAGACGATGGTCGAGGCAAGGCCATCGTCGCTTTGCGACAGCACACAGGATTGCGCGACCGGATTGCCTTCGATGATCCAGGACGGCTCGATCGGCCTCGGCGTCAGGTTGACAACGAGATTGGTCGTTTCAATCAGTGCCATCTGTGCCTCAAATATCCGGAAAAAGCCGCTTAAAATTGCAATTAGTTTTCGCCCGGCAACGTTGCGGGCAAAACTAATAACAATCTTTTAAGCTTTCCTTACGGCCCAGAACTCCGCGGCTCGTGACGCCACAATGGCGGCGTTGATTGCCACGACCCGGCCGACACCACCTGCCGGCCGGTCTTTGCAGGGTGGATCAGGCCCACTCGCCCTTCCGGAATACCGGCACGCGCCTGCCGTCGGCATAAAGACCGTCGATATCGATCTGGCCCGAACCGATCATCCAGTCGATGTGGATCAGGCTCGAATTGCCGCCTTGCGCCGTGATCTGCTCCGGCGTCAGTTTTGTCCCATCGACAAAACACTTCGAATAACATTGGCCAAGCGCAATGTGGCAGGCCGCATTCTCGTCGAACAGGGTATTGAAGAACAACAACCCGCTGTGTGAGATCGGTGACGAATGCGGCACCAGCGCCACTTCGCCAAGACGGCGGGCGCCTTCATCGGTATCGAGAACCTTGTTGAGGACTTCCTCGCCACGTGTCGCCTTTGCCTCGACGATGCGTCCTTCCTCGAAGCGCACCGCGATGCCTTCGATCAGCGAGCCCTGATACGACAGCGGCTTGGTGCTGACGACGTGACCGTCGACCCGCTTGGCATGCGGCGTGGTAAAGACCTCTTCGGTCGGAATATTCGCGTTGCAGGTAATGCCGTTCTTTGCCGTCGAGCCGCCGCCCTGCCACTCATGCCCGTCGGCAAGACCGACCGTGAGATCGGTACCCGGTCCAGAAAAATGCAGCGCGCCGAATCGCTGCCCGTTCAGCCACTCCCTTCGGACGCGCAAGATCTCGTTGTGAGCCTGCCAGGCGGCGACGGCGTCATCCCTGTCGACCCGGGAAGCGGCGAAAATAGCGTCGGCAAGCTTTGTGACCGCGGCATCTTCTTCGTCCTGCGGAAACACGAGCTTCGCCCATGACGGCGACGGATAGGCAATGATGTTCCAGTTGATATCGAAATTGACGATCCGCTCGAGCGCCGGTTTGTAGGCAATGGAGTTAGCCTTGCTGGCGCGCGCAACCTTCGCCGGGTCTTCGCCCGAAAGCAGCATCGGATTGTCGGCAACGATGGCAAGCCGCGCGGTATTGGCGGCGAACGCCTTCGACATTCCCTCATAGAGCCAATTGGCCGCGCGATCGAAACCCTCGTCTTGCCCAAACCGGTAACGCAGCAAGGTGATCGCTTCATCCGACAGGATCGGGGTCACGAGACCCGCGCCGGCCTTGTAGGCATGCTCGGCCACCTTGCGGACCAAGGGCAATGCGACCGTCGGCGCCGTCACCAGGAGATCCTGTCCGCGCTCAAGCCGGAGTCCGACCTTGATCGCGACCTCCGCCAGCCGGTCAAGTTTCACGGGATCGATCGGTGTCGAGGGAGTGGATACGGAAGCATTCATGGTGGGATCGCCTATCGTTGCTGCACATCCATTATATCAGCTTTTGCAGGCGGCGCAGGGACACAAAGGCCGCCGTCCACTTCAACATGGGCAGCATACGATATTTATCAACGTAAGAAGGTCGAGTGACGATCAGTTGAACGAATTCGACCTCAGCGCGAAATATCTTCCAGCCGCAGGTTCCGCGTTTCGATCATACGCGTCGCGGCGATCAGTCCCACGATCGCAACGACGGCGAACATCAGAAACACCGAATCAACGCCACCCTTGGCCAGCATGAAACCGATCAGCGTCGGCCCGATCGCCGACGCAATCCGAAGCCACGAGGTCGCAACGCCGGTTCCGATGGCGCGCATCCGGGTCGGATAGATTTCAGGCGTATAGAGGTAGACGACGGCTGCGATCGATCCGATCAACCCGTAGCTGAGGGTGCTGAAAACGATTACCCACGAGACGTCCTGCGTGCCGCCAAACGCCAGCACGCTGAGCAGCACCGCCCCACAGCCAAAGGCGCCCATCATCCAGTATTTGCGGCCGGTTCGGTCGATCACCAGTGCGCATATCAAGACCAGGAAGACCTGAGCGACGTTGGTCATCGAGGCGGCGCGCAGCGCCTGCGGAAGATTGAGATGATAGACCGTGGTGTAGAGCGTTGGCATCCAGTTGTTGAGACTGTTGGCGACCAGATAGGCGGAGGCCCACAACACCCAGACAATCAATGTGCGGCCGCGATAGTCGGGCGACAATAACTCGCTCCATTTGCCCCGTGTGCGCCGGGGAATCTCGGCCTGCGCCGGCAAGGCCACGGCCGGCGCGGGAGCGACCGCTGCGCTAGAGTCGGATGCCGCCTCCAACCGCCTGATCACGGCCTCGGCCGCGGCAAGCTGCCCCTTCCCGATCAGCCAGCGCGGCGATTCCGGCAAGCGCAACAACATCAATGCGATGACGAGGCCGGGAATGCCGCCGATCAGGAACATGATCTGCCATCCCATCAGCGGCACCAGCACCGCTCCGACTTGGCCAGTGACCATCAGCCCGATCGGGAAGATCATCTCATAGAGCATGAAAAACCGGCCACGGCCGCGCGCCTTGGAGAGCTCACTGATATAGGTCGCGGCGACCGGCATTTCGCCACCGACGCCGATGCCTTGAATGAAACGAAAGAACAGGAGAATGTTGAAACTCCAGGCCGTGGCACATGCCAGACTCATGACCGCGTAAATAGCGGTGGCCGCTGCAGCACAAGGAATACGGCCGTAGCGTTCGGCGCCCCAGCTGAACCCGAGTGCGCCTATGATCTGGCCGACATAGCTTGCCCCGATCAGAATGCCGATTTCCGGCGGCGTGATGTGCCAGAGCGGCACCAGGATCGGGAGAACAAAGGCGATCGACAGCGCGTTGAAGGCGTCGAAGAAGGTCGCGCTTCCCATCACGATCCGGGCGACAACGAACCAGCGCGACGTCGGCACCTGTTCCATCCGCGCGATCAGGCCGGCGGATGCTTGCTCGGTATCGAAAGCCGGCGAGGATGAGACGTCGGGAGCCTCGGACCTCGACGTGGCGCTGACAACTGACAAGGCTTCCTCCGCTCTTTATTTTCAGGTCGCTTCAAGCGGCCCATTATTTAGAAACCCATCAGACATCAGTAGACCGCGCGACCAACTCCAGAATTTTTTCGGCAATTACAGCCGGGCACTCGACCGGCGTCAAATGGCGGACATTCGGCAACACCGAAAGCGTAGCGCCTGACACGGCACTTTGGATTTGCTCCGACATCGCGACCGGCGCGGCGTAATCTTCCTCGCCGACGATGACACTGACCGGCATCCCCATGGATGCCTGATAGTGCCTGAGATCGGCGTCGCCGAGCATTTCGCAAGTCGAGCGATAACAATCGACATCGTTGGCAAGGAATACGTCTATATGCGCGCCGACGACGTCCGGGTGCGCTTCGCGAAAGGAATCGCTGACCCAGCGGGTGGCCTGAAACGCCGATAATGCCGCAAGCCCCTTGGTTACCGCGGTCGCAGCGCGCTCGCGCCAATCCTTTGGCGCTGACGGGCCGTACCAGGCCGTGCTGTCGATCACCACGAGCGCCTTGGCCCTGTCGGGATAGACGCCCGCAAAGGCCTGCGCGACGCATCCGCCCATCGAGCAGCCGGCAATCACCGCGCGTGGCCAGTTCACACGATCGAGCAGGCTCGCGAGATCGCCGGCGAACAATTCCGGCGTGTAGGTCATCTTGACTTTGGCGGATTGGCCGTGACCGCGGCAATCATAGGTCAGGACATCCGCGTGAGGGGTCAACAGCGGCACCACCCCATTCCAGAAGCTGCGATCGAGCGCCAGCGAATGGACCAGCGCGATACGCGGGCGCGCGGATGATCCGTCGCGCGGCTGCGCCGTGTGGAGCGTGTAGGCGATCGAGGCGCCGTCCGGCGCGCTGGCGGTCCCGGTCGACGACGTCACGAGGTTGTTCATGCCGCCGCCGATTTCGACGAAGACCCCGGCGTCGGCGCCGGTGCATCCAGCGAGACGTTCCAGGCGTCGTAACCGTAAAGCCAGCTTGGATCGTCGTTGCCGCCACTCATCCAGGTGTTGGCGCTCGAGATCTCCTGAATTTTCGACGTGCGCGGCTTGCGGTGGGCTTCAAAGCGCCTGAATACCGCTTCGATGCCGTCAATCGACACACCCCTCAGACAACGCGCCAGCACGGCGGCATCCTCGATCGAGGTCGCTGCACCTTGCGCCATATAAGGTGTCATCGGGTGACAGGCATCGCCGATCAGGACGACCCTGCCCTGGCTCCAGGTCGGCAGCGGATCGCGTTCAAGGATCGCCCATTTGTGGCAATCAGGGCAGGCATCGAGCACCATCCGCACTTCCTCGTGAAAGCCGGCATAGGCCTTGCGCAATTCCTGCACGTCACCTTTCGCGGACCATGATTCCTTGGTCATCCAGTCGGCCGGCTCCGGCACGCTGGTGACGAAGTAAAGCTGGCTGCGGTCTTTGGTCGTGTAATAGATCACGATGTGGCGGTCCTCGCCCCACCATTTGACGCGCGAGCGCGAGATTTCCCGCGGCATAAGATTTGAGTTGAACACCGCACGATAGGCGATGCGGCCGCGATGGATCGGCTTGTCGGGCCCGATAATGATGTCGCGCACCACCGAATGAACCCCATCGGCGCCGATCACGGCATCGGCCTTGGCCGTGGTCCCGTCGGCAAAGAACAGCGTCACCGGGCCACCATTCTGCTCCAGCCGAACCAGCTTCTTGTTCAGATGAACGATCTCGTCCGGAATAACCGCGGTCAGCGCTTCGTGCAGGTCAGCGCGGTGCATGCACAGGAACGGTGCGCCGTAAAGATCTTCCGGCATCGGCAATTCGCGCTTGAGTTCGCCGGTGTCGCCGACCCGGTTGAGATGAGAAAAAGGCGCAAAGGCGCGTTCGCGCAGTCGATCCTCGACGCCGATGCCGCGCAGGACCTTCATCGAATTCGGCAACATCTGAATGCCAGCGCCGATCCGGCCGAACTGATGCGCCTGTTCGTAAACCGCAACGTCAAGGCCTGCCTGCCGAAGCGTGCCGGCCGCCGCCATGCCGCCCATTCCGGCGCCGATGATTGCGATTTTGGGTGCCCCCATGATTTCGCTGCTCCTTATCGTGGGAAACGCGGAAGACCATCGCAGGTCTCTTGCTCCCTGCAACATTGGCATTGTTACAAGGTATGTAAAATATATCTTTTGTACCGAATTGATATTTAATAGATATGGCTCGGCAGCCTGGAGGATTCTCTTGGAACTGAGGCATTTGCGTTATTTTATCGCGGTGGCCGAGGACGGTTCGGTGACGCGGGCGGCGCGGCGACTCAACATGGAGCAACCGCCGTTGAGCCAGCAGATCCGAAAGCTGGAGACAGAACTTGGCGTGCGCCTGTTCGATCGCGTGGCCAAACGGGTCGTCTTGAACGCGGCAGGCCGGCAATTCCTTGAGGATGCCCGCCACACACTCGACGCCGCAGCGGCAGCCATCGAACGGGTGCGGCGCTTCGACCGTGGCGAACAGGGCCATATCGCGTGCGGGTTCACAAGTTCGGCGTCGCTGCATCACCTCGCGCCGAAGCTGATCCGGGCGTTCCGCCACGCCTACCCGCTGGCGACCTTCGAGGTGGAGGAACGAGAGACATTCGAACTGCTGTCCGGGGTCGATCAACGACGCCTCGACATGGCGTTTGTCCGCACGGTCGGCTCGGACTTACCCGCTTTGGACAATATCGTCCTACACGAGGAAATGTTCGTGGCGGCGCTGCCATCGGACCACAGGCTCGCCCGATCGGCCTCGCCGGTTTCCCTGTCGTCGCTGATGCGTGAGCCAATGGTGCTTTATCGACGTCCGGATGGCTTTGGAATTTTCGAGGTGCTCATGGCCGCGCTGCGGCGTGGAGGATTTGAACCCCAGGTGACCGAACAGGTTCCGCGCATGATCACCGCGATCAATCTGGTCGCCGCTGGACAGGGAATCTCGCTGGTGCCGGAGTCGATGCGCGCGCTCCACAACGGCAGCGTCGTCTATCGCAAGCTGGTTGCCGGCGCGCTTCCGCCGATGCCGCTGACGCTGGTGTTCCGGCGAGACAACCCTTCGGCGCTGGTCCGCAACTTCATCGACGTCGCCCGCAGGACGAGCCACTCCATTTGATCGCGGCATGACAGCCACCACAAACGAAGCAACCGCCCAAGGGGCGGTTGCGCAGTCGGTGATTGGCGCCAGGCTATTGGCCGTGAATGCCTGCAGTTTTACTTCGACGCGACGGTCGCGATGCGCGGCCACTCGTCCATCTGAATGCGGGCGACGAGCTTGTAACCACCATCGGCGGGACGGAAGATTGAAGTCTCGCCTTCCTTGACGTCGAACCAATCCTTGCCGAACGCCGCGACGATGTTCGGCTGATGGGTGATGAGGATCGTATTGGTGTGATCCTTTGGCGCCACGGCCAGCATCTGTCGGAACGCAGCCGCACGCCGGTTATTCTCGTTCGGCGAGACGATCAGGCCGCCCTCAGTCAGGTCGGCCGTCTTCTCGATGTCCGGGAAACCGGCGATAACGGCCGTTTCATAGGCGCGGTTATATTTGCTGGTGTAGACCTTGCCGATGGGAACACCGGCATGGCGCAGCGCCTCGCCGAAAGCCTTCGCCAGCGCCTTGCCCTTGTCGTTCAAATTACGCTGAGCAGCGATGTTGTCGAAGTTAAGCGGATCGGTATCGGCCTTGTCCGTGTCCGTCGCTCCATGACGAACGACAAGAACCAGACCGCCGGCGCGCAGGGTTTGTGCAAGATCCTTGTCGTCCGCACGGGCCGCCGGCGCAGCGATCGCAAGCGCCGCAAAGAGACTGACCGAAGCCACAAGAGCCGTAATCGATTTCGATATGGCAAACATCATTTAAACTCCGTTGTGATCCACCCACTCAGTAGACTTTCGAAGCGTCGATTTTATTCCGCGTCGTCCAACACCGGTGTCAATTTCGCGCGCACCGACATCCGCGGCAGCATTCGCTGCAACACGCCGTCACGCAACACTAACCGATGGAACAGCGCGGCACCGACGTGCATCGCAATGAGAGCCATCAATGCCTTGGCGCCGATCGCATGCGCCTGCACGAATACGCTGCGCATCGCCGGATCGGCTTCCAACAACGCCGGGATTTGCCAAACGAATAGTTCGAAAGGCTGACCGCGCAACAACACCCGCATCAGGCCTGTGATCGGCATCGCCAGCAACAGAATGTAGAGGCCGAATTCATTGGCCTTTGCAACGATTTGCTGAAATTTCGGCATGTTTTGCGGAAATGGCGGCAGGTAGGCAAAATAACGCCGCCAGCAAAGACGCGCCACGACGACGATCCAGGTCAGCGCGCCCGCGCTCCGATGCAGCGAGAGAAGTTCCGCGGCGAGGTTACTGTGGTGTCCGACAGCTTCGTGCGCCCAGATGCTTGCAAACTGAACGACGAGCAGAAGCACCGTCAACCAGTGCAGAACCATGCTGGTCTGGTCGAAGCGGTCATCGGCGTTGGAGACTGCAACCAAAGCCGTTGCCGCTGATTCTGAATTTTTTGTCATGTTGATTCACTCCGGTCTGTTGCTCGGCAATGCCGAAAGGACTGGAGCGGTCGCGACTTTATTCCTGCGCTTCTTGCTTAACGAGAGGTCCGCTTAACGATCACGGTAAGCAAAGACCGACAGAGCGCTCTCGATCACAACATAATGATCTCGCTGCGGCGGCGTTCGGCCGCCTTCGCCACGGCTTCCGTCCTCGTGCGCGCGCCGAGTTTACGGAACAGCGATTCAACATGGAATTTTACCGTGTGCAGCGAGATATCCAACCGGCGTGCGATCGCCTTGTTGGTCATGCCCTCGGCAAGTGCGGCGAGCACTTCGAGTTCGCGCGGCGTCAGCAAGGCGTGGCCTTCGCTTTCGCGCATGGCGCCAAAGCCGTTTTCGCGAACGGGCGCGCGAACAATCAGACCGGCGGCGACCGCGCGGATCGCCGCATCGATCTGGCGCGCATCGGCTTCGCGCGGCAATGCGCCGCGAAACCGCTCGTCCATGATACCAAGCCCGACGACGCTGCGAGCCCCTTCCGGCGGACGACTGCCGTCGGCCAGGACAATATCGGCCTCGTCCTGCATGTCGACGACGGTATGGCCGGCCTCCGCGATAATTTTGCAAAACGCGGTGCGGCGAAGCGGATCATCGGTGTGGACCGCCACCCGCAGCCGGCGAGCAAAGGCGATATCGCTGGCCACTTCGCTCACGCAGTTCTCCGTTCCGCAATCGTCGTCTGGACTGTGATGATGGCGCCGCTGCGGATCAGGCGGATATCTGCCTTGCGCCCGATGCTGTCAGCGCCGAAATAGCGGGCGATCTTTCGAAGCCGGTGCGCTGAGATGCCGTCGACGCTCAGGATAATGTCACCGGCCACGATGCCGGCTTGCGCTGCCGGACCGTGCTCCACGACCGACATCACCATCATCCCGCCGCTTTGATCGGCGCTCTCGCGCAACGCATCCGGGACCGCGACAGCCTGTAGTGCAACCCCGAGCCAGCCGCGCGCGACGTGACCATCCTTGACAAGCTGCGGCACCACGCGCGTCAGCGTCGCGTGCGGAATAACGATGACCTGACCACGCGGCCCGAAGGTCGACATGCCCAGACAACCGCCTGCCGTATCGAACACAGGCCCACCCTCCTCGCGATGAGCGAGATCAATATCCAGCACGATACGCCGGTCGATTAGACCGCCACGGCGGGAATGCCACTCACCGCCCACCAGATTGACCACCCCCAATCGCGCGCTCGCGCCACCCTCGCCATCGGCGCCGATGGCCAAAGCAAGCGCACCCATATGGGCTTCGGCGGCAGCGAGAGCTGGTGCGGCAATCGCATCGGCGGTTTTCAGAATCGCGATGTTGGTACTGGCGTCACGCCCGGACAGCTTTGCGGCCACGGTCGAGCCGCCGGGCGCGACGAGTTCGAATTCGTCCCCGCGCGGCAGCGACTGTTCGGAGACGACGACAACGCCCGATTGCCAGACCATTCCGGTGAGATGCCGTCCCTCGCCGAGGTGAACCGCAACGACGGCATTTTTCGCGGCTTCTGCGCGCGCCGAGATCGCATTCGATAACTGGCCGAGTACATCTGGTGGAAAAGACATGAGCTACTCCTATCGATGAAGATAGGAACTATCCTGCGGAATGCAGCGCCCTCAGACTATCGGCCGTCCGGCCGGGATGGTCCCGGCCGTTTGACCGGGCGGCATAGCGGCGATTTCGAGAGCCTCGGGTTCCGTCACCCCACCAGACCCAACGGATCAAAATCCAGCAATGCGCATTTCGAATCCGCGCGGAGTGCAGGTCCCGCTGTAATGATGCGAATCGACGCGGGTCAACTCGCACCGACCATCATTGTTGTTGGTGGTTTCTGACTCCTGGAGCAGAATTTTCTGTTCCACGCAGGAGGCTTTTATTTTGCCGGAGATGGAATTGCCGCTGACGTGACGCGCTATGAACGTTCCAGCCTTCAAGTCGAAGGTCGTCGTCCAGTCGCCGACATGTCCGGGAAGTCCCGACTTCGCAGTAAAGGAATCCGGACACTCAGCCTGGACGCATTCGACAGGAACGAGAAACAATGCTGCAAAAAGCCAGTTTCTCATTATTGGTTCTCCCCCGATTCAGCAGGGTAGACCGGCTGACCCGCCTGGGGGAAGCTCAATGGTCAATGTCCCGTTTGTTTCCACTTCAGGAACTGCTGATAAAGTTGGCTGGCCTTCGAATTGGCGTCAGCGGAATTGGGGTCGACGGCGCCGTTAGAAATTGCAAGTTCTCTGAATTTCGACGGCGCTTGACTGTCTAAACCAGCCGCGCCCGACCGGGCTGCTAGCCAATCCTCGGCCGCGTCCGAGCGCTTCCAGCCATCGATCTTTGCGGAGACGTTGACTTCACGCCATTTGGGGTGAAACGGCGGATTCTGGAATGCCGTGACCTTCGGAAAAAAGGCCTCCACGAACTGCGCGACGCGACGGTAGCGATCAGTATTTTTTGGCCAGTTGTACCCTATCAGTACGACGCGATCGGCAATCGTATCGATCTTTTGACCGACAGCGACCAGGTTCGGGTAGTCATCATGGCTGAACGACGTCGGCAGATATTCGGTGGCGATATCCTTGGCAAATGGAATGGAAACGAAATGCATGCCCCGGTCGAGTTGCAGATTCGATATCAGTTTGGCGGATTTCCCGGCAATGTAAGCCGTGGCAGCGATCTCGCCAGCATTCAGCATCTTGACCGCTTCCGTTTGCGAGACGTTGACCTCCTCCACTTTCATCCCGAGGCGCTTGAATATATCGCGCATGGTGTAGTTGGTCCCGCTGCGAACGTCGTCGATGTTCACCTTGCGGCCGGCAAGCTGTTCGATCGAGGTGATATCCGGCCCCGCAATCAAATGGACCTCTTCATTGAACAGTCTGGTGATATAAACGATCTTGTCGTCGTCTTTGCCAAGCGCCTGATTCGACCGTCGCATCCCATCCATGATGCTGACCTGCGTTAATCCGATATCGACGCCCTTCAGGTAGCGCACGTCGCGAATGTTCTGCGGCCCGCCAATTCCAACCAACGGAACGACGCGCAATCGATCATGGTCGTTCAGAACCGACGCGAGATCACTCGCAACTTCGAGATAGGTGTCGTCGACGGTAGGACTGCCCGAGATGATCGAAACCGTATTCTCGTTGATCTGCTCGTTTGCGTAGACGCCTACACCGACACAATAGTTGCCCATGCGTTCGATGTAAGTCGACTTGTCCTCGATGGTTTGGGTCAGGGGGCTCAGGAAGCGAAAGTCGACCCAGCCACTGCCTGGGCCTTTGCAGACTTCCAGCTGCTCCCGCATCATATATTTGCCGTTCTGATCGCGAAAATTGTAGAGGTTCGTTCCCGGTGTCATCGTGGGAATCGCACCGTTGGCCATCACGACCCCGTTCTGGTCGAGGATATATGCATAGAGATCCCGGTCGATGGTGCCGCCGGACTTGCTCAGAACAGCTTTGATCGTTGCTTCGTATCCCACTCTCTTGAACATGTCCTGGACGCGGTGGACCATTGCGACGGCTTCGTCCCGGGTGCCAAATTGGGAAGCCGCTATCGCAAAATTCGGCCACCACAGCAGCGCTGCGGCGAATGCGAAAGCCAATACCGATGGCCTCACCGTCGAAGTGCGGCGTTCGTGCGCAGGCGCGAACATTTTTCCCTTGGCAGTCTCGCTCGATCGCAGCCACGCCCCATCGCACATCTTCGATCTCCCCAACTTCGTCTGATGCTTCTGTTCGGCCTCGTCTGCTCCTGGGTCGCGTAAATCCCACGAAATCGTGAGCAACCGGGTCTATGCATCGCACGGAACCGTGAGGAACAGATGAAATTCGGGCGACAATATGGATGTGCGGCTCACGCGCCCACAGAGCCGCAAGCTCTGGCGATGCCACCTGCTCTCTGGACAGGCAGCTCGCCTAAGTTTTAATCACAAGCAGAAGTGACGGTTCTCTCAAATCACGACGAAGCCATGCGTGCCGTCGCGCTTGAGCTGTTCGACCAGACCATATTCCCAATCCAGATATGCCTGCATCGCATCTCTCGACGCTTCCGTGCCTTCATACGGACGCCGGTAGCGGTGCTGCAGATCGGGCCTCGGCAAGACTTGCGGCGGTCCGACTTCCAGCGCGCCATCATGGCCGCCGTCGAGCACGTAGACTTCCCAACCCATTTGCGCGAGCCAGGACGCCGTCATGTTGGCGCGAACACCCAGAATGTCGGCCAGCAGAATGCGCGCCCCGCGCACTGGCGCTGCCATGTCGATTTCCTGAACGAGCTGGCCACCCGGATAGTGTCGAAAACCTGGTATGTGCCCGGCCGCATAGTCTTCAACCGGGCGAACGTCGAAACGATAGAGCGTGCGCGTTATATCCGCTTCCAGCGCGGCGGTCTCGTGCGGACTCAAATGCCGGACGCCGGCGCGATAAGCGACTTCGCGGGATTTTTCGTTCGCAGCATCGGACGGACCGATATCGCCCCGCCGGTCGGCGCCGTGCTCGAGCGTCTGGTTGGCCAACGTCCAGCCGATGGTCCCGTTACGAAGCGCCACCACCTTGTTGGCTAGTCCGGCATTGATCAGCGATTGCGTGCCGATGATCGAACGGGTCCGCCCGGCGCAATTAACGACGATGGTGGTCTCGGGATCGGACGCAACGTGGCCTGCGCGAAGCACCAACTCCGCGCCGGGCACGCTGACCGAACCAGGAATGTTCATAGTCGCGTATTCGTCCGGCCGCCGCACATCGAGAACCCTGACATTGGCATCGCTCGCGATCAGCGCGGCGACTTCTTCCGCCGACAGTGACGGCGTATGGCGGCGGCCCTCGACCAGTTCACCGAACGCCTTGGCATAGGAATTAACGTCAATAAAAATCTCAAACCCCGCTTGCCGCCAGGCCTCCAAGCCACCTTCGAGCTGGCGAATGTCGGTGTAGCCCATCGCGGCGAAACAATCCGCCGCCTCGGCCACAAGGACTTCACCTCCATCGTAGAGGACGATCGGTACATCCTTGCGCGGAAGCCTGACTTCCGCCTCAAGCGCGATCCGGTTCGCCGCCATATTGGCGGCGAACAAAGGATGGCCGGTGGCATAGGCCGCCTCATGGCGCAGATCGAGCAGCGCGATTTCCTCGCGCAGCAACAACATGCTGCGGATTTTCGATGGGCTGATGGCTGGGATGGTCATGGACACACGGCTGGAGAGACGAAAAACTGAGCCTTGCACGGTCGCACCTGCTATTTCAACCGGCAGCGGCGATCGGGATCGGACCGCTATAATTGCCTCCCTGCTGGAACTTCTCCTCAAGCCATGCGTTTATTTGGGTTAATTTGACGCTTTCAAGAAGTGCGGGGGAGGTTGCGTGGAGCATACGGAACGGTTCGAGGCCTCGAAGTCCAGCGAAGGCCGCTACCGCTTGCTCGTGGACGCGATCACCGACTATGCGATCTACATGCTGGACCCCGACGGCACGGTCACGAGCTGGAATCCGGGCGCCAAGCGTATCAAAGGATACGAGCCATCCGAAATCATCGGCGAGAATTTCTTGCGCTTCTACACCGAGGAAGATCGCAAGAAAGAGCTTCCGCGACACGCGCTTGAAATCGCCGAGCGCGAGGGCAAATTCGAACAAGAAGGCTGGCGCGTCCGCAAGGACGGGACGAAGTTCTGGGCCTATGTCGTCATCGACCCGATCCGGGACAGTGCAGGCAGGCTTATCGGCTTCGCCAAGATCACGCGCGACCTTACGGAACGCAGGAAGGCCGAGGCGGCCTTGCGCGAGAGTCAGGAACAGTTTCGCCTGTTGGTGCAAGGCGTCACCGACTACGCGATCTACTTGTTGAGCCCCGAAGGATGCGTCTCAAGCTGGAATCTTGGAGCGCAGCGAATCAAAGGCTACGCTCCGGAAGAGATTATCGGTCAGCATTTTTCGCGCTTCTATACCGAGGAGGATCGGCGATCCGGCCTGCCCCAGACGGCGCTGGAGATTGCTTCGCGGGAGGGACGGTTTGAGAGAGAAGGTTTGCGGGTTCGCAAGGACGGGACGCAATTCTTTGCCCACGTCATCATTGACGCCATTTACGATTCCGACGGGTCGCTGCTCGGCTTCGCCAAGATCACGCGCGATATTACCGAACGGACGAAAACGGCACGCGCGCTGGAAGAAGCTCGCGAAGCGCTGCTCCAATCACAGAAGATGGAAGCGATCGGGCATCTGACCGGCGGCATCGCCCACGACTTCAATAATTTGCTGATGGCCATTCAGGGCAGTCTCGAGCTTTTGCAAAGACGGCTGCCTGCAACTGACCCAAAAGTCGCGCAACTGATCGACAATGCCCTTCAAGGGTCCCGGCGCGGCGCGGCGCTGACCCAGCGGATGCTGGCCTTTGCGCGGCGTCAGGAGCTCAAGCTCTTGCCGCTCGACGTGCGCGACGTGGTGCAGCAAATGACAAACCTGTTGCAAAGCTCGCTCGGCCCGACAGTCCGGCTCGAAACGCGCTTCCCGTCCGAACTTCCGAAAGTGATTGCCGACGCCAACCAGCTGGAGCTCGCGCTTCTCAATCTGGCGATCAACGGACGCGACGCGATGCCGAAAGGAGGCACCATCACGATCGGCGTGACGAAGCGAAGCGATGTACCGGGGTTGAAGGCAGGAAACTATCTTTGCGTGAGCGTGACCGACACCGGTACCGGCATGGACGAAGAAACGCTCAAGCGCGCGATCGAGCCGTTCTTCACGACAAAAGGCGTTGGCAAAGGCACCGGCCTCGGGCTGCCGATGGTTCATGGAATGGCCGAGCAATCCGGTGGGACATTGCTTTTGAAAAGCAGGCCGGGCCACGGGACGGCAGCTGAACTCTGTCTGCCTATTGCACCGGCCGAGGCGGCTTCCGAGGCGCAACGCCCAACAGCACCGACATTACATACCGACAGGAAACTCGCGATCCTCGCGGTCGACGACGATCCTCTGGTCGCACTCAACACGTCCGCGCTGCTCGAAGAACTCGGCCATACGGTTTACAGCGCGCCCTCCGGCCTGCATGCGCTCGATATCCTGCGCCGGGAAAAGAAAATCGATTTGATGATCACCGATCAATTGATGCCGGACATGACCGGTTCGGAACTTGCCAGCCGTATCCGGGCAGAGAACGCGCACATGCCGATTATCCTCGCGACCGGCTATGCTGAACTGGCACCGGGAGAAGGCGAAGGACTGCCGCGTCTCGCCAAGCCGTTCAGCCAGCACGAATTGGCCGAAGCCATTGCGCGCGCCGTCGGGCCTTAACCTGGCCGACGAAGCGCCCGACCGCTTATAGTCACGCGAAATCCAACCATAGCATGCATACGCAAACGTGACCGGCCTTCGCCGACGCCGTTTGACCCCGGCTGATCCCGCGCTAAGATTTGCCGGAAAGGGAGAAAAAATATGGAGGACATCGCGGCTCAGCGTGCGGCCGAATGGCTTTTGGCCGAACATCAGGCCCGGCATCGCTTCACGACGCTGGGCCCGCCGGTCGCGCCTGCCACTGTTTCAGATGCTTATGACATTCAGGACAAATATGTAGCGCTGTTACGCCGAAGCAACGGAGAGCCGGTCGGCTATAAAGTCGGGTTGACCTCGGCGACGATGCAGGCGTTTTGCAGAATAGACCATCCGATTGCAGGCGTCGTGCTCGCTTCTCGTTTGCATCAGACGGGAGCCAGGATTCTGCTCAGGGATTTCGGGCGGCTTGGCCTCGAATTCGAAATCGCCGTCCGCATCAAGTCGGACATCCCCGCGACGGCCAAGGCTTTCACCGCTGAAGCGATCGCGCCTCATATTGGTGGCGTTGGCGCGGCGATCGAACTGGTCGACGACAGGTCCGCGGATTATGCGAGCATCGACGTGCGCTCGCTTGTTGCGGATAATTCCTGGAACGCCGGCATCGTGCTTTCGGAGTTCAAGGGAGCCTGGCCCGATCTCACGACCGTCCTCGGCCGCGCAACCAAGGACGGCGATCCGATCGGCGAGGGATATGGGCGGGACATCCTCGGCCACCCTTTCAATTCGGTGGCCTGGCTTGCCACCCAGCTGGCCTCGCGTGGCGCGACTCTGAAGGCCGGCCAGGTTGTGATGACCGGAAGCGTGATGAAAACGATCTTTCCCGAGCGGGATGCACGTTATCGCTTCGAGCTTGAGGGATTGGGCTTCGTTGAGGTCCAAGTTTCTTCGGCCAGCTAGGTTCGGATTTTTCGATGCCCTTGCGTAAATTTTGGTTGCTGTTCGCCGCATTGGTCTCGGTCGTCCCTGTCCGCGCCGAGATGCCTTCCATTCCGCCGCTGCCCGAGTTGAAATTTGCCGAAATCCCGGCCGGCTCGCGGGCCAATTATCTTGGCGATCGCTGGAGCTATATGGATACGGGACGACCCGACGCGCCGCCGCTCGTCCTACTGCACGGTGTCGGCGCCAACTCCATGCATTGGCGTTATCAGCTTGCAGGGCTGTCCGACCGCTATCACGTCGTCGCCTGGAACGCGCCGGGATATATGCTCTCTGACGCCTTGAAGACCGATAATCCCGATTGCAAAACCTTTGCAGATGCCCTCAACGATTTCCTCGCGGCGCTGAAACTCGACCGCATCAACCTGGTCGGCAATTCATTCGGCAGCCGCGTCGCGCAATGCTTCGCGCTGTATTATCCCGAGCGTGTCATCAAGCTTGCCATGACCGGGACCGGAATCGGCCCGTATGGCCTCAGCGACCAGAAAAAGAACGAGATCATCGCCGCGCGGGAGGCCCAGATCGCCAAGGGCGGATATGCCTTCGGCGCACGCGTCAATGCCCTGCTTGCCGCCAATGCCTCGCCACAGACCATTGAGCTGGTGCGCGATGTCGTCCGCGCCACCAATCCGCGCGGCTTCATGCACGGCGTCAAGCTCGGGCTGGTCGATGGCTACAGCCCCGAAGAAGTCGCGCCGAAATTCACCTTCCCGGTGTTGCTGATTTCGGGGCGCGAGGATCGCGTCAACCCGATCGACGAGAACGCCGCCCTTCTGGTCAAGGCCTTGCCGCAAGGCCGGCTCGAAATCCTCGACGGCGCGGGCCACCTTCCGGAAGTCGAACGTCCCGATGTCGTCAACAAGATGCTGCGCGACTTCTTCGGCTGAATAAAGCCACATATCCCCTGCTCGTCGCCCTGCCGCGGGCGAAAACGCCTTCGGCCCGACAAAGTCGGAGACCTAAAATCATCGGGAGGAGCGTGAGGCAGTGCGGACAGGAGCATTCAATCCGTGATAATTCGAATCAGGCTGTCCCCTTTACGAGCAGGCTGAAGACATCGTGAGCGTCCCCGGAACCCGCCCGTCAGCGATCGCGCGCATCCGGGCCCTGCTAAGTCAGCCCGCCCACCACTATCGCCCGGCAACCACGGTTTTTCTCGACCTGAACGTCGACCGCGTCGCGGACGAATTCGGGCTGGCTACGCTCGGAGGCGAGCGCGGCACGGAAAATCGGCCGACCTCCGACGCGCAGACGATGGACGATGTCGAACACAAGATCGTCGAGCGCATCGAGGCCCACAAGCAGGATGCGAACGTCATCTATCTCGACCAGCTGCACACCTATGACGAGCGGATGAATGCGCTCAGCTTCGAGGAACGTTTTGCGACCATCCAGCAGGCTGCCCCGGAAGCGGTCGGCGATTTCCGCGCCGAAGCCACTGTCGGCCGCGATGAGCTGTTCGTGTTGCGCCGCCGCCTCAACGAATCGGAGATCGAGCGCGAGCAGTTTCGCAAACGCCATCGCATCGAGCGGCCGGCGCGGCTGGCAAGCCCCGGCACGATCATCCTGAAAGCCGGGATTCTGGCGATCCTGTTCATCATCGAGGTCGTGATCAACGGCAGTTTTCTCGCCAAGGCCAATCTCGGCGGCCTGCTTGGCGGCGCCGTGCAAGCGGTGACGTTTGCCGCACTCAACATTATTGCCAGCTTTTTCTGGGGCATGGTGCTGATCCGCCTCGTCAACCGCCGAAACTACTTTTTGAAGCTGGTTGGTGTGCTGTCGTTTCTGGCTTATCTCGCCTTCGCGATCGTGCTCAATCTGACGCTGTCGCACTTGCGCGAAATTCCGCCTGCCGTGAGCCTGAGCGACAATGTCGGGCAGGAGGTGCTGCATCGTCTCCTGACCGCTCCCTATGCCCTCACCGACATCAATTCTTGGCTGCTGTTTGCCCTGGGTTTTGTCTTCTCGCTGATTGCGATGGCCGATGGCTTGATGTTTTTCGATCCCTACATGGGCTATGCCGGTCTCGAACGGCGGTGGATCGTGGCAACCCGTCAATTCGCCGATACGCGCGGCGAATTGATCGAACGTCTCCGGGATATTCGCGAGGATGCCACCGAAGCCATGAACGAGGCCGCGCGTGACCTCTCGGTCCGGCGCAGCGAGTACGATTCGCTGTTGCAGGGCCGTGTTCGGCTGGCCCAACGCTTCGACCAGCATCAAAACCAGATCGAACAAACCAGCCGCGCATTGCTCGAGATCTACCGCGAGGCCAATCGCAAGGCCCGCTCGACGCCCGCGCCCGGTTATTTTGCCAAACCCTACGCTATGGAGCGGATCAGCTATGCGGGCGGCGAGCCGAGCACGAGCGCGCGCGAGAATTTGCGCAGCATGATCGCCGAGACCCAGGAGCTCCTCAGCCAGCAGATCAAGGCGATCCACGAAGCCTTCGACCACGCAGTGCGCACCTATCGCGAGATCGACGAGTTGCTGCCGGAGAAGAAGAGTGGCTAGACGCCGGCCCAGGCAGCGCAGTTCGTCCTCACTCGGCTGGTCGGGCTTCGGCGGTGTCCTCTTGCTGCTGCTGGCGATCGGCTCCGGCGCCGCACTTGCCTATTTCTATTTCGCGGCCCCCGAGCGCCCGGTCCTCGATCCGCAAACGCTGTGCCCGGTCGACGGCCCCAAGGGAATTACCGTGGTGCTGGTCGACACCTCCGATGATCTCCCTGATACGACACGGCGCG
>Ga0210389_10000980_pt1 | contig 24075 bp, 16 predicted proteins | sample IncBWH28OmetaG_FD_160127 | JGI IMG/M metagenome (GOLD analysis project Ga0210389, IMG submission 160127) | Forest soil microbial communities from Barre Woods Harvard Forest LTER site, Petersham, Massachusetts, United States - Inc-BW-H-28-O ...
CCTGCAGTCCACCGGATTCGTCCTGGACCCGGCGGGCAAGGTCATCGTCAGCGTGTACTCCAGCGGCGCCATCGGCCGCCTCGTCCCCGAGGACGTCGTGGGCCTGGTCCGCTACCTGCGCGAGCACTCGGCCGTGGCTGACTGACGGAGCAGGTCCTTACCGCGGTGTCTTCCGGCCATGGACGGCCAGGTACTCGGCGGCCAGCCACGGCCCGAGATCGTCGATGAGTGTGCCGAGCACGGACGCGTCCATGGCCGGCAGGCGCGCGACCGCTCGCGCCTCGCGCATCTGGTCCGCGCGTGCCGGGTAATACTCACCAAACACCGACGCCATCACGTCCAAATCGCTCGTCCAGCCACCCCAGCGCGGCATCACCAGGGTGAACCCCGTCCTGATCAGGCGCCGGGAGACACGGCGGCTCAGCGCCTGGAACTCGGCCGCGGTGGCGGCGCCGCTTAGGCGTTCGCGCCACTCGGGCAGCACGTCACCGAGATCCCCGTTCGTTTCGCGCGCGAGCAGGCACGTCGGACGGTACCGGGGCAGCCGCGCTGCCAGGTCCTCGCCCAGCAGCGGCGTGCACAGGCACGCGACGAACCAGCCGAGGTCATGTCGTTCGAGGTCACTCAGTACGGTGGCCACGCTGGCGAGCCCGATTCCGACGCCGTTGACCTGGCTGAACCGGTCATCGAGCGCGCGCTCGCAACTGGCGGCGGCGCGCCGGTCGGCCTTGGTCGGCTCCCCGCGCAGCACGAGCATGAGATCGGCATCGGAAACCCCCGGCACCGCCGTCCCCCGGGGGATGCTCCCGTAGAGGTAAGCACTGTGCAGCCGGTCTCCGTGCAGCCGTCCGGCGCCGAAAGCGTCCGTGATCGCCGCCTTGGCCGCTGCGACGACCGGGGCGAACGCCGACGGCACCCGGGCAAGGCTGCCTTCGCGCTCGATGAACCCCGCGGCGTCCAGCCCCTTACCGGGAAGCCCCTTACCTAGCGGCACCGCATCTGACATGCCTGCAGTCTGCAGCCTTCGTCCAGCGGGCGGCCACCAATTTTTGAGCGTCCCCGGCGCCGAAACTATCGGTCATGTCCGGACGAGATAATTAGTTTGGTGAAGATTCGTTACATGAGTTGCCTAACTCCTATAAGTGGGGCTAACTTAGCTAGTCGCGAAACCTTTGGGGACACATGTCGGGTTTCGCCGTTTCGATGTTGGGTGGGCATCTCGAGGAGTGTTTTCTGTGCGCATTCCGCGCCGTCTAGTAACTATGCATTTTTCCCGTTTCTCCCTGGCGCTGGGCGCCGCTCTCGTATTCATCCTGGTGGGGACCGTGGGATACGCGTTCGCGACGAACGTCTCCCGCAAGGGCGCTGGCTGGTACACGTGCAGAACCGACGAGCACGCCGACGTCAGCAACTACATGATCGTGCGGAACAACGGCGGTCAGCCGATGTGCATCGGCGCGGGCAACTTTGGCGACGACTTCACCGTCGAAAGGTCATCCGTGACCCGGGCCTGGGCGGACTTCCCGAATATCTACCTCGGCTGCGAGGAGGACGGGAGCAAGGATCAGCTGTGCAGCACCGATCACGACACGCCGATGAAGGTGTCCGCGATCAGCAAGGACGAGGCGAGCGTCAGCTACTCCATTCCCAAGGGGATCGTCGCCAACAATGCCTTCGACATCTGGTTCAACAAGTCGGGCGCCCGGCCGGTCGGCCATGACAACGCCGCGGAGCTGATGATCTGGCCTGGCGCCAGGGGCCTGGGAATGGCCTACACCAAGAAGGTGGAGATCGACGGGATCTGGTGGGGATACGACAGCTGGAACACCAACCCCAAAGGGCTGGCTTCGTGGCACTACATCCGGTTCTGGCGGCTGTCCAACAACGCGAGCGGCAGTCTCAGCCTCAACCTGATCCCCTTCTTCCAGTACGCGGAGCGTGCGGGCCGGCTGTCCTCCGGCTGGTACCTCACCGGCACGGAGTACGGCTTCGAGACCTGCAAGGGCGGTCGGGGCGAGACCGTCTCGAAGTTCGTCGACAACCTCGTGGGCCCCGGACCAGCGCTTGGCGCCCTCAAGCCCGAGCCGAAGTCGTAAGGAGCGCTCACTTCCATGCGTCACAAGAAGTTTCTGTTCGCGGGCGGCGTCGGCGTGGCGGGACTGCTCCTGATCCCGCTGAGCCAGGCCTTCGCCGGGAGCGCCGGGCCGCTAACCGGCCTGACCGGCTTCAGCCAGGTGCTGGTGGACTCGGCGTCGAGCCCCGGATACGTGTTCCTGGCGGGGAGCAGCGGCATCACGGTCACCGACCCGCAAGGCAACCTGATCACCACCATCGACCAGGGCGACCCGGTGAGCGGGCTCGCGCTCGCACCCGGCGGGACAACGCTGTACGCCAGCGTGGAGCAGACGAGCGGCAGCCCCACCGGCACCGGCAGCCCCACTGACACGGGCAGTCCTACCGACACTGGCAGTCCTGCCGGTTCCGGTCCGGGCGCCTACGAGATCGACGCCATCGACGTGTCGTCGATCGGCTCGTCCCCGCAGGTTTCCCCCATCACGCTCCCGTCCGGTGACGTCCCCGGCAGCCTCGCGTACCAGGGCGGCACGCTCTGGATCAGCTACGCCGGCAGCGACGGCAAGGGCGGAATTGGCAGCCTCACAGTCTCCGACTCCTTCGCGCCCGCTGCGAGCGGCTCCGCCGGCGACGACTGGTCGTCGGCCCCGGACCTCGCCGCCGACCCGTCCAACGATGGCACGCTCGTCGCGGTCGCGGGCACGACGGCGCAGGTCTACACGACAGCGGGCGGCACGCTGACCCCGGGAACGGCGACCCCGCAACCCGCATCCCTCGGCGATTGCGCGGGCGCGGCCCCGTCTGGCGGTCCGCAGGTGGCCGTCACGCCCGGTGGCGCGGATTTTTACGCGGTCTGCATGAGCTCGGCCGGGTCGGCGAACGTCAACGAATACGGCACGTCGACGGATCTCGCCGCGCTGGCCGCTCCGTCCCTTCCCGGCGACAGCGTGGCCGTAGCCGCCGACGGCTCATTCGCCGTCGGTTCGGGGTCGGCGGTCGACGTCTACAACTCGTCCGGCACGAGGGTAAACATCGCCTCCCTGACCAGCGGCGGGTCAGTCGCCGAAGGCGGCCTCGCCTGGGACGCCAAGCAGCTCGACGAGGTGGCCGCCGACGGGAGCTCGTACTCATTCGACCTGACGCCCGCGGCGGAAACGACCACCGTGACCATAGCGTCGGTTAATAAGGGCGCCGCCTACACCGGCCACGTCCCGATTTCCGGCACCGTGGACTTCAGCAGCGACTTGGTGCCCGCCGACGCCGAGGTAACGATCACCCGCACGGGAACTACCGGGGTCGGGCACGCGGCCATCCAGCCCGACGGCGCTTACTCCTTTACCGACACCGGAGTGTCCAGGCCCGGCAGCTACACCTACCACGTCGCGTACCCGGGCACCGTGACCAAGAGCGTCACCGTAAGCGTCGCCAGGAACTCGGCGAGCCTCAGCCTTTCGGGCCCGGGGCAGGAGGACGTGACCAAGAGCTTCACGCTCACCGGCAAGCTCGCCCTCAAGGGGGGCACGCCGCCGACCCACAGCAAGATCACCATCAAGCGGGTCTGGGGCAGGCAGGTCACCTACGACACGGTCTACACCGCCGCCAACGGCACCTTCCAGCTCAAGCAGTCCTACGGCGGCGCCGGCAAGTTCATCTACACGGGCACCTACGCGGGCGACTCGGCCATGGACGTGGCCAAGGTCTCGGGAGGCCACACGGTGAAGGCACTCCTGCTGACCACCACCCTTTCGCTGACTGGCACGTCGCAGTACAACTACGAGCCGACCATGCGGCTCACCATCAACCTGGGCACGACCTACAAGAACCGGACGGTGGACCTGTACGCGCAGGAAGTCGGCGGCAAGGAGAAGCTCGTCGGGGCGGAGAAGGTCAACGCGAAGGGCGTTTACACCGCCTCCTTCCGGACTCCCTACACCACCAAGTTCACCGCGGAGTTCAAGGGCGACGCCCACTATGCCGCCAAGACGGTGACCCGGACCAACACGGTGGTAGCCCGCGTCACGCTGGCCCTGAAAGGCTACTACGGCAGCAAGACCGTCGACGGCACCGTCTACCGGCTGTACCGCTACAACGGGGAGCTGGGCTTCACGGAGGACGTCCTGCCCGGCAACAAGTACGGCGAGTGCGGGTGGATCGAGACCCAGGAGTACTACGACGGGGCGTGGCACACCAACGAGAACACGTCCTGCACCGACCTCAGCCCGTCGAGCCAGCTCATCAGCTGGCTGTCGATGACCAAGGCCAACCGCGGCTACGAGTACCGGGTCCGCGCGCATTTCGACCGCTCGGCTTCGGACAGCAGTGACCTCAGCAGCGACAGCGGCTGGCAGTACATCATGGTCGAGAGCTAGGCAGGTGGAAAGCCGGGCAGTGCGGGACTAGCTCCGGAACAGGCGCCAGGTGAGGGGCGCTTTTCCGGACGCCCCGCCGGTCACGAGCGCCACGCCGCGGCTGCCGCCGAGGAAGCCGCTGGCCGTGATCTCGCCGACCCGCTGTCCGGACGTGAACGCGGTATCCGGGGTGTGTGCCTTCGGGTGCAGGCTGATGGACGTCCCGGATACCGCCAGCCCGCTCAGGGCGGACGCGGTCACGACCGGGATGGCGGCCGAGCTCCAGGGGACCGTGATGGTGCCGACCTTAGTGCCCGCGGGCAGGGCCGTCACCTGCCGGATCTTGCTGGGCACGTCATTGGCGAGTGCCAGGCCGGCGCGCAGCGCCGCGTTCACGAGCGCCAGCGGGGACGTCGACCGCGGCGGTGCGCCAAGCACTACTCCGTAGACGACGCGCCGCGTTCCCGCGATGGTGCGCTTCACGGCGAAGGCCCAGCATCCTCCGGACGCGGAGTCGGTGCCGGTCTTCACGCCGATGATCCCGTCCTGGCCCGTGTCGTAGTTGTAGTTCGCGATAGTTCCGGCGATGGGGATCTTGGCGTCCGGCAGGCTGACGATGTCGGCGAAAACGGGGATCGTCATCACCTTGCGCACCAGGATGAGCTGGTCGTGGGCGGTGCTCACGGTGGATGCGGCCAGCCCGGAGGGATCGGTGTACTTCGTGCTGGTCATGCCGAGGGCACGCGCCTGCCGGTTCATCTTCGCCACGAACGCGCCGATGCTCCCGGCGTCCCAGCCGGCCAGCAGGTCCGCGATGTTGTCCGCCGACGGCAGCAGCAGCGCCTCGAGGGCCTGCCGTTCCGTAATCGTCTCGCCCGCGGCCACCGCGGCGTTCGAATCGCCGTGGGCCTCGTCAAACTTGTAGGTCTTCGCGTCCGCCTGCGTGACCGTGATCGACGGGCCCTGGGCACCGCCGGTCAGGGGATGGTCGCTGAGCACCATGTACGCAGTCATCATCTTCGTGACGCTCGCGATGGGGACCTCGCGCTGGTCGCCCGATTGCCAGGACTTGTCCAGGCCCGCGAGAGCGATCGCCGATTCCCGGGCGGACGGCCACGAAAAGCCCGTCCCGCCAGGCTGGTTGGCGACGATGGCGCGGTCCAGCGTCATCGACCGGGCGGGTAGCGCCCGGACCAGCTGTACGCCTGCCAGGAGGACCGCCACGTCGACGACAAGAATGGCGGCTACCCAGCCGGCGATGCGCAAGTTCATGTTTCCTTCGGTTTTCTGACCGGTGCCGAGAACGTCACGGTACTAGTGACGAATACGCAAGTGCTGCAGTTGCGCCATCTGTCTCAGGACTGCGAAGCAGAGCCAGCCCGCCGACGCTGGGTTCGTGCCGTTCGCCGTTAGGGTAGCGCCGGTCTTCAGCCTTGACACATTCGTAACGTTTGTCGACGCGACAGAGCCGTTACGGGTAGTGATCAATATCGGCGCGCTTCCCCGGGCATCGATCCTTTCCCAGGGCAGTCGATGCGTCATCGACGCAACTTCCTATGGCGTGCATGCGTCATCGACACCCTTCCTATTGGCGTGGATGCGTCATCGACGCAACTTCCTATGGCGTGGATGTGTCATCGACGCCCTTCCTAGGGGCGTGGATGCGTCATTGAGTGCCAAAGAAGGCGGTCAACGCGACATCGAGTGCGATAGGAAGGCGGGCGGTGTGACATCGAGTCCCCCGGCGGGGACGGTCCTGGTGGGGACGGTCCTGGTGGGGACGGTCCTGTTGGGGTCAGCGCTGGTGGGGTGCGCCGATCGCGTCATTCCCCCGGGTCCGCGCCGGACCAGGCGGCGTGCAGCAGGGACTCCAGGTCCGCGGCGGTGACCGGGCGCGGGTTGTCCCGCGGCACGGCGGGCAGGATCGCGGCGGCTGCGTCCGGGATGTCCGCCTCGGCGAAGCCGTAGTCCGCGAGCGCCCGCGGCGCGTCCAGCGCGGCGCGCAGCCGCTGCAGGCCCGCGAGAGCGCTACTGCTGCTAAACGATCCCCGGATTCGTGCTTCCGCCTCGGGTGCCGCCGGACCGTTGAACGCGAGCACGTAGGGGAGCACGGTCGCGTGCGTCTGCGCATGCGGCAGGTTGTACTTGCCGCCCAGCACGTGGCAGATCTTGTGATGCAGCGCTGAGCCCGCCGAGGCGAAGGCGACCGCCGAGACGTACGACGCGTAGAGCGTCTCCTCGCGGCCGGCGAGGTCGTCGGGGTTCCTGGCGACCTTGGGCAGGCCCGCGTTGAGCGCTCGGATGCCCTCGGCGGCGAACGCGGCGTTGATCAGATCGGCGTGCGGCGCCCACATCGCGTCCACGCTGTGCGCGAGCGCGTTGAGGCCGGACGCGACGCTCATGTCGACGGGGAGGGAGAGGGTGAGGATGGCGTCGTAGACCACGACCTTCGGCAGGACCCTCGGGTCGGTGCCGGTCGTCTTCTTCCCGTCCTCGGTCAGGCCCCACACCGGGGTCGCCTCGGACCCCGAGTAGGTGGTGGGGACCGCGATGACGGGCAGGCTCATGGTCATCGCGATCGCCTTGGCCAGGCCCGTTGTGGAGCCGCCGCCGATGCTGACGAGCGCGTCCGCGCCCGCCTCCCGCGCGGCTTCCCGGGCACGCGCGGCGACCTCCGCCGGGACGTGCATGACGACCTCGTCGTGGCGCCGCGCGACCGGAATGTCCTGCGTGATCGTGGCGGCCAGTTCGGTATCCCGCTTGCTGGCGATCACCATCACCCTCGCGGCGCCGAGCCGCTCGACCTCGGTCTTGAGGTGCTCGCGCGCCAGCCCGGCGCCGAAGCAGACCCGCTGCGGGAGGGTGTCGTGCACGAAGCGCATACTCGCCATTGTCGGTTATGCGCTCAGCAGGCTCCGCAGTGCCCCGCGCAGCACCGCCTCCGGGTCGGCCGGCAGGCTCACGCTGCGCCAGCCGATGAACTTGTCCGGCCGGACGAGAACGGCGCCGTCCTCCTCCACCTCACGGATGCGGGCCCAGTCGTAGTAGATGTCGGTGACCTCGCGCCCGGGGCCGATGATCACGGTGCCCAGCGGAATTCCCAGGTCCGCGGCGACCTTGGACGCCGCGTCGGCCCATGCCTCGCCGGCGATGCCGGTGATCAGCGTGAACTGGGAGTACGGGGCGAGGTCAAGGGTGGAGCGCCTGGCGAGCGCGTCGCCGACCCAGGCGTGCGGCAGATGGCTGCCGGGCACGGTGGACGCCTGGTAGTAAAGCTCGGGGTCGCGTTCCGGCGCCCTCCGCGCGCTGCCGTCACCGGCGATCGCGGTGGACTCGTAGAACTGGCCGAGGTCGACGCCGTGCGCGTTGAACTCGTAGTCCTTGAGCTCCATCGCCGCGACCAGCGCCGCCCGCTTGGCGGCGCCGCGTGGCGTGTTGGCCTTGCGCTCCTCGATCTGTGCTTTCATCTCCTCTTCGGTCTCGGCCTCGGTCAGGCCGAGGACCTCGAAGAACTGGCCGAACTCGCGGCTGCTCTGATTGGCGCGCGTCACGATCTGCTTCGCGACCGGGGCACGCTCGGCCGAGTACGTCTCGAGCAGGTCCGGTCCCGCGTAACCGCGCAGCACCGCGGCCAGCTTCCAGGCGAGGTTGTAGGAGTCCTGCACGCTGGTGTTGGAGCCCAGGCCGTTCGACGGCGGGTGCCGGTGGATCGCGTCGCCCGCCGCGAAGACCCGCCGCTTGTGCAGGTGCGTCGCGTACATCTCGTTGTTGCCCCACAGCGAGGTGCCGGTGATCTCCACGTCGATGTCGGGGATGCCCAGGAGGTTGCGGACGATCTGCGCGGCGGCGGCCTCGTCGACGACGGGCGCGGGCTGGCCGATGTCGTAGCCCCAGACGATCAGCCACTCGTTCCACGGCCGGATCATGCGGACCAGGCCGGCGCCGATGCCGCCGACGTTGCTGCCGGGCTGGATGACCCAGTAGAGAACGGACGGCCGGCTCTCGACGTAGGCGGAGATGTCGGCCTTGAAGGTGATGTTCATCGACCCGGCGATGTCCATCTGGCCCTCGTAGGGCAGGCCGATGTGCTCGGCGACCAGCGAGCGCGCGCCGTCCGCGCCGATCAGGTACTTCGACCTGATGTCGTACGTCGTGCCGGTGAGGCGGTCGCGGACAGTGGTGGTGACGCCGTCGGCGTCCTGCTCGTGGCTCAGGTACTCGGTGGAGAACCGTGACTGGGTGCCGCGGGCGGTCGCGTTCTTGACGAGGATGGGTTCCAGGTACGTCTGCGGGATATCGCAGATCAGGCACGGCGAGGCGAGCTGATAGTCGGCTTCCCGCGCGGGATGCGTTCCCCAGGTGCGAATCCGGCCGATCTCCTCCCCGGCAATGCTCGTGCAGAAGACGGTGTCGCCGACCAGCGCGTGCGGCGTCGCTTCCGCTAGCACCTGGTCCTCGATGCCGAGGTCGCGGAAGATCTCCATCGCCCGCTGGTTGGTGATGTGCGCCCGGGGAGTGTTCGCGGTCCACCGGTACTTGGTGATCATGATGTTCGGGACGCCGAGCGAGGACAGCGCGAGCGCCGCCGCACCGCCCGCGGGCCCCGATCCGACGACCAGCACGTCGGTCTCCACGGCGGTCCCGTGCGGGATCTCGGTTTCGGGACGTCCGTCATCGAAGTCAGGCATGGCGAGATTGTGCGCCCGCCGTGCCGGCGCGTCCAAGGGAGCCGCCCTCAGATGGCGGAAAATCGAAGCTCGCTCGCACGCTGGCCGAAGCGCTCGCGGAACACGTGCGAGAAGTAGGCCGCCGACGTGAACCCGCACTGGGCGGCGACATCGGCGACGGCGCCCGCCTCCGGCCCGGTCAGCAGCACGCGGGCGAGGTCTAGGCGGCGGGACAGGATGTGCCGGGGCACGGACACGCCATCGGCGGCGAAGACCCGTGAGAGCTGCCGTTCGCTGATGGCTATCGCGGCCGCGACCTCGCCCGCGGACAGGTTCGGGTCGGTCAGGTGCTCCTCTATATACGCGCGTGCGGCGGCGCGGTGCGCGACCGCGCAGGCCGCGCGCTGACCGCCGACGAGGACCGCCACCAGGTCGAGGATGGTGCGCTCGTCGGCCGGGCTGACCAGCACGGCGCGCGTGGCGCGGTCAGTGATCTTGACGAGTGCCCGGGCGTACGGGCTGGCGGCCTCGCGGGTCACCGGGGCGGGCAGGCTGAGACGATCCGACCGGGGCTCGATGGCCTGCTTCGGCACCTTGATAACCAGTTCCTCTAGGCCGCGGGTGAAATCGCGGGCAAAGGGGCGATCCGTATCGCAGGCGAGAATGGTGCCGGGCGCGAGCGGCAGAGTTCGTTTCGGATAGTGAAACGCGGAAGCGGCGCGGACCGGTACATAGACGGCGACGGCATCGGCCGGACTGCGGCTTATTACCGCCTTCGTCCGCCGGACGGCATGCGGTGAGCCCGTGACGCGGGCCAGCTGTACCTGCGCCAGCCGGATGTTGACCTCCGTCGCCTCCAGCGGGCGGGCCGCGTGAACGTCCAAGCCGATAAGCGCCGTCGCGTTGTGCGACTCCCACAGTTCGACCCGGCGCGCGTCCGGCAGCCCGGCCGTGGAGAACACCGTGGGCAGCATTTCACTCCTCGCGCGAGGACACCCGATAGTGTGGCTCAGCGTACATCGCCGGGATGGCGCGGGCGGCGGCGATTTGCCCTCCGGCTGAATCACCGCGAGCTTTACATGTGCTCAGAACTTGCTGAAAATGACATTTTTTCGGCATTGCGTGGGTAAGTATGAGGAGTTTTTCGGGGGCATCCCGGAGGGAGAACGTATGGACGCGTCCGAGCAACAGGTCATGCCGTCCCGGCGGCAGCCCTCCGAGGTGCAAGCCGCGGAACTGCCAGAGCCGTGGCGGTCGGCGGCTGTCACCGTCGTCCTGCCGACCTACCAGGAGGCGAAGAACCTCCCGGTGATCACGGACGCGCTGCTGTCCCTGCCGCTGACGAACCTGCGCGTCATCGTCGTCGACGACAACTCGCCGGACGGCACCGGCCAGATCGCCGATGAACTGGCCGGGCGCTACGGCCGGGAGCGCATGTCGGTGGTCCACCGGGCGGGCAAGGAGGGCCTGGGCCGGGCGTACATCGACGGGATGATGAGGGCGATCGCCGCGAGCGCGGAGTTCGTGGTCCAGATGGACAGCGACCTCTCGCACGGGCCGGAATACCTGCCGGGGATGCTCGGGACACTCCTGGCGGCGAACGCCGACGCGGTAATCGGATCGCGTTACGTGGTCGGCGCGAGCGTGGGCGACGAGTGGCCGTGGCATCGCAAGGCCCTGTCCGGCTTCGCCAACTCCTACGTGCGGTTCCTGCTGCACCTCGGGATCCGCGACGTTACCGCCGGCTACAAGCTGTGGCGCGCCTCGGCGCTCCAGGCGATCGGGCTGCCGACGATCCGCAGCAACGGCTACAGCTTCCAGGTGGAGATGAACTACCGGGCGGTCAAGGGCGGACTGAAGATCGTCGAGCTGCCGATCCACTTCGCCGACCGCGCGGAGGGCGAATCCAAGATGAGCCTGCGAGTCCAGCTCGAGTCTGCCCTGATGCCGTTCAAGCTCAAGCGCTACGCCCGCTAGCCACTCACCGCCCCTCACCACCGCGCTTGCGTTGGCGTTTTACGTCGTCAGAGCAGCGGAAATCGCGAACATTAGCCCGGCGATCCGAGGCGGCGGGTGGTGACTCCGATGAGGCCGAAGGCTTCCTTCCGGCAGGTGGTGGGCTCGGCGAGGATAGGGACGATGGTGGGAAGCGTAGCGTTGCGGATGAGGGTGGTGGCGAAGTGGCCCAGCACACTCGGTAGCTGGGTAAGGGCGGCCGTGCTCGTCGTGGTGCTGGCGGGCTTTGGCATCAGCCATGCCGAGCGTTCCGCGGGGGCGGGATCTCCAAGGTGCGGGCGTTGTCGACCGTGTCCTTGATGACTTTCAGGGACCGCTTACACAATGCTGCGCCGACCGGGCATCGTGTTGGCCAACCTGCGCGACCCGTCGCCATTCTGGCCCATTCCCAATCTTTCCGCCCCGACGTGGTTGACTGCCACTGTTGGAGTGGTATGAGACGCTTTAGCATCTTCTACTTTGGCGATGCATGCATCGTCCGGGAGGTTGATTTGGAACACTGGCGGCGCCCTGGTGTTAACGAGATTCTCTTGGTCCTGATTCTGCTTGTGACAACTGGGTTCATCTTGAGCTGGCTGTTGCAGAGCTATTGCCAGCGGGATTACCTGCAGTTGTCCTTCTTGGTCACGGTTTTCCTGACATGGCGCGTGTCGCGCGGTGGCCGGATCTCACGGGCGCTGCTGATAATTGGCAGTGGCATGTCCCTCGCGGCGTCCGCTCTCGCTGTCGCCCGGCTGTGGGACGTGTCCATTGTGGCCCTGGCCACCATCAGCGCGGCCCAGATCGCGCTTCTGGTCAGTCCGCCAGTCTACGGACGCACTAGACCTACGCCGATCGCTGTGCGGGCGCCGGGCTGGACGCAGCTCGTACGACGGCCACCGACTTGGCTACTCGCATGCGGACTGCTCGCGGGAGTGCTGGTTACTCTCGCGTGCCTGGGGAACACGGAGTTCATATCCCTCCCGGGGTGCAGGCCAGCCGCGTCCGACGCGTGCACCGCTCTGGTCGAGGGCTATCCGCTGCGCTGGCTGACCGGCTATCAGAACTCGCCATTGATTTTCAAGGGTGCCCTGGTCAAAGATTGCGTGCAGTGGGCACTGGTCAGTACGTCGGTGCTGTACCTGGGCTGGCTCTGGCTTAGCGCCCCGGCCGGTCCATCAGAGAAGTCAATAGGCGGCACATGAAGAAACACAGGCCTCACGCGAGGATGCTCTGCGGCGGTCACCACTTCGACGGCCGGACTCTGGCCCAGTCACCCTTCCGCTTGCCCTCGTGCCTGACAGTGCATCATAAAGTGCGGTCGGCGGTGCTGTGGCCGACCCGGATCACGGTGAGCTTGGCGGGCCGGCATCATGGCGGCACCATCAGCGGTCTGGCAGGTCATTGAGGACGCTGGCCTTAAGCTCGCCGCCACTACGCGCGCATCAACGAGCCACCCTCGTCATCTCCGTGCCCACGCGTAACCAGGCGGTGGGTGCAACCGGCGTTATAGCGCAAAATAGTCAGTACTGTTTCCCTCTGCCGCCGCCATCGGCCGCTGCACTCCTGGCTTCGTGGGAGTTAATGTCGTGTCTTGAACATTTGATGGCATTCTGTAACGATATCTTTCGCGATCTCTGAGTTTTGCTACATGTGCGCACAGGAGCGGGGTTCTGTGATTGAGCTGGGTATTCTGGGTTCGCTGGTGCTCAGGGTCGACGGTGATGAGGTTAGCCTCGGGCCGGCCCTGAGCGTGCTGACTCTCGCATTGCTGTGTGCCCGGGGCGCGTTCGTCTCTGCCCCCCGGCTGGGCGAACTGCTCGCCGAGCCGGGAAACGGGCCAACAACGGGGCAAACCGTCCGCAGCCACGTATCGCACCTCCGCAAGGCGCTGGGAGACAGTCCGGGACCCAGGCAAGAGGCGAAGGTACTGATGTCAGGCCGGGCGGTCGGCGCAGCGGCGTACGCGCTGCGCCTAGAGGCCATTGATACCGACGCGCAGCGGTTCGTTCAGGAGGTCGATGAGGGCCTGGCGGAACTGCAAGAGGGCAATTACGTTGCTGCGGCTGGCCTTTTGCGGACCGCCCTTTCGCTGTGGCGCGGTGAACCGCTGTCCGACGCGGCCGGCCGGCCGTTCGCCAAAGACTGGGCCGAGCATCTGCGTGGTCTGCACCGTCAGGCCATAATCGCCAGGGTAGGCGCCGATGTCGGTGCCGGGCAATACGTGAAAGCGGTCGCCGAGTCCGGCCAGATAGCCAGGGACTGGCCCGACGACGAAAACCTGAGCGCCCTGCTCGCGATTGCGAGGTACCGCAATGGCCAGTCAAAGAGCGCTGCCGCTGCTGCCAGGGACGCGATCCGCGCGGCCCAGGCGCACGGCATGGACTCGCCGCGCCTTCACGCGCTGCAGCGGGACGTGCTCAACGGGACGCTGCCCCCGGTCGGCCTGCCGCACACCTCGTGGGCGGGCTGACCCTTCCACGTACTTACACACTGCTTACACAAACTTACACGGCGCTTCCACCGATCTAGATGATGATTGCGGTGATCTGGCATGTTTCGCTAGGAGGTTTGTCGTGTCGCGTCTGACTCTCGTTCCGTGGCTGGCTGGAGGCCGTCGGCTGGGCCGTGCTGCTCGCAAGTTGGCGTCTGTTGGCCTGGGGCCACTGCTGGCGGTCGGCGGGATGACGCTGCCCCCCACTGCAGTAGCGGCGGGCGCGGCGGCGGTGGCCGCCGTCTCTGCGGCCGCCAGCTTGGCGGCAGCTCCCGCGGCAAAGGCGGCGACGACCGGCGATGGCAAGGCCCTCGTCCTGCTGCAGGACGGGGAAACGACAGCCCCGGAGACGGCCGCGCTGGACGCCGCCGGGTGGACGGTAACTCAGGTCACCCCGGCGACGTGGCTGACGTACTCGGCGGCGACGTTCAAGTCGTACGCGGTTCTGGTGATCGGTGACCCGTCAACGACTGACTCGTGCTCATCGCTGACGCCGTCCACGGCAGCTTCCGGGACGGACGCGATCGGGACGGCATGGCAGTCGGCGGTGTCGGGCAACGTGGCGCTTCTGGGCACCGCCCCAGAGGCGGCGGGCACCCCTGCCGCGAGCGCACTGGTCACGGACGCGGTCGGCTACGCGGGGGCTGGTACGGGCACGGGATTGTATGTCTCGCTGAACTGTGAGTACAGCAACGCCCCGGCGAAGACGAGCGTGCCGCTGCTGAACGGGGTCGAAGGGATTGGCACGGCAGGTGGGCTGACAGTGCGGGGTGGCCTGTCGTGCGGCGATCCAGGGGCATTGAACAAGACCGTGGCCACGGCCGCCGGGACCTTCGCCGGGTTCACCAGCACCTCGCTGGGGACCGGCTCATGGCCGTCGCCGGGCTGCGCGGTGCAGGAGGCGTTCAACTCCTGGCCGGCCATGTTCACGCCAGTGGCGTATGACGCGGCCTCGGATGTGACATCGAACTTCACCGCTTCGGACGGGCGGGCGGGCCAGGCCTACGCTCTGCTTGGTTCTCCAGCATCGTCTGGAACGCTCGCGCTGGCGCCCACGACGGGTGGCGATGTCCTGTCGGGCACCACGACGGGTGGCTCGAACCCGGTCGCGCCGGGAGTGGTGCAGGCGACCGCTGGCGATCCGGTGGACACTGAGGACGGGGACTTCACGCAATCGGACACGGACCTGTCGATCCCGGGGTTCGGTCCGGCGCTGGACTTTACCCGGACGTATGACGCGCAGCTTGCCCGGCAGGAGGAGGTCGCGGGGACACCGGGCCCACTGGGCTACGGGTGGACGGACAACTGGGCGACGCAGGAGATCGATGACCGGCCGTTCCCGGGTGACATCTATACGGTCAACACGCCGGGCGTATCGCGTAACGGCCCAGGGGACGTGGCCGCTGACCCAGCGGGGAACGTGTACTTCACCAACTACTATTACAACAATGTGGTGGAGATCGCGGCATCCACGCATGTCCAGTTCGGGATCTCCATGACGGCGGGCGACGCCTACGTGGTGGCTGGCAGCGCTTCGGACGCGCCCGGGACCTCGGGAGATGGAGGGCTGGCAACGTCGGGGCTGCTGTACCTGCCCGGGGGCCTCGCGGTGGACGGGTCAGGCAACCTGTTCATTGCTGACACTGGAAACAACCGGGTCCAGGAGGTTCCGGCGGCGACCGGCACCCAGTTCGGGGTATCCATGACGGCCGGTCACGTGTACACGATCGCGGGCAGCGTGTCAGGGGCAACCGGGCAGTCCGGGGACGGCGGGAACGCTACCTCTGCGCTGCTGAACTTCGACACAATGGTGCGGACAGATGCCCACGGCGACGTGTACATCGCCGACGATGCCAACCGCCGGATCCAGGAGATCGCGGCGGTGACCGGCACCCAGTTCGGGCAGTCGATGACTGCCGGGGACATCTACACGATCGCGGGGCCGGCCACCTCGCGGGCGACGGGGGACACCGGCGATGGTGGTCCGGCGACCTCGGCGCTGTTCGAGAACCCCGAGACGATTGCCGTTGATGCGGCCGGGAATGTCTATGTCGCTGACTCTGACGAGAACGTGGTCCGCGAGATCGCAGCGGTGACCGGCACCCAGTTCGGGCAGTCGATGACCGCCGGGGACATCTACAGGATCGCGGGAACCGTGTCGGTCGCGGGTTCAGCCGGGAACGGCGGGCCAGCCACGTCCGCCGAGCTGTCCGCTCCGGGCGGTGTGGCGACCGACTCCTCCGGTGACCTGTACATCGGCGACGATGGCAATAACCGGATTCAAGAAGTCCCGGCCGTCAGCGGTACCCAGTGGGGCCAGTCGATGACCGCCGGGGACATCTACACCGTGGCGGGCAGCGCCGCCGGGACGGCAGGCTACACCGGGGACGGCAGCCCGGCCACGTGGGCCGAGCTCGACGACCCTGTTGGCTTGGACACGGACGCCTACGGCGACCTGCTCATCCCTGACTTCCAAAATAACGCCATCCGCGAGGTCTTCAACTCCACCAACCAGCTATTCTCCACCATCCCGGCAGGCACCGGCAGCACCATCATCCAGGCCAACGGCTCCCAGGTCAGCTTCCAGAAGGAACTCTCTAGCGGCGAATGCCCCGCCGGGTACATCCTGTACCCCGGCAGCGGGGAGTGCACCCAGTCGCAGAACGTCGGGGCAGTGCTCAACCAGGCACCGTCTGACGACGACTACGTCTACCAGCCGTCCCCGGACGCCACCTACACCTACTCGTCAGCCGGGGTTCTGCAGTCGGTCTCCGACGAGGCGGGTGACACGCTGACCGTCACCGCGGCAAGCCCGTCACCTGGCTCGGGGAGCTGCCCGTCAACGGCGGCCTCCTGCCAGACGATTACAGCCCCTGTCGGCAGCGGCGGCACGGCCCGGTCGCTGGTCATTGGCTCGAACTCAGCCGGGCAGGTCACATCGGTGACCGACCCGCTGGGTCGGCAGTGGAAGTACGCCTACAACGCCGCCAGCCAGCTCACGTCCGCCACCGACCCGATGGGTAACGTCACCTCCTATACCTACGGGGCCGGGTCGACGGGAAACCCGCAGCTGGCTAGCGACCTGCTCACGATCACTAGCCCGAACGCCCAGGCTGGCGGCCCGGATGCGGGCAAGGACACCGCCAACGTCTACGACTCCTCCGGCCGTGTCACCTCCCAGACTGACCCGATGGGTTTCACGACGACTTTCAACTACTGCGTCAACGCTGCCCTCGGCGACTGCATGAACCCCGCCACCGGCACTGGGTTCGTGACCGTCGACGACCCTGACGGCAATTCCACCGTCTACGACTACGACCAGGGCACGGAGGCCGCCGAGTCCCACTACACGGGGACCACGCTGACTTCTGAGACCGATTCGGCACCCAGCAACACCGCCACCGTCAACGGCACCACCGGTGCCACCAGCGGCGGTACCCTGCTGCCTGCGATCACCACCGACGGCGACGGCAACCAGACAAGCTACGCCTATGACTCGGCAGGTGATGTGACATCGTCCACCGACGCGTCCGGTGCCACTACGACCAGCAGTTACACGGCGCCGGATGAGGGTGACTGCGACTCCGAGGCCGAAGCCCCCGGGGCGTGCTCCAACGACGCGCCGCCGACGGCAGTGACACCGAGCGGTGCGATCACCCCCCCGACTTCCGCCCCGCCGAAGGGCGTCACCTACACGCTCTATGACACCGACGGGAACATGCTGTACAGCGACACCGGCGTATACGAGCCGGGCTCGTCGGCAGAGGCCTACCAGCAGGTGACTTACACCCTGTACAAAGGCAACAGTGTCACCCTCAATGGCACCACGGTGTCGTGTTCCGCGACCCCACCGTCGCAGTCCCTGCCATGCGCCAAGGTCAGCGCCGACGGGGCCGTCACCCAGCTCGCCTACGATTCCGCTGGCGATCTGATCTCTTCCGCCACCCCGGACGGGAACAGCGGCGAGACCGCCAAGAGCACCTGGACCTACGACGCCGACGGCGAGCAGACCAGCCAGGTTCTGCCTGATGGCAACCTGCCGGGTGCGAACGCCGGAAACTACACGACCAACACCACCTACAACGCCGACGGTGAGAAAGTCTCGGTCTCGGTCGGGGCCGGCAGCGGCGCGACCGTTACCGCACGCACCACCACCTACGGGTATGACGCAGACGGCAACCAGACGTCGGTAAAGAACGCGCGCGGTTACACCACGACGACGGCCTACACAGCCGATGACAAGTCGGGCCTGGTCACCGACCCTGACGGCCACGCGACACTCACCTGCTACGACGGCGTCGGGAACACCACTCAGACCGTCCCCGCGAGTGGGATCACCGCGAATGGCCTGACTGCGGTGTCGTGCCCGACGTCGTACCCGGCGGGCTACACCGACCGACTAGCCTCCGACGCCACCACCAGCACCTACAACGCGGCGGGCGAGAAGACCGCCCAAACGGTCCCGGCCCCGGCGGGTCAATCCGGCACCGAGACCACCACCTACACCTATGACAGCGCCGGCCGCACCACTGAGGTTGCAGCCCCGCCGACGTCCAGCGCCTCTGGCGCGCCGGACAACATCACGACCGAGACCTATACATCCGATGGGGAGATCGCCACGGAGACGACCGGGTACGGCACGTCCACTGCGGCCACCACGGTCTACTGCTACGACGCCGATGGCAACAAGACGGCGGTGATCCCCGGTGACGGGAACACCTCCGCCGCCACGGCCTGCTCATCGACGTCCCCGTACGAGACGACCTACACTTACGATTCCGCCGATGAGAAGGTCTCCCAGACCACTCCGGACACCAGCGCGGACAGCGCGGGCGGCACTACCATGTACACCTACGATCCGGCCGGCAACCTGCTCACGACCACCGACCCGGCGGGCGTGATTACCACCTATACGTACACCCCGGCAGGCAAGGACGCGACGGTCAGCTACTCTAGCTCTGCCGCACATGCCGTCACCTTCGGCTACGACGCCGACGGTAACAAGGTCTCGATGTCCGACGCAACCGGGACCACCACCAACACCTATGATCCGTTCGGCGAACTTACGTCGTCCACCAACGGCCACGGCCAGACCGTGGTCTACGCCTACGACGCCGATGGCAGCACGACCGGCATCACCTACCCGCTGCCATCCGACGCCATCTGGGCCAAGACCGCCACGGTGGGCTACGCCTACGACAACGCCGGCAACCTTACTACGGTCACTGACTTCGCAGGCAATGCCATCGGCGTGACCATCAACGCGGATGGCCTCGCCACCAAGCGTACGCTCGGCGCGACAGGCGACACCATCACCACCGGCTATGACAACGCGAACGGGACCTCCTCAATCTCCCTCGCAGACTCGTCCGGCACCACGCTGCAGTCGTTCGCCTAAGGCGACGCCCCCGACGGCAGCATCCTCACCGAGACCGACTCGCCGACCAGCGCGGGAACGTCGAAGACCTACACCTACACCGCGCAGGACCAGCTGTCTTCGGAGGCGACCTCCGAGACCGCTAGCTATGCCTACGACGCCTCCGGAAGCTTGACCGGCCTGCCCGGCAACGCGAAGGGCAGCTACGACGACGCGGGCGAGCTCACCAGCTCGACCAACTCGTCGGGGACGGTCACCAACTACACCTACAACGCGGACGGCCAGCGCACCGGCGCCAATACCGGTGGCGCCACCAGCGAGTCGGCGGTCTGGAACGGGGCCGGCGAGCTGACTAGCTATACCGACAGCGCCGACACGATGACCGCGGCCAGCTACGACGGTGACGGACTCCGCGCCGCCACCACCGACTCGGGGGGCACCCAGTACTACACCTGGGACACCGCCCTGAGCACGCCGGAACTCCTGATGGACGGCTCGAACGCCTACATCTACGGCCTCGGTGGGTCCCCTGTGGAGCAGGTCAACCTTTCCTCCGGAACGGCCACTTACCTGATAACGGACTCCCTCGGCTCCATCCGCGGCACAGTCAGCGCTAGCGGCACCCTCACCGGCAGCGCCACCTACGACGCTTACGGAAACCCGCTGACCTACAACGGCCTCACCGCCACCACCCCGTTCGGCTATGCCGGGTACTACACCGACGGAACCGGGCTCGACTACCTCATCAACCGGTACTACGACCCGGCGACCGGGCAGTTCACCTCTGTGGACCCGCTCGCGTCCACCACCAACGCCCCGTACGCGTATGCCGCGGCCAACCCCGCGACCTACACCGACCCCAGCGGCCAGAGCGCGGTCAACTGCAACTGGTGGGGCGGATTCGGCTTCAGCAAATGGGGCGTGAATATCAGGATCCCCGCTGGCCAGCTCTGCTCGCAGATTAACGGCGGAGGGCATTACGTCAACTGGGTCAAGGCTAACTTCGTGGCGGCCTACGTTATCACTGCCTTCTCATACCAGTACCGGTTCGCCCACACTAACAGGGCCGTGTACTACCAGATCTGGTCAGACCACTACTGCTGTTCCACCATCTCCAATACCGACGCCACTCACTGGCTGCGGCGGAACATGTCTGACGGTCCCTTCTGGACTACCTTCTGGGTAGACTGGCAAGCTCGCAATACGACCACTACCACCAGCAACATCGTTGGCTAGCGCATATCTGCGCTAGTGACCCGGGTTAAGGCGGTGGGGCGGGGAGCCTGGTGGCCCGCCCCACCGCCTTAACGGGCTCCGACCGAGGGCCCTCCAGGGATCAGTGAGCGGTCGTACTAGCTCGGCGATCCGAGGCGGCGCGTGAAACCTTCCGGGATGACCAGGTCGTCCGGGGACAGCTCCGTGATCGAGGAGTGGCCGAGGCCGAGGAGGCAGGCGTCCAGGCCGGAGCGGAGCAGGTCGAGGACGTTCTCCACGCCGGCCTGGCCATTCGCCCCGAGGCCCCACAGGTAGGCGCGGCCGATCATGACCGCCTTGGCGCCGAGGGCCAGCGCCTTGGCGACGTCGCCGCCACGGCGGATGCCGCCGTCCAGCAGGACCTCGACCTGGTCACCGACCGACTTCGCGATATCCGGGAGCAGGCGGATCGTGGCCGGCGTGCCGTCCAGGTTGTTGCCGCCGTGGTTGGACACCGAGATCGCGGTCACGCCCGCGTCCACCGCGCGCTTGGCGTCGTCGATGCGGGTCACGCCCTTGAGCATGAACGGGCCGCCCCATTGCCGGCGCAGCCAGGCCACGTCCGCCCACGACGGGGGCGGCGTGCCCATCCACTGCCCGTACGCGCCGAAGAAGGTAGGCGCCGGCTCCCCGCCGGTTGGCAGGTTCGGCACCGTCAGATCCGGAAATTTCCTGATTCTGGCCCACTGGAGCAGCCAGGCCGGGCGGGCCAGCCCCTCCGGCGCCAGCCTGACCATTTCCCGCAGCGTCATTTTCTCCGGGATGCGCGGCGACCCCCAGTCCCGGCCGAAGGAGAACGACCAGTCCAGCGTCACGATCACGCCCACGGCCCCCGCCGTGCGGGCCCGCTCCATCCGCGCGGCCATGTCGTCCCGCGTGCCCACCCAGTACAGCTGGAAGAACGTCTTCGGGTTCGCCGCGGCGACCTCCTCGACGGGCTTGGACGCGAACGACGACAGCCCCATCGCGGTGCCCCGCGCCGCCGCGGCCCGCGCGACCGCGACCTCGCCGTCCGGGTGCACCGCCTGGACGCCGGTCGGGGAGATGAGCACGGGCAGCGAGATGTCCTGGCCCATCACGTTCGTGGCCATCTCCCGGGACGCGGACAGCCCGGCGACGTGCGGCGCGAACCCGAGCTCGGAGAACGCCTCGACGTTGTCGCGGACGGTCAGGCCCTGCTCGGCCCCGGCCACCAGCGCCCCGTACACGGACTTCGGCAGCCGCTTCTTCGCGCGACGTTGCGCGACCGCGACGGTCTCGAACCACTGGTTCGCCATGCGCCTGCTCCTTCAGCTCGCGAACAGTTCGCTCAACGCGGGAGCGACGTCCTTGTGGGTACGGATAAGCCTGAGCCTGCCCCGGCCCAGTCGCGCGAGGTCGCGGGTCAGGCCGGGGTCCTGCTCACCGGACGTCTCTAGCAGGATCTCCAACCGGGGCAGCCGCGCCGCGAGCGGCCGCGGGTCGGGGCCGTCGTTGTGTACGCAGTCTGACAGCAGCAGTACCCGCGCGTCTCCGGCCGGAACCCGGGCGAGTTCGCGCCGGGAACGCCAGGTTCGCTAGCCCGCGTGAGATCGCTGCTGCCCTCGACGAAGACGAGCGCCGACGACGCCGTGCTTGGCGGCGACGTTTGGAGCGAGGAACGCGCCGACACCGGTGACGAAGGTGACTGTGCCTGCTACTCGTCCTGCCATGTGTACGTCTCCTACGTTGTGGCGGCGGCCCCTGCCGTGGTGACCTTTGCCGTCGTCAAGGGCCGCGCCAGACTAATTACGTCAGCGGGTGACGTAATTAAAAGAGATCGTTATGTCAGAAGATGACAGAAGCAAGGTCACAGCAAGTTGGCATGGGTTGTGATGGCCCGCGCGATCTTGCGGTGCACCTGTGACATCCCGTCTTCGAAGCGGCTTGTCAGCATGGCGGAGCGCCGAAGCGCAGACGTATCCGCCATCGCGAGCGACGCGTCAAGCACCGACCAGCTGAGTTCATCGAGGGCATGCTGGATCACACTGTTGTCGCGTGTTCTGGCGCACGCCTGCGCAAGAGCGTCGAGGAGTTTCGGCGTGGCCGGGTCGGGTGCCATCCGCAGGCGGAACGAATCGACCCTGTGACAGGGTCCCGGGGCGGCAATGGCCGCCTCGAAAGCGTTGAGCAGCGGGCTTACGTCGCCAGCGGTCGCCGGGTCGTACAAGCCCGGGAACGCCACTTCCTCGTATCCGGGGTCGTAGCCGCTGATATAAAGCGGCGTCGCCGAACCCGTGCTAGCGAGCACGCCGAGCGCGACGTCCAGCAGGCTGATCGGCCAGCCAAGATCCGTGATGGCATGCACACGGAACTCGCCACGGACACCGCCGAGCATCGCGATCAGCAGCAGTTGCGCGGACTCGATCGCGGACTGCGCGTAAAACGCGACGTCCTGGCTGTGCAGCCGGATGGGGTCAGGGTTGCTGTTGCCTCCGTTGCCTCCGTTGTCGGCGGCGGCCCAGGCAAGGAGCCGTTCATACACGATGGAATTGTCGACGACATGGGTGAACCTCGCGGCCGAGCAGGTCACGTCGCAGGCCGCGGTGGTCGCGATCCACTCCGCCGTGCGCTTGGAGGCCGTATACACCTCCGGGGAATAAGGCCGGACGGCCTTGCCCGTGGACGCGAGGACGACTTGGCGGGTACCGGCGCTCGCCGCCGCGGCGAGGACGTTGCGGGCGCCGAGGGTGTTAGTCGCCACGGTGCGGTGGACTTCGATCTCCGCTAGTCCCGGTGATCGCTGTGCCGCTAGGTGGAACACGATATCGGGTCGAATATCGCCTATCACGGCCTCGACGGCCCGAGGATCGCTGACATCCGCTCTGAGGTATTCGGCGCTCTCCTGCCGTTTGTACTCGGGGACATTAGGCGAGGTATCGCGGCCGCCACGGCTGATGCTGACCAGCCGGGCAGGGTGCCGTGCCACGAGCTCCGCCATCAGGGAGGAGCCGATGCAGCCGGTGCCACCAGTCACCAGGATCGTGGCGCCGTTGAGGTGCCGCTCCAGTTCCGTTTCCGGCATGCAGATATTGCGCCCGGCGATATCCCGGAACCGGCGAAGCTCCGCATCGGCTTCTGGTCTGGCCCTGATGAGTTCTGCGGTGAATTCACGCAGAATTGCCGCCTCCATTTTGCCCGGCCGGGATAGTCCCGCCGGAACGGCCTGCCTCATTGCCTTGATGATGTCTGCGGATCCGCCCACCCGCAACACCCCAATCTTCTCTCTGTTATTCCTTTACTACGTTCCGTAGCCGATAGGGAAGACACTCCGACAAACCTCGATGTCAACCCTGGAAGTGCGTCAGACGACAGTAAACCGCAGCCACAAGCGTGAAACCGTTAATTGGCCAGATAGATGCTGAGAAGAGATAAAGGTCGCAATCCGCGAGGTGGGAGCAACATCGCCGGAGGGCGGACGTCGTGTGGGCGTAGTAGCGTTGTGTAGGCGTTCAATGCCAGTTGGTAACATAAGTGCTTTCTTCCGGTACTTCGGTTCCAAGGCGCGCGTGCTGTTTACGGAGTTCGAAACTGTGATCGAGGAGATTCGGGCGGCGCTGCGTGATGTGCCCGCAGAGGTGCCTGTGATGGACGCGATCCGCAGCGCGGTGGTCGCGGGCGGCTTCTAGCCTCCGCTATTCAGCGAGGTCCGATGTCTGCTGAGCATTGAGACTGTGAAGTGGGGTTTTGCTTTAACTGGCTCGTCGGCGGGCCGCACCTTACCTGAGTTTGGTCATTTCGTTAGTGCCTGGGGTTCACTCGGCGGGGTCGCGTACTCGCTGTCGTGCTGATGCGAGTTGTGCCTGGTAGTCAGGAGCCAGCACGGCGGTCACCTTGGTTTCCAGTTCG
>Ga0210389_10000982_pt1 | contig 24036 bp, 38 predicted proteins | sample IncBWH28OmetaG_FD_160127 | JGI IMG/M metagenome (GOLD analysis project Ga0210389, IMG submission 160127) | Forest soil microbial communities from Barre Woods Harvard Forest LTER site, Petersham, Massachusetts, United States - Inc-BW-H-28-O ...
CGTGCCAGTGAAAAACTTGCCCATGGGCTGGACGATGTTGATGTTGAACTGCTGCCAGTCCTGCACCACGTGCTGGGTCCACTCGCGGCTGTAACCGGTGAACCAGCCGGGGACGATGTTGTTGAAGAAGTCCCCGATCTTGTGCCAGACGTCGTTGACGAACCCGGTGTAGACGGTGTTCCAGCCCACGGCGGCGTAGCCGGGCAGCTTGACGGCGAACCAGTTGTTGACACTCTGCTGCCACTGGGTGTCGCCGGCCAGGAAGCGCGTGAACTGGTCCCACGAGGTCTTCATCTGGGCTGTCCAGCCCGGCGGGGGGACGACCGGCGGAATCTTCGGCTGAGCCTGCATGTCCGCGTGCAGCTTCGCCAGCTGCGCGGTCGCCGACGTGGCGTCCACCGTCGGCTTGATGGGCTTCGGCTGGTCCTTGTTCCACAGCTCCAGCGCCTGGGCACGGCCGACGCCCATCTGGGAGAGCGTCGCCAGGAACTCGTCTTTCGCCTGGGCGAGCCCGGCCGGCGAGGTGCCGTAGACGGCGGTCAGGGCGTTGGCCACCTGCGCCGACAGGCTCAGCTCCTGCGCGGTGATGACCGGCTTCGAGATCAGGGACCTGTTGTTCAGGATGTACTGGTAAAGGCCGGACACGGCCTTGGTCAGCTGCGGCATGTTGACGATGCCGTTGGCGATGGCCTGGTTGAGGTTGGTGCTGATGGCACCGGCCAGGTTCAGCACGTCGGTGGTCAGGTTGGCCGAGCCGGTCTCCAGGATGCCGACCTGCTTGTTCAGGTCCGAGGTGGTGCCGGCGACCGTCTGGTTGCCGCCCGACCACTGCATCAGCGCGCCGTAGGTGGCCTTGCCCGCGTAACCCATGGTCTGGGCGAGGGCGTAGGCACCCTGGACCGACTCGGTGGTAGCCCCGCCCTGGGCGAGCAGGCCGTTCACGATGTCCCGGCCGGACGCGGCGAGCGCGGCGTTGGACTTGGCGTTGTTCCCGGCCGCCGCGTTCTGCAGCACCAGGTTGTTGTAGAGCGACTGGCCGGCGGTGAGGTTGGCCTCCCACGACTGGCGCAGCGTCAGGCTCGCCGCGTTCAGCCCGCCCATGGACGCGCCGGTCGCCTTGGCGTCGGTCCCGATCGTGTTGATGCCGGTCGCGTAGGACTCGAATGCGGTCTGCCCGCCGGTCACCAGCGTCAGGAACGAGGTGTAGTCCCCGGTCAGCGTCTTGATCTGGCTGTTGGAGATCTCGCTGGCCAGCGTGACCGAGTTGATGGCCGAGCCGATCTGGTTTGTCCCGTCGCGTGCCTTGTAGCCGGCCACGCCCATGTTCAGCCAGCCGGTCACCAGGTCGTTGACCTTGGTGATCTGGGTGGACAGGCCGTCGGTGACCTTGACGCCCGCTAGGTCCATCAGGGCGAACGACTCCTGGACCGTCGTGCCGTACTGCCTGGTGACGGCCGCGGCGGTCGTCAGCGTGTTCGTCCAGTCCTGCTGCTCGGCGGTCAGCTGCTTCAGCACCAGCGCGGTGGAGCCCGGCTGCTGGTTGGTGCCGGTAATGGCCTCGTACAGATCCTTGAACGCCTGCAGGTGCAGCCCGAAGCCGGACGCGTCCTTCGTCAGGTTCGACCAGCCCTGGGCCATGTTGCCGACGAAGTTGCGCTGGTTCGCCGACGCCTGGGCGAGCCAGGTGTCCATCGACGCGAGGTTCGTCTGGATCTGGGCGAAGCCCTGGCTGGCGTTGTCGCTGGCCAGGGAAGCCATCAGGCCGGAGACGTAGCTCTTCGCCGAACTGCTGGCCTGCCCGGCGGAGTAGATCGCGTAGCCGACGGCGGCGACAGCCGCGGCGACCGCGAGGATCTGACCGACGGAGAAGGCAGCGATGGCGGCCTTCATCTGCACGCTGAGGGCTTCGAAGGCACCCCCGACCAGCGGAAGCCTGGCCAGCAGGGTCACCAGCCAGACAGACAGGAACTCGATCTGCCTAACCAGGTCCACCACCATGGTGGCGACCAGCCCGCCGTAGTGCACGAAGGCGAAGAACGCGATGCCGGCCGCCAGCGCGTACGGCCCGATGGCGTTGAGGGCTTTCTGCACGATCGACAGCGCATAGGCGATGCCCTCGAACAGCAGCTCGCTGACGTGCGTCATCTGGCCGGCCTGCAGGAACAGCCCGAGAATCCGCAAGATCGAGGTCGCGATGCCGCCGAGGATGTGCATGTCGTTGGTCGCGGTGGCGATCAGCGGGCCCAGCATGTTCGAGTGGCTGGCGACCGCCTGCTGGATCTTGATCACCATGTCCTCGACCCAGGTCCCGGCCTTCTGCGTGATGCTCTGCAGCAGGCTCAGGTGCCCGGTGAGGGTGTTGATCGCGGCACCGAAGATCGTGATGACGGTGGGTGCCATGGCAGCCTGCATGGTCCGGATGGTGACCGGCAGGCGGGTCATGGCGGCGTTGAGCGTGCCCGCCTGCGCCTGCAGCGGAGCGAAGTGGGCGGTACCCAGGTTGTCGGCTCCGGTGCCGAGCGCGTCCAGCGCGGTGTGCACCCCGGTGAGGTGCGCGATGATGTCCTTAGTGGCCGGCTCCGCGGCGACGGCGAAGGCACCGAGAGCCACGCTGGCTGCGATGATTGCGGGCACCAGAACGATAAAGAAGTCGATGAGCGTGTGCAGGGCCAGCGCCCACACGCTGATGGTGGCGACAAACGGGATGCCCTTGAACGCTCCGCCGAACAGCGTCAGGTCCCTGGTCCAGAAGCCCCACCATCCGCCGGCTCCGCGAGCAGCCCCCCCGGCTGCGGTGGCTGCGGTGGCTGCGTCTGCCGAGGCAGACTGCGCCGCCTTCGCCTTAACCCCGGCGCGCTCCATCGCGTCCGCGAGCATGTTCCAGGCAGCGGCGTCCTCCGGGTTGGGCCCTTCCGGCTCAGCAGGCCCCGGCGGTGCCGGCGGCTTAGGCGGCCCGCCACCGCCTCCGCCGCCCGACGCGCCCCCCTGGCCGAGCAGCGACAGCAGTGCCTTGCCCTGCTCGGTGGCACTGAGCAGACGGCCGTCGATGACGTCCAGTTCTTTCGTTACCTCGGTGCCGTCCAAGCCCGCCTGGAACTCGTACTTCTTCCGCGTCTCCTCGATGAGGCCGTTGATGAACTTAGCCTCGTACGACTCGGCCACGGCAGCGTCGAACTCGGCCTGTACCTTCTCGGTGTGCGGGATTTCCTCCCACGCCTGGGTGAACTCCTCCAGCGCGTCGATCGCCTCGACGTTATCGACGCGGATGACCTTGTGCGTCACCGGGGGGATCGCGTCCAGTGCCTCGTCGAGTGCGGAAATCTCAGCCAGATCCTGCGGCACGCCCTCCAGCTCCACACGGGACTCGACGACCTGGCCCTGTACGACCGGGGACGGCTGGTTAGAGAGGGTCCGGCGGGTGATCGCCTGGGACATCTCGTACAGGGCTGTCCATTTCTCACTGCCGGCCATCTCCCGCGTCATCAGCTGGCTGGCTGCGTTGATCCGGCTGATGCCCTCTTCCAGCGCCAGTGCGTCGACCGAAGCAAGCAGCGCCGAATCGCCGAATTCGCGCAATGCCAGCGCCGCGCCGGAGGTATCGCGCTGGAACGGGGCCATCAGGTCGGCCATCGCCCGGATCTGGGCCTGGGGCGGCAGGGTGCCTGCCAGTTCGGGCGTGACCTCCACCGGGACGCGCCCGCCGGTGAACGGGATGCCGCCCAGCCGGGTCGCCGAGGCCGTGATGTCGGTGGACTCCGCGCGCGGCAGGCCCAGCAGCGCGGCCCGGTAGGCAGCCAGCGAGCTGAGCGCCTGGGAGTCGTCGAACATCGCCTTGGTGCTCACCACGGACGGGACCCCGGTAAGCGCCGCCGCGTAGACCCCGGCCGACGTCAGCTGCTCACCCAGGCTGCCGACCGTCTGGCGGGTGCCCTGCAGCGCGTTGGTGTGCGCGAGCAGTACCGCCGTCTCGGCGGCGATAACCGACGTACGGTCCCTGATGGCCGCGCTGAGCGTCGCAGTCTGCATCGTCTCGCGCTGCAGGAAGCCCAGGTACTGGTCAGCTGTCAGGTAACCCGCGAAGTGCGCCTTGTTCTCCAGCAGCGCCAGGTTGTACATCTGCTGGCGGTAGGACATGGCCTGCTGGACCGTAGAGAACCCGAGCCACTTCTGCCGGTTGAGCAGCGTGGTGTAGTTCAGCTCCTGGGCCATGTCCGCCAGGTGCTGCTGCTCGTTGCTCCTGCCTCCGTAGAGCAGGTGGACATTGGTCTGCTGAGCAGCGTTACCCAACTGGGTCAGGGCCAGCGCCTCATCGCGGATGGACGCGATGTCTTTCTGGCGGGCAGCAGCGGCAGCCGTCGAGCCTGCCACCTCGGCTGCGGTCTCCGCCTTGACCGCATCGGACATGCCCTGCAGCGCGGCCTTGGCCTGCGCCGCGTCCCGCATCAGGTCACCGAAGTCACCGATGGCCTTATAGATCACATAGAAGTATTCAGGCCCCTCGTATGCCACCGGGCGTCACCTCCGCCCCAGCCACGCCAGGTCGTCCACCGCGCTGTCGTAGGCCCTGCGCCACGTGCTGGCGGTCCCGGTGCAGCGGTCGCCCCTTGCCCGGACATCCCACTGCCAGCAGCCAGGGGACTCCCGCCACACCCGCGCGTACCACAGCCTTGCCACGGCTAGCCTCCGCGCCCGGGCATCGGCGGCGGTCCGCCCATCATCGCCATGAAAGCCTCGTAGCTGCCGCTCGAATTGCTGGCCTCCACCCCGGCCTCCGGGTCGGCAGCCACCTTGCCGAACCGCGGGTCGTCCTCGATCGAGTCGGCGACCTTGGGGCCGCGGATGCGGTCCAGTTCCTGCTCCTCGGGCGACTTAGTGCCGAAGATGTCGATGGAGGCAGCCATCTCGACCAGCGGGTTGCGCCCGCCGTGCTTTTCGGTGTCGATCATGGCCTGTGCTCCGATGAAGCTGCATATTGTCTTGACCTGCCACTCGGCTGTCTTCAGCCGGGCCCGCTGCTCGCGCCGCTGCCGCGCGCCCGCGGCCTCCAGAACCTGCCTCAGCCGGCAGACGGGGAGTCCGAGGATGTACTCGTCGGTCCATCCGTAGGAGTGGCTGAGCGTGTCGAACGCCGCCGCGAAGGCACCGGCGAGCTGAGGTCCCGCGGTGTCGGCTCCGGCTCGGGGGGTGTCTTGTCCTGGCCGGTCTTCTGGAACAGCTCCAGCGTCTTGCGGAGCCTTTTTCCCAGGGCCTGCAGCTCCGGTGCCTCCTGGCGCACGATGACCTCAATCAGGTCGAAGGTGTCCTCCAGCTCAGGGTTGTGCAGTTCCTCGCCGTAGCGGTCCCACAGCGCCTGGTTGGCCTCGGTTTCCTGCTTGGTCATCTGGCTGGCCTGCTTGTCCGTCAGGCCGGCAGGCTGGCACATCGACGCCAGGAAGGCGATCGTCTCCTGCTCGGCGTCGGGAATGGACATGACCACCAGCATCAGCAGCTTGGTGCCGAACTCGCCCGGGTCGCCGGCGAAGTCGAGCTGTGCCTGGGTCATCGCCGGGCCCGCGCCGTGGGTGAGGATGCGCAGCAGCCGGAAGAACTGCCGGGTGCGCATCCGCCGCACCCCGAGGGCGAAGCCGGTCGACAGCTTGTGCTCGGTCAGCTGCGGGTCAATGCGGTCCAGCTCGCTGTCATCCGGCATCGGGCCTCCACGGGGCCTCTCGGGGTCAGATGCCGGGACAATCGGCGGGCATGGCGAACGGCGCACCCCTTGACACGAGAATGCGCCGTTCTTTGGCCCACAACAGCCAGTACTACCGTACCGCAGTCAAGCGGTTACGGGCGAGCGCCGGAGTTGTCCTTCAGTTCCGGGCTCTGCTGCTGCTCGGCCAGCGCCTCGCCGCCGGTCACCAGCAGGTCTGGCTGCTCGGGCTTGTCCTCGCTGAAGCCCTCGGCCAGCGCGTCGGCGGCCTCTGAGTGGTTCTGTGCCGTCTCGTCCGGCTGCGGTTCCGGGTCCACCTAGACGACCGTGCCGCCACCCGCGCCGAACGGCTCGGGCACGAACGCGCCCGTCTCGGTGCCCGGCAGGGACACCAGGCGGCCGATGGCAGTGCCGGCGGAACCAGAGGTGCCGCCGTAGGCGGCGGGCAGGGACTGTCCGGTCTCGTTGACAGTGCTGAACAGCGCGCGTCCCGCAATGCTGCAGCTCAGGCCGGTCTTGTAGCTCGGTCCGGTGAAGTTGAAAGGCTGGAACTGTACGCGGTACAGGATGAAGTCCAGTGTCCGGATCTGTCCGCCGGCGTCCTTGGACGGCACGCGGATGGCCAGCGGCTGGGTCACCTGGTTCATGGAGGCCAGGGTCCACAGCGGGATGGCGTAGTAGTCCGCGCCCGCGGCACCGGAGCTGGTGACCGTCGTGCCGGTGATGTAGGCGATCGTGCTGAAGGGGATGTATCCCTCTTCAATGGTCACGTTAGCAAAGTTGATCCAGAAGTGTTCGGACAACACCACGTCGTCGCCGGTGTTCTCGAAGTTCCCCTGGTCCGTGCTGATGGTGCCGTTGCGGACACCGTAGACGGTCGCGCCCTCAGCCCCGGTCGTCCCGTTCAGGATGGCAGCGTGCGAGAGCGAGAAGCCCTCGAACGGGGTGCCCGCGTACGTGTTGCTGGCGGTTGGCATCGATCGCTCGCCCTCCTGCGTTGACCACCTGGTCTCGGGAGGTGTAATCGGCGAGCGCTACCTGCCGTACAGCGCTGTGCAGTTGACCGGGTGGTTCACGGTCGAGACGTACGCGAGGAACTGCGCGGCGATCTTGTCGGCCTTCGCGACCTGCGCCGGCGTCGAAGTCGCCGTCGGCGTCGTGAGGATGCGGATGAAGTCTTTCCAGATGATGTCCTGGTCCGCCCGGAACGTGTTCCCCCCGGCACACGCCTGAAGCTGCGCCACATGCAGCGCGGCCTGCTGCATGTGCAGTGCCTGGACCAGCTGGGCATTGGTGTCCGCTGTGCTGTGGGCCGAGAACGCGGTGAACCCCAGCACGATGGTGAGGATGATGTCCAGGACAAAGGACACCGACAGCGCGATGATGATCTGCCTGCTGCGCTTGCCGAACGCCGAGTACTTGTCCAGCCGCCGGGAGATCTCGCCAAGCGTCTCGCCAAGCGCTTCTGCCAGCTCCAGTGCCCGCACCTGCTCACCAGGTACTGCCTGGCCCTCCTCACCCGTGCTGCTCATCGCCGTCCCCCCGGTTCTCCGCCTGGGCGTTGCCCAGGACCCGCTTCATGTCAAGGACGGTGGCGTTCAGGTCCATGACAAGCTGCTCGGCCCGGAGCACCAGTGCGTCGATCCGCTTGTCCGCGGCGGCCAGGTCCCGGCCGCGCTGCTCATCCGTCACGGTGCTCGCCCTCCAGGCGTGCCAGGCTCTCCCTGATCTGGTTCAGCGAGTCGACGACCAGCGACAACGCCGGCAGCACCTGCGAGGACTGCGACTCGATAAGGCGGTCGCGCTGTTCAATCGCCCGGTCTCGCTGCGCTTCCAGCTCCGCGCGCATTTTCTGTGCCTGGTCCCACAAGACGGCGGCCTCGCTGGTGCGGATGCTGCCGGCCTTCTCCCGCCGCCGTAGCAGGTACGTGACGCCGCCGCTGGCGACGACAGAACCGAACGTGGCGATGGTGGCGAGAGAGGCGATGACATCGGGGCTCACGCGGCTCCTACTTGTGCACCAGGGTGATGACGATCGCGGCCACCGAGACAACGAGCGAGACAGCCATGAAGACCAGGACGTAAGAGTTGTGCAGCACCTCCCGGTTCCCGCGTGCCTCCTCGCGCTCGGCGCGGCCCTTGCCGCCGGCCTGCTCGATGCCGCGGGTCAGGCTCTCGATGACCGTGAGCCGGTCCCGCGCGTCGGTGATCTTGTCCTCCATGGCCTTGAACGAGGCATCGGCTACCTGGCTCAGGGAGGTGAGCTGTTCCTTGACCGCGGTCTCCGACTTGGCAATGGCCCGGTCGTTGGCCTTGTTCTGCTCGCCCACCGCTTCCTTCTGGGCGGTGAGCGCCGCCTCCACGGCGGTTTTGCTGGCCGAGAACTGCCCGTCGACCGCAGCGAACTTCTCCGTCATCACCGAGCTGACGATGGCTAGCTGGGCCAGGATGAACTCGCGCTCGGCGGCCAGCTTGCGGAAGGTCTCCGCCTCCAGCCTGCGGTGGTCCGCGTCCGCGCGGCCCGGCCAGCCGTTGACGAAATCCCACAGGTGGCGGCGGTCCTCATCCGACCCGGCCAGCCGGGTCTCGATGATCTCGCGGAGCGTGGCCAGCTCACGGCGGTACTGGACAGTGGCCTTGTCGACGGCCTCGGTCGTGAGCTTCGTCGGGTCCGGCCGGGGTACCAGATCGGCCTGACGCCAGTCCTGGGTCTCGGCCGTCACGGCAGCCTCAGACGTCCGCCATGTCGGCAAGCAGCTGCTGCAGGTCCAGGCCCTCCACGGTGGTGCCGTTGGCCTGCAGCCAGTCCTGCGTCACCACGGCCCACGCCTCCTCGGCCGCGTTGGCCTGGAAGTTCACCGTGGCCGGCTGGAGCGCGCCCCAGGTGACGTACTCCAGCGGCGCGTTCCCGCTGCCGAGCCGCCGCTGCAGGCAGATGGCGTGGCCGCCGACGGGCTGCGCCGACGGGTCCCAGGTCCACGGCTGCTGGTCAGCGAACTCGCTCTCCATCTGCTGCTGCACGTTGATGCCGACGTACACCGTGCCGAACACGTCGAGCACCTGGCCGAGCAGGGTCTCGTCGGCCGGGTTGCCGAACGCCGCGTAGCCCGCCACCTGGTGGAGCTTGCCGCGGGCATCGGTGATGCCGTTCGACTGCTGGTCGGCGAGCACGTCCTGCATGACGCACCCGTTGTCGGTCGACGGGTCGCCGGGCACGTAGCCGCCCACGCGCGAGTAGGTGCCCTGGATGGCACCGTCAGTGAACAGCGCCTCGGCCGTGCCCGCGTACTGCGTCCACGCGCCGTACATGTGGCCGATCGCCGCGATGGTGCAATCGCCGAGCTGGTCGTTGAGGTACATGGGCCAGCTCTGCACCGCGCTGGCCCGGTCGACGTCCGTCGTCAGCGGCACTGGCGGCAGGCCGGCACGGGCCAGCGCGGCCCGCGGGTCCAGGTACTTCTCCAGGGTCAGCCTGGGCCGGGCCGGGTCAGGCCGAAGACGCCCGTACTTTCCTGCCTGCCGTGGCATGCTGCCTCCCGCATGACGAAGGGCGACCCAGGTGTCCCGGGGTCGCCCTTCCGATCGGAGGCTAGGCTCTACTGCCCACAATGGTCATATGGGCTCCAGTCGCTGTAGCCGTCTTGCGCCACCGTGTTCGCGTACACCTGGTTCTGCTCGGCGATGCTCGCATGCCCGAAGTCCGCCGGGTTGCCGCCGTGCGCGGCCCAGGTCTCGGCCGAAAACTGGTAGAGGCCATAGTGGTCGGTCGAGTTCATGACCTGGCTGTTGCCTCCGGACTCCCGGGCGATGATGCACGCCTGCATCGAGTTGCTGCCGGCGTAGGTGCCCGAGACCGACGTCACCACGGCACCCGAGGAGTGGTGGTAGGCGGGTGCGGGGGCGTCGTCGGCACTCTGGTGCGAGACGTAGCGAACCGGCGAACTAACCGGCGAACTTCCCAGCAGGCCGTACCTGTCGGCGATGGCCTGGGCAGCGGCCTGGCAGGCGATCTGGAAGACCTGGCCGGCGTAGATGAGGTCCGGGTCCGGCACATTGTTGTTGTAGGCCAGGGCCCAGTAATCATCCGGGTTCCCGCAGGCACGCCCGGCGATGGAGGCCAGCGTGTCGCCGGGGCGGACAGTGTAGGAGGCCGGGGCCGCCTGGCGCGCAAGCGCGACGGGAGCCGCCGGGGTAACGTGCGAGTCCTCGGTGACATTCTCCCGCACGGTGACAGCCGCGTGCGGCGCGAGGGGGACAGCCGCGGTGGCCACGGCCGAGAGGAGGGCAGACGGGAGGAACGACGCAAGGCGTACTGGCATAGGTGTTCTCCTCAGCCAGGCGTCTCGCGCCGTTGCCGGCTCCCCTCCGGCGGTGCGTCCCGGGGTCAGGGGGACACGGGCGCGCAGCCGCCGGGCATGCTAGCGGTCAAGGTGCGGACTTCGCGACGGTAACACCAGGGTCACGGGGCGCGCAGGAAAACCGTCAGAACATCAGCCTGGTGCCCCCTGGCCGGCCCGTGCCGTGCTCCAGCAGCAGGGCCTGCAGGAGCTTGGCCAGGTCCCCCGGCTTCACGTAGCCGGGCCAGCGCCCGTCGTCGAACAGGCGCATGCTGTTGGCCGCGTACGCCGCGTCGACGTACTGCGAGCAGATCATCCTCCTGGTCGAGTCGATGTACTCGCGCAGGCCCGGAGCCGGGACGTGCAGCCCGTGCAGGATGAGCGCGCCGTAGTCGAGGAACCCGTACCCGACATCCTGGTGTGCCAGCGCCCACTCGGTGATGCCGGCGCGCTGCGTGCCGGTCAGGTCAATCAACCCGGAGGACCACAGCGAGCCCGGCAGCACGGCAGGCTGGCACGGCAGCGCCTTCTTGCCCTGGCCGCTCGGGTAAGTGCTGACCGTGTAACCGTGCGGGCCGGCCGCGTCGGCACGGCCCACGTAGATCTCGGTGTGGTCGTAGAACTGGAAGCGGTCGCCGTCGAGCCACTGCCCGATGGTGACGCCGACCCCTACCGGGCCGCTGATGGGGACGCAGCAGAAGTCCCCCGGGCGGGGCTGGGAGACGACAACGGGGGCAGGCCAGTCAGGGGCGGCTCGGTAGCGCACGCGCGGCTAATCGGCCCGGTTCTTGTGCACTTCGAGCAGCCACTCCAGGGCAGCCGTGTGCCCCTTGAACTCGTCCGGCAGCACGTCCGGGTACACGGAGAACGCCCGGTGGTGCAGGTGACGGCGCAGCCGCTTGGTCCGGCCGATGACGACACTTCCCTCAAGGTGCGGCCGGCCGAGCCAGATGACGTACCACTCGGCCGGCCGCTGCGCTCCCTGGGCCTCGCGGTGCACGCCCGCAGGCGCGAACCGCATGCCGCCCACTAAGCTGCCTGCGGCTTGAACTTCGCGACCAGGGCCTGCGCCTCTTCCTCGCGCCCGTCCAGGTGCAGCGTGTAAGCGTCCTCCAGGTCAGCCGGGTAGTAGTGCTTGTCAGTCACGGTCTTCCAGGCGGGGAAGGCCGGGTCCTCCTGGTTGACCAGCCCCAGCCCGTCGGACCACTCGCGCAATTCAGCACGCCACTGGCGGGCAGCGCTCCCGCCCGGTCCGCCAGGGGGGCCGCGCCGGATCTTGCCGCCGTTGATCTTCTCAGGTGACCCGCTGGCCGCCTCGGGCGGCTGGCCGGCTGCCAGGTACGGAGCCAGGAGCCCGTCCAGCTCGCTGCCGTGCTGCTCGGTCAGGTCCAGCCGGACGTACTTGGTGCCCCTCTTGGTCTTGTAGGTCAGCTCGACCGTGACGTCAGCGGGAACCTTGTCCTTGCTCTGGTGGTGAACCAGGTCGTCCCAGAGCCTGACCTCTACCGTCTGCATCAGGTGCTCCGCAGGATGACGGGCGGCACGCGGGGCACAGGCCCGGGCTCCCTGGCCTCGTCAGCCAGGCTGGTGACGGCGCTGCCGATGAAGGCGTCCAGCTGCCGCCTGCCACGGCGGACCTTCTCGTCCCGCATGACCCGCCTGCCGCGCGGCCGGTCCATCGCCATGCGCACCCAGTTGGTGCCGTAGATAATGCCGGACTTCAGGTACCCGTCGATTCCCCCGCCAGGGTGCGTGTAAGTCACCCGCGTTGCCGCCAGGCAGGCCAGGCACGGCTCCAGCATCTTGTACCGGCCCTCGCTCGCGAACATCACGCTGACGCCCCGGGGAATCTCGGCCGGCGGTTCCCAGTCGTCGAGTGCGAACCTGTGGTGCCCGGACCGGCACCGCAGCTGCCTGACGGGGATGGCCGACGGGTCGAGCACCTGCTGCCCCGGCTCGACGGCGCGCAGGTTCGCCTCTCTGCGCCGTGCGGTCCTTCGAGTGTTCATTAAAAACCTCACCTCCGGGGCTGAGGCTACATTCAAATCACCTCGCCGTCAGTCAGTGTCGCAACCAGTTGCCCGGTCAGGTCGAACCTGTGGAGCACCCTCCTGACACTGACCCCGCGCTTGCGCAGCCGGGCCCGGCAGTCCTCGCACGGCAGCTCGATGAGGTTATCCGGCCGCACGAACGACGGGACATCACCCGACACCAGCAGTTTCATCAGCAGCTTGCCCGGCGGGCAGTAGCCGTTCGGCAGCGGCACCGTAGCCGGGCAGCGGATCTCGATCTCCTCCACGGCCGTCACTGGCGGTGCCAGCCGGGCACGCCGGACTGCGGGCCGGGCTCCGGCTCGCGGCGGCAGGCGAACGCCTGGGCGGCCACCTCGGGGCCAGGGCCCTTCACCTGGTCGCCGATGCGCCGGAACAGGTTCTCGACGACCACCGACCAGTCGCACATCTGCGGGATGAGCCGCGACGCCAGCTCGCCCTTCTGCCTGGCCTCGGCCCGGTGGGTGTAGATGTGCCAGATGACTTCCTTCAGGTGCTCCACGCTCACCCGGGCGTCGTGCGCGCCCCAGGGCTTGTCTTCGAACGTCGGCTTCAGGTCGTAGTCCAGCGGGTAGGCGTAGTCGGCGTTCATCCACATCGTGTGGCCGCCGAAATTGGTGCCGGCCACCACGCCGCCGGTGGTCATCATCTCCAGCGCCGGCAGGTTCTTGCCCTCGCCGCGGGAGGGAGCGAGCAGGCAGTGCCCGGCCTCGTAGAAGTCGTCCAGCGTAGGCCGGTCGAACGCGTCCACGAACACGCGGATCTTGGTGGCCTTGAACGGCTCGTTCAGCTCGGGCCACAGCTTGCCGGGGGCGCTGGTGTGCAGGGCCAGCGTCGCGCCCTCGAAGTCCGCGCCCTTCTCGAACTTCAGCGCCTGGAACGCCTCAATCGCCGTCCACGGGCACTTCCGGTCGTTGAGCTGACCGTGCATGATGAACCCGAACCGCTCGCTGAACCAGTCGCGCTCGGCCTTCTTCCACTCCCCGGAGTCGTAGCCGCCCTGCAGCACGCCGCGGTGCACCGTCGGCGGGATGTAGGGCTCGATCGCCTCCAGCGACACCGGGTCGTAGCCGAGCACCAGGTCAAACCAGCGCAGCCGCTTGCGCAGCGTGGAGCGTGCCTTGCAGTGCGGCACCAGGCCGGACACGCCCCGGCCGCCTCTTCCCGGGCCGCCGGCGAACTCCCACATGGTCCAGGCCACGGCCACCCGGACGCACTGGCGGGCCTCGGGGGTGATGAACAGGTGCTCGGGGTCCCAGTGGTTGATGAGCAGGTCAAACGGGGCACGCAGCTCCTTGGCGAACAAGGGCAGCAGGTCACGCGGGATAGGCGTGTCCAGCCAGGTGGGCTGCACGTAGACGTCGCAGCCCCACCTGTGCAGCGCGCGGATGAGCCCGAAGCCGTCCTTGCCGTAACCCGAGAACTCCGAGCACGGCCCTTTGTAAAGCACCTTCAACGGCCGGTCAGCTGGCACTGCGGTCCCCTCCCCCTCACGCTCGCGATGACTTCACGCGCCGCGCCGGCGGTAATGACGCGGACCCGTGTAACTATTCGGTCGCGTCTGACCAGCCGGAGAACTCCACCCCGAAATAGGCCGTACCGCGCAGCATCCAGTCGCCGTCGGACACCGGCTGGAAAACGGGCTCGGTGAGCAGCTGGCAGTTGACGGTGCACAGGTCGCCCCAGAACACCGCGTCAGGGTCGAGCCGGTGGAGGCGGAACTGGACCGCGTTGAACACCGCCATGCCCCGGTTGGCGGTGACGGAGGAGGACTCGGTTACGTTCTGGCCGGCGTCGCGCTGCGGGTCAATCCAGATGTCCACGCGCAGCCGCCGGTACCGGGCGCTGGAGCCCGGTACCGGCACTTCCCAGCCGCCGAAGTCCGCGCACACTACGGCCGCAGCCGAGGTGCCCTCCATAACCTTGAGCACGCCCTGGTTCATGTCGCTGAACAGCCACGGCCTGCCGGCAAAGCCGGGCGGGTCAGTCAGCGGGTAAGAGCCGAGCAGCGAGGTGACGTCGGTGAACCCGGTCAGGTGCTTGACGGCTCCGGTAGCGACATCATCCACGCACCGTTAATCGGGGGGCTGGTAGCGCAGGACGAACGACTTGCCGTCCGATGTCCACTCAGTGCCCGGCGGCATGAACTCCAGCTCGTGCCCCTCGTCGGGGATAACCCCGGTCCGGCTGCACACCATGCAGCTCACCAGTGTGCCGTGCTCGGGCTGAGCGGCGGTGCCCAGGCTCACGCTCTGGCTGTAGCCCCCGTAGCACAGGCTGAACCCGAACAGCGGGTGGAAGATCACCGCCTCGGTCCTGGGCATCAGTCACCTCCGGACTTCCACGGCAGCCCGCCCGACGGGGCCTTGCCGCCCTTCCAGTCTGTCACCCAGTCCCAGAATGCCTGCCGCACGCCGGCCTCGAACTCGTGCCCGCCCGGGTTGAAGAAGTAGTGCTCGCCCGGGTACGGGTGGTACTTCGTCGCTGTGTCACCGCGGGCCAGCTCGAAGATGCCGGGGTAGCGGGCGAAGTCGATCTCGCCTGACCAGGTGGTCACGTCGAAAGACGACTGCGGGTGCCCGGACGCCTTCAGCGCGCCGGTGATGACGTGCACCTTGGCCTCGGCGAGCGTGTAGCCCAGCAGCAAGGCCGCTTCCATGTGGGCGATGGTACGCGCGCCGGGGCCGCGGGCCAGCCGGTCGAGTTCGTCGCCCGCGCCGTCCAGGTAGACCACGAAGTACTCAGCCACGGCTCACTCCGGCGTTCCGAAAGGCGTCGGGGAAGTGCCGGGCTTGAGCATCTGGCTGACCTCCACCACCTGCACCTCGATATGGTGCGCGCCGATGAGGGACTGCGCAACATCGGGGATGAGCCGGATCTCGAAGGTGCCGAAGACCGGCCCCTGCACGCACTTCAGCCGGTCGCCGGCCCTGACCAGCGGAGCGCCCTCGGCGTCGGCCGTGAGGTCGAAGAAGCAGACACCCACCCGGTCCGGGGCACGGCCAGCCACGACCGGCGCGGGCTGGTCCTTGCCCGGCCTCAGGAAAGTCAGGTCAAGGCGGCACTGCAGCAGCCCCGGGGTGTTCAGGTGATGGTCGACCACGGTGTTCACCGGGACCCAGGTGAACGACATGCCGCCGCCGGAGCTGAGCGAGGGGTTGAGGCGGAGCACCTGGCAGGTGCTGGTGTAGAACATCCGCATGCCCTGGCCAGGCGCGAACGGCTGGTAGGGCGTCGGCGTAGTCACGCCCTGGTAATCGGGCTCACCAGTTAACGTGCCCGTGCAGCGCCAGGCTCAACAGGATAAACAGCACGGAGAAGACCGCGGCAGCGGCGGCCATGAACAGCAAGTCGCGGCCCAGCTTCCACCACACGCCGCGCTCGCGCCCAAACTCCCGGTGCGCCATCACATCACCTGCCAGCCGCGTCCGTGGAAGAGGTTCCACACCTTGCCGTGCACGTCCTCCGGGTAAAACCACTGAGTGGCCCAGCCGGGCGGGGAGAAGTAGGCCCAGATCCCGCCGAAGAGCCCGTCATTCGCCAGCTTCCTCATGCCGCCAGGATCGGAGTGACCCTCCGCACCTCGATGCCGCGAGCCTCAGCGTAGCGCGCGCAGTGCCCGGTGCCGTGCGAAACATGGTAAGGCCAGCCCGGGTCAGGTGCCCTGCTCGCACAGGCAGGCCGGGTGCACGGCATCCCGAACGCCACGCAGATGTCCGCGCCGAGATGTACCATTTCCTCGCTCCGGCGCATACCTGCGGCCCGCCCGTAGCGGTCCCACTGCGGGCGGTGGCGCTCCACCTCTCCTCCGAGATCGCGCCAGGCAGCCTCCGCAAGGGCGTCCGCGCCCCGCGGGCATGCGCCGGAGACCAGCACCGCACCGGGCGCGAGTGTCCACAGGACTTTCAACACCCTGTGGACACTCCCTCTGTCAGCCCAGTCCTGCGAGCCGGTCACCAGGATGCGGGCCATCAGCCGCCCAGGTAGTGGATCGTGTCCTGCTCCACCATGTCGGCGAACCGGCGCGCGCCGTTGACGATGGCCTCACAGCTGGCCTTGTCGTCCCGCCGGTACCGCAAGACGCCGAAGAACCCGGTAGCGAAGGCCGCCGGGCCGTCCGTCGACAGCGCGGCCACCGCCTCGGCCCCGTTCCACCTCGGCTGCCACTCGAAGTTCGCGAACTGCAGCTCCTCAAGGCCCTGGGCCTTGAGGGCCGTCAGTAGCGCGCCGTTGCCCGGCAGCTGAGCCACCTGCTGAAGCGCAGCCCAGAACGCCTGCTTGGCCCGTGCCCGCAGATCGCCTACGACGTCCGCCTCTTCGCAGTCGGCGACCTTGGCCGCCAGTTCCCTGTAAATGTCTCCCATGGGAACTGATACGCCTAAGACGGATCAGCCGGGAAGCTCTCCGCGTTGATCGAGTAGCCCATCGGGAAGTCGTACTGGTCGCGGTCCGCGGGCCCGACCAGTTCCATGCGCCCGGTCTCCTCGTCGAGGTGAATCCAGGTCTCGTCACTGCGGGCGCGCTTCTCGAATCCCGTGATCTGCCCGAAGAACACGCCGTTCATCGCCCGGCGTCTGGCCAGCCGCCGCACCGCCAGGTCGAACATGTCAACGCCGGTCTTGTCCGCGTTGACTTCGATGGCCTGGGCGTTCCGGGCCTGCGCTTGAACAGGCTTGGAGTAGGAGTACGACCCGATCTCCTCAGCCTGCAGCGGGCTGGCCAGTACCTGCTGGTAAGGCCAGCGCAGGTACAGGTAGTCGGCCATCGCCATGACGCCCATGTTGGCCAGCAGCTGGAAATCGGCGCTCAGCCCGCCGTAGTCGTCCGCGCCCAGTTCGGCCAGGACCGTGAACATCAGCGCGGACTGCAGCAGGGCCGAGTTGACGTACCCGGTGTAGCTCTCCAGCGGCCGGCCGGTGTAGTTCGCCAGCTCCGCCGGGGTCGGCACGGGCCAGGTCACGACGGGGCCAGCAGGGTCGACAGGTCCACGGACGCTCCCAGGGAAGACGGGACGGAGATGCCGGTCCAGGCAGGCGGGTCGGCGTCCTGGTCGTCCAGCCGCAGCCGGACGGTGTAGGTGAACGCCGGGCTCACGCAGTCAGTGGTCGGGATGACCAGCGGGGTGAGTACGCCGTTCACCACCGGGGAGGAGGCCGAGCCGAAGGCCACCAGGTCAGCGGCCGGATCGGCGACCGGCGCGCTGGCGGTGAAAATCACGATGCCGGACAGGGTGCCGCCGCCGAAGTCGCGGAGGTTCAGCCCGGTGACCTCGATGACGGTCAGCCCTCCTGGGAAGCTCACGGTGCCTCACAGCATCGCCGGGGCGGGGACTGCCCGGCCGCGGCGGCGCTCGGCCTCGTCCGCGTCGCGCAGCTGCTGCTCGGACGGGCCGGCGAACGTCACCCTGTTGCCCGCCGCGTCGGTGGCGCGCAGCTGCTCGAAGCTGCCCAGCGCCTCGGTGTAGGAGCGGCGGCCGGGCCACGGGCCGAAGTCGAACTTCTGCTCACCCCACCGCTCCACCTGCGCGTACTTGTCGAGGGTGATCCAGCCCAGGGCCTCAGCCCAGCGCGGGTGGTCAGGGCCGATCGCCAGCTCCTGGCCGCGGTACCAGACCTGGCCGAACGCGGTCAGCCCGTCGGCCACGAAGTGGATGAGCACGGCCTCGCCCTCTGCTGGCACGTACCGCTGGGGGGCGTTCTCGAACCGGGCGGCGGCGGCCACGGCCTCGGCGTGCTGCCGCTCGCGCTCGGCGCGCTCGGCCGCGGTCAGCTGGCCGGCCGGCTTGGGGCGCTGGGGCTCGCCGCGCACCGGGATGAGCGCGCCGACCGGCAGCCCGCACCGGCCGCAGAACCGCACGCCGTGCGCGTTGGGGTGCCCGAACGAGCAGACGGCTTCAATCTCCGTTGGAACTTCCGGCTGCAGTTCCAATCTTGCGGCAGTTTCGTTGGAGGTGCTGGGGCACAGCACCTCGGAAAGGGCCACCACGTCGATAACGGCCTGCTCGCCGCTCAGTCCTGCCATGCGCAGGCAATCGGCGGGAACGCGAAAGGGAGCCCAGCTCCAACTAGGCTCCCTTTGCTGCCGGGGAAGTTTGCCGACTAACCCCCGGCGGTGTGTCCCTTTGGAGGTGAGCCCAGGTTACCCGGAAATCGGGAGGGACGGATAGCGGCGGCTGCCCGGACTACACTCCAGGCCCGCGTAGCGTCCGCCCCTCCCTCATTCCCGGTGCCGGGTCCGGGTGAGGGCCCGTGCCGCGGCACGACAGCTACTACGTCCGGGCGCGAAAAGACCCCGGCTGCCATAACCGGGGTCTTTCCTGTGTCAGGCTCGGTGACAAGCTTCAGGCTAGTCGATGGTCGTCCCGCCAGGGCCGTTGCCAACGGCACCAGCCCAGTAACCTGCGGGAACGCTAGCTCCGCCGGCAGTTCCGATGATGCCGGTGATGACCAGCATCTGCTCTGGGCGGGTGATGATCGGTAGCAAATGCCATTCCAAAAGGTACTGGCGAGCCGACGGGTCCTTTTCCTTCCAGGTCTTCGAATACTTGCCCGTAAAACCTTCGGGAGCCTCGTCGTCAGCCGTCGGGCCGACCAGGACTTCCACCGGCCGCTGGTCGGTGTAGTTGCCCATGTAGATCTGGCCGTCCGGCACGAAGAACGTCAAGTTCCCGAGGTCGGACTCGAAAACCTGCTCCACCGTGGTCCAGGTCAAGCCCATGAAGCCGGTCATGATGCCGGTCGAGTAGAACTCGTCCTTCATCCGGTCGGACAGCATGGTGGCCGGGATGGAGACGGTGGACGCCTGCGTGGCGCTCACCCACGCCTCCATCAGCGCGGCCATGGTGACCGAGGTGGCGAACACTTCCTTCGCCGGCACCCGGCCGTGGACCTGCAGCAGCCGCTTCCAGCTGCGCACGTCCTCGATGATGCTCACCGGCGTGGCGTAGGTGATGGTGCCCGAGGCGTTCAGCCGGGTGTTGGCCTGGCCGAGGGTGGCCGGGTCGTTCTGGGAGCCGGTGCCGGCTCCGCCCGCGGTGTAGTACTTCAGCGCGGTGTTGTTCACCCAGGCCGTGGCCGGGGTGACGAAGTGGCTGGACGGGAACTTGTAGTCGACCGTCGCCTGCACGTCCGCGTAGTTGTACTGGATCGCGCCGCCCAGGGCCTGCCAGCAGCTCCACTCTGCGAAATTGTCGAACCGCTGGTTCAGGTCGTTGATCTCCCTGAGTACGGCCCTTTCTGCGTTAATACGAGCGATCTCGCCCGGGGTACGCAGCCAGTGAAGGGTCGTAGGTTCGAAAACTTTCTTCTCCCTCAAGTAAATGAAGGAAGCGCTTTCCTGGCTGCGGCCGAGGCGCGAGATGATGTGCGCTTCGCTGTTCGGGACGTTGGGCTTGGCGACAGCCCTCGACCCCTTCACCACGTCCCAGGTAGCAGACGGGAAGGGCCACGGCGTCTGGTCCAGCCTGTTCAGCAACAGGAGGGTTTCAGGGGTGACAAACTTCTCGACCACGCCGCGGAGCACGACTGGCTCCAGCAGACTGATATCAGGCACTGCTAGCCCCTCGGTTGTCCGGGTTCGCTCGGTCGGGCAGCGACACCCCGGTCGGGTGCCCGGCCTGCGCCGCCCCCAGGAGGGGCCACATGGCTGGCCTGGCCGCCTCGCAGCGGTTAACCGGCACTATCGGACAAGGGACTTGCGCCAGCGCCTCCAGCGCGACCGGGCCCGGTAGAAGGGCCACACCGCGTACTTACTGAACCAGTGCCGCACCCGGCTGTCCGGCGTGTACTTGCCGTGCCCGATGTGGACGTGCGGCTCCGCCGTGCGCCCCGCATTCCAGTCCGGGCCCCACCGGCAGGTGTAGGGCTGCAGTGAGTCCCAGCGCCGCTCGCGCAGCCAGATGCGCGCGATCACCAGCCATGCCTGTCGGCGGCTGCGGAACCGGCGCTTACCGCAGTGGCCGGCCCGCCAGTCGCCGTAACGGTGGTGCCTCACGCCCTCTACTACACAGCAAAAAACCAGGCCCCCGGCGGACGGGAGTCCCGGGGGCCTGGCAGTGGCGGTGTTTCGCTAACCGTCAATCACGGAGCGGGCGCGGGGGGCACGATGGCCGTGACCGCGGTGACCGCCGCGTCGAGGCCGGCCTGCGTCTGGGCGAGCTGGGCGACCGCGGCGTTGAGGGCCGAGGTGTCCACGGTCGGGTTCGCCTGCTGCAGCGCGGCGATCTCGGCCTGGATGGCGGTCACGTCAGTGCCCAGTGCGGTGACCTGGTTGCCGACGTCGGTCATGGTGGCCTGGATCTGGGCCACAGCAGCGTTGATGTCGTCCTGAGCTGCCATGATGGCTCCTAGCTTCGAGTCGATCTGTGACAGCCTCTGGTCGAGGCGCTGCTCCAGCGCCCGGAGGTCTGCCCGGGTTACCCACACACCCGGGCTATCGGCCGCACCGTGCTTATCGGCTAAGCGGCAGCTCGCAGCGCCAGGAACTCGTCCCCGTTCATCGCACTCTTGGCCCGGTTGCAGTCCTGGCAGGCTCGGACCAGGTTCCACCAGTGGTCGGTACCGCCGTTGGCGACCGAGACGTAATGGTCGTCCTCGTAAACCGCAGCGTCAGCCGTTCCGCAGTAGAAGCAGGAGTCGCCGACAATGAGCTTGCGCCACTCGATGGACTCAGCCTTGTCCTCGGCCGTCATGCCGACTGCTGCGTTCTTACGACGTTGAGCCGTGTATGCCCGGACAGCTTCACTGTTCTGCCTTTGCCAGGTCAGCTGGTACTCGCGAACAGCGTCTAGGTAAGCCAAACGACGCTTCCGGCTCGCTCTCGTCGCATACCCCGGCCGAACCGCGTGCCAAGCTCGCTGGTACTCCAGGTAAGCCGCACGCCACTCAGGTGACCGCCCTGCGTAAAGCCCCCGGCGACGCTCGTTTATCTCAGCACCGCGTTCAGCGCGCTGCCTGCGCGCATACTCAATCCGCTCTTGCTGGTGAGCTAGGTAGCGCTCCCGCTGCTTGCGTTTAGCTGTCTCAGGGTCCTTGTAGGGCACACCACCTATTACGGCAAAGAGCCCGCTACCAGAGCAGCGGGCTCTTTTAGAACACTTGCCCTAAAATATGAAAGCATTAACCCCGACGCCGGTCGGCACGGTGCCCGCTGCGGTCGGCGGAACGCCGTCCATCGGGCCGCCCGGGAAGGGCGCGGGCACGCCGGAGACAGCGCCGCCGTAGGGCACGAAGCGCGCGCCGAGCAGCACCATCGCCTGGCCGGTACCGGAGCCGAGGCCGCTGCCGTTGATGACGTTGGTCGTGTCGGTGCCGGACACCACGTTGGCGTTCAGGATGCCGCGGATGACCATGTTGCCGAGCGCGTCATTCGACACCTTGCCGGCCGGGCTCGCCGGGAAGACGATCGAGCCCCCCGCCAGCGTGATGCCGTCCGGATTCACCGAGTTGGTGCTGGCGTTGTACGCGGACAAGCTCGCCGCGCCGGGGCCGCCGGTGTCGCGCCCGTCGCGCAGGATGCCCACCGGCGTCTGCCTGCCGTCGGTCGCGCCGGCCTGGTAGGAGAAGTACTTGCCCGACGCGGTGTGCCGGGCGATGATGCACCCGGTCGGCAGCATGCCCTGCCCGGCGGCGAGGGTGACCCCGCGCTGGGTGAAGCCGGCGTAGCTGAGCAGGAGTTCCTGTACCGCCTCAGCGTGGAACTCGTCGCCGTACGGTGCCCCGTACTCATGCGTGGGCTTGACGTACCCAGGGGTGTAGTCGAACTCCACGCTGTCGTTACCTGGCATTTCGCGCGCCTCTCGTCGCTAGGGCCCGGCTAGTTCCGGGTGCCGTCCGGCGTGAAGAACTCCTTGTGCTGCGCCGCCAGGCGCATCACCTCGGCGTCGATGTCCGCCTCCTGGCGCTGCTCCCCGTCCGGGCCGGACAGCCCCACCTGCTTGTCGAGCTTCACGTAGGGGCGGTCGGCGGGGGCGAGGATGGCGTCCAGGTCGTCGCGGCGGGACAGCGCCATCTGGATAGCCGTCTCGCGCGTCTTCGGCAGCAGGCGGCCGGCTCCGATGTAGCCCTCCACCTCGGCCGTGGCGGCGGCCAGCTTCAGCTCGTCCACCTCGCCGCGCAGGCCCTTGTTGTCAGCGGCCAGCTCGACCACCGCAGCAGTGACGTCGCCCAGGCTCACCGTGCCGGGCTCAGTGGTCAGCGACACGTAGCCGCCGTCCTTGAGCGCCTGGACCACGGAGCCGGTCAGCGCGGCCACGTCGGGCGCGGGCGGCTGCGCGGCTGCGGCCTGCAGGGCCTCCACGTCGATGCCGTGGTCCTTCTTGAGAGCTGCCAGCAGCTCTTCCCTGGTCATCGGCACGGGTTCCTCCGGCGCAGCGGTGAGTACGACGACTTCTCCCGTGCTATCGGCCGACGCGGCCAGGACTTCCTTGTAGTCCTCAAGCCCGGTGACGTACGGCCGGTTGGTGACCGCGACGTGAAGCAGCGTGGGGCCGACCTTGGCGTTGGTCGCGCTGTCGGTGTAGTTGGTGCTCAGGTAGGCGCTCGCGCCCAGGTAGGTCTTGCCGAACTTGTCCGCGTCCTGGCGCGCGTCGATGAGCGCGTAGACCTTGCCGCCCCGCTCCTTGATGCCGACAACCTCGCCCAGGTTCGCGGCCGGGGTCTCCACGTGCTTGTTGTCGTCGTTCGCGAGCGGGACCTGCACGATGTCGCAGTAACCCTTGGCGAAGTTGTTCTGCATCGCGGCGACGAACGCGTCATCGATGTGGATCTTCTCGCCGGTCTTCGGGTGCAGCAGCACGCCCTTGTTCAGGATGTGCTTCTCAAAGAGCTTTCCCTGCACCCGGCGGGAGCGGGTAAGGGCCAGCGGGACGTCAGCGACCGGCGCGAAGGTGTCTCCGCCAGGGGCCGGCACGATGCAGCGCAGGTCATCGAGCATGCCCCTGTTATCGGACTACGGGGTTTTGCGGCGGCTGTAAGCGGGCGACCGGGCCATGAGGTCATCGGCAGCCTCGCGCAAGATGGACTCCGCCAGCGCGGGATCGGTCTTCGCCGCCCTCGCGGCCCGGCGCACACTGGCCGCTGCGTCGTCCAGCCCGGCAGCCTCCAAGCGGTCGGCAATCTCGGCTGCCTCGGCCGGTATGTCCCCGCCCTGCCTGATGATCATGCTTCCTCTTGACTTGAGTCTAGTTAACAGTGCAGAATGGGTTCCGCTGCAGCAGACCGTGCAAATTTCTACGGCAGGAGAACAGCAAATGCAAGACGGCCCCGTCTGGGTCAAGAGTTCGCTCAGCTTCGCCAACGGCAACTGCGTCGAGGTGTCCGACCTCGGCGAAGGCTGTGTCGGCGTCCGGAACAGCCGGGACCGCGAGGGCGCGGTCCTCCGGTTCACCTCGGACGAGTGGCACTCCTTCCTCGGCGGCGTCCGCAACGGCGAGTTCGACGACTTCGGCTCGTAACTCGTCAGCGTCAGGGGCCGCGGTACCGTCAGCGTCAGCAGCTCCCGGGTCTCCACTGGCCTGGGAGCTGCTTTCGTCTTCCGGCGGCGGCTCAGGCTCCTCGCGCACGGCCCACTCGCTGTCGTCCCGGGTTGTCCACTCGCTGTCCACACGGCGCTAATCGGGCTGGTACTCCACCAGACCAGGGACGCCGGCGAGCACCGCAGCAGCCTGCTCCAGGTCGGTCCCAGCACCGGAAACAGTCAGCCCGCCGTCAGTCATGGAGTGAATGTCCAGCGGCCCGAATTCGTACCTCACCCGGTGCTCGCGCGCGTGCTCGAACAGCGCGAGCACGCCCAGGGCATAGGAGACGGTACTGTCCGCGAACCACCGGCGCGTCTCGTCAGCCACCACCCTCAGCCAGTCTCTTCAGCATTTGGTCAAGCTCGTGAACAGCCGCCTGCAGGAAGGCCAGGTCTGCCTCGTACTCGTCACCGGGCATATCGCGCACGTCGCCGGCGGAGACGA